>Ga0315281_10003242_pt1 | contig 23886 bp, 25 predicted proteins | sample YL17G07_0_MG_FD_204540 | JGI IMG/M metagenome (GOLD analysis project Ga0315281, IMG submission 204540) | Sediment microbial communities from Yellowstone Lake, YNP, Wyoming, USA - YL17G07_0 | ecosystem: Environmental > Aquatic > Freshwater > Lake > Sediment | place: USA: Wyoming | collected... | reverse complement strand
GTTCCACGTTGCGCAGAGCCTCCTGCACGATCCTGAAGAGCGCGAGCTCCTCCTTCTGGTCGAGCCGGCGCGGTTCGCCGCTGATGCGCAGCCGCGCGTCGATCCCGGTCCGGGCGCGCAGATCACCCATCAACCAGTCGATCGCGTCCACCAGCCCGAGATCGTCGAGCAGCGACGGCCGCAGGTCGCGGCTGAAGCGACGCACGTTGTCGATCGCCGCCGTCAGCATCGCGTCCACCTTGTTCAATCGTGCCCTCACAGCCGCCGGGACGGACTTCTCGATCGCAAGCGCGTCGAGCTCGGCCTTCGCGATGACGATCGTCTGGATGGTGTCGTCGTGCAACTCGCGGGCCAGCCGCTTGCGTTCTTCCTCCAGGGCGTCGGTCGCCAGTCGCACGTAGTCCTCCAGCGTCGCTTGCGCCCGCGAGAGCTCGGACACCATCTGCTGGGCCTCGCGGAAGTGTCGGACGTTGTCGAGCGCTACCCCGAGCTGGTTGGCCACGGCCTCGAGCAGCTGCTTGTCGTTCGCGGAGAGCGCGTCGGCGGGACTCGCGAGCCCGACCGCGCCTGCGATCCGGCCCGACGCGCGTAGCGGGACGATTGCCAGCCGGTCTTCCCGGCCGGTGGCGTGGAGGCTCTCGCCGGTTCCTGCCGTCGGCCGCGCGACGAACGAGCGTGTCGCGGCGAGGTCACGGGCGCCGATCTCGGCGGGCGCGCCCGCGGTCGAGGCGACGACGGTGGTTTCTCCGTCGGCGCCGTCGGCTGCCAGCATGATCCATCCCGTCTGGCTCTTGCGGGGGTCGAGCATCGCCTGCACGGTCTGGGAGAGCACGCTCTCGAGGTTGAGCGACTGGGCGCAGGCCGCCGCGGTGAGGTTGAGTCGTTCAAGGCGTGCATTCGCCGCCTCGGCGCGCTCCTTCGCGGCGGTCTCGAAGTCCACGCGGCGCGCGATCACGAACGCCATCGAGACGAGGATCACGAGCTGGAGCAGGACGCCGGGGCGCTGGGACGGGGTGTGCCACAGGATCAGGTTGGGGACGGTGAGGAGGGCCGACCAGAGAGCGGTCGGCACCGCGCCTTCGACGCCGAAGTTGAGCGCCGCGTAGACGACCGGGATGAAGTACGTCGAGACGGGCAGCAGGCCGAGGTCCGGGAGCGCGCCCAGGCTGTGCGTCGCCTCCAGGAGGGTGTGCCCGACCGTGATCGTGATCACGAGGATCTGGACGACCCAGAATCGGCGGTCGTGCAGCCGAATCGTGAACCGTTGGGCGAAGGCGCGAGCGTGACGCTTCGCGCGCCCCGCCGCCGGCATCAGCGGGTCGCGGGAACGCATCGTGTCGGCAGCCCGGTCACAGGACGTCGCTCACCTGGAGCCAGTCCCGGCGTACGCCCAGCATCACCGCTTCCGTCCGCGACGCCACACCCAGCTTGTTGAAGATGTGGCGCATGTGGGCGTGGACGGTGCGGACGCTCACCTCCAGCTCGTGCGCGATCACCTTGTTGCTCGCGCCCCGCGCCGCCAGTCTCAGCACCTCGTGCTCGCGCTCGCTGAGCGGGCTCGGAACCGGCTGCTCGGCGGGTCGGCCGCCGTGAGCCATCCGGCTGAGAACCTTCTGCGTCACCGCGGGCGACAGCACCGCTTCCCCTTGCCTGACCCGATGGACGGCGTCGGCGAGCTCTGAGCCGTCGGCCGTCTTCAGCAGGTATCCCGCCGCGCCCGCGTCGATCAGCGCGTAGATGTACTGCTCGTCGTCGTACAGGGTCAGGACCAGGATGCCGATCTCCGGCCACTCGGCCTTGATCTTCCGGGTGGCCTCGATCCCGTTCAGCCGCGGCATGGCGATGTCGAGGAGAAGAACGTCAGGTCGGAGGCGGCCGCACAGCTCGTACGCCTCCTGGCCGTCGGACGCCTCGCCGACGACGTCGATGCCGGAGTCGAGCTTCTCCAGCCGCTCGCGAACGCCCGCACGGAACATCGGATGATCGTCGGCGATGACGACCCGCGCGGCCGCCGGCGAGTCGTTGGGATCGGCCTCGGTGCTCATTCGACCCGAGTAACCATAGCCCGGTCGTCCCACGACCCCGAAACGACCACGGTCACGGCCTTTTCTCCCGGCGCGGCGTAGGCACCTTTGCTGATCCGACCATCGGCATCAATACCGAAGTCAGCTCGCGCCGGCAGGGCTACGCTCGAGGCAGGAAATACGTATGGCAATTCGATTCCGAAATGCCGACGAAATGAAGGGAGTCGACACGATGAAGCGTCTCACCGGCTATCTGGTACTCCTCGGTGCAGTCGTTGGGTGCGTTGCGTTCGCCGTGAGCACGGCGACTGCCGCGCCGGCGCAGTCGAAGAAGCTCTACACGACGATGATCATCGTCGGGCACACGCTCGGCCAGAAGGGCGCCGACGGTCTCAATCACGACACGACCTACGGCGCCAACTTCAGCGTCGCCAGCGGGCAGGCGATCACCGTCACCGTCTACAACTATGACGAGGGCCCGCACACGATCACGAACAAGGCGCTCGGCCTGAACGTGACCATCCCAGGCGCCAAGAACGAGGAGCAGGGAACCCCCAGCAGGACCGTCTTCAGCTTCACGCCGAAGAAGGCCGGCACGTACCGCTGGTACTGCTCGCTCCCCTGCGACAAGGGGCAGGCCTACTGGGCGATGGCCGTGAGCAAGCAGGGCACTGCCCGCGACGGGTACATGGCCGGCAACATCACGGTCACCGCCTGACGGACGCTCCGGGGGCGACTCCCCGAGACGGAGGGGCCGGCTCGACCGCGGCCCCTCCGTCATGTTTCCGGCGTCGGCCGGATCGACTCGAGCGTTGCGAGGAAACGGAGGGAACGTGCTCTTCACCACACCGATCGTGCTCGTCGCAGGCATCGTCGCGGCCGTCGTCGGCACGTCCGGGCAGAGCAAGACGCTCGAGCCGCTGACGGCGAGACCGGGGAACGCGAGTGTGGCCGTCGGCCCTGGGCCCGTGACGACGGTGCTGAGCGCGCGGCCCTTCCGGCTCGAGTTGCGCCTCACGCCGAACCGGGCGACGCTGCGCGGCACGATCTCGGTGAGGCTCCTGAAGGGGGGTCGGCCCGTGAACGGCGCTCGAGTCAAGCTGACGTTCTCGATGCTGGACATGGACATGGGGCGGCTCAGCGGCCTGCTCCCGCAGACGGCGTCGGGAACGTACGCGCACGCGGGGCCGGTGCTCGGCATGGGCGGCCACTGGGGGCTGCGCTTCGACGTCGCGCCGCCCGGCGCTGCGCCATTCAGCATCACCGTCGTCGACCGGATGGACAGCTGAACGAGGCCCCGAGAGCCCGAGCGGACCTCAGTGCACTTTGATCGCGGTGCTGACGCCGGTGATGGTGCCGGTGACGGTGTCGGTCGCGGTGACTGTCTTGTTGCCCGCGGTGTTGAGGGTGATGGCGAAGGTGTGCTTGCCGTTGTCGCCGCCGACGTAAACGTGGTTGGCGGGGAGGGTTGCGGCGCCGTCGCTGCTGGTGACGGCCACGGTGCCGGTGTAGCCGGTGGCGGTGTTGCCGCCGACGTCGAGGGCGGTCACTTTGAACGTCGTCGCGGTGCCGTGGACGGCGTAGTTGGGCACGGTCACCTTGAGCGTCGCGGCTGCGCCGATGGTGACGGCGATTCTCGTTCTGCCCTTGACCGTGGACTTGGCGGCGTCTGTTGCGGTGATGGTTTGTTTGCCGACGGTCTCCAGGGTTGTGAGGTTGGTGAAGGTGTGCGTGCCGTTGTCGCCGCCGATGAACGGGTAGTCGGCCGGTAGGACTGCGGCCTTGAACGTGTTGGCGTCGGTGCTGGTGAAGTGGGCGGTGCCGGTGTAGCCGACGACGGTTGCGTCGTAGGCGTTGAGGGCCGTCACGACCAGGGTTGCGGCGGCGTTGACCACCTTGGTGGCGGGGCCGGTGACGCTGAAGTGCGTCACGGTGCCGGCGTCGATCTTGACGGTCGCGCTGGTGTCGGTGATCGTGCCGGTGACCGTGTCGGTCGCGGTCACGGTCTCGTTGCCGGCCGTCATCAGCCTGCCGCCCAGGGCGAAGAGGTGCTTGCCCTTGTCGGCTGCCGTGAAGGTGTAGTTGGCCGGTAGATGGGCGGAGCCGTCCGTGAGGCTTGTGAAGTGGACGGTGCCGGTGTAGCCGGTGGCAGTGTTGCCGCCCGGGTCGAGGGCGGTCACCTTGACCCCGCTGAGTTGCTTGCCGGCGATACCGGCGGCCGGAGCGTCGACCGACAGCGTCGTGGCTGCCCCGGCTGTCACGGTGATCGCCAGGACGCCCTTGATGGTCGTGGTGACGGTGTCGTTGACCGCGATCGTCTTCTTGCCGACCGTCTCCAGCTTGATCGTGGCGAAGCTGTGCACGCCCGCGTCGCCGCCGACGAACGTGTAGTCGGCCGGCAGCGTCGGCACCTTGGTCGTGTTCGCATCCGAGGTCGTGAAGTGCGCGATGCCCGTGTACCCGACCACCGGCTCGTTGAACGCGTTCAACGCCGAGACCACCACGGTCGCCGCCACATCGGCCACGATCGTGTCCGGGCCCGTCACACCGAAATGCGTCACCGAGCCCGCCGCGACCACATCAGCCGCGCTGGTACCGGTGAGCCCGTTGGCGTCGGTCGCGGTCACCGTCTTGCTCCCGGCCGTCATCAACGTCGCCTTGAAGATGTGCACGCCCTTCTCGGTCGCCAGGAACGTATAGGTGGCCGGCAGCACCGCCGCCACATCCGTGCTCGTGAAATGCACGACACCGGCGTAATCGTGGTCGACGTTGCCGCCCGCATCGATCGCGGTCACCTTCACCGACACCTCCTGCCCGACCGTGCTCGCAGCCGGAATCTCCGCCTTCAAGCTCGCGGAGGCATACCCCGCCACCGTGACCGTCGCCGAGCCCTTGATCGTCGCCGCCGCCGCGTCCGTCGCAACCACGGTCTTACTGCCCTGCGTGTTCAACGTCACGACAAACGTGCCGACCCCGTTGGTGAGCGTCGCGTTGATCGGCAACGTCGCGGCGGCATCCGAGCTCGTGATCGCCACCGTCCCCGCATAACCGGCAACCACCGCGTTGAACGAGTTCAACGCCGACACCGTCACCGTCACACCATCCCCTGCAACACTCGACGAAGATCCGACCACACTGAAATGCGTCGTCGTGCCCGCCGCAACCACATCAGCCGCACTAGTACCGGTGACCGAACTGTCCGCGGCGTCGGTCACAGACACCGTCTGGCTACCGGCCGCCATCAGCTTGACCTTGAACGTGTGCACACCCTTGTCGGCGGCCAGGAACGTGTAGTCGTCCGGCAGATCAGCAGCCGCGTCCGAGCTCGTGAAATACACCGTGCCGGTGTAGCCGGCCGCCACCTTGTTCGGGTACGGCCGAGCGGTCACCTTCACCGACACGACCTGGCCCGACGTACTGCTCGCGGGCGCACTCACGCTGAACTGCGTCGCCGTGCCGGGCTGCATCAGGACGCACGTGCCAGAGCTGTTGTCGAACTCCTGCTGGAGGTAGTAGTGCGCGCCGTTGATCACCTGGTTGTAGTAGCTGCCGCTCGCTCCGCCGAGGACGGTGCCGAAATCCCACGCACACTCGTCTCCGTTCTCCTGTCCCGTCGCGTCGAGCCAGCCCGTTCCCTGCGGGTCGGTGATCATCTCGTTGTGCTCGTGGCTGAGAACGTTGATCGTCGCGTCCGCATCGTCGCCGTTCGGTCGCTGGGCTCTGTCGCAGCTGCCGGCGCCGCCTGCGTAGGGCTGATTGGCGTAGATCGTCGCGGAGGCGCCGCTGCCGATCCAGCTGTGGTAGGCGCAGAACGCCACGTAGGCGCAGTCGGCTCCGATGCACGACGTCACGTTCTTCGGCGTGAAGAGGAAGAACGCCTTGGTGCTTCCCGCGGTCCAGCCGTGCGCAGCCATCACGGCCGTGATCTCGGTCTGGAGCTGCGCGTCCGTCAGGCACGCCAGCAACCCGGAGGGGACGGCACAGCCGCTTACCGGGAACGCCGTCGTGTCGACGACGGCGCCGGCGAACGTGGAGCTGTAGGCCACGTATCCGGTGCCGTCGTAGTACTGGGTATCGCTCGCGTACACGTTCGTCGCCGACCCGCTGGCGGCGCTCACGTTGTGGAAGAAGCCGTTGATGACGGTCTGGTAGTTCGCGCTGACCGAGTAGCCGGCCGGGATCCAGTAGATCGCGTACGTCGTGTTCGTTCGCATCACCGGCCCGTTGTGGTAGGTGAGCTTGCCCGGCGTGGCGAGCGGCGCAGCCGGGTGCGCCCCGCCCAGCGCAGCCTGCGCCGGGACCAGCCCGAAGACTTTTCCGGGGGGCGCCGCAGCGTTCGCTGCGCTTGTCGGCAGGACGCCCGGCAGCACAACCGTGCCGAGCAGGACCACCACCAGGCAGCCGAGAGCGCCGAAGCGCGATCGACCCGATACGCGGGCACCCGTCCCTGGCACTGCGCTCTCCTCCTTGAAAGCTCGAACCGGAATCCGTTCCGCTGAGGTAATCGACAGCCGGGCGCAACCGCTTTAGCGAAGAAAACGCCGGTGGAAATGACCGCGCGGCGTGGTCGTCGCACCTGGCTCAAGACCGCCGCAGGCGCGTCGATGACCGCGCGCACACGGCTGCTCGTCTCGAGCGTCGCCTGGGAAGGCGGTCGGTGAGGTCGAGAGCGCTGTCGGCAATGTCGCGCAGGGTGCGGAGCGGGAGGTGCGGATGGTGGAGGCGTGTGAGTCGACGGGGTCTGTGACCGAGGCGATCTGCGGGCTGACGTCGACGTCGGAGCAGATCGGCGCCCAGGTCGACCAGGTCACGAGCCGGATCGGCGAGATCGTCAACGCGACCGTCGAGGTCGCCGCCGGCGCCGAGCAGCTCCAACAGCTCGTCGCGACGTTCAAGCTCGGCGTCGGCTGACCACGCACGGCACGAGCCCGCTCAGCCCGGGAACAGCCGCGCTTACCAGGCGGACGGCGGCGGCTCCTCGTCTCGTCGCTCGGCGATGGAGAGCGCGGGCAGGAACCGCGACAGGTAGAAGAACTCGGTCGCGGAGTGCTGCATCAGGTTGAGGCCGAGCTCGTCCGGCAGCTCCTGCTGCAACTCGGCGGGCGAGAGGCCGAGCCCCCAGCCGAGCCAGAAGTTGCTCCGCAGCACCATGCCGAACGGTGTGTCGCGTCCGAGGTGGACGAGCCTGCCCCCGAGCGGCCGGCCCTCGTCGTCGAGCGGCGGGTCGGCGCCGAGGCCGATGTTCGCCGTCACCGCCGCCGAGATGTCGCCCCGGCCCCGTGCCGCGGCGAGCTCGTCGCCGAAGATCTCCGCAGGATCGTGGAAGCGGATCCGCAGGCTGAACACCTCGTCGCCGCCGAGCTTCTCCTCGACCACGTGCGTCGAGCCGACCCCGGAGCGGTGGCCGAGGTCGAGCCAGTCGGACGAGACGTGGTCGCCGGGATGCCACCAGGCGTACTCGCGCGTCATGGGCCCCCAGCCGAACCACCACTCGAACATCGCGCCGGTGCAGCCGAGCATGTTCACGCGCGACGCGATGTGCAGCTGTCCGGACGGCAGGCGCTCGACGCCCGTCTCGAGGGGAAGCGGGCCGGGCGCAAGCAGAGCGCGCGTTTCCGTGAACTCCATCATCGTCACTCCTTTCAGGGGTCGATCTGAAGGCTCCGGGAGAGGATCACGCCGCCGATTGCGATCGCGGCGAAGCAGCCGAGCTCGACGATCTCGGCGTCGTCGAAGACCGTGTGCAGCTCCCGGTACACGTCGTCGAACGCGGCCGGGTCGTCCTCCTGCACGAGTACGCGCGCGTAACGCAGCGCCGCGCGCACACGCGGGTCGGGATGCCCGAAGTCGGGTAGCGCGCACGCGGTCGCGTCGGACTCGCGGAGCCCTTCCTCCTGCGCGACGACCGAGCGCTGGTCGGCGCAGAAGCCGCAGCCGAGCAGCGTCGCGATCGCGATCCGCATCAGCTCCTTCGTCGTGTGCTCGACGCGCCCGCCGCGGTGCGTGACGTCCCAGAACGCGGCGTAGGCCTTCGCGATCTCCGGGTTGTGCGCGAGCGTGAGGTACCACGCCGGCTTCGGCGTCGAAAGACGCGCCGCGCGCTCGAGGATCGCCCGGAGCTCCGGATCGGCGACGGCGTCCTCGGCGAGGCGCGGGATGCGCGAGGTCGTCGCGCTCACGGCCGGGCCCGGCTCGGCAGCGCGAGCCGCTCCTCGACCTCGGCGACGGTCGCAGGCTCGCGCTCGAGCGAGCGCGCCACACCGGCGAGACGGGCGACGAGCTCCCCGTTCGACTGCGCCTGGACGCCGCGGCGCAGCAGCAGCGTGTCCTCCATGCCGGTGCGCGCGTTGCCGCCCATCGCGAGGCCGATCGCCGTCATCGCCAGATTCGTGCGACCGATCGCGATCGCCTGCCAGACCGCCCCCGGCGGGAGCCGGTTGACGAGCTCGACAAGGGCGGTCGGGGTCGCCGGCATGCCGCCGCGGACGCCCATCACGATCGAGAACGCGAGCGGCTCGTCGACGAGGCCCTCCTCGACGAGCTGGAGGCTGACCTCGAGGTGGCCGGTGTCGTAGATCTCGAGCTCCGGCTTGACGCCGAGCTCCTGCATCCGCGCGGCCAGCCGGCGCACGCCGTCCGGCGGGTTGCGGAACTCGCCGTTCGCGAAGCTCATCGAGCACGGGTTGAGCGACGCCATCCGCGGCCTCGCCTCGACGAGCCGCGCGCGCTCCTCGAACGGGACGGTGAGCCCGACGCCGGTCGAGAGCTGGACGAGCGCGGCGCACGACTCCTCGATCAGCGCCACCGTGCGCTTTGCGATCTCCAGGTCGGCGGTCGGGCGCCCCTGCTCGTCGCGGACGTGCACGTGCACGACGGCCGCGCCTGCCTCGTAGGCGCCGCGCGCCGACGCAGCGATCTCCTCCGGCGAGACCGGCAGGTTCGGGTTGTCCGTCTTCGTTGCGATCGGCCCGGTCAGAGCACAGGTGATGACGGCGCTGCTCATGTGTCTCCTTTCGCCTCGCCGACGTAGAGCGCCCGCAGGCGCGGGTCGCTGCGGATCTCGGCCGGAGCGCCGCTCAGGGCGACGACGCCCTTCTCGAGCACGTACGCGCGGTCGGCGAGCGCCAGGCCGCGCTCGACGTTCTGCTCGATGAGCAGCATGGAGACGCCGCGCTCGTGGAGGGCCGCGATCGCCTCGTACAGCGCATCGACCGCGATCGGCGCCAGGCCGAGCGAGATCTCGTCGAAGATCACGAACGTCGGGTCGGCCATCAGGGCACGGCCGATCGCCAGCATCTGCTGCTGGCCTCCGGACAGGCTTCCGCCCGAGTCGTTGCGCTTCTCGTGGAGGATGGGGAAGAGCTCGTTGACGTCCGCGAGGCGCCGCCTGCGCTCCTCGGCGGACGGCGCCGTGCGACCGCCGAGCAGGAGGTTCTCCTCGGCCGAGAGGTCGGTGAAGATCCGCCGCCCCTCCATGCAGTGCGCGATGCCGAGCCGCACGATCTCGTGCGGCTTCCTCCCGTCGATCCGTTCGTCTCGGAAGCGCACTTCGCCGGCCGACGCGGGGATCATGCCGCTGAGGACGCGGGCCGTCGTCGTCTTGCCGGCGCCGTTCGCGCCGAGCAGCGTGACGATCTCACCCGGATAGACGTCGAACGTGACGTCGTGGAGCGCCTTGAAGGTTCCGTAACGGGCGGCGACCCCGCGCACCGAGACGAGCGGTTGCGCGTCGCGCTTCGCCGCGCCCGCTGCTTTCCGCCGGAGATCCTGCCTCGTCCCGGTGCCGAGGTAGACCGCCGTCACCTTCTCGTCGCGCAGCACCTCGTCCGGATCGCCCTCGATCAGCTTCTTCCCCCAGTCGAGCACGAGCACGCGGTCGGAGCACGCGCGGATCAGGTCGATCACGTGCTCGACGATGAGGACCGACTCGACCTCGCGGCGCAGGACGGTGATGAGCTCGATCAGCTCGAGCAGCTCCGACTCGACCAGCCCGGCGCCGATCTCGTCGAGGAGGAGGATGCGCGGCCTGAGCGCGACGGCCCGCGCGAGCTCGAGCCGCTTCAGGCGGAGGAGGCCGAGGCTGCCGGCCGGCACGTCTGCGAACTCGGCGAGCCCGGTGCGGTCGATGATCTCGAGACACTCGCGCCGCGCCTTGAGGAAGCCCTCGCGTGCGCCGTAGAGGCGGCCGAGCATCAGGTTGTCGAGGACGCTCATGCGCGCGAACGGCTGGGGGATCTGGTACGTGCGCGCGACGCCGAGGCGCGCGAGCCGGTGCGGCGGGAGGCCGGTGACCCTGCGGCCGTCGACGAACACGTCTCCGGCGGTCGGCTTCAGCGCGCCGGAGAGCAGGCCGATCAGCGTGCTCTTGCCGGCGCCGTTCGGGCCGATGACGCCGAGCGTCTCGCCCGCCCGCAGCTCGAGGTCGACGGAGTCGACGGCGAGCACGCCCCCGAAGTGCTTCGACAGGCCGACGGCCTCGAGGAGAGCGCCCGGGGACGCGGCCGGTGCGGCTGCGCTCACGCGAGTCGGCTCCTGCGCCGGCGTCCCGACGCTTCGTCCTTCAGCCGGATGAGCAGCCCCCAGATCCCGTAGGGCGCGAAGCGGATGACGAGGATGAGGATGGCGCCGGTGATCGCGACGTGCGTCTCCGGGTGGTTTGCGAGCCTCTCGCCGAGCCAGATCACGAAGAGCGAGCCGACGAGCGGGCCCCAGAGCGTCCCCATCCCGCCGATGATCGCGATCGTGACGATGTCGACCGTCCACTGGAGCGAGAACGCCCCGCCCGGCTCGATCTTCCCGAGGTAGTCCGCCTGCAACCCGCCGATCACCCCCATCACGAAGGCCATGATCATGAAGGCCCAGAGCTTCGTGCGGAACGTCCAGAGCCCCATCTGCGCGGCCGCGTCCTCGTTGTCGCGGATCGCTCTGAGGCTGATCCCGAGCCGGGTGCGGAGGATGATCGCGAGCAGGAGCGTCGTCGCCGCGACGATCGCGAGCGCCAGGTAGTAGCGCTCGCTGGGGCTCGGCGCCGCGTTCGTCATGAAGAGCCCGTCGGAGCCGCCGAGGCCGTTCCAGTTGAACATCCAGATCTGGAGCGCCTCGGCGAGGACGAGCGTCGCGATGACGAAGTAGAGGCCGCGAAGGCGGAAGAGCGCCGGGCTGACGATCAGGGCGAAGAGCGCGGCGAGCGCGCCTCCGACGAGCAGCGCGGGGATCAGCGGGAACCCCGCGCCGAGCGTCAGCTTCGCCGTCCCGTACATGCCGATCCCGATGAACGCGCCCGAGCCGAGCGCGACGAGGCCGCCGTACCCTGCGAGGAGGTTCCACGCCTGTGCGAGCGCGGCGTACTCGAGCATCCGGAACCCCAGGTTGCCGACGACGTAGTCGCCCGCGAACGACGGCACGAGCGCGGCGGCGACCGCGGCGGCAGCGAGCAGGCTGCCGCCGAGCGCCTGGGAGGGAGACGGCGGCGTCACGCGCCCGAGGCTCCTGCCATCCGTCGCGGCGCGCAAGCGGTCAGCCCGTGCGTCCGTAGAGCCCGCGCGGCCGGACCGCGAGTATGACCAGGAACACCATGAAGCCGATGAAGTTCCGGTAGCCGTCGCCGACCTGCGGGAACGACGCGCCGACGCTTTCCGCGACCCCGAGCAGGAGACCCCCGACGAGCGTTCCCTTGAGGCTGCCGAGGCCGCCGAGAACGACGACGGCGAACCCGGTCAACAGCCAGCTGGTCCCGCTCGAGGGATCGAAGCCGAACGCCAGACCGACGAGCACTCCGCCGACGGCCGCGAACGAGGCGCCCAGCGCGTACGTGATGCCGTAGGCGCGGGCGACGTTCACGCCCAACACCTCCGCCGCGCCCGCGTCCTCGGCGGCGGCGCGGATCTCGCGGCCGTACCCCGTCCGCTGGAGGAAGAGGTGCGTCGCCGCGGTCAGCGCGAGGGCGAAGCCGAAGCTGATCGCGTAGATGAGCGGGATGTCGATCCCGGCGAGCTGAATCGAATCGGTGGCGTACGAGGCCTGGAGCGAGCGGGTGTCGGCGCTGAAGACGAGGACGAAGAGGTTGACGAGGATGATCGAGAGGCCGAACGTCGTCATCAGCGGCGCCTCGGCCCCCTTGCCGATCAGGGGGCCGAGCAGGATGCGCTCCGCCGGGTAGGCGACGAGGAACACCACGGGCACGATCACGACCAGGCTGAGGAGCGGGTCGAGCCCGGTGTGCAGCCCGAGCTCGAACGCGAAGAAGGCGCCGACCAGGAGCAGCTCTCCGTGCACGAGGTTGATCAGGCGCATGACGCCGAAGACGAGGGAGAGGCCGAGCGCCGTGACGGTGAAGAGCCCGCCCAGCAGGAGCCCCGTGACGAGAGCAGTCGCGAGGGCGTGTCCGCTGGGCCAGTCCACGGTGCTCGGCCTCCGAACGAGCCTAGGGGCGCGGGAAGAGGAACTTCCCGCCCGCCTTGTTGGGCGGCCAGACGACGACCGTCTTGCCACCCTGCCACTGGTCCTCGACCATCGGCAGCTTCGCCGTGTGGTTGGCGTCGAAGAAGATCGGCCCGGCGACGTAGACCTTGTTCGTCTTCGAGATCGCCGTGTTCACGGCCTCCTTGTCCGTCGTCTGGGCGCGCGCCATCGCGTCCATCAGCACCTGGGCGGCGGTCGTGGAGTCGGCGATGTGCTGGCTCCACGTCTGCCCCGTCTCCTTCTCGAACTGCGAGACGAGGAGCTTCGCTCCCGGGAACGGGAACGACGGATCCCAGTAGCCGCCGACGAGCACGCCGTCGGCCAGCTTGCCGACCGCCTGGGCGTACTGCACCGGCTCGGCGCCCTTCTCGATCACGAGCACCTTCGGGTGGTAGTTCGCGGCGGCGAGCTGATTCGTCAGCGCGACGGCCGGCGGCGTGACCGCGTCGACGAGGAGTATGTCGGCTCCCTTCGACTTGGCGCTCTCGATCAGGCTGCCGAACTGCGTCGACATCACGGGGAACGACGCCTTGTAGACGACCGTGTAGCCGTTCTTCTTGGCGAACGCCGGCCAGAGGATGCCGCCGACGACCTTACCGTCAGGGCCGTTGTCCGCGAGGATGGCGACCTTCTTGTTCGTCCGCATGCCCCACGACTTGATCGTGTTGAACGGCGCGGCGGCGAGCTCGGGCTCCCAGAAGAAGAGGTCCCAGGCGTACTGCCACTTCTTGACGCTCTTGAACGCCTCGAGCGGGTCGCACCCAGTCACGTACGGCACCTGGGCGCGGTCGGCGACGACGGCGCCGGCGTTCGTGAGCGCGGGCGTGCACGATCCGAGCAGCGCGTCGACCTTGTCCTTCGTGATCAGCCGGTCGACGTTGGCGGCGACCTGGTTCGGATCGGTCTTGTCGTCGAGCAGGATCAGCTCGATCTTCTTCTTTTTCCCGTCGACGAGGATGCCGCCCTTCGCGTTCTGGAGCTTCACGGCGTGCTGGTAGCCCCACTTGACGAAGCTGCCGAAGCCGGCGAGCGGCCCGCTGAGCGGAACCGACGCGCCGATCTTGATCGTGGCGGAGTCGTTCGACCTCGTCGTCCACGCGGCCGAGACCAGGACGGCGGCCACGAGCGCCAGCGCCGTGACTAGCCCGGAAAGCCTTCGAGTACTCATCGCAGTTCCCTCTCCTCCTGTCGAGTGTTGTCGGAAGGTGCGCACGAGATCGCGACGAGATGGTCGAGCAGGCGTTCGCGCACCGCCTGCGCCTCGTCCGCCGTCCAGAGGCGGAAGCCCCGGCCGGTCTTCATGCCCAGCTCGCCCCGCGCGACGTGCTCGCGGAGCACGGCGGCCGGCTCGGGCGTGCGAGCCAGGTGGGGGAGCAGGTAGTCGTGGATGGCGAGCGTCAGGTCGAGGCCGACGAGGTCGGCGTTCTCGATCGGGCCGAGCACGGGCAGCCGGAGCCCGAAGCTCGACTTGACGACGAAGTCGACCGTCTCCGCGTCGCAGACCCCCTCCTCGACGAGCGCGAACGCCTCCCGCCAGAGCGCGTGCTGGAGGCGGTTGCCGACGAACCCCGGGACGTCCCGGCGGACGTGGACCGGTGTCTTCCCGACGCGCTCGAGCAGGCCGATCGTGCGCGTGACGGTCTCCGCGCGCGTCGACTCCGCCTGCACGACCTCGACCAGAGGGACGAGATACGGCGGGTTCCACCAGTGCGCTCCGACGACCCGGCCGGGCTCGTGCGCGCTCGCCGCGATCTCGCCGACGGAGATGACCGACGTGTTCGTCGCGAGCACGGTCTCGTCGGAGACCGCTCGGCTCACGCGCGCGAACAGGTCGCGCTTGACGGCGAGATCCTCCGCCACGGCCTCGAACACGAACGCGGCGTCGGCGACCGCCGACTCGAGATCGGGTTGCAGCTCGATCGCGTCCGCCGGGGCGGTGTCCTCGCCCATGCGCTCGAGATTCGAGCGCACACGGTCGGCGACGCTTGCGAGCGCGGCCGGATCGGTGTCGGTGATCGTCACCGGCAGGCCCGCGCGCGCGAAGACCTGGGCGATCCCGTGTCCCATCAACCCCGCCCCGATGACCGCGATCGGCTCGGCCACGCCCATCACCCGGCCGTGTAGCCCCCGTCGACGTAGAGCACCTGACCCGTGCAGAAGTCCGAGGCGCGGCTCGAGAAGTAGAGCAGCGCGCCGACGAAGTCCTCCGGCTCGCCGAGGCGGCCGAGTGGGATGCGGGCGAGCATGCCCTCCCTGGTCGCCTTGCCGGGGCCTTCCTCCGCGTACATCCAGGCGGTCAGGTCGGAGCGGAAGACTGTCGGCGCGATCGCGTTGACGGTGATCCCCTGCGGCCCCCACTCGCAGGCGAGCGTCTGCGCGAGCAGGTTGACTGCCGCCTTGGACGGGCAGTAGGCGCTGTAGCCCGCGCCGAGCCCGAGCTTGCCGCGGGTCGAGGAGACGAGCACGACCTTGCCGCCGCGACCCTGCTCGAGCATGCGCCTTCCCGCGGAGCGGCAGACGAGCCACGAACCCTTCACGTTCGCGTCCATCACCGCCTGCCAGTCCTCGGGAGACTGCTCGACGATCGGCGCCACCTTGTTCGTGCCGGAGGCGGTGACGACGATGTCGAGGCCGCCGTGCGCCTTTACGGCCGCCGCGACCATCGCCTCGGCGTCCTCCTCCGTCTCGGGACGGCGGGCGACCGACTCGACGCTGCCGCCGCCGGCGGCGATCTCGGCGGCGACCTCGTCGAGCACGGCCGCGTTGCCGCCGGCGATCGTCACGCGTGCCCCGGCTGCGGCGAGCGCCGTCGCTGCGGCACGCCCGAAGGCGCCGGTCGCACCCGTGACCAGCGCCGAGCGGCCCGAGACGTCGAACAGGTCGAGCGGGCTCGTCACGCCTGCGCGGGCGGGTAGGGCATGACGACGATCATCGACGTCGTCCCGCTCGTTCGGTTCTCGATCGAGCGCGCCTCGTCGGGCGCGAGATAGCACGAGTCGTACGGGCCGAGCACGGCTTCGCCGTCGTCGGTGACGACGGTGATCTCGCCCTCGGTGACGACGTACACCTTCTCGAGCGGCGTGACATCGCGGTCGCAGCCGCCGCCCGGCAGGTAGTGCGACAGGCCGACCCAGAAGTGCTTCGAGTCGGACGCGTCCCAGCCCTGGAGGCGCAGCGCCGTGCAGTCGAAGTGCTTCGGCGCCGTGTAGGGCGCCGCGTCGGTTGCGCGCGTGACCTGCATCAGTCGCCGTTCCCGGTCTCGATGCGGTACTCGCCGCCCGGGTCGAGGATCGCCACGAGCCGGACGATGCAGCCGTCGCCTTGCGTCCACCTCCACGGGAAGGCGGCGAAGGTGACGCGCTTGCCGGTGACCTCGTCGATCTGGCCGCCGACGTTCTCGAAGCCGACGATGCCGTTGCCGAGAAGCTGGCGGTGACACGGCTCCCACTCGGGAAAGTCGTCCTTCGCCTCGCGACCCGTGTACTCGCGATACTCGTCTATCAGGCTGGGGATGATCGGGCCGTTCGGCTGGGGGCCGATCGCGGTTCCGAGCGGGTGGTCGAGCGCCTGCTGGTCGACGCCGACGCCTTTGACACCGCGCTCCTTCAGCCAGATGCCGGCCTCCTTGTACAGGCCGGGCGAGTAGCAGAAGTACTGGCGGTTGTCGCCGTAGTAGCGGTGCCAGCCGGAGTTGATGATCACGATGTCGCCGGGCCGGATCTCGGGCCTCGCGTTCTCGAGATCCTCCGGCGTGATCACCTCCCACTTCTCCTTCGGGATCGAGACGACCACGCCGGTGCCGAAGTAGGAGGCGAGCGGGACCTCGTCGATGAAGCGCGTTCCCTCGATCACGTGCGCGGGCGCGTCCGTGTGCGTCGTCACGTGCATGTAGGTCGAGATGCGCTGCGTGAGCACGCCCGACTTGGCGTGGTAGTGGAAGCGCTCGATCTGGATGTCCGGGAAGTAGGGCCACAGGGGCGCGTTGTGGCCCCACGGATGGCTCAGGTCGAAGAACTGGAGCGCGCTCTCCTTGCCGGCACGCTCCTCGTGCGTCGTCGCGACTGCCGTCGTTGCGTTCATCGGCTCTCCTCGATGTGGTGCCCGCATAGCGGGACAGCTTGTCTCGCTCGATGGACGAGATTATGATCGTCCGCGCGCGATGTCAAGGGCCCCGGCAACGAATTCGGAGCGCAACGGCGTGCAGGTCATCGAGCGCACGGCACGCATCCTGCGGACGCTCGCCGAGGCGCCCGACGGCCTCTCGCTCTCGCAGTTGGCCGAGCAGGTCGGGCTCGCGCGCTCGACCGTCCACCGCTTGATCGCGGCCCTCCAGGCCGAGCGGTTCGTCGTCTCGGCGTCGCCCAACGGCCGCGTCAAACTCGGCCCGGGGCTCGCCAGCCTGGCGGTGATCGCGCTCCCCGATCTCGTTCGCGACCTCCATCCGCACATGGCGCGGCTCTCGCGGGAGATGAACGAGACCGTCGACCTCTCGGTGCTCCAGCACGACCACGTGCTCTTCGTCGATCAGGTCGGCGCGCCGCGCCGCCTCCGTGCGGTGTCGGCAGTCGGCGCCGCCTTCCCGGCTCACTGCCCCGCGAACGGCAAGATCCTGCTGGCGACGCTGCCGCGCGACGAGCTCGAGCGGCTGCTGCCGGCTACGCTGGAGCGGCTGACGCCGAACACGATCGTCGAGCGCGACCGGCTCCTCGCGGAGCTCGACGCCGCCCGTGCCGACGGCGTCGCCTTCGACCGGGAGGAGCACACGCTCGGGATCTGCGGGGTCGGCTGTGTCGTTCGCGACCCGGTCGGCCGCGTCGCCTCGATCTCGGTCCCGCTGCCGGCACAGCGCTTCTACGGGAACGAGGCGCTGCTCACCCAGAAGCTGCTCGCCACCTGCGCCGAGATCGAGCGGACGCTCGGCGCGCCGGCCTGACGCCGGGAGCATAGGGTCGCAACCGTGCAGGGGAAGATCGCGCTCGAGGAGCACTTCGTCACGCCCGCACTCGAGGGCATCGTCTCGGGTGTCGGCTGGATCCCCGAGGAGTGGCGCCGCGTCCTCGACCGGCTCGAGGACGTCGAGGAACGGCTGCGCGAGATGGACCGCCTCGGGATCGAGCTCGCCGTGCTGTCACTCGCATCCTTCGGCGTCCAGGACGTGCCCGAGCCGGAGCGGGCGGTGGCGCGGGCGCGCGAAGCGAACGACGCGCTCGCCGAGATCGTCGCCGCGCGTCCCGACCGGTTCGCCGGCTTTGCCGCGCTGCCGATGCAGGATCCGGCGGCGGCGGCGGAAGAGCTCGAGCGAGCGGTGCGCGAGCTCGGATTGCGGGGCGCGCTCGTCAACGGCTACTCGAGCCTCGGCGACCTCGAGACGGGGGTCTACTACGACGACGAGCGCTACCTGCCCTTCTGGGAGCGGCTCGAGTCGCTCGGCGTGCCGTTCTACCTCCATCCGCGCAACCCGCTGCCGGGCCAGCGGCGCATCTACGAGGGGCGCAGCGAGCTGCTCGGTCCGACGTGGGCGTTTGCGGTCGAGACCGGCACTCACGCGCTGCGGCTGATCACGAGCGGGCTCTTCGATCGCTTCCCCGGGCTTACGATCGTGCTCGGGCACCTCGGCGAGTTCCTGCCGTTTGCGCTGCCGCGGCTCGAGCAGCGGCTGTCGCACCTGCCGCACGTTGTGCTCGAGAAGCCGGCGACGCAGTACCTGCGCGACAACTTCTACGTCACGACGAGCGGCAACAATCACACGGCTTCGCTCATCGGGATCCTGCTCGAGCTCGGCGCCGACCGGCTGCTGTTCGCGGCCGACTACCCCTTCGAGGAGATGGCCGACGGGGCTGAGTGGTTCGACTCCGTGCCGATCTCGGAGCGCGACCGTCTGAAGATCGGGCGCACGAACGCGGAGCGGCTGCTCGGCCTGTGACGGCGAGCGTCTCTCGCCCGTTGCCCGGCCGCTCTAGCCTGCGAGCGACGCCTGCTCGAGCTGCGGCTTGACGTCGGAGACGAACAGATCGAGTGTGCGCCTGGCCTCGTCGAAGGTCATGTCGCCGGTCGGAAGCTGGAGCACGATGTAGTCGGTGAGCCCGGACTCGAGGATGCGGGCGAACCGCTCGGCGATCTGGTCGGGTGTACCCGCTCCGGCGGCGACGGCCTCCTCCATGTGGGACAGGATGCCGCGCAGGGGGGCGAGTGCCGCGTCGCATTCGTCCTCGGGCAGCACCAGATGGTCGTACCTGTGCGCGTTGTGGGCGCGCCGCGTCAGACCGTCCATGCCGCGGCGGGCGACGTCGAGCGCCTCTTTCTCGGTCGGCGCAATCGCAAGCAGGATCGTGCAGCCGACGCGTGGCCGGCCGTTCGGGCCTTCCACTCGGATCGTGTCGCCCTTGTGCTCGTGCCAGGTCTCGACGTACAGGTCGTAGGCGCGCTGGTCGATCAGGCCGGCAAACATCAGGTTCATGCCGTGACGGCCGGCCGTGACGGGGCTACCGGGATACCAGAACGGGATCGGGTCCTGAAGAGGCTTCGTGGAGAGCGGAATCGTCGGGAAGTCGTAGTACGCGCTGTTCTCGCTCGAGATCTCGCCGGTCGCGAACGCGTCGCAGATGATGCTGAGCGTGTCCTCGAAGCGCAGCTTCGAATCCGGCCAGGTGCTGCCGAACCAGTAGTGCTCGACGGGCGCGACTCCGCGACCGACGCCGAAGTCGAGGCGGCCGCCCGTGAGCTAGTCGATCACGCACATGTCCTCGATGATCCGGACCGGGTGCTGCAGCGGCAGCAGCTTCACCATCGGGCCGAGCCGGATCTTCGTCGTGATCTGAGAGGCGGCGGCGATGAACAGCTCCTGGTTGGGCGCCATGCACAGGTCGGAGCCGTGGTGCTCGGCGAAGTGGTAGCCCACGAACCCTGCTTCGTCGGCCAGCTTGATCAGCTCGAGCCGATCCTGGAACAGCCGGCGCGTCGGCGTGCCCGGAATGTCCTCGATGTGGTCGAAGATGCCGAAGGTGGGTGTCGCCACGATGAAGCGTCCTCTCGGGTCGTGCCGGGGTCACGCGGATTCAAACACACCTGTGGCGGTCGAAAGGGTCGGGTCTCACGCGACGAAGTCGGGGCCGCCGGCGTCGTCCTCGACGGCACGCCGCCAGTGCAGCGTCCGCAGCATCAACGCGACTGCGAGGCCGCCGAGCGCGACGTTGAGCGCGGAGACGATCGCCTTCATGCCCACGCTGAGACTGAGAAGCGCGGTGCGCGAGGCCCGGCCCGACAGCACGTACGCGATCAGCGCCTGCTCGGTGCCGATCCCGGCCGGGGTCAGCGGCACGATCGTCGACAGGCTCTGCGTCACCTGCACGCGCAGCGCGTTGTCGAGGTTCGCGGCCACGTGGAAGGCGCGGAGGAAGAAGTAGATCGCCGCCAGCCGCAGCACCCAGTCGGCGAGCTGCCAGGCGACCACCGACCGGAGGTAGCGGGCCGGAGTGCGCAGGATCGCCGCCCCCTGCGCCACGCGCGCGCGGAACGCGGCGATCCTCGCCGACGCCCACAGCCCGAGCGCGAAGCCGGCCACGAGCATGACGGCCACGCTCGCCGCCGCCGCGCGAGGGTGCCGGAACAGCCAGAACCAGTCCACCGACGGCAGGTGGTGCAGCACCTGCACGCCCGGCAGCACGTGCTGCTGGAGCGCCCAGAGCAGGAGCAGCCCCGACAGGAGGGCGTCGACGAGCGTCTCGACGAGGAGCGACGAGGCGAGCGTCGCGTAGGTCGCTCCGTCGATCCGCCGCTTGACGATGTAGAGCTTGAGCACGTCGCCGCCGCGCACCGGGACGATCGCGTTCACGCCGGCGCCCGCGACGTAGGCGCCGAAGACGCTCCGCCAGCGGACGCCGGCCGCCGGGTACGCCACGGCGAGGATGTTCTGCCACGCCCGCGTCCGCGCGGCGGTCTTCGCGAGCTGGCAGACGAGCGCGAGCAGTACCGGCGTCCACGCGATCGCCTGGAGGTGGTCGAAGAACGCGCTGAAGGCGTGCAGGACGTTGCTCATCGCCCTCAGTCTTGCGCGTCGATTCGTCCCTGTGGGGTTCCGACCACGGCAAGAGCGGCGGTGCTCGCGATCTGCGCGACGACGCACTTGGACGAAGCTTGTCGAATCGTTGTCTTCGCTCTTGCGTGCGCGGGTGTAGAACGACGAGTGCCATGCAACGCCGACTGACGTTCGATGCGAACCCGAAGGAGCTCGCGAGCCGCGACTCCGGCACGACGCACATCGCGCTCCTCTGGAGCCGGCGGCTCCATCGCGCCGCCGTCGTCATCGAGGACGGCGACACGGGCGAGGTCGTGGAGCTCGAGGTGGGGCAGAGCGACGATCCGCTCGATCTGTACGAGCACGCGCTTGCGTACGCGCCGCGCCGCGGCCGGCCGGGCCGTCAGGCCGCGGCCGCCGCTTGACAGCCGGAGCGCGTCCCGATGCGTAGTCGCCCGAAGCGGGGATGGTTGGCAACTACCGATGCCTCCGGCCGCCGGTTCGGTGAGGATCGCAGCATGCGCAGGTTGCTCTGGCACGGGGGCTGGCGGCGACGGCTCTTCCGGGGCGGCATCGGGCTCGTCGTGCTGTTCGGCCTGATCCAGGCGGTGCCGTACGGCCGGAGCCATTCGAACCCGCCTGTTCTCGCAGAGCCGCGGTGGGACGCGCCCGCGACGCGTGCTCTCGCGGCCCGCGCCTGTTTCGACTGCCACAGCAACCAGACGAAGTGGCTCTGGTACTCGAACGTCGCGCCCGTCTCGTGGCTCGTGCAGCGCGACGTCTCCGGGGGCCGGAGCTCGTTCAACCTCTCGGAGTGGAGCAGGCCTCAGGACGTGAGCGCGGGCGACATCGTCGACTCGATCCGAAGCGGTTCGATGCCGCCGTGGTTCTACACGATCATCCACTCGAACGCGAGCCTGAGCTCGGCCGAGCAGGACTCGCTGATCCGGGGTCTCCAGGCGACCTTCGCCGCCTCGCCTCCGAAGGGCGGCGGCGGCGGCGGATGAGTCACGCGCGCAGTCTCGGCAGCTGACCTTCCGCCCGCATGGCGGCGACGCCGACCCGGGGGAGGCCGAGCACGCTCTCGTAGGCCAGGTAGCGGGGCTCCCAGCGCGGCGAGAACTTCGCGTTGAAGCGGTAGAGGCTCTCGGTCTGGAAATAGCGGCTGCCCAGCGCGATCAACCGGCCGAGCAGCCGTTCGGCCCGGCCGTGCGGACGCTCGAGCAGTCTCCCGAAGGCGGCGAAGTTGAGCGAGAGCTCCTCGACACCGCGCCCGCGCAGCAACTCGACGGACTTGACGATCAGGAACTCGGTCAGGCCGTTCGGGGTGTTCCGCTCCCGGCGCATGAACGAGAGCGACATCGCGGCACGGCCGAAGGAGGGCACGAAATGGAGAAAGCCCTTGACGGCGCCCGACGCGTCGCACGCCCAGACGACGACGCTGTCGGCCTGGTAGGCGCCCTGGAGGGAGTCCATCGCCATCGAGAAGCCGCGCTCCGCGGCGCCGGCGCGCCAGAGCCGGGAAACCCGCTCGAGCTCGGCGAGCGTCGCTGCGTCGAGGGCGGCGAGCTCCTCGGCGCGTGCGGCGTAGCCTGCGTGTTCGAGCCGGTTGACCGACTGCCGAACCTTGCGGATGTCGCGCCCCTCGACCGAGAAGGTCTTCGTCTCGAGGATCGCCTCGTCGCCGATGCTGAAGGAGCGGAGCCCGGCCTGCCGCCAGAGCGGCAGCAGCGAGGCGCTTGCCCCGAGCACCGCGACCTTGAGCCCTCGGGCCTCGGCGAAGGCGCACGACTCGCGGACCAGCGCGGGAAGCGCGTCGGGTGCCCCGACCGGATCGCCGGCGACGAGGAGGATGCTTCCTTCGGTGCGGTAGCCGAGGAACGCGCTGCGATCCGGGCTGAACAGGTAGTGCATGTCACGGCGAAGCTTGAAGAAGGCGAGCGTGTCGCTGCCGTGCTCGCGGACGAGCTCGTTCGCGGTATCGCGTGCCTCGGGGCCGGCCGGGAGCCGTGGCGGCGGCAACGCCCGGAAGAACAGAGAGCCGCCGACGACGATGACCGCGAGGCCGAAGGCGCCGACCGCGAGCGGGACCCAGCCGAGCTCGTCGTTGAAGGTGTGCGAGGGCCTGGTCCAGGTGAGGAGATCGAGTGTGTCCCGTACGACGAGCGACACGTTGGCGGTAGCTCCCGAGGAGATCCAGACGACGGCGGCCACGACGAGCATCGCTGCGAGCGAGACGCCGGCGAGGAGCGCCAGGAGCGAGCGCAGGCCGAGCCGTTCGTGGCGGACGACGAACGACCCGCGGCCCCACCACAGGAGTGCGGCGGCCGCCCAGCTCAGCACGGCCTCCTCGAAGTCGAGCCCTTTGAGCAGGTGGATCGCTCCGAGCGCGACGAGAAGCAAGAGGCCGGCCTGCCACGCCCGCCGCCGGCGGGCGCGAAGGAAGAACGAGGTCGTGATCAGCGCGACGCTCGCGGGGACGGTGACGCTGTGCATCGTCGGCACCGCGCGGACAGGCTCGAGCGTGAGAAGCACATGGTGCCGCCAGGCGATGTTCGGCGTCGCGGCCGAGACAAGGCTGATCGCGCCGACCGCGAAGGCGACAGCTCCGGCGAGGGTCGGCAGGCCGTCGGCGTAGCGCAGCGCCCGGAGCGGCGCGAAGCGCCGGTGCACGCCCAGCCGCCAGGAGCCGGTGTCGCGGAGGGAGGGAACGAGGTCGCGCCAGTCCTTGAGCAGCATCCAGCCGCCGGCCAGCGCGACGAGCCCGCTCCAGAGCGAGAGCGTCCACAGGCGCGCCAGCAGCCCTGCGAGATCCCCGGCGAGGAGCAGGATGCCGAGATGACACTCGTGCACCCGCGTGCCGAGCACGTAGAGCCGCGGCCCGTGCGAATGCCGCTCGATCCGGACGATCATGCCTCCCTCCAGCCGCAGGCCGACTCCCGAGGGGTCGACGTGCATTCAACGTCGGCGCGGCGGGTCCGGCGACGGGAAAATGCCGCAGGCCCGATCCGTGCCGTCACGGACGCGGGCGGCTCCGCGGCGACGAACTTCATGCGTCCTTCACACGAGAGGACGACCTTGAGCGCGTGGCGAACGCTGCGCGCACCGACGGCTTGATCCTGATCACAACCGAGGATTGCCATTTCTGCGAGCGCGCGCACGACGTGCTCCAGGTGCTCGGCGTCGCGGCCCGTGAGATAGCCGTCGACTCCGACGAGGCAACGGGGCTCGCCGCGCACGGGATACCGCTCGCGTTCATGCCCGTGCTCACCGACGGCGAGCGCGTCATCGCGTACGGCCGCCTCTCCGAGAAGCGGCTGCGGAAGGAGCTGGCACTCTGAGCGACCTGCTGATGGCCGGCTCGCTGGCGGCGGCCTTCGCGGCCGG
>Ga0315281_10003241_pt1 | contig 23889 bp, 20 predicted proteins | sample YL17G07_0_MG_FD_204540 | JGI IMG/M metagenome (GOLD analysis project Ga0315281, IMG submission 204540) | Sediment microbial communities from Yellowstone Lake, YNP, Wyoming, USA - YL17G07_0 | ecosystem: Environmental > Aquatic > Freshwater > Lake > Sediment | place: USA: Wyoming | collected... | reverse complement strand
GCTTTTCACCTACCTGAATAGCCAGATGCACATGATTATCCATTAAACAAAATGCATGGATTCGATGTCCATACTTTTCAACGCCTTCCTGGAGAAATAGATAGAAACGATATCTGTCCTCATCGTCGGCAAAAATGTTCCGGCCACCGTTGCCACGAACCATCACGTGATATACAGCGCCTATATAATGCAGTCTTGGTTTCCGTGCCATACCGATATAACTATATCACAAAAGCTGCTATAAATCAAAGTATCCAAAGCCTGACCCCGCCAAAGCCTGACCCCGCCACAGAGACAGTAACGGCAACGAAATTGATTTAATCATCGACCATGGTGCAATCGTGGATCTGGTGGAAATTAAAGCGTCGCAGACCGTGGCAAGCGATTTTTTTAAAGGGTTCCGATATTACGCCGGGCTTGGAGGCGGCGCCGGAAAGTCATTTCTGATATATGGCGGGGAGGGCGTAAAGACCCAGTATGGCGTTGGCGTTCTCGGATGGCGTGAGTTTTCAGCAAGAATAACATAGGAGTTAGCACGGCCCGCCTGTGTTGCCCTGCCTTTTTGCCGTATGGTATCATTTCAGATGGAACAAAAGAAGATCATCGAGGATTCAGACCGCTACCTGATGCATACTTACAACCGCTTCCCCCTTGTGCTGAGAAAGGGCAGGGGCCTTAAGGTCTGGGGGGCCGACGGCAAGGAGTACCTGGATTTTGTGGGCGGTATCGCCGTCAATGTGCTCGGTCACTGCCATCCCAAAGTGGTGGTGGCCATACAGAAGCAGGCGCAGAGACTGATCCATGTATCGAACCTGTACCATATAGAACCCCAGATCAAACTTGCAAAACTCATGGTGACGCATTCCTTTGCCGATAAGGTTTTTTTCTGCAATTCCGGGGCCGAGGCCAACGAAGCCGCCATAAAGCTCGCGCGGAAATACGCGAAGGAGTCCCACAGCCACCATCACGGCCACTACCGGTTTGAAATTATTACCGCACTGAACTCTTTTCACGGCAGGACGCTCGCCACGGTCACAGCAACAGGCCAGGAGAAGTTCCACAAAGGCTTCGAACCCCTTGTGCCCGGGTTCAGGCATGTGCCCTTCAACGACATAAATGCCCTTGAAGCGGCCATAACCAAAGATACCTGCGCGGTAATGCTCGAACCCATACAGGGTGAGGGCGGGGTGAAGCTGCCTTCCGAAGACTATCTGATAAAGGTGCGGGCTATTTGCGATAAACACGAGTTATTACTCATATTGGACGAGGTGCAGACCGGCATAGGCAGAACCGGAAAGCTCTTCGCCTACGAGCACTATGGCATTACTCCGGACATAATGACCCTGGCAAAAGGCCTTGGAGGCGGAATTGCCATCGGCGCCATGCTGGCAACGGAAAAAGTCTCGGCCGCGTTCCAGCCCGGCAGCCATGCCTCCACCTTCGGCGGAAACCCTCTCGCCTGTTCGGCGGCCGTGGCCACCCTCGAAACTATTCTAGAAGACGGTTTCATCCTCGACCACTGCAACAGGATGGGCCTGCACTTCAGGGGAAGACTGGCCCAGCTCAAGGAATATTATCCGCAGATTGTCGATATACGGGGCAAGGGCCTTTTCATCGGCATGGAACTGACGCGCGACGGTATGCCCATCGTGAATGCATGCCTCCAAAAGGGCCTTCTGATAAACTGCACCGGCGGCAATGTCCTGCGCTTCATGCCGCCGCTCATTGTCGAAGAAAAAGAGATTGACCACCTTGTGGATGTCCTCGACGACCTGTTGGGCAGGGCGCTATGATAAAGAGGGACTTGCTTACTTTTGAGGACCTCTCGGCAAACGAAATGGAAGGCATACTCAGGCGGGCCATAGAACTCAAAAAGGGCGCGGACGCCTCGCATTGCCCGCTCATCGGCAAGAGCATCGGGCTTTTCTTTGAAAAGCCATCCACCCGCACAAGAGTTTCCTTCGAGGTCGGCATCTACCAGCTGGGCGGACAGCCTGTTTATCTCAGCGCAAAGGAAATACAGCTCAACAGGGGAGAGTCGGTGGCCGATACCGCGCGTGTACTTTCGCGCTACTTGAGCTGCCTCATCCTGCGGACCTATTCTCATGCCGCCATAGAGGAGTTCGCCGCGCATGCCACGGTACCCGTGGTCAATGCCCTCTCAGACCGCCATCACCCCTGCCAGGCCCTTGCCGATCTTATGACCATACTCGAGAAAAAAGGATCTCTGAAAGGCATTCGCCTCGCGTATATCGGGGATGGGAATAATGTGGCCAATTCCCTGATAGAAGCCGCTGCGCTGGCAGGAATGAGCATTGCAGTCGCCTGTCCGGAAGGCTGCGAGCCGGACCCCACTGTTGTGGAAAGAGCAAGGACAACAGCTTCAGGAGAAATTGTGGTGCTGCGAAACCCTCAGGAGGCCGCAGGCAGGGCGGACGTTATCTATACCGATGTCTGGGTAAGCATGGGGCAGGAGGCCGGGGCCGAACGGAAAAAAGCCAAATTCAGTGATTACCAGGTGAACAACCGGCTGCTGCGCTGCGCTAAAAGCGATGCGCTCGTGCTCCATTGTCTCCCTGCCCACAGGGGGGAGGAGATCACCGACGAGGTAATGGACGGCCCGCAGAGCGCTGTTTTCGACCAGGCGGAAAACAGATTGCATACCAGCAAGGCGCTGCTGGAATTTCTGCTGCGGCAATGACCCCGGGATGCAGCATTCCCGCGGGTTTGACAGCCGGCAGGCATCTTTCTTGACTTACTTCCCGCCTCTCTTATAAGATACTCAACCGAGCGGGCAGTGGCTGCGCCGGCCTCTAAAGTTACTGATTATTGACGCCCGGCCACGGGAAGGGAGGATATATGCTGGTTGCCATCGGGTCCGACCACGCGGGTCTCGAACTTAAGCTTGAAATAGTCTCCGTCCTGAGGGAACTGGGCCATGAGCATATAGATTATGGAACGGATACCCTGCAGTCAGTGGATTATCCCGATTTCGGCGAAAAAGTCTCGGACGCCGTTTCCGCGGGCAAAGTGGACAGGGGCATTCTCATCTGCGGCACGGGCATAGGAATGTCCATGGTCGCCAACAAGATTTCCGGGATTCGCGCCGCGCTCTGTAACGAGCTCTTTTGCGCGCGCATGTCCCGTCTCCACAACGACGCCAATGTCCTCGTACTTGGAGGCAGGGTCGTCGGCAAGGACCTTGCCAAAGAGATAGTTCGCACCTGGCTCTGCACTCCCTTTGAAGGCGGCAGGCATCTTAACCGGCTGAAGAAAATAACCCTCATCGAGGAAAAAAACATAAAGAAAAATGGAAAATCTTAAAAGAACAGACCCTGCAATATATGAGGCTATCCTCAACGAGACCGCGAGGGAGCAGCAAAAAATACTCCTCATCGCATCCGAAAACTACGCCAGCCGGGCCGTTTTAGAAGCCCAGGGGTCCATTTTTACCAATAAGTATGCCGAAGGCTACCCCGGCAGACGGTATTACGGAGGCTGCGAATACGCGGATACCGTCGAGAAACTCGCTATCGACCGGGCCAGGGAGATATTCGGCGCAGAGCACATCAATGTTCAGCCCCATTCCGGCAGCCAGGCAAACATGGCGGTCTACTTCTCCGTCCTGAAGCCCGGGGACACCATATTAGGCATGAGCCTCGCCCACGGCGGCCACCTGTCTCATGGCGCATCGGTGAATTTCACCGGCTCGCTTTACAAATCCATATCTTATGGGGTCACAAGGGACACAGGGCGCATCGATATGGAAGAGGTCAGGGCTCTTGCCCTGCAGCATAAACCCAGGATGATCGTAGTGGGCGCCAGCGCTTATTCGCGCATCATCGATTTCGAGACCTTTTCGAGCATTGCGAAAGAAGCCGGGGCTTATCTTCTGGCGGACATTGCGCATATCGCGGGCTTGATTGCAGCCGGCGAGCACCCTTCACCAGTGCCTTACGCCGACTTTGTTACCACCACGACCCACAAGACCTTGCGCGGTCCCCGGGGCGGCATGATCATGTGCAAGGCGGAATACGCAAAGGCGGTGGACAAGGCCATATTCCCGGGCATACAGGGAGGTCCCCTGGTGCATGTCATCGCCGCCAAGGCGGTTGCCTTCAAAGAGGCGTTGCAGCCTGATTTCAGGGACTACCAGCGGCGCGTGATACGCAACGCCGGGAGACTTGCGGCGGGCCTGGTGGAGCGGGGCTTTTCCATATTCTCGGGCGGCACCGATAATCACCTGATGCTTGTGGACCTGACCTCCATGAACGTCACCGGGAAAGAGGCGGAAGAAGCCCTGGACAAGTCCGGCGTCACCGTCAACAAAAACGCCATTCCACACGACACCAAGCCTCCCACCGTTACCAGCGGCATAAGACTGGGCACCCCCTCCATAACCTCCCGGGGCATGGGCGAAGCGGAGATGGACGAAATCGCAGACATTATCGCTACGGTAGTGAAGAACACCGGAAACTCCTCCATGCCGGAGACCATGAGCAAAAGGGTCGCCGCACTCTGCAACAAATTCCCAGTTTATACGCCATGAAGTGTCCTTTCTGCGGCAGCATCGAGGACAAGGTCATCGATTCGAGGACCGGCAAAGAGGGCGATGTCATCCGCAGAAGAAGAGAGTGCCTTTCCTGTGCGCAGCGTTTCACCTCCTATGAGCGGGTCGAAGACCCCCTTCCCATGGTCATCAAAAAGGATGGGAGCCGGGAATTTTTCGATAGCCACAAAATTCTGACCGGGCTGAAAAAGGCCTGTGAAAAACGTCCCATCTCCATTGCAAAACTCGAAGAGACAGAGAAAGATATCGAAAAAAAGGTCATCGGCCTTGCGGTAAAGGAGATCGGCAGTTCCTGGATAGGGGAAGAGATCATGGCGTCCCTGAAGGAACTTGATAAAGTGGCCTATGTACGGTTTGCCTCAGTCTACCGGCAATTCAAGGACATTAACGATCTGATGGAAGAGGTAAAGACGCTTTTCGATTCAAAGGACACCAGGAAGCGGCCGTAGCACGCGGCCTCACGGTAGGGAAGGAATGGTGACGCTTACGTTATGAACGTTCTACTGGTACGCCCCCCCTCTCCTCCTCATTATCCCCTGGTAAGTTTTCCCCTGGGACTGGCTTACCTCGCGGCAGTGCTGGAAAAAAACGGCCACAGCGCCACTATCATCGACATGCCTGTGAAGAAGATGGAGGACGTCAGGCTTAGAGAAACCCTCGCGCGGGAGCGGTTCGGCCTCGTCGGTATCAGTTGCATGACCATCGAATACACCTCCGCCCTCGACCTATCCGGAGTTATAAAGGACGCGCTGCCCGGGGTTCCGGTAGTCTTCGGCGGTCCCCACCCTTCGGCAGACCCAACCGAAACCATGAAGAACGAATACGTCGATTTCGTGGTAATGGGAGAGGGCGAAGAGACCCTGCTCGGACTCGTACGGGCGCTCGAAACAGGAAGCCCCCTGGAAGCGGTCAACGGCCTCGCCTTTAAAAAGAACGGCTCCACCGTGCTTAATGAACGCCGGGATGTTATCCGGGATTTGGACTCTATCCCTTTTCCAGCTCTCCATCTCCTCAAGCTCGACGAATACTACACCTTCCAGATTCCCCGCCTTGTCCCAAAGAGAAAACGCTACATGTCCCTTTTCACCAGCAGGGGATGCCCCTACGGCTGCATTTACTGCCACAAGATATTCGGCAAAAAATACCGCGCCCGGAGTCCTCAAAACGTGCTGGAGGAGATCAAGATCCTATACCACAACTACGGGGTCAGGGAACTCATTATCGAGGACGACAATTTCACCATGGACCTTGAGAGGGCAAAGAAGATCTGCGACATGATAGTTGCCGAAGGCCTCGACGTTGCGATACAGTTCCCAAACGGAGTGCGGGCCGACAGGATGGACGAGGAACTTATGGCAAAGCTGAAAAAGGCCGGGGCCCACTCCATGTCCATCGGGATAGAATCAGGCGTCAAGCGCGTTCAGGGCATCATCAAAAAAGGGCTCGATTTAGACAAGGTGCGCCGCACTGTCGAGCTGGCCAGCAAGTACGGGATCAGGACGAACGGCTTTTTCATGCTCGGCTTTCCGGGTGAAACAAAGGAAGAGATCAGGGCCACCATCGCCTTTGCGCGGGGGCTGAAGCTGGACACCGCCGACTTCAGCATTGCGACACCGTATCCGTACACGGAATTGATGGAGATGAGTATTGCCCGTGGATACCTGAAAGGCCGGGATTTCTCCGTCTTCGACGTTAAGACCCCCAACCTCGAAACAGAAGACTTCAGCTCCGACGATCTGAAGAAGCTCCAGAAGCAGGCCTATCTCTCCTTCTACGGCGCGCCCCTGAGGCTGATAAAGACCCTCTTAAAAATGGTCGGCGATTACCATTATTTTAAACGCTACCTGCGCGGCCTCAAGCGGCATGTGCTCAAAGGCGGATACTAAATGAAAATACTGATGCTCAACCCGCCGTATCCCACTCTCTTTTCCCGTGGAAGCCGCTGGCAGGCTTCTCCCAAGGGGGTCGCGCTCTGGCCTCCCATATGGATGATATACGCCACAGGTGTCTTAGAAAACGCCGGGCACGAGCTGAAGCTCCTGGACTGTCCGGCTACGGAGATGAAAACTCCGGAACTGCTGGATGTCATCAGGGAATTCAAACCCGCCCTTATTACTGTTTATACGAGCACGGCGAGCATCGGCAATGACATGGAAGTGGTGGAAGAGATAAGAAAAGCTTTCCCCGGTCCCAGGATCTGCATGGTCGGCCCGCATGTTTCGGTCGAGGCTGACAGGACTTTTATGGACTCGCCCGGCACTGATTTCATTATCAGGAAAGAGTTTGATTACGCCCTGCGCGACCTCGCAGTATGCCTCGAAAAAGGCGGCGACCTCGCTGACGTCCCTAATCTGAGTTACCGGGCCGGTTACCCGGATAAGGCGGGCGGTTTGCGGCATAATCCCACCGGACCGTACATCAAGGACCTGGACGAACTCCCCTTTGCCGCCAGGGTGATAAAGAAACACCTGGACTACCGGGATTACCATATGGATTATCTGCTCTATCCCTTTATCCAGATATATACAGGACGGGGATGTCCCTACGAATGCTCCTTCTGCCTCTGGCCGCAGACCCTTATGGGCAGGGGGTACCGCAGGAGGGGCCTGGACAACGTTTTTAAAGAGATCGACTATATCCTGAAGGAAATGCCGGGTGTAAAAGAGATCATGTTCGACGACGACACTTTCACCGCTAACCCTTACCGGGTCAGGGAGTTTTGCGAAAAGATCATAGCCGGCGGCTACTACTTCAGCTGGGCGGTGAATGTCAGGGCGGATGTCACGGACCTCGCACTGCTGAAACTGATGCGCAAGGCCGGCTGCCGGGCCTTTGTGGTGGGTTATGAATCGGGCTCCCAGGCCATCCTGGACAATGTGCAGAAGCGGACAAAAGTGGAGACCATGCTCGTCTTCTCCCGCCTCTGCCGCGAAGCGGGCATCCAGGTGCACGGTGATTTTGTTCTCGGCCTTCCGGGGGAGACCAGGGAGACCATCAAAGAGACCGGGCGCGCAATTCGGAAACTGAGGCCCGACACCATGCAGATATCCATTGCCCTCCCGCTGCCGGGCACCCGCTTTTACACCTGGGCGCAGGACAACGGCTACCTGAAGACCACCGACTTCAACGACTGGGTGAGCAAGAAGGGCAAGCAGAAGTATCTCGTGGAGTACCCGGAGCTTCCGGGAGACGAGATCCTGAATTCCATGTACTACATGCTGTTGGGCTATTTCCTGAGCCCTTCGTATATCTTCCGGTCACTCGGGCGCATCGCGAAAGACCCCAAGGAAGCGGTCAAGTTCTACTACGCCGGGATCAAGTTTGTGAAATACGCGGTCAGCGGATTTAAAGATGTGCTCGGCAGGAAAAAGGACGCGCAGCAATGACTGCCGACCTCCTGCTCATTAATCCCTGCTCGCAAAACCAAAACCCAATGATGCCCCTTGGTCTCGCGGCCCTTGCCGCTTACGTGCGGGATGCGGGACACTCTGTGCAGGCCCTGGATGCCTGGGCCGAAACATTGCAGAGCGAAGAGCAGGTAAAGCAAAGGTTGCGGAACATCCCCCCTCCACGCGTGGCAGGGGTCAGTGTTCTCACACCCAACCTGCGGGGCGCGAAAATGATCGTGCTCGCCCTGCGCGAGATATTTCCCGACACGCTTATACTCATCGGCGGCCCCCATGTCTCTGCGCTGCCGGACACCGCGCTGGATGAATTCCCGGAAGCTGACATGGGCGTGTTCGGAGAGGGGGAGCTGACCCTGTCGGAAATCATGTCCAGGGTGAAGAGCGGCGGCGCTCTGAGCGGGATCGAGGGCACGCTGTGGCGTGACAACGGCATTACGCTGAAGGGAAACCCGCGCGGCGTTATAAAAGATCTGGATATACTACCCCGTCCGGCCCGCGACCTTTTCCCCATTGACCTGTACCATTCCCATCTTCCCTATGGCCGGAGATGGCGGTACATGAACGAGATCACCTCCCGCGGCTGCCCCTTCAAATGCGCCTACTGCTCCAAAAGCGTGTACGGCAACTCTTACCGGGCCTTTTCTCCAGCCCGTGTTATTGAGGACCTTCGGGAGCTGACCGTCCGCTATCAGGTGCGCGAGATACATTTTTACGATGATGACCTCACTCTGAACCGCAAGAGGACAGTGGAACTGCTGGAGCGTCTTATCGAAGCGAAGCTTGATCTGATCTGGTCTTGCACCACAAGGTGCGATCTGGTGGATTACGAGTTGCTGCTGTTAATGAAAAAAGCGGGCTGCTGGATGGTAAGCTACGGCGTGGAGTCCGGTAACGACATCCTGCGGGAAACCATCAACAAGGGAGTGGACCGCTCGCAGATCGAAACCGCTGTGAGGGACACGAAACGCGCGGGATTAAGGGTGACAGGGTATCTCATGATCGGTTTGCCGGGAGAGACCGAAGAGACGGTCAGGGAGACCATCGAATTCGCCGACGCGCTCGACCCCGATTACGTGAACTGGGCGGTGATGACAGTCTATCCAGGGAGCCCGTTTTATTTCGACCTTAAAGCCGGCAAGTACGGATTAGGCCGTTTAGTGGAAGATGAAGCAGGTGGCGGCGATTCACCCTTCCAGGACTCGTTCCTGATCGGTTTCGAAGGGGCGCTCACCCGGCAGCGCATGTATGAGCTGGCCCGTCAGGCAACACGCCATTTCTACCTGCGTCCCGGCAAGATGCTCCGTATTCTGAGGGACATCCGTTCTGCCGGCCAGATAAAGCAACTGGCAAAGACCGGCTGGCAGACCCTTTCGTGGCTCCTGAGTCCCCCTGCGGATCAGCGCGGATGAACAGAGGAGGAATTTTTATTTAATGAAAGTCATGCTCGCCTGCCCCAATGACAGCGCCCTTGCCGCGTCCTTCAGTGAGAAGGGCGGCATATCAGTGCCCCTGGGCCTCGCATATCTGGCCGCCTATGTCCGCGACATTCCGGGCATCGAACTGGTGGGCTTCGACAATAACGCGCTGAAGCTGCCAGCTCATGAGTACAAAGAGATCATACGGCGCGAAGCCCCTGATGTTGTCGCCATAAGCATCCTCACCGCCACGGTCTACACGACCTGGGAAATGGCAAGGGTCGTCAGGGAAGTAGCGCCCCGCGCAAAAGTCATTGTCGGTGGAATGCACTGTTCTGCCCTGCCGGAAAATACTTTAGAGGAACCTGCCGTGGATTACGGTGTGGTTGGTGAAGGGGAAGATACCTTCCGCGAATTCCTCATTGCCCTTAAAGAGAAGCGCGATCCCTCGGGCATTGCCAACCTGGTCTGGCGCAAGGATGGCACAGTGGTGGTAAATCCGCGCCGCCCTGCCTTGACCGATTTGGACAGCATCCCCTTCCCGGCCCGCGATATCTTCGACAATTCGAAATACAGCATGAACGTCAACCGCCGCGCTTCGGACTCAAAGAGCACCACTGTAATCACCAGCCGGGGCTGCCCCTACGGCTGCATCTTCTGCTCCAAATCCATCTACGGCAGGAAGTTCAACCAGCGCTCGGTAAAAAATGTCATCGACGAGATGCTGCTGCTGGAGCGGGAAGGCTACGGCGAGGTGCTCGTGGTGGACGACACCTTCACCGTGAGCAAGCAGTGGGTGCTGGAGTTCTGTGAGCAGTACAACAAACAGGGACTGCGCATCAAATGGAACTGCCACGCAAGGGTCAATACCATTGATGAGGATATCGTCAGCGCCATGAAGCGCGCAAACTGCACCGGCATGGCCTTCGGCATAGAATCAGGCAACCCGGAGATTCTGAAAATAATCGACAAGCGCATCACCCTTGACGAAGCCCGCAAAGCAGTGGCTTTGTGCAGGAAGTACGCCATCAACTCCCTGTGCAGCTACATCTTCGGCCATCCCGGGGACACCCGCGCCACCATGGAAGACACCCTGAGCGTGGCAGTGGAACTCGACTCCGACTATGCTAATTTCTGTGTCCTCGTGCCCATGCCCGGCTCGAAGCTGTTTGACGATTTGCTCAGGGAAGGCAAGGTAAAGCTCGACAACTGGGACCGTTATCTGGCCCACGGGAAAAAGTCTCTGGACCTCTCCCTCTGCGAGGCGTCACCAAAGGAACTGCAGAACATGCAGAAACGCGCCTTCCGCCGATTCTATTTCCGTCCGGTATATATATGGCGGAAGCTGAAAACCCTGCGTTCTCCGGGAGCGCTCTTCGCCCTGATCCGGGGCGTCTATATCATTATCCTGTTCCAGGCGCAGACCCTATTCGCTAAAAGCGCCGGGCACAGGGACAAAGGCTCCGGCTGAGCCGGCCCCATGCGGACACCATCCGTCACGGTCATTATCCCGGCACTCAACGGCGAGCAGACCCTGGGCCCTTGCCTGCGGGCCGTGCTGGAGCAGCGATACGGAGGGAGAATAGAGACTGTGGTAATCAATGACGGCTCAACCGACGCGACCTCCTCCCTGGCAAAAAGTTTCCCTGGGGTAGTAGTGCTTGACCAGCAGAACAGGGGACGCTCGGCAGCCCGGAACAGGGGCGCGGCTGAGTCTTCCGGCGAGATCATCGCCTTTACCGATGCTGACTGCCTGCCGCGCAAAGAGTGGGTCGAAAAACTCGTGGCCCGCTTGCTCATGCTCGAAAAAGGCGGCATTGTCGGCGGCGCAATGGTCCTTCCAAAGAACGCCAATCTCTGGCAGCGCATAGATCATCAGGCCTGGGCGCATTCCACCGGCCCGGAAGCCCCGGCAGGCCCTTCCCTCCTTGCTTCCACCGCGAACATGTGCATGTTCAGGAATGTTTTTAAAGAGGCTGGAGGCTTTGACGAGCGGTTCAGCGGCAGCGAGGATTCCGACCTCGCCCTTAGAGTTCATCGCGCCGGGCACCGCAACTATTTTGAGCCCGCTGCAGTTGTGGAACATCACCATCCCCGCACCACCTTTCGGGCATTCTTCCGGCAGCGCTACAACTACGGCAAATGGACCATCCAGACCGTGCTCCGGCACCGTCCCCTTACTCCTTATTCGTGGATGTTTCCCAATAACAGGGCGCTTCTGGCCCTTTTCTGGCCGGGCTACGCGCTCCTTGCCACCGGCTTTACAGTACTCAGGGCCTGGCGCTCTGATGTCTCAGTACTCTGGCTGAGCCCGCTGCATCTCATGGGACGCCTTGTGGAATACCTCGGGACCGTTGCCGGATGCGCAGAATACCAGAGGAAGTTTGCCGGCAACGGGAGGGCACAGTGACCGGCGAAATCCTCCGCTGGCGGCTGCAAAACAGGGCGCGGCGGCTGCCGCTTTACCTCATCGTCTTCGTCACGTACCGCTGCAATTCACGCTGCAGGACCTGTTTTTACCATGAGAATGTGAGCAATACCGATACCTCTGACCTGCCTCTCTCCTTCTACGAAAAAGTGGCCCGCTCCATGGACCACCTTGCCTGGCTCCACCTCTCAGGAGGAGAGCCCTTCCTGCGGCAGGACCTTCCTGAACTGGTAGAGCTCTTTTACCGCCATACCGGCGTCAGGAGGGTGGGCATTCCAACCAACGGGCTTCCGGGGCTACGCGTCGCTGAAAGCGCGCAGCGCATTATTGAACACTGCCCTGACATGCAGCTTACCGTGGTGCTCTCCCTTGACGGACTGGAGCAGACCCATGATTACCTCCGGGGTATAGCAGGGAACTGGAAGAAGACCATGCAGACCCTTGATGAACTCAAGGCCTTGAGGAAAAGCTTCCCCCGTCTCTCTCTCAACATCTGTTCGGTGCTGAACAACCGGAACGCTGAAGAGATACCGCTGCTTCTCGACCACGTCAGGGGACTGGGAGTGGATTTCCACGACATCGGCCTCATGCGCGGCGACTTCCCGGACAAGAGTCTCGAACTGCCCCCTGCTGAAAAGGTGGCGGAAATACTGGAGCGGGCGGATGACACTGCACGGAAGTATTATGCCGAAAGCCCTTTGTACCCTGGCGCTTCGGCCAGGCGGGCCACCCGTGTCCATCGTTATCTGAACAAAACATTTCTGCGCTTCCTGTCCGAGGGCACTGCCTCCCAGCCATGTTTCGTGGGAGACGGCTTCGCGGTCATCGAGCCCAACGGCGAGGTTAAGCTCTGCGAACTGACGCCCTCCGTGGGTTCTCTCCTTGACTTTAGCGGCGACTTCAGGGCTTTCTGGAACAGTCCTGCCATAAAAGAGGCGCGGGCAAAAGGGCTATGCGCTGCCAGGGGCTGCACACACAGCAACTTCCAGACTCGTAACTTTCTGCTCAACCCCTTCCAGTGGTGGAGGGCGCTGCCGTGAAGATATTGTTTTTGAACCCGCCTTTCGGTTCCCGGCGGCCGGAGGGACTCGATGCGCCGATGGGGATTATGTATCTCGGCGCGGTCCTGGATCTGCGCGGGCATGAATGCGCTCTGGTGGATAATGTCTGGGAGAAAGAGAATGACTGGACCAGGTGGCTGAATGCGCTGAACGATAAACCCGGCGCGGTCTGTGTCACCACCCATATCCGTTTTAGCAACGACACACGCGAGGCCATGCGGCTGCTCAGGCAGAGGCACCCCTCGCTCCCTGTTTTTGCCTTCGGCCCGCAGGCCTCCACCGAAGCGCCACGGCTGCTGGATGATATGGGGTTTGACGCCTGCGTTATAGGTGAGCCGGAAGAAGTTGTTCCTGCCGTGCTTGAAGAGTTGAGAGCAGGGAGCGGCAGGCCTGAACCCACCTCGCGTCCGGGACTCGCAACAAAGGGGAACCCTGCTCCGGGCAGTTCTCCAAGGATAAACGTCGAACTTCTCCCCTTCCCGGATTGGGAACTTGGAGACTATGGCAGATATATCGCTACAACAAACAACGCCGTGGTCATGGCCTCGCGGGGATATAACATGGGTGACGCTTTCAACCAGCCGCCCCTGATTCATGCTGAACAGCCGGCCGTACGCGCCTCGGCGCAGAGGACCATGGCCGAACTCCTGGCGTTGCGGACGAAATTCCCCGGACACTATACGGTGCTCTTTCATGACGAGGTCTTCACCGAAAGTAGGGAATGGGTAACAAGGCTCTGCTCCAAGCTTGAGGAGGCGCGGCTTGGTTTTCCCTGCTGGTGCTTCACACGTCCTGAACTGCTTGACGAGGAACTCTGCCGCCTCATGAGAAAGGCGGGCTTTGCCGGTATCAGCATGGGCATGGAGAGCGCTTCGGCGCGTGTGCTGAAGATGCTTGGCAGGGAGATAACGCCGGAACAGATCGAAAATGGGTTCAGGGCCTCACAGAAAGCGGGCCTGCTAACAGTGGGCTCGGTGATGGTCGGGACACCAGGATGTGCGGGAAACGGGCAGGATGAAACAGCTGAGGAGATCGCTGCCACGGAGCGTATGGTTAAAAGTCTGCATCCTGATGTCCTCACCGTTACCCTTACAACTCCTCTTCCCGGCACGCCTCTTTATGACAAATGCAAAAATAGAATACTTGCCTGCACGCCTGAGGATTTCAACATCTACCACGTCTGGCCGGGGAAACAGCCGGTACAACTCGATTCCCTGACAGCCGCAGACCTGGCCAAGGCAGTGGACCGCCTCCGCGCCGCATGGAAAAAGGGGCTCTGGAAGACCACCCTCAGGATAACAAAACTGGGCCTCACTCATGCCGCTTTCCGCGCCACCGTCGTCGCCCAGGTGATAAAAGTTATAAAACGAAAGGTAATAGGGAACTCCTGATGACCGGAAAAACTGGAATAAACATTCATGTCTCTGTAATCGTCGTCTGCTTCAATGAGGAGCGGAACATCGGCGCCTGCCTCGACGCACTGATACGGCAGGATTTCCATGGGCGGGAGATCATCGTGGTAGACGGCAACTCCACGGACAGGACGCGGGAGATCGTCGAAGAATACCGGCGGAAATATGAGGAGATTTCCCTTGTGCTCAACCCGAAACGGACCATCGCCTCCAACAGGAACGTGGGAGTGGGCCGCGCAAAGGCGCCGCTGGTGGCCTTCACCGACGCGGACTGCGCCCCTCCCCCTGACTGGCTTTCCGGGCTCGTCGCCGGATACCGGAGCATGCATGCTCAGGATAAATCTGTTGCTGCGGTGGGAAGCGGTAACACTCCCCCGGCACAAGGGTCTCCCTTTCTTGTCGCCCTCGGCATTGTTCAGAACACCTTTCTGGGCAACCTCGGGTCGGCGCAGGGCATGCGCTTTGCAAAGCCGCGCCCTGTTGCAAGCCTTGCGGCATTGAATGTTCTATATGAGAAGGCGAAGATAGTGGAGGCCGGACTCTTTGATGAGGATATGGGGAACATGTGCGAAGACGCTGACCTCAACTACCGTCTGCGCCAAAATGGATATAAGCTCGTGTATCTGCCAGCTCCGCTCGTAATGCACCGGTATCGTTCCGACCTAAGGAAATGGGGCCGCAACATGTTCGCCTACGGCAAGGGCCGCGCCTTACTCATGAGAAAGCACAGGACGATCATGAGTCCCGTCTACCTGCTGCCCCTGCTCTTCCTGCCGGCTATAGGCAGCGCACTTTTATCGGTAATCCACCCGCTGTTCCTCATACCGCTGCTCTACTTTCCCATTATGGCCGGTTTTTCGGTATCCGTTGTTCTCAGGGCGCGGCGACCTCTGCTGTTTCCACATGTTGTCTGTATCTATATTGCACAGCATTTCAGCTACGCCGCAGGAGAGGCATATGGTCTTCTGGTAAAAAGATGAAAAAGAGTCTACTCCCCTTCCCGGTTTGCCTTGATACTGTCTGCCCGGACACTTTACAATGATACCAATTTGTTTTAAATTAACCTATGCACTCTGATACCCTTGTCATAATTCCCGCTTACAATGAAGAGAGGGCCATTGCCGGCGTTGTTGCCTCTGTAAAAGAGATGTATCCGGTTATCGACATCGCAGTGGTAAATGACGGCTCCGCCGACGGGACTGCATATATGGCCCTGAGCGCCGGGGCGATAGTGCTCTCCCACCCCTTTAACATGGGGTACGGGGTCGCCCTGCAAACGGGGTATAAATATGCCATGCGCCACGGCTACCGTTATCTTGTCCAGATGGACGGCGACGGCCAGCACGATCCCGGTGGAATCGGCGCGCTTCTGGACGCCGTGAAAAACGATATGGCCGACGTGGCGCTCGGCTCCAGGTTCGTGGGCTCCGGCAGTTACCATCCGACAACGATAAGGCTTCTGGGCATCAAATTTTTCCGGTTCATTCTTTTCCTGCTTTCAGGCCGGCATATAAACGATATTACCACAGGCTTTCAGGCCATGAACCTAAGGGTCCTCAACCTTTTCATCCAGGACGTGTTCCCGTGTGATTATCCGGATGCCGATATTATACTGCTCCTTTCACGGTTCGGGTTCAGGATCACGGAAGTGCCTGTCACCATGTATGCCAATCAGTACGGGAAATCCATGCACCACAATCCGGTGAAAGTCATGTATTATGTCTTCAAAATGTTCCTCTCCCTGCTCCTGACGAAGCTGAGAAAGTATTCTGTGCCGGGCTTACAGGGGCCTGAGCGCAATGGGGGGTAATCAATGCCGCTTAGACAAAAAATTGTAGCTCTTCTTGTCGCGCTCTCAGTTTTCTTTATCATATTGGAACTGGTAAGGAGACGCAAATTGCGTGAAGAGTATTCCTGGCTCTGGCTGGGCACCGGGGTAATACTGGTAGTAATGACCCTCTGGTACGATCTGCTGGTCAGGATCACATTTTTAATCGGCGCGGTCGCCCCCACCTCGACCCTGTTCTTCTTCGGCCTCATTTTCCTGATGCTGGTCTGCGTACAATTTTCGATGAGGATCAGCAGGCTTACATCACAGGTAAAGGACCTGGTGCAGGAGATTACCCTTCTGAGGGCTGAGAAAAGAGTGGAAGAGGAAAAGAAATAATAGCGCACTTCATGCGAGGCCCGAAAGAGGCTGAAACGCAGGCTGAGACTGAAAGCCGCACGGCATAATAATTCCTGATGTTTGAATTTGCGGTATTGACATGCTATTATATCGGGCATCACCTTATCCGGCCTTTCAGGCTTAGACACTGCACAAATTAATAAACTGACGGCACGTTACAATGGCTAAAATCATTCCTTTCAGAGGGCTGCTCTATAATCCGGACAGGGTCTCGGCAAATGAGGTCCTGGCGCCTCCCTATGACATAATCTCCCCCGAACACAAGGACATCCTGTACGGGAAGAGTCCCTATAATATCGTCAGGGTTGATTTCGGCAGGAAACTGCCCGGCGACGACCACATCACAAACCGGTATTCCCGCGCCAAGACATCCCTTGCGCAGTGGGAAAAAGAAGGGGTCATGGTCAGGGATGATATGCCCTGCTATTATGCCTGCGAAGTGGCTTACGAACTGCCCGGGAACAAAAAGAAAAACCTTCGCGGCATTCTCGCGTTGCTGAAGATCGAGGAGCTGGGGCAAGGTGTCTATCCCCACGAAGCAACGCATTCCAAACCAAAAGCAGACCGGCTGAACCTCATGAAAGCCTGTCTGGCCAACGTCAGCCCCATCTATTCCCTTTACAACAGCCCCGCAAGAATTACCTCCTCCCTGCTGGAAGGCCTGGGCGGAGACCCGCATATCAGCGCGCAGGACCCGGACGGCGCTGTCCACAGCTTGTACAAAATAGATGACCCTGAGAAGATCGCTCTGATAACGCAGGAATTATATGACAAATCTGTATTTATAGCGGATGGCCACCACCGGTATGAGGTAGCCCTCGAATTCAAGAGGGAAATGGATGCTATGGGCTGTCCCAATGAATTCTTCCCCGCAGAGGATGCATGCGCTTCCCGGCCCTGGGATTACGTGCTAATGTTCTTGGCCAACATGGCCGATGAGGGCATAACCATACTCCCCACCCACAGGATGATAAAGGGTATCGCCGGCAAAGAGGAGATTTTTTCTAAGCTCGCTGCCGACTTCACCTTTCAGACCATATCCGGCGCAACGGACGTTCTTGAAATAGTGGCGGCCGGCGAAAAAAATACCTTCGGCCTCTATCTGTACGGAGAAGATTCCTGGCATGTTCTGCGCTACCGTGAGAACGACAGACTTAAGGACCTGCCTCCCGCCCTCGGACATCTCGATGTGGTGGTGCTCCACGAGCTTATCTTGAAACGGGACCTCGGGATAACTGACATCGCTTATGAAATGGACGTGCGGGAGGCAATGGGAAGAGTGCGCAGGGGGGACTTCGACGGGGTCTTCTTTCTGAACCCAACAGGAGTACAGGATGTGGAGAGGGTAGCACTGTCAGGCTTGCGGATGCCGCCGAAATCCACCTATTTTTATCCCAAGCTTTTGACCGGTATGGTTATCAATAGTTTTAAACACTAATTCCAAGGAGGATATCATGGCAATACGAGTTGGCATTAACGGCTTTGGAAGGATCGGCAGAAATTTTTTCAGGACCTGCAAGGGATACGGTGACATCGAGATCGTCGGCATCAACGACCTTACCGATGCGAAGACCCTGGGGCACCTGCTGAAGTACGATTCCGTACACGGCATATTCGACGCCGACGTGCAGGCAAAGGACAACAGCATAGTGGTGGACGGCAAAGAAATCAGAATTTCCGCGGAGAGGACCCCCGAAAATCTCCCGTGGAAGGCGCTGAATGTGGATATCGTCATCGAAGCCACCGGCCTCTTCACTGACAGGGAGAAGGCCGCCAAGCACCTGGATGCAGGGGCCAAGTGGGTCATCATTTCCGCACCCGCTAAGGAGCCGGACATCACCGTCTGTCTCGGCATCAACGATGAACTCCTGGATCCGTCGAAGCACAAGGTCATATCCAACGCCTCCTGCACAACAAACTGTCTTGCGCCGGTCGCAAAAGTCCTGCACAAGGAATTCGGCCTGGTCCGCGGTCTTATGACCACCATACATTCTTACACGAACGACCAGAGGATCCTTGACCTCCCCCACAAAGACCTCAGAAGGGCACGCGCCGCCGCCCTCTCCATGATCCCTACATCCACCGGCGCGGCAAAGGCCATCGGCCTTGTGCTCCCGGAACTGAAGGGCAAACTGGACGGCTTTTCCGTCAGGGTCACCACCCCTAATGTCTCCGTAGTGGATTTGGTGGCTGAACTGGGCAGGAACGTGACCGCGGAAGAAATAAACGCCGCCATGAAGAAATGGGCGGACGGCCTCATGAAGGGTGTACTTCAGTATGTGGATGCTCCGCTGGTTTCCATTGATTTCAACGGCAACCCCCACTCCTCCATATTCGATTCCACGCTGACCAAAGTTATGGAGGGAAGCATGGTGAAGGTCATCTCCTGGTACGATAACGAGTGGGGCTACAGCTCGCGTCTCAGGGACCTCATCCTGCTCATCAGCAAGAAAGGGAGCTAGGCATGGCGCTAAAAAACGGGATATCGCTCGGGATCAAAGACATTCTCGGCAAGCTCACCATAGAAGACATCAATATAAAGGGCAAGAGGGTCTTCATCAGGGCTGATTTCAATGTGCCCCTGGATGACAACATGGTCATCACCGACGACAGCAGGATACGCTCCACGCTGCCCACAATCAACTACGCTATCGACGAAGGGGCGAAGGTGATCCTCGCCTCCCATCTCGGAAGGCCAAAGGGTAAGGTGGAGCCCCGCTTCAGCCTTTCTCCTGTTGTTAAGAGGCTCCAGCGGCTTCTGAATAAAGAGGTGACCTTTGCGCCGGACTGCGTCGGGGCACAGGTAGAAAGCATAGTATCGAAGATGAAGGACGGCGATGTGCTGCTTCTTGAAAACCTCCGCTTCCATCCCGAAGAAGAGAAGAACGATGAGGCTTTTGCGAAAGCCCTGTCAAAACTTGCCGATTTTTACGTAAATGACGCCTTCGGAGCGGCCCACAGGGCGCATGCCTCAACTGCCGGCATTACAAAATTCCTCCCTTCGGCAGCAGGCTTCCTCCTGAAGAAAGAGATAGAGTACCTCAAAGGCGTGGTTGAAAACCCGGTCAGACCCTTTGTGGCCATTCTCGGCGGCGCAAAGGTGTCGGGGAAGATAGGAGTGCTCGAAAACCTCGCCGACAAGGTGGACAAGGTCATTGTGGGCGGCGGCATGGCATACACTTTTATCAAGGCCATGGGCTACGAAATCGGGGATTCCCTTGTGGAGACCGAAATGTTCGACCTGGCGAAAAGCATCATGGACAAGCTAAGGAAAAACAATGTGAAGTTCTACCTGCCGGTTGACAGCGTCATCGCCCAGAGCATCGAAGCCGGCGCTGAGACCAAGATCGTCACCACCCAGGAAATACCCAAAGGATGGCGCGCGCTGGACATCGGGCCCGCGTCCGTGAAGCTCTTCTCCGAAGCTCTGCAAAACGCAAAAACCATCATCTGGAACGGTCCCATGGGAGTATTCGAAATTGACGCTTTCTCCAGGGGGTCTTTTGCTATTGCACACTCCGTTGCCGATGCTTATGCCTTGAGCATTGTAGGCGGCGGGGACACCGATTTTGCGGTGCATAAAGCCGGTGTGAGCGATGCCATCACCTTCATTTCCACCGGAGGCGGGGCCTCCCTGCAGCTTCTTGAAGGCAAGGAACTGCCCGGCATCTCGGCATTGACGGACAAGAAGTAAGTTAAACAAGGAAACAAAAAAGGGTGGCCTGTGTCGAGCAGGCCACCCTTTTTTGTTTCCAGAACTGTCCGCTAGGAAACCATCTCAAGTTCCTCAGCGCACGTCTTGTGGGGAAGTTTCTCGTTGGAGCAGGAGATAATGCCCCTCTTCAACTCCACAATGGACGGGTTCTTGCTCTCGAAGCGGTTAATAAGATAGTAGGCGGCCACTTCAGGCTTTATGACATCCCCGCAGGTGAATATATCGACCGCAGCATACGTATACTCGGGCCATGTGTGTATGGAGAGATGGGATTCGGCTATCACGACCATTCCGCTGATCCCAAAGGGACTAAACTCATGGAAGGACACGTCGATGATTGTCGCCTTTGCTTCTTTTGCCGCTGAAACCAGCGCTTCTTTTACTCTGTTCAAGTCCGTCAGAATCTCAGGATTACAGTCCCTCAATTCCACCAAAAGATGGGTACCTAAAGCGTTCAATCTTCTACCCCCTTCAGTCAAGAATCGAAGGAGCGATTGCTCCTCACTATAGCCTTAAATATTACATGAATAGCCCTTTTTCTGTCAAGAAAAACCGCCGTTTCCCTCAGGACCAGTCGCCGGCGCTATAATTGGTCCGTCCCATGGAGCCCGCCACATCCCTTTGCCGCCTTCCGGGGGCCGTGCGACAAAAAAACACCGCAGCAAGGCATTGTCCCTAAAAGGCATCTATATATTATATGATTTGTCAGGGGGAGTCCACAAAAAAATGACGGGCCTGGACAGCATGTTCCATTGGAAAATCGCCGGAGTACTTATAACAAAGAGCGCGAAGGAGAAATATGGTGGGCAGTGAGAGAATCGAACTCCCGACACGGGGCTTTTCAGGCCCCTGCTCTACCGACTGAGCTAACTGCCCATAGCTTTTAATGTTAAACGTTTTTGGCATGAAGAGTCAAGAAAGTGAATTGCCTCACGCCCGAGCTGAGAAGCCGGCCCATAAAAAACCGCGCCGCAACTCTATGGATGAAAGAGCTCCAGTCTCCGCGTCCTGATATTCATCAGTATCCCGGCCGCTATATAATTGCTGAGAAGCGCGGTCCCTCCGTAGCTCACAAAGGGCAGCGGCACGCCCACAACCGGCATCATGCCGAGCGTCATCCCGATATTCACGCAAAAATAGACGAAAAACATGGCCGTTATCCCTGTGGCCGCGAGTCTCCCGAATTCATCCTTGGCCCTGTATGCGGTGTCCAGCCCCCGCAGGAAAAGCAGCCCGTAAATGCATAGCAGGGCAAAGCAGCCAATAAAGCCCCATTCTTCGGCAAAGACAGCGAAGATGAAATCCGTATGCTTCTCCGGCAGGAACCTCAGGGGGCCCTGAGTGCCCTTCAGGTAACCTTTGCCGGTTATGCCACCGGAGCCGACCGATATCTTCGACTGGCTTATGTGATAACCGATGCCGGCCGGGTCGACCTCAGGGTCCATGAAGGCGACGAGCCGGTTCCTCTGATAATCCTTCAGGCCGTCCCAGAATATGTGTCCCACAAAGGGGACTGATATGAGGGCGATAATCAGGACAATGCTGATAATCTTCCTGCTTATACCCCGAACAACCGTGAGCACCACAAAAAGTGACATCAGGAGAATGGCGGTCCCGAGATCGGGCTGCTTTATCAGGAGCGCCAGCGGAAGCAGCGCAAATACGATAATGCTCTTTGCCGATATCCTGTTATGCTGATCCGTGATGTTATCGGTAAGATAGGTGGAAAAGCCCAGGATGAAGAATATCCTGAAAAATTCCGACGGCTGGAAGGAGAAGAAACCCAGGCTCAGCCATCTCTGGGCCCCCAGGCTCGTTCTCCCCGCAAGAAGGACCGCAACGAGAAGGATGAGACCTAATCCGTACAGCGGATACGCGAACCGGTATAGCCATTTATAGTCGAAGATCACGATGACAAAAAGGGCGGCAATGCTTATATTGAGCCAGATTATCTGACGCACATAGAAATCGGAGTGGTCCCCCATGCCGAGGGGAGGCCGGGTGGCGCTGTAAATGGTCATAATGCCGACAATGGAAAGCCCCAGGATCAGGCATAGGGTTATCCAGTCGAAATTCTTGCCCAGGCGTCTGTTTATCCTCAACATGCTATGCCCCTAATCCCTTTGTTTTTCATCTGAAGGTTTTTGCCGCTCCGCGGGGTTTGACACCCCGGTAGTATTCATATGCGGCGCCCGCACAGCAGGTTTTTGTTCTGCCATGTACGCCTCGATGGCCCTTTTGGCTATGGGCGCGGCAGTGGCCCCGCCGTGCCCGCCGTGCTCCACAAAAACCGAAAGCGCAATGGTGGGATTGTCCACTGGCGCGAAGGCCACAAACCAGGCATGGTCCGCAAAGCGCTCGCCCGCTCCTTTCTTTTTTCCTACCACCTGCGCGGTCCCGGTCTTGCCGCCGATTACGGTCATCTGCGATTGTGAGGCGTGGGCAGTGCCTCCCGGCTCGTTTACAACACCGGCAAGGGCTTCCTTCACCAGGGCCAGTGTGTCCGGTTTCAGGTCCACCTGCCCCACCGGCTTGCCCCCTCCCTTTACAATAGAGAGGTTGTAAATATTGCCGCCATTGACGACAGTAGCCAGCATCTTCGCCATCTGGACAGGCGTGGCCGCCACATACCCCTGCCCGATGGCCGCGTTATATGTCTCGCCCAGGTACCATGGCGCTTTCGTCCTTTCCTTTTTCCATGCCGTGCTGGGAATAAGTCCTGCTCTCTCCTTCAGTCGCAGGTTCAGTCCGGTCTCCTTTCCAAGGCCCAGGGCGGTGGCATACTTGTGAATTTTATCTATGCCGAGCCTCCTGCCGACCTCATAAAAATAGGTGTCGCAGGATTCCACAACGGCCCTGTGGAAGTCCACGAGACCATGGCCTCCCTTCTTCCAGCACCCGAAAGACCACTTCCCGTAACTGATGCCGCCGGTGCAGGATATCTTCCGGCCTGTCTCGATGACGCCTTCCTCGAGCGCCGCTATGGCCGTAATGATTTTAAATGTGGAGCCGGGCGGATACTGGCTCTGAAGCGCCCTGTTGAGCATGGGTTTCTTTTTGTCTTCCATGAGTTCTTGCCAGGCCTGCTGGCTGACACCCCGCGAAAAGACGTTGGGATCGAAGGAAGGGAGGCTCTCCAGGGCAAGGATTTCTCCGGTGTCCGGCTTTATGGCTACAAGGGCCCCTGCCTTGTCCCCGAAAGCATCCTCCACCGCCTTCTGGATATTAATATCGATGCTGAGAGTAATATCATTACCTTTAACGGACGGCCTCTGCTGTATCAGCCTCAGTTCCCTGCCGAGGGCGTCCACCTCTATTATTCTCTCCCCCGGCACGCCCCTCAAATAGTCATCGTAAAGGGCTTCCACTCCCCACTGGCCTATGAGCGCGTCCGGAGGAAAATATTTGAGTTGCGGGTTTTCGAGTTGCGCCGTTGTTATTTTCCCGAGATAGCCGATAATATGCGCGCCCGTCTTTCCGAAGAGATATTCCCTTCCCACCTCCGTCTCCACAAAGAGTCTCGGGAAATCGGATTTTCGCGCCTCGATGCGTGCAATCTCATCAAAGCTAAGGCCCTGTTTCAGCTTCAGGGGAATAAAGGGACTGTTGTCCATTTTGCTGATCTTTTCCTCAATCTCCTCCCTGTTCATGCCGAGGAGGGCGGCGAGGGCGGCCATATCGATGTTCACGCTG
>Ga0315281_10003240_pt1 | contig 23891 bp, 17 predicted proteins | sample YL17G07_0_MG_FD_204540 | JGI IMG/M metagenome (GOLD analysis project Ga0315281, IMG submission 204540) | Sediment microbial communities from Yellowstone Lake, YNP, Wyoming, USA - YL17G07_0 | ecosystem: Environmental > Aquatic > Freshwater > Lake > Sediment | place: USA: Wyoming | collected... | reverse complement strand
GAAAGCGGACGGCCTCTCGGCGTCTATATCAACCTCGGCTACGTCAACCTCAACAGCTACCCCAAGTGGATCGCGCTCGGTCCGGAGCTCGAACTGCGGGCCGGAAGGGTCGTCAGCTTCAACCCCGAACTCTCGGTCTGGATCCGGAATTCTTATGGGAGTTCCGTCCACATCGTCCCCGGCCTGACCGTGAACTTCAGGATCAAACGCTTCTTCCTCGGAGGAGGGGTGGTCCGGCGGATCTCCGACTGGACCGAAGACGCCGGCGGCTGGCTCGTTCCCAAATTCCAGCTGGGCTACATGTCGGGCCCCGTCAGGCTGACGGTCGCCCTCCTGCTCCTCAACCGGACCGACACCTTCGTCCTCGGGCTGAACTTCGGGTTCAGGATCTAGAAGCGGGCGGGGATAGCGGCGAGAACCCCCTGCCGATGAACTGAACTGGGCACCGAGCCCTGCCGCTAGCGCGGAATCGCGGCGAGCGCGGCGAGGCGCTTGCGCGCGTCGGCCAATTCCGGATGGGTCTTGTCGGCGTCCTTCCAGTATTCGAGGAATTTCCTGTACTCGCCCGCCGCGCCGGCCCTGTCCCCCTTTTCCTCGAGGACCCGGCCCAGCCGGTAATGATAGAGGGGATGGATGAGGTAACGAATCCGGTTTCCTGGGTCGACGGTCATGAGCTTCCGGTATTCGGCAACGGCCTTGTCCAGGTCGCCCTTCTTCCAGTAGGCCCGGGCCAGGACGTCTTTGAAGAAGGGGGTATTATAAGAAACCACCTGACTGGTGTTCATTCCGGGGAAGTCCAGCAGCTGCAATCGTTCGGCGGCAGCGACGGCCTTCTCGGGAGATTCTCCGGCCAGGGCGACCTCGGCGTCCAGAAGCTGATACCAAAAGGCCACGTCTTCCTGATCTTCCGAAGCGAGTTTCGGAAGGAGCACCTTGATTTCCTCGAGCCGGGCGCGCGCGTCATCCAGGCGTCCTTGTTTGCAGGCCGCCCAACCGAGCTCGTAGTGGAGCCGGCCGGCGTTAAAATCCTGACGGCTGGGATTCCCCTTCAACAAATACTCGTTCCAGGACTGGAACGCTCCCCTGGCGTCATCGAACCTCCCCAGGTCACAGTAAATGAAGCCCGATATCATGTCCACGGTGCCCACGAAATAGGCCGAGCTAAACGTCTCGGCGGTCTTTCGCAGTGCGAGAAACCCGTCCCGGGATTTTTCCAGCCGGCCCAGGAAATAGTCAAAATAATTAATGAGCCAAAGGGCTTCCATTCTCTCCGTGGGCGCCGCTTTGGCCAGGAACTCGCTCTGCCAGCGGGACGCTTCTTGGTAATTTTCCCTCAACGCAGAAATGTAGGCCAATCCCCGGCAAGACCCGGTAAAATCCGGCCTGGCCTCCAGGGCCTCTCGATACCGCGCCTCAGCTTTATCCAAGTTCCCCATGTGAACATAGAGCTCGGCCAAAGAATCGATGGGATTGGCGTCGCCCGGGTTGGCCGAAATGTAGCGCTTGAAGCAGGTTTCGGCTTTTTCAAAATCCCCGGTATCGGCATAGATATATCCCAGGCTATTGAGGGCGGGGCCGAAGTCCGGGTCAAGGGCGATGGCCTTTTCATATTCCAGAATAGCTACTGAATAGTTTCTCCTCGAATAAAAATGATCGCCCAGCTCATAATGAGCGTGTTTTTCCTGGGGGTATTTTCCAGTCAGTTCCAATAGAAGACGGCTCTTTTTTTCAGGATTTTTTTCGATAATCAGAGCATACTGTGCCTCGATGTAGAGCCGCTCTTTTTCCGTGGCATTGTCAGCGTACTCCTTGGCGTTTCTCAAGGAATCGTCCTGGGCCTTATAGTCGCGGAGCTCTCCCTCGGCGCCGGCCAAATAGAGATAAGCCACGGCGAAGGCCGGGTCTAAGGCGATAGCCTTTTCCAGGAATTTCTTGGCGTCAGCGGCATAAAGATTATCGACATCATCGCGGCCCCTGAGAAAATAGTTGTAGGCCTCTAGGGAGCTCGTCGTTAGGTCCATGACCTTCGCTTGAGGCATCTCGATCTTGAGGATAGGGCGGCCGATCCCGCGGGATACGGCCCGGCTGATCTCGTCGACCTGGGATCTCAGGATGCTGTTAATCCCCTCGCCCCTGGCGGAAGCGCTTTTCAGGACTTCCCGCGTGCCGGCGTCCAGCACCTTGATGTCCGAGACGAAGGTCTCCCCCGCCTTGCTGAAGAATCCGACGACGACCGCCTCGATGCCTTGCCCGCGGCAGACTTCGAAGCCGGCCTCCTCGTCGTAAACGGCGTCTGCGTCCCGGCCGGCCTGACGGAAAAGGTCCTTCAGCCTCTGCCAGGACGCAACCCGCATGTGTTTCGACTGTTCGAGGCTGGTGATGAGGAGGTTGGGGATCGTCTCCCGAAGGTAGTCGAGGCCCGGGTCCCCCGTCTGGTTCTTGAAGCCGAGGACGGCGACCGTCCGCTTGGCGGCCTCTCGCTCCGGGATGAACTGCCAGACGAGAAAAGCGGTGAGGGAGAGGAGCACGGCGGCCGCCGGGATCCAGACCTTCTTCGACGGCAGCCTGACCGTGATTTCCTTCGAGGTCTGGGGTTTGCGGAGCGGAAGGGCGTGCGTCGTCGCCGGCAGGGTCTTTTCGACACGGACGAGCTCCGCGAGCAGGTCGCCCGCGCTCTGATAGCGTTTCGCTTTCTCCTTCTCCAGGCACTTCAGGACAAGCCGCCGGAGGTCCTCCGGGATCAGGGCGTTGATCGCGCCCGGGTCGGGCGGCGGCTCGCTTTTTTGCTTGACGGCGATGCTGAGCGGCGTATCGCCTTCGAACGGCAGGCGCCCCGTCAGCATCTCGAAAAGGACGACGCCCAGCGAGTAGATGTCCGAACGGCCGTCCGCCTCTTTTCCGTCCACCTGCTCGGGCGACATGTACTCGGGCGTCCCGATCATCACCCCGGCGCCCGTGATCCCCTTGGCCTTGACCGAACGGGCGATGCCGAAGTCCATGATCCGGGCGCCGCCCTCGCGGTCTATCATGATGTTCTGGGGCTTGAGGTCGCGGTGGACGACGCCCAGGCGGTGGGCCTCGGCCAGCCCCTCGGCGGCTTGCCGGGCGATGGCCACGGCCTTGCCGACGGGCAGGGCCCCGATGCTGTGGATGAGGCTCTTGAGGTCTTCGCCTGGGACGTATTCCATGGTGATGAAGTAGGTGCCGGTCTCTTCTTCGCGGCCGAGGTCGTGCATCCGGCAGATATAGCGGTGGGAGACGGTCCGGGCCAGCCGAAGTTCGCTCCGAAAGCGTTCGATCGTGTCGGCGTCGGTGGCGATCTCGGGATTGAGGAGCTTGAGGGCCAGCTTCTCCCGGACCTCGGTATCGAAGACCTTGTAGACCCGGCCCATGCCGCCCTTGCCCAGCTCCTCGATGACCTGGTAGCGGCGGGCGAACGTCGCGCCAGTTGTAAGCTCTCGGATGGGCATGTTCAAGGTTTCAGTCGAGGCCGGCGGGCCGCCTTCGGCACGGAGAGGGGCGGCGCACCGGCCGCAGAAGCGCGTGCCGGAGGGATTCTCAAAACCGCATCGGGAACACTTCAACGTGGGCTTCCCCTTATCCTGCCTGTCCGGAGGATAGCACTACCCCCGATCGGAGTCAACGAGGAAGGAAGAGGCGGCGCGCGCCCGACGCCCCGACTAGCGTGTATTCCCGTCGAGGCCGGCCAGGCGCTTGCGCGCGTCGGCAAGTTCCGGATGGGTCTTGTCGGCGTCCTTCCAGTATTCAAGGAATTTCCGGTACTCGACAGCCGCCCCGGCCTTGTCCCCTTTCTCCTCGAGGACGAGGCCCAACCGGTAATGGTAGAGAGGATGGATCATCAGCCGGACCTGGTTCGAAGGATCGATCGTCATGAGCTTTCGGTATTCCGCCGCCGCCGCGTCCAGGTCGCCTTTCTTCCAATAGACCCGGGCGAGGACATCCTTGAGCCATGGCTGGTTGTAGATGGGGACCGTATCCAACGCCATTCTCGGGAGGTCGAGGAGAACGATCGCGCGGCCGAAAGAGATCGCGCGGTCGACGTCGTTCCCGGCCAGCGCCGCTTCGGCCCGCAGCAGCCGATAGAGGAACGTCGCGTAGGCTGCGTCGGCGGGATCGACTCGGGAGAGCCAAGGTTCCATCTCGGCCGCGCGGCGGGCCGCATCCGCGGGCCTTCTCTTGACGAGATCGACCCACCCTTGGAAAAAGATCCGGCCGGCCTCGTCGATCGCGGTAAGGCCTGAGCCGCTCTTCCTATTCTGGTCGAGATAGCGCTGCATCGCTTCGCTCGCGGCGTCGGGCTGGCCCCGATCGCAAAGGATGAACGCCGTGATCCAATCCGCAAACGCGACGGCTTGGGCCTGGCCCGCGGCCCGGCCCTGGGCCATGATCCCCTCGTAACTGTCCAAGGCCGCGTCCCATCGGCCGAGAAAGTAATTCATGAACGCTTTGATCCAGACGGCCGCCCCCCTGGCCAACATGGAGGGGGCCCGTTGGCTAAACTCCTCGACCCAGTGCTCGGCCCCGGCGTAGTCCTCCCGGAGACAGTCGATGTACATCAGGGCCGGGCAGGCGGAGTAGAAGTCCGGCTTCAGCTCCAGGGCCTCGTGGTATTTCGCTTCGGCCAAGTCCAGTCGGCCCATCCTGATGTAGGTCTCTCCGATCGAGTCGAGCGGGTTGGCGTCGGCGGGGCTGAGCGCCGCGTAGCGCTCGAAGAGACGGAGGGCCTCGTTGAAATTCCCGCTCATGGCGTGCGCGTAGGCCAACTGGTTGATGGCGAAGCCGAACGCCGGGTCCAAGGCGACGGACCGTTCCATTGCGGCGATGGCCTCGGGGTAAGCCCGGCGTTCCTGGAAACGCCGCCCCAGGGCGAAGAAGGCGTATTTCTCGTCCGGGTACTTCCGGACGAGTTCCTGGAGAAGGCGCAGCTGCTTGTCCGTATCTTTTTCGATGGTCTCGGCATACCCGGCCGCGATATAGAGCCTCTCCTTTTCGCTCGCCTTGGCCGCATAGCGGAAAGCGTACTCCATAGCCTCATGACTGCGGTCAAAATCGAAGAGATTCTCGGCCGTCTGGGACATCAGCAGGTAGGCCATGGCGAACTCGGGGTCGATGGCAACCGCCTGTTCTAGAGATCTCTGGGCGGCTTCGTGATAGTACTTCTCGAAATCGCTCCGCCCCCGGAGGTAGTATTCGTAAGCCTCCATGGAGCTGGTGGTCAGCTCCATGATCGGCCGGACGGGCGTTTCAAGCTTTAGACGGGGCTTGCCGATGCCGCGGCCCACGGCCCGGCTGATCTCGTCGATCTGGGACTTGAGGATGCTGGCCACGCCCTCGCCTCGGGCGGACGCGCTCCGCAGCGACTCGCGCGTCGCGGCGTCGAGGACCTTGACGTCGGTGACGAAGGTTTCGCCAGCCTTGACGTACGAGCCGATAACGAGGGCCTCGATGCCTTCTTTGCGGCAGATCTCGAACCCCGCTTCCTCATCGAACGCCGCGACCGGGCCCCGGCCGCTTTGCTTGAGGAGGTCCTTCAGCCGCTCCCAGGACGTGACCCGGAGGTGCTTCGACTGCTCGAGGCTGGTGATCAGCAGGTTGGGAATGGCCTCGCGGAGATAGTCGAGGCCGGGGTCCCCGGTCTGGTTCTTGAAGCCGAGGACGGCGACCGTGCGCTTCTGGCCTTCGCGCTCCGGAATGAATTGCCAGACAAGAAAAGCGGCGAGGGCGAGGAGCAATCCGGCCGCCGGGATCCAGACCTTTTTCGACGGCAGGCGGACGGTGATCTCCTTGGAGGTTTGGGGTTTGCGGAGCGGCAATGCGTGGGTCGTCACGGGCAGGGTCTTTTCGACCCGGACAAGCTCCGCGAGCAGGTCGTCCGCGCTCTGGAACCGCTTGCCTTTCTCTTTTTCCAGGCATTTCAAGACAAGCCGCCGGGCGGCGTCCGGAATCTGGGCGTTGATAGTGCCCGGGTCGGGCGGCGGCTCGCTTTTTTGTTTGACGGCGATGCTGAGCGGTGTATCGCCTTCGAACGGCAGGCGCCCCGTCAGCATTTCGAAGAGGACGACGCCCAGCGAGTAGATATCCGAGCGCGCGTCCGCTTCCTTTCCGTCCACCTGCTCGGGCGACATGTATTCGGGCGTCCCGATCATCACGCCGGCACCCGTGATCCCCCTGGCCCTGATCGAGCGGGCAATGCCGAAGTCCATGATCCTGGCCCCGCCCTCGCGGTCGATCATAATGTTCTGCGGCTTGAGGTCGCGGTGGACGACGCCCAGGCGGTGGGCCTCGGTGAGGCCCTCGGCGGCCTGCCGGACGATCGTCATGGCCTTGCCGACGGGCAGGGCTCCGATCCTGTGGATGAAGCTCTTGAGGTCCTCGCCCGGGACGTATTCCATGGTGATGAAGTACGTTCCGGTCTCTTCTTCACGGCCGAGGTCGTGCATACGGCAGATGTGGCGGTGGGAAACGGTGCGGGCTAGACGAAGCTCGCTCCGGAAACGCTCGATCGTTTCTTCGTCCGAAGCGATGTCCGGGTTGAGCAGTTTGAGGGCCAGCTTCTCCCGGACTTCGCTATCAAAAACTTTATAGACGCGGCCCATGCCGCCTTTGCCCAGCTCCTCGATGACCTGGTAGCGCCGAGCGAACGTCGTGCCGGTCGTAAGTTCGCGGATGGGCGTGCGCATGGTCTCGGTCGAGGCCGGCAAGCCGCTTTCGGGGTGGAGAGAGGTGGCGCACCGGCCGCAGAAACGCGTACCGGGAGGACTGTCGAAGCCACAACGGGAACACTTCACAGCGGATTCCCCTTTATGGTGCGCCTTGCTTTTGTCGAGAATAGCAAAAGCGCCGGGCGGTGTCAACGCCACGTTCGGATCGCGCGAACAGGATCCGGAAGCTCTCTTGGGGCGCTCTCCCGCTTGAGGCGCGATTTATTGTTCGCTGAGCGCGGCCAGGGCCTTGAGGGCCAGCGAGTAGAGCCAGCGGTGGGCCTTATTGCCGTTGGTCAGGATGGCCACGCCGGTCTTACGATTGAGGTTTCCCGCCAGGAAGGCCGTATAGCCGTTAACGCTGCCGCTGTGGGCGATGATCGTTTCGCCGTTCTGTGTCGAGATCCACCAGGCCAGGCCGTAGCCGGACGTCTCGTTGAGCCAGCCGCCGTTGATCGGCCCGGCAAAGCGGTCGAACTGCCGCTTCATCATCTCGCGGAAAGTCGGCTCGCTTAAAAGCCGCCGCCCCTTGTAAACCCCGCCGTTGAGGTTGGCGATCAACCAGCGGGCCTGGTCGACGGCCGTGCCATAGACGACACCCGCCGGCCAGGCGTCGGCCTTGACCCAGTCCACGGGCCGGAAGACGCCGCCGCGCCGCCGCACGGGCATGTAGGGGATGGCCAGCCGCTCAGCCATGTCGGCCCGCGGCTCGAAGGCCGTGTCGCGCATCTCGGCGGGGGCGAAGACGTTTTTCCGCACGTACTCCTTGAATGGGACGCCCGAGAATTTCTCGACGAGGTGGGCGACGAGGGTGAAGGCGATGTTGGAATAGAGGACCCGCGTCCCTGGACGGCGCGAGAGCTGGAGCCGCCCGCGGAGGTAATCGACGAGCGACAGCGGAGCCTGATCCTCCCAGACGGCGTGCCGGCCGAAATCGGTCGGCAGGCCCGAGGTGTGGGTCAGGAGATTGCGGAACGTCACGGGGTAACGCTTGTTCTCGCCCTCGATCTTCATGTCTGAGAGATAATCGTTGACCCGGTCGTCGAGCTTGAACTTGCCCTGCTCCATCTGCTGGAGGAGCGCCGTCGCCGACATCGTCTTGAAGGTCGAGGCGATGAGGTAGACGGTGTCGCACGCGGCCGGCGTCTTGACCCGGACGTTGGCCAGGCCGGCCGACCGCGTCCAGACGATGCGCTCACCGGAGACGAGGACGACGGCCATGGACGGGATGCGGCCGACCTTGAGCAGGCGTTCGATCTCGGGATCGAGGAGCGCGGCGAGGCGCGGGTCGTCGACAGGCGAGAACGGGCGCGCCGCGGCCGGGTCGGAGACGATTGCCGGGCCGAGCATCGGGTCATCGCTGACGTCGCCCTCGTACTCGTCGGGGCCGACCTCGAGGTCGGCAAAGACGCCCGTCTGGCCGGGGCCGCCGTCCGGGCCGACCGACGAAGACGGCGCGCCGGCCCCGTTCCCGTTCTTTCCGTTGGCCTCGACGGTGCGGTCGGCCCGTCCGCCGATGATCTTCGTGGCCACGAAGAGGCCGATGGCGGCGAGGGCCAGGACGATAAGGGCGACGTCGACCGCCCGCCGCAAGCGCGAGGGCGACCGCTCGGTGGGGCGCGGGGAAGGGTCCGGCGCTGCGGGCGGGCCGGCAGCCGGACTCGGGCCTTTCTTCGATCTCCTCTTGCTGGGCCGGGCCATGCCGCTCATGTCTTTCTGACGCTCGGGCAAAGATTATACCACGCCTTGTCACAGAGGGCGCATCGCGAGTATGATTTGTGGGCACGGGCGAAAGAGGTGAACGCATGCTCATGGCGAAACGCACGGTCTCACTACTGGCCTTATCCGCCTGGGTCGCGATCGCGATTCCGGCGGAAGGCCAATCCGGCCCCGGCGGATCAAACCCCGGCAAGCGCCTCGGCGCATGGGAAAAACAACTCGTCCTGCCGCCGCAGATCTTCTCGCGGCTGACCTGGGCCGAGAGACGCCTCCAGCCCTCCGGGTTGCGGAAGCTCGAGACGATGGCACGGGCGCTGGCGCCGAAGATCGCCACCGGCGACGATTTCGATTCGCTTCGCGCTCAGGCCGAGCGGGAAGTGGCCGCGTCATTCGCGAGGCTGTCCCAGATGGACATCGCGGAAGCGGCCTTCATCGTCATGATCATGGCGACCAAGGACATGGACGACGACATCCGCATGATCATGGTCGAGATCAAGGCGATGAACGCCGCCAAGCAGAAGTTACGGGACTTGATCAAGGAGCTCAACGGCTGGATCTCCCAGGAAATGTCCAAGCACCCTGGATCCGAGGACATCGACAACGAAAAGGTGGCGGGTTCGAAGACGAAGGCCAGCGCCGCCCGGCCAACCGCGAAAGCGACGGCCCCTCCCCTTCGCCGGATCACCCTCGATACCAAGACCTCGCCCGTGATCCATCTCGAGTACGTCAAAGCGCCCACCATTCCACCGCTCCCGCCGCGGAACCCCGGCCTGACGGTCTCCGGACTCAAGTCCATGCTGGACGACCTCAAGGGGAAACTCGACAGCATGAACGAGATGTCGGAGATGACTTCGTTGCGGCTGCAGATGACCATGGACCGCCGCTCCAAGTTCATCGAGACCCTCTCCAACATCATGAAGAAAATTGGCACTACCCAGGAGACGCTCGTCCAGAACATCAAGTGACGGGAAAAGCCGGCTGTCCGCGGGGCACCCTGCGAGCGCTAGCGAGCAGCTCGCCGTAAAATGAATTTACAACGCCTATTAATCCTCTGGGAGGCCGGCCAGCTTGTCCTGGACCCGGCGCAGCTCGTCTTGGGCTTCCTTGAATAGCTTGGCCTTGAAGGCCAGAGTGTCGAGCGCCTTGGTTTCGCTCATGGTCCTCTTCAGGAGGTTGATACGGCCGAGAATCTCCGCCTCGCGCCGGCGAAGGCGGGCGATCTCTTCTTTATTCAATGGAAACTCAGGCATGCGTCGATCCTAACGATGTTTCTATTGTAGAGCGAACGGCCGGCCGGGGCAAGTTTAAGAGAGTACCTAAGAGAGTACCTGGTCTTCGCAATGCTCTTGCGAAGACCAGGTCCGTTCTTTTTCTCTTTTTTTACCGCTGGACCAGCCTGACCGTTTGGATCTCGAAGGGCTTGAGCCGGACGGGGATCGACTCGGTCTCGACGGTTTCACTGCCACTCGTCCGCCTGGTCGTAATACCGAGAAAGAAGCCACTGGCCAGCCGCGCATCCGTGGCCCGGCCGGCGATCTCGCGAAGGCGGGCGACGGGCGTTCCGTCGGCGTCGAGCCAGAGCGCTTGGACGATGACGTTGGGCTGGTCGACCGACAAGAACGATTCCGCCGGCGTCTTGATCCGGCCCTTGTTCCGGGCCGGGAGCCAGGTCGCGACGAGCGGCGTGTGGACATCCCAGCCGAATCGGGAGGCGGCGACACGGTCCGAGGAGGAGTCCGCCGCGGTCCCCGCGCCCGGGGACGGAGCACTCGTCAGGCTGTAGCGGAACTCCACCCGGCCTTCCTGGCTCGCCTTGAAGTTCGTCATCCAGTAGTTGTTCATAGCATAGGAAAAAACCCAGGCGTTCGTGAGGTCAAGCTTTTTGAGCCATTTGCCCGTGTTGATGTCGCCGAACTGGACGAGCGGCGCTTCGACCGGCGACCAGACGACGCGCGCGTCCTTTCCGGAGAATTCGACCCAGTTCTGGACGGTGTGCCAGTCGAGAGTCGTTCCGGGGAGCTGCTCCTTGCCCGGGGCCATGTCGGCGTCGGCGATCTCGAAGCGGACACCGGGCGGCACCCGGTCGGGCTTGGCGCCTAGAGCGGCCGGGAGCCCCAGGCCGACTTCAAACGGAAAGGCGAAATAGACGGCCTCGGGCGCGAACGTTTCCTCTTTATCGAGTATGTTGACGAGGTCGACCCGCTTGACGTCGTCGTAGAGGATGATGCGTTGCTCGAGTGACCGGCACATCTTCGGCGAACTCTTGATACTGAGGCTTGCGGCCACCGACCCCTGCCAGCCGGCCTCGACCTGGGCCGACTCGGGCGACCAGCGGTTGAACGTCGCCCGCTTGGTCATGTCGTCCACGGCCTTGCGGCCGCCCTCGGGCTGCTCGTAGATATACGCGTTGAGCGGCCAGGGACAAGCCTTGTCGACGAGCTCGCGACCGAGTTCCTTGTCGTAAAGACTCGAGATGCCTCCCGTCTTCGCGTCCACGGCGACACGATAGAAACGGTTCTCGATGGTGTTGCCACGGATCTCCGAACCGGGGCCCAAAGCGGCGGTGCCCGGGGGCGTCTCCCCCGCCGTGACCGCTAAAACGGCGTAGCCCATCGACGGGACGTTTTGCGCGAGGACCAGAATGGCGTCATCGCCCAGCATCTGGAACTTCGCGCCGCTGCCGAGCCGGCGGTCGACGACCCGGAGCTTTCCCTTCGCCTCGCGCAGGGGCCCGGACGGAAGGGTCACACGGACGACGTCCGTCCTCGGCCAGGAGAGCGGGTTGAAGACGGCGAACTCGAATTCACCGTCGGCACTGATGAGCCGAGCCAGTGCCTCGGTCCCGCGCCGCAGGAGCGTCCGCGAGGCCTCTCTTGCCTTATAAGCGAAGCTCGCCTTAACCGCCCACTGGCTGCGGGCGAGCTCCGATTGCGGATCGTCGATCGAATTGTAGGCCCCCCAGGTATGTTCGTCGTAGAGCATGGCCAGCTCGTGGGCATTCCGGATCTGTCCCTCCGGGAAGCGAAAGGTCTTAACCAGGTCGAGTTTCGCCGCCAGCGCCGAGATTTTTTCAGCCGAGATGAGGTCGCTGTGGGTCAGGCGATTGAGCCCGGTCTCGAAGGACGTCGAGGCGACCCCGTCGGTCCAGTAGTCGGGCCAGCCGAGCTTATGGACGGGGAGCGAACTCCCGTAGTCCTTTTCCAAGCGTTCGAAGAATTCGCTCATGGTCGCCAGCCTCAGACGCGGCGAGACGTAGCGCTCGTTCCATTCCCTGACCAGGTCGGAGAGGCCGCGCCCGGGCGGGCAGTTGTCCGTCGTCCAGGCGCCGATGTTGAAGGCGATGATGTTGTAGGGATAATCGCCTCGCGCCTCGAGCTTGGCCAGATAGTCCCCGACTTTAGGGGCGCTTTTCGCGACCGGCTCGTGGAGGAGGAGCTCGTAGTTCCCGAACAGGTAGTGCTCGCCGTTCCAATGGAGGATGCGGCTGCCGTCGGGCGATTCCCACCAGAAGGCGTTGGGCCGGCGGAGAGGGGCCCGGGACCGCGTCTCGTTAATGCCGGTGGCGAAATAGCGGATGCCGGCCTGCGTGAAAACCTGGGGCAGGGCCCAAGAAAAGCCGGTGACGTCGTTGTTCATGGCCGAGCGGACCTCGAAACCGTAGGTCCGGGCGTACTGCTTGGCCAGGTCGACGGAGCGGATGATCTCTTCGTGGGAAAAGCCGTCGGACTGGTTGAGGTAAAGCCCGGACAGCTCGACGCGGCCGGCCCGGATGAGGTCGGCCAGGGCGCGGACATCGGCCTCGGGCCTGGTCCGGATGAAATTCTGGAGGGCCCAGGAGACCTCGATATTCCAGCGGAATTTGGCGTCGTCGGGATAGGCGTCGGTTTGCCGGCAATAGTCGATGACGGAATCGAGGTATTCGACGTGGTTTTGGGCGACCCGCGTCTGAAGCTCGGTGTAGCCGATATCGGTGTGGGAATGATGGAAGAGATAGACGGACCAGCGCCGCGGGGGGAGGAGAGTGATTTCGCGGCTGAGGACGGCCGTTCCGACCTTGACCTCGAAACGCGCCTTGGCGGGCTTCACGGCCTCGGGAACGCGCGCCTCAAAGACGTTCCTGCCGGGCTTGAGAGAGAGGGAGGTCATGGCCAGGTCACAGGGCTTGCCGGCAACCCAGGCCTTGACGGCGGCTTCCCCGCCTTCGGGGCCCGGGTAGTCGACGATGACCTGGACGATCTGCTTCGCCGCGGCCCCGTCTCTGACCAGGAAAACGGTCGGGACGACGTCGAGCCAGGGCTTTGAGATTGGTGTCACAGGAGCACCGGCCGCCGCCCGGGCCGGAGGCTCCGGAGAAGCGGCGGGGGCCGCGAAGACGGCCGAGGCAAGAAAAACCAATAGGCCCGCGCCAATGACGGCGGCGTTTCCCTTGTTTCCATTATTCATTTGCGGCCCTCCTTCGAGCCTCAATCTAACATGGCCCGGGACCCAGGTAAAGGCCCGGCCACCGGGCGGTTTGACCCCCCACGCCGATTGTGCCATCATAGAATATTGAGGCTGAAATGAACACCTCTCGAAGTGGCCTGAGGATCTTTCTGGCCCTGGCCGTGGCAGCCGGGATCTCAGGAAGCGTCCTTGCCGGCGCCGCCCGGGCGGGGGACGCCTCAACCGAGTCCCAGAAGAAAAAAGCCCAAGCCAACGAGAAGAGCCCCCAGTACCAGTACGAAAAGGGCGTCATCGCCCTTCGTTACGGCCTCACCGACGAAGCCATCCGTTACGGGAAACTGGGCATCTCCCTGGACCCGGAGCACTTCAACTCCTGGAACCTCTTGGGGTCGGCCTATTACACCAAGGGCGAGTACGGCCCGGCGGCCGAGGCCTACGGCAAAGCGGCGGTTCTCAAGCCGGACGCCGCGGACGTCCAGAGGAACCTCGGCCTGGCCTGGATCGAGCTCAAGGATACGGAAAAGGCCAGCGCCGCCTTGAAAAAAGCCTTCGAACTCGACGAAGATGCCGAGGCCGCCTATTATCTGGGGCGGCTGTTCTACGTCGACAAGAGGTTCGACGAGGCCCTGGAATACGCCCTCAAGTCCATCCGGAAAAACGGCAGGAGCGCCAAGGCGTACAACCTCAAGGGCGTCATCCTGAACCAGATGGGCCGCTATCCCGAGGCCGCCGGGAGTTTCCAGGCCGGCCTCGTCCTGGCCCCCGAGGACATCGGCCTCCAGGTCAACCTGGGCATCGCCTACATCAACACCAACGAGCCGGCCAAGGCCAAGGCCGTCTTCGAGGCGGTCCTTCCCAACATCAAGGAACAGGTGTTGAAGGACCAGGTCGAGAACTACCTCAAGTCCATCAAGGACGCCGGGAAGTAGCCCCGGAAAAGCGGGCTTCCATGGCCCGCAGGAAAGCCGTCCCTTTTTCGACGAAGGCACGGCCGTCCGGGCAGAGATCCTGGAAAATCCCACGTTCGAAAGCAAAATCCCCAAGGCTCGAATTGTAGGTCTCGAGCCCGACCGTGCCGTCGAAGCCGATCTCCGCGAGCGTCCGAAAAACGATTTCCCAAGGGACGAGCCCGCCGCCGGGGACACCCCGGTCGTTCTCGCAGGCATGGACGAGGGCTAGGCGCGGGCCGAGGACGCGCAGGCCCTCGGCGTAGTCGCGGACCTCGGTGACGGCGTGGTAGGTATCGAACGTGGCCCGGATATTAGGATGGCCGGAGAGGGCGATAAGGCGCATGAGCTGGGCCGGGGTGTTGACGAGATGGGTCCGGAACCGGCTCATCGGCTCGAGGACGACGGCGACGCGCCGCGCGGCCGCGTATTCGGCCAGGGCGTGGAGGCCTGCGGCGGCACGGGGGAACTCGTCGGCCGGCGGGCGGCGGCGCTTGATGACGCCCGGATGCCCGTAGAGACAACCGGCGTACGCGGAGGCGCCAAGCTCGGCGGCCAGGTCGACCTGCCGTTTGTGCCAGGCGAGGCCCCGGACGCGGTCGGCCGGGTCGTCGGCCGAAAGGTCGCAATCGAGCGGCCAAAGACCGCCCGGACCGACGATGAGGTCGAGGCCGAGGGCGGCGGCGCGCCGGCCGGTCAACCGCGGGCTGAAGACGACGTCGTCGCCGACGGAGAGCTCGAACATGTCCAGGCCCAGCTCCCGGGCGAGGTCGAGAAAGCGCAGGTCGGCGTCCGACCAGCTCCGGGTGAAGAGGTAACAGTGGGCCCCGTATTTCACGGGCCAAAGATACCGCAGCTCCGCGGCGAGTTCAAGCAGAAGGACGAAGGTGATATGATAGGGTCATGAATTGGGTCACCGTCCATAAAGCCAACGGAATCACGGACGCGGAGATCCTCAAGAACATGCTCGAATCTTTCGGCATTCCCGCCCGGGTGAGTTACGAGTCCGCGGGTAAGATCTATGGCTTGACCCTCGACGGGATGGGCATCGCAGCGCTCCTGGTCCCCGAAAACCGGGCCCGGGAAGCACAGGACATCCTGGCCGAGCATTTCACGCCTGAAGCCTGAGGACCCCCTCATCGACATGAAGACGGGCCGAAACGTTTCGTCCTGCCGTGCGTCTTATGGGGTGAAGACGGACGAAGACATGACATCCTTCGACGAGCTTTACGACATGTACCACGCGCATGTATACCGATTCGCTTGCGCCCTGGCCGGTGACGCCCGGGACGCCGAGGACCTCTTCCAGGAGACCTGGCTGCGGGCCGTCAAGGCCCTTCCGGCGGGCCGGGAGACGGAGGGGAGCGACCGAAAGGCCTGGCTCTTCACCATCACGGCCAACGCCCACAAGGATTCGCTGAGGAAGAAACGCGTCCGGCGACTCTTCCTCCTGGAGAGGACGAAGTCGATGGCCGCGGCGGCGGCTGATGCCGATCCTGGCTGGGACGTCCCCGGCCATTCGCGCCGCGACGGCGAGACGCAGTCGGACATAAGGATCTGTCTCCGCCGGGCCGTCTCCCGGCTCCCCGGCAGGGAGAGGCGTGTCTTCGTCCTCAAGGACATCGAGGGCTTCAAGCACGAAGAGATCGGCCGCATGCTCGGCATCCCCGAGGCGACCGTCCGGACGCTCCTTCATCGGGCGGTTCGGAAGCTCCGGAAGGAGCTGGCCGAGTTCAGGCCGGCGGCGAACGGGAACCCTGTTTTCGAGGAGGGACGGTCATGACCAGGAGCTTGAACTGTCGTGATGTTGAACGCCTCATGCTCGAAGGCGAAGACCGGGCGTTCTCGGCAGGAGAGCGGGGCCTCGTCGAGGAGCATCTCCACGCCTGCACGCGCTGCCGGGGATTCGCCGCGGACCGGGCGCTTGTCCGCGCCGAACTCGCGGGCGTCCGCTGGCCGGCGACCCCGGATGAGCTCGTCCTGAGGACCCGGCGGATGCTGCGGGAGACCGGGACGCCGGCGGCCGTGCCGGCCTGGATTCTCATCGCATTGGCCGCGGTCACGATCATCACGTCCATCTGGCTGGCGGTCTGGCTTCCGGACATCACGCCGGACACGACACTGGCCGACTTGCCCCTCGCGGCGCGAACGGCGGTTTTCATCATCGTCCAAAACGCGCTCATGCTCTTCTGCGCTCCCATCGTCCTGCGGACGGCCCGGGCGCGCCGGGACAAGCTTGAGAGCGCTCGATAACGAAGACACGAGCATCCGATAATCAGGAGGTCCATATGACAGTTTCGAACAACGGTAAAAGCGTCGCCATCGTGATCATCATCGTGGTCCTGGCGCTTTTCGCCTTCCGCTCTATCTTTTTCGTCATGCCGTTTGGCGTGTTCCCGGGTTTGGCCCGCTCCGTCGGGGACGCAGGCCATTCGTTCCAGGGCTGGTTCGACGGTTTCGGCCCGCTCCGCGCCATACCGCTCATTATCCTCCCGGTCGCCCTGATCGTCCTCTGGGGCGCGGTTCTCATCTGGGTCTACCGAGACGCGGAGAAGCGCGGAATGAGCGGGATCCTGTGGCTGCTCCTCGTCCTGATCGGCAACGTCATCGGGCTGCTCATCTACGCCATCGTCCGCAGCGAGACGCCGGTCAGGCGGAGGATCGAGGGCGGGGGGGGGAGCGCGGGTCCGGAAAAATGCCCGGGCTGCGGGAACTCCGTCGCGACGGGGCACGCCTTCTGCCCATTTTGCGGGAAAAACCTGAAGCAGACCTGCCCCGCCTGCGGCAAGACCGTCGAAAGGAACTGGAAAGCCTGCCCGGTCTGCGGCGCGGGCATCGACCCCGGCCAGCCCCGCCAAGTCTAAAGAATAAAGAAGGGACCTGGTCTTCGCAACAATTGCGAAGACCAGGTCCCTTCTTTATTTAAAGATCTCGCGGCGGAGGGAGGCTAGGGCGATGCGCGACTCGACCGGGTTGACGCCGATGCCCGGCCCGTCCGGGACGCGGATCGTGCCTGGGCCACTGAGCTCGATGAAGGGGTCGATGACGTCCTCTTTGTAATATCGCCGGCTGGCGCTGAGGTCGTTCGGGTACTTGAAGTTCGAGAGCGTGGCGATGTGGAGATTGTGGGCCCGGCCGATGCCGCATTCGAGCATGCCGCCGCACCAGACCGGGACGCCGAGCGACTCGCAATAATCGTGGATCTTGCGCGTCTCGACGACCCCGCCGACCCGGCCGACCTTGATGTTGACGATGCGGCAGCTGCCCATCTCGAGCGCCGCCCGGGCCGTGTCGAACGATAGGATGCTCTCGTCGAGGCAGAGCGGCGTCGTCATCTCCCGCTGCAGCTTGGCGTGGTCCCAGAGGTCGTAGGGAGCGAAGGGCTGCTCGATCATGAGCAGGTCGTAGGCGTCGAGGGCTTTGAGCGTTTTCATGTCCCCCAGGCCGTAGGCGCCGTTGGCGTCGGCCTGGAGCATGATGTCCGGGTATTTCTCGCGGACGGCGGCGCAGGCGGCGGCGTCCCAGCCCGGCTTGATCTTGAGCTTGATCCTCTTATAGCCCTGGTCGAGGTACTGGCCGATCCGGGCGACGAGGTCCGGGAGCGAATCCTCGATGCCGCAGCTCACCCCGGCCGCAATTTCCGTTCGCACGCCGCCGTAGAGCTTGTGGAGCGGCAGACCGGCCTTTTTCGCTTTGAGGTCCCAGAGGGCCAGCTCGATCCCGGCCTTGGCCATCCGGTTGCCCCGGAAGACCGCGGCTTCGCGGGCGTAGTCCTCGGGCTCGACGAGGCCCTTGCGGAAGACGAGCGGCACGAGGAACTCCTTCATGACGTGCCAGGCCGTCTCCGTCGTCTCGCCGCTGTAGAGCGGCGCCTCCTCGGCCACACACTCGCCCCACCCGCAAACGCCGCCCTCGAAGACCTTGACCAGGCTGAAGGTCCGGTCGTAGGACCGGCCGAAGCTCGTCTCGAAAAAGTGTATATAGGGAAGCTTGAGAAGATCGATCTCTATCCGCTCTATGGCCATGCGCTGTCCTCCGCGTTATCGATTCCCGCCTAACATAATCCAGGACGCCCGTGGAATTCAAGGAAATCCGCGGCGGATATCCTCCTGCTCCTGGCCGCAGACGCTCGTTTCCGGAGGAACCGGTTGATCCTGGATTAGGGGACGGTCAGCTCTTCTTCAGCACGTAGAAGGCGCGGTCGCCGAAGAGAAAGTGGTCGGCGACATAGCCGCGGCCGAAATAAGCGGTCATGGTTCGGCGCAGACCCGTCTGCCACTCGGCGATGAGGTCTGGCCGTCCAGCCAGGGCTTTGATGTCCCTCGGCACTTCGACCAGGACGACCTCGTCGTCGAGCCGCAAGTTCGGGCGCCCGGGCCGGTGGAACGGGTCCTCCCCGCCGGGCTTCCTCTCCTGGGCCATGGGCAGAGCGGCGGTGTCGTATTCGGGTTTCCGGGCCTTGCCCTCGGACCCCAACTTCACCCGGCGGTCGTGGATCGGCCATTCGATGAGCATCCGGTCGGTGGGGATGCCCGGCTCGAGGCAGAGGGAGGGGACCATGCCGTAGAAGTTGGGGAAATACGCCCGGGAAACGGCGCCCAGCGCCTGCAAGTTGAGGTTGGCGTTCCGCGTCATGAGCGGGTCGTAGGTCCAGGTGATGAAGCGGTAGCCGCGCTTCACGGCTTCCTCCCGCTGGGCCCACTTGAGGACCTTGCCCAGGCCGCAGCCCTGGAAATCCGGCAGGACGGCAAGGAGGTGGGAGTGCTGGCAGGATTCGCCCTTAAAGACCGCTGGGAACGAATAGACGAAGCCGGCGAGCTCGGGACCGACGTAGGCCCCGAGCAGGATGCCCCCCATCCGGCTCGAAACGGCGAACTGGTGGACGGGCGTTAAGTCGATGTCCTCGTGCTTCCAAACGACACGCTGGATGTGCAGGAGCTTCTCGAATTCCTCGAAAGAATCCAGGGGCTTGACCCGGACACGCTTAGCCAAGTTTGACTGCTTTCCGGTGGGCCCGCCATTCGTAGATGCCGATGATGCGGCGGGCCATGGCTTCGGCGGAATATTTCTCGAGGACGGACTCCCGGCCGTGCGCGGCCAGTCGGCCGGCCAGGGCCTTGTCCAGGTAGATCTTGAGGATGGCGTCGGCCAGGACCTTGGCGTTCCGGGCCGGGACGAGGAGGCCGGTCTCGCGGTGGGTGACGATGTCCCGGGCCGCCCCGACGTCCGCGGCGGCGACGGGAAGGCCGCTGGCCATGGCCTCGATGAGGAAGCCGCCGAGCCCGTCGAGGTGCGAAAAGACGGCGAACATGTTCAAGGAGGCCAGGACACGCGGCGCTTCGTTCCGCCGGCCCAGGAAATAGAAGACGTTGTCCATGGGGCGCCCGGCGGCGGGGTCGTCGGATTCGAGGCGCAGGCTTCCCTCTCCGACGACGACGATCTTGACCTTCGGCGCCGACTTGCCGACGATCGCGGCCGCGTCGAGGAGCGTCCGGTGTCCCAGTTCGTCCTCGAGGGGGATAACGACGCCGGCCAGGAAGTCGTCCGGGCTCAAGGCAAGCTCCTTGCGGACGGAATCGTCCGGGCCGTGGGCGGTGAACGGCGAAAAGTCCAGCCCCGGCGGGACGACCTCGACGTTCGCCTCGGCGACACCGCCGCGGACGAGGATGGACCGGACGCCCTCGGAACCGGCGATGACGGCGTCGAACGACGCGAGCGGCAGCTGCCCTTCAAGCGGGGAAGAGTCGGCGGGCCGGGAGAGGATGCGGACGGGGACCTGGGCCGAGGCCGCCGCAGGAAGCCCGAGGCCGGCGCCCAGCGTCTCGTGGAAATGGACCAGCCGGCAGCCGTGGGCCTTCATGGCCCGGACCAAGCCCTGCCGGACGACCCATTTCATCCGGCCGCGCATGCGCAGGGGGAGCACGGATAAGCCCTCGTCCGCCGCTTTCCCGAGAAGGTCGCTTCCGGGCTCGAGGACGAGGTGGGCCGCGTAGCCTTTCTTACGGAGTTCGCGGGCTAGGCAGAGGACCTGCCGCTGGTTCTCGCGCCATTCGCGGCCGGCGTCGACGAGGAAGAGGCTCAACGCGCCTCCCGCCGCCGGGTAGGGATGACCGCCGGGATATTCACACGGTCATCTTAACACACCGAAAAAGAATATTAAAAGGTGATGTTGCGGGCCTCGAGGGTCGAGCCGGTCACCTTGGCGATGTTGGCCACGGCCACGTTGTAATCGACGAGGGCCCTGAGCTCCAGCGACCGGGCGCTGGCCAAGGCGTCCTGGTAGGTGAGGACGAAATAATTCGTCGACATCCCGACGGCGAGCTTTTTCATCTCGGCTTCGAGCTGCTTTCCGGCCAGTTCGCGGGCGATCCGGTAGGCGTTGACGCTCTTGGCGGCGGTTTCCAGGGTCAGGACGGCGTCGCTGACTTCGAGGTAGATCTGCTGCTCCTGGTTCTTGAGGCGGGCCTGGGTCTGCTCGAGGTCGAGTTTGGCGTAGGTATAGTTGGCGCGGCCGACGACATCGCCGATGGGGATGGTCAGCGTCACCCCGGCCGTCCAGTTGTTATACAGGAACTTGAAAGTGTCGCGAAACGCCTGCGCGGCGCTGCCCGTGTCGCCGGGAGTGGGTGGCAGGAACGGGTTGTCGGGATCAAAGATGAACTGGGCGCCGGAAATGCCCGGGCTGGCCTTGACGAGCTGCAGATCGAGCTGGGGCAGGCGTTGGTTCTTGGCGTAGCGGAAATTAATCCTCTTGGTTTCGATCGTCGATTTCGCCACCTCGAGGTCCGGGCGCCGGGCCATCGCTTTTTCGAAGGCCTCGTCGAGGGAGATCGTGACCGGTTTGAAGGTGGGCGTGTCGGCGGGACGGAGGTTCTGGCCCTTGGCCGAGGGATCCCCTCCCTGATTGAGGAGGGTCTTCAATTGGTCCTGGCTGCGCTTGACCATGGCTTCCGCCTGGAGGATATCGGCCTCCCGCCGGGCCACGGTGGCTTCGGCGTTGAGGACCTCGATCGGCGCCTTCTGCCCGACCTCGACCTCTTTCTTGGTCTTGGCCAGGAGGTCCCTGCCGCTCTGGAGGGCCTGCTCCAGGGTCTTCAGGTTCTCGACGGAGTAGACGAGGTTCCAGTAGGCCGCTTCGACGGAGTAAACCATGTTGATGAGGACGGTCTTGAACTGGCTCCGGGAAACATCGAGGTTGTTCAGGGCCACGATGATTTCCCTCTGGCTGATCGCCCAGCCGAAGTTCCGGAGCAGGGGTTGGGTAATGGAGAAATTCAGGCGGCTCGTGTAGGACGGGTTGTAGCTCTGGAAGAGCTGGTTGTTTATCTGATAATCGTAGCTCAAAGAGGCGGTAATATTCCCCCCGAAGGGGATCTGCTGGGCTACGGACGCGGTGGAGCCCGAGGTTTTGGTGATGTACGTCCCCGAGCCCTGGAGCGACCAGGTCGAGAGCTGTTCCATCCGGTTCCCGGTCAAGTCGACCTGGAACGTCGGCATGAAATATTGCCGGGCCCGCGAAACCGTGGCCGAGGCCAGCTCGGGGTTGAGGACCTCGACGGCCACGTTGAGGTTGTTCTTCAGGGCCTGGACGATCGAATCCTCGAGGGTGAGGGAAACATCTTTCTTCTCCTGGCCGATGGCGAAGCCGCCGAGAAGGGTCAGGACGAGGAACGAGGTGACGATCCGTTGTTTATTCATGTCCGTCCTCCGATGCATGGGATATCTTCGAAGAGACACCATTTGCAAGAATGATGCCAGAGTACAAGACCACATAGTTATAATACGAATCCGTGGGCTTTTCGTTCACTCCGGCCACTGGCACCCGGGAGTCGTCCTTTTCTCTGCCCGGTTATCAACCCATTCGACTCCCCGGCCTGAAGCCCGGGGTATATACTCAGGGTTAATACTGAGCCGCGCTTTAACACCGATTTGCAAAGAATTGCAAATCGGGGTTGGCGCCGTCGAACGTACCAAGGATACAGGAAATCCCGAAATTTGTAAAAAAACAAGAAATGTCGCACGATCTGCCCCCTAGGCCCGAACTCGGCGCCCGAATATACGTTATAATAGGCAGATCAATGGAGGCTTGCCCATGAAAATCCGTAAACTTGCACCCATCCTGGCCGCGGTCCTTCTCGCCATCGTCTCCCTGGCCGCGCAGACTCAGGATTCCCAGAGCATGAAGCTCCTCCGCCTGAAGAGCGCTCAGCTCTCACTCGACCTGAAAAAGGCCGATTTCGACCGCTACCTGAAACTCAAGGAGGAAGGCCTGGCCTCCGAGGCCGACTTCGCCCAGAGGCAGACGTCCTACCTCCAGGCCCAGGTCGACTATCAGCAGGCCCTGATCAGCTTCATGGGCAGCGAGGCCAGGATCTCGGTCGCCAGCGCCGTCAAATTCCAGGACGGGAGCGGCAAGAAGTTCGTCCGGGTTGCCTTGCGCTACGCCTCCAAGGAGCTCAAGGAGCTGGCCAACCTCAAGATCAGCGCCGAGGACCTCTTCCCGCTCGACTTCATGAAGGAGATCAAGGACGTCTACGTCTCCCTCCTGACGGAGGGCAAGATCATCTCCGATCCCTACGAGAAGTCCATCGCTTCGATGCCCATCGAGACCGAGCGCGAGGTCACTTTCCAGCTCCTCAAAGACGTCGAGAGCCTGGACGTCAATATCTCCTATTCGGGGAAGACCGAGAAGACGTCCGTTTACCTCCAGAAGGGCGTCAGCGCCAACATCGTCACCGTCAACTCCGCCCAGTTCTCGCAGGAAGCCGATCTCGAGAGCACGGCGACCTACGACCTGTCGCTCGAGAAATTCAGCGGCGAGGCCAACGTCTTCAAGCTCGAGGCCGTCAACCTGCCTCAGCAGATCACCTACGAGTTCAGCGACCCGACGACCTCGGCCCGCCTGTCCCAGATCAAATTCAGCGAGGGCATCACCAGCCTGAAGCTCCAGCTCAAGCTCTACCTCCCCAAGAATCCGGACGACCGCGTCGTCCTCGACAAGCCCCTCGAGTTCTTCGTTCTGGCCCTCGACAACGACCAGACGCTGAAACTCCGCGCTCTCGAGACGGCCGCCGGGATCGGCCCCAAGGTGATCGAGGGCCTGAAAGCCGGGTCGGTCAAGCTCGAGCTCATCCCCCGGGGCGTGCCCAAGGTCGAAGTCCAGGCCGTCAACCTCTACCACGAGATCAAAGTGGGCGACGCCATCAGCATGGACGTGACCATCCGCAACACGGGGACCCGCAAGCTCAACAATGTCCGCGTCTTCTGCGACCTGCCGCTCAACTGGCGCGTCGAGATCAAGCCGGACCTTCTGCCGACCCTGGAGCAGAACAAGGACGAGGTCGTCAGCATCAAGTTCCTGCCCCCGGCCGGGGTTTCCGTCGGCGACTACGAGCCCAAGATCCGGACCGACGCCGTCGCCGACAACCGGCGCGTCGAGTCGGAGGACAAGATCGTCCGCATCCACATCACTTCAAAGACCAACGTCCTCGGCGCCGTGACCCTGGTCCTGCTCTTCGTCGGCCTGCTCGTCGGCATCGTCGTCTTCGGCATCAAGCTGACGCGGAGATAGGCGAGAAACGGCCATGTGGACGCGTAAGGGGACATGTTCCGGAGGTACGTGTCCCCCTTCTTGGTAGGAGAAACGCCATGTGGAAAACGATCGTCAAGAAAGAGCTCCTGGAGAACATCCTCAGCTACCGGTTCCCGCTTTTCGGGCTGATCGCCATGCTCCTCATCCCCCTGGGGATGTACGTCAACCAGCTCGACTACGCGAAAAGGGTCCGGGACTATGACGAGCAGGTCCGCCTGGCCACGGAGGCGGCGTCTTCACTCAGTATCCAGGACGTCATGGCCGGCACTGTCTCCATCAAGGGATTCCGTCGGCCGGCCCTGCTATCGGTCTATACGCGGGGCTTCGAGGGGACCCTCCCCCGTTACTACGAATTCACCCAAGAGGGGGCCAAGCCCGGCGAGTCCTCGAGCGGCGAGGAGTCCATCCTATCGGTCCAGGGGAAGTTCGATTTCGTCTTCCTCGTCCAGATGGTCCTCAGCCTGGTCG
>Ga0315281_10003239_pt1 | contig 23892 bp, 19 predicted proteins | sample YL17G07_0_MG_FD_204540 | JGI IMG/M metagenome (GOLD analysis project Ga0315281, IMG submission 204540) | Sediment microbial communities from Yellowstone Lake, YNP, Wyoming, USA - YL17G07_0 | ecosystem: Environmental > Aquatic > Freshwater > Lake > Sediment | place: USA: Wyoming | collected... | reverse complement strand
ACGCGCAGTCAAGGATGACACGGGGCGAGAGTTAACCTTAGGTGGTGACATAAGTCTCAAAATAGGCTTTACACCGGCGCTTGTTGTTAAAGATGTAAGCTTCCAGAACGCACCCTGGGGGTCGCAGCCCGAGCTGGCGAAGATCAAACGCTTCGAAATAAAAGTGAGGCTTCTTCCACTTCTTTCTCGCCGAATCGAGGTCAAACGGTTGATCCTGATTGAGCCTGAGATCCTGTTTGAAACGGACATCTCAGGCAAGTCAAACCTCGCATTCGAAACTACGAAGAAACAAGACCCCACAAAAGGAAAAGAGGAGACTAAGCCCGCGGGCAACTGGAAACTGTCGGCACTCACTTTCAACGAACTGCAGATAGAGAAGGGCCGTATCACTTACATAGATCATGGATTGAAAAAAACTTATGGTGCGACAGTGGGCACCCTCATGGCAACCGCTACAAGCAGCGAAAGTCCGATTAAGCTGAAACTAAAGGGAGCATATAATGACAAGTCTTTCGAAGTCGCGGGTACCTTGTGCACCTTGACAGCCTTCGTCAACCCCATCAAAGCCTGGCCGGTCAATCTTGCGGTCAAGACAGAGAGCGCCACCCTCACCCTTGACGGTACGGTTAAGGATCCACTGGCCCGGCGCGGTATCGAATTAAATTTCACGCTGACGGGTAAGGACTTGGCAAGCTTCAAACAACTTTCCGGTGAGTCGTACCATCTCAGGGGACCATTCGATATCTCTGGTCGAGTCGCTGATACTGCCCGTAATGCCTATTCGATTTCTAACCTCAAGATCATACAAGGTGAAAACGATCTCAGTGGCTCGGTTGAGTTGAATTTGGCTGAAAATCGGCCGAAGGTGACAGCAGCGCTATCGGCACAGAAATTGGACCTTCGACCCTATTTTCAGATGAATCCGAACACTGAGAAAACGACAAAGCATTTGAGCAAGGAGGCCGGGAAGGAAGACAAAATTTTTTCCGATCGTCCTCTGCCCCTGGATACCCTTAGACAGGCCGATGCAGATGTTAAGGTCCAAGCTGCTCAAGTCCTGCTGCCGGATCTTCCACTCAACAGCCTTGAAATGGGCATTGTCCTCAAAGATGGTGCGCTTACAGTGAAACCTCTCAGGGCAGTTATTGGAAAAGGTTCCATGGATGGCCACCTTTCTCTCCAATCTCAGGGGAAGGTTGTATCACTGATAATTGTCTTCAAAATCAAAAAGTTTGACATCGGCTATTTGACGAAAGAGCTAAAGAGTACCGAAGGCCTCGAAGGAAATCTTGATATAGACATTGACATCAAAGCCCAGGGCGCCTCAATAGCAGGATTGATGGGAGGGCTTAATGGTAAGACGGTTTTGGTAATGGGCAAGGGAAGGGTCGATAAAAAGTATATCGACAGACTCGGTGGTAATCTCAGCTCCAGCCTCTTTCGTCTCCTCAATCCATTTCCGCAGGAGGCACAACCCGCTTCCACTTCAATTAATTGCTTTGTCAGCGGTTTCAGTATAAAAGATGGGGTAGCAAGGACGACTGTGCTCGCATTGAACACGGATTACATGGTTGTGGTTGGCGAAGGCGAGATCAATCTGAAGACAGAAAGACTTAACCTATCTCTCAAGCCTGTTCCGAAGGAAGGTATTGGGACCCGTGTTACAGGCAAGCTAAATGTAAGTTTAGACGAGTTAACGAGACCTTTCAAACTGGGCGGCACGCTTGCCCATCCCTCACTCGCTCTTGACCTGACCCAAACTGCAATTGAATTCGGCAAGGCGATTGGCGGAGTAATGCTATTTGGGCCGGTCGGCATTGCCGCAGTACTGGTTGGAAGCAGTTCGGGTGACGAAAACTCATGCATGGCGGCCATTGAGGCCGCAAAAAAAGGGGTCAGGGTCAAAAAAGGTCTTGTGGGCGAGGTCACGGAGGGCGCCGGCAAGGAACTCAAGAAGCTGTTCGGCAAATAAATTATAGTTTAGTGGACAAGCGGGGGGCAACGGAAATCTATAAAGAATTGACCGTATGCCCACCTTTCAAAGTTTACGCCCTTGTCAATAGTGTAGACCAGACAACCAAAGTTCTTCCTTTTGAGAATCCCGTCGTGTCCCCGGCGCTTCCCGTTGCCCCGTGTCTCCCTAAGACAGACTAAGCCCCGCCAGGATAGGGTCTGATGCCTCGCCCTCGGAGGCGAATACCCCGCGCAAACGAAGCGTCCGTGTGAGGTGCGAGTTTACTAAAACATCCAGAATGCCCCGTTCTGTGAACGGGGATGAATGGCGTTTTGAGATTAGAATTTGAAAGTTGCCGGTTTTCCGTGAGGCCGTAAAGCCCCGCCTTGTAGGCGGGGATAGGTCTCACGGAAAACCGGCAACTTTCTTTACCTCGCAGGCCATGACCTAATCATTTTCTGATCATACTGATTTTTTCATTTTTATTCTTTTCATTTGTAACCCCTCTCTATCTACTGTGTTCGTGGTCATCGTTCCAACGGTCATGGTGCTCATAACCGTGACCACGGCCGTAGCCGCGATCGTCACGGTCGTAGTAATGACCACACCCAACCAATCCCATGGCAATAATCAACATCGCAATTACGATGCCTTTTTTCATTTGTAACACCCCCTTTTTACCCCCTTTAATTCCAAAACAAAGAGCACTTCTACGTTTCTGTATTACTCTCTCAAACCATCTTATCAATCAATTTAAAAATAACAATTACAGACAGGTAAATCAACTTGGATTACGTCGGCCCTTCAATGGCCCGATTATTTTTTGATCATAAGGGGATTATTTAAAGGTCTGGAAGCACACTCAACTGTCCTTTCAATGCATCGTCAAGGTAAAATTGATGGTTCATAAGACTTGACACCCAATGAATTGATCACTCAACTCTCTTGAAGTCGATGAATCCCCGCTCTACGTCTGTGTGGATCAGTTGTACGCGAATCCTGTCGCCCACGTCGAACCCTTCGAAGCCATGGACCAGTTTCCCTTCGATAGGAGGATGAAGAAGACGGACCCACGTGCCTTTGGGGCCCGCACCTGTGACGATGCCATCGAACCGGTCCCCGATTCTTGGCTCTAGGAGTATTGCCGCTGCGGATTTCTCAACCTGCCGTTCGACCTTATTGGCCGCATCCTCTTCCTCTGTGCAGTGTTTACCTAGCGCCTCCAGATCCTCTTTCTCATAGGGTACGGGATGTTGAGCCATCGCAGCCTTCAGCAGCCGCTGGGTGATGAGATCCGGGTATCGGCGGTTAGGGGCTGTGGAATGGGTATAGTCCCTGACAGCGAGACCAAAGTGTCCCGATGGGGCAGTGTCTCCTGGAGAATCTGCAATGTATTCACCAGCTCCCATAAGTTTGATAATAGAAAGCGAGAGGTCGGGGAATCTTAGCGGGTCGGCTGTTTTTTCCTTCATCAGGAAGTCCTCGAGTGCTCTTGAATCTGGATTAAAAGGAAGCTTGAACCCGTGTTCCTGCGCAATCTCGACAATCCTTTCCCATCGTTTTGGAGTGCGGACCACACGGCGCAGGGAAGGGAACTTCCTTGACGAGAGATACCGAGCAGTCACGCCGTTTGCCGCTATCATAAACTCCTCAATAATTTCCTTTGCGCGGTTCCTTTTTTCCACTTCGATTTCACGGATTTCATTGCCATCAAATATCGGTCTCGCCTCAATGGTTTCAAAGCTAAGGGCCCCGTGAACATGCCGGAATTTCTTCATGCTTTGTGCTGCCCTGTCCTGCATGCGTAGATTCTCATCAAGTCCATTTACGGCAGCAATAGACTCAGGCACACTTCCTGTCCCTTCCAGCCATGCTGCGACGCCGTTACATGCGAGCTTTGCATGATTGCGGACACGCGCCCTGTGGATATCCGAGTCCTGCAAGGACCCGTCGCCGCCAATCACCATTTCGACAACCATTGTCAGTCGATCCTCATTGAAGTTTAGGGATGTGAGGTTGGTGGAAAGCTTTTCAGGAAGCATCGGGAATATCATGGCGGCTGTATATACAGAGGTCGTATTGTGGCGAGCGTGATCGTCAATGGCTGAGCCATCCTTAACGATCGAGTCCACGTCAGCTACGGCAACAAAAATCTTTACTCTGTCTCCAGGCATCGCCTCGGCAACGGTAAGCTGATCCAAGTCAAGGGAGTCATCGTTGTCAATGGAAGCCCACAGGAAGTCCCTAAGGTCAAGAACCTGCTCCCCGTCCCTTGCTGCAGGAGCCTGAACCCTGGCAAGTTCGGCGAGTGCTTCAACAGAAAAGTCAGGAAGTAATCCTCTCTCAAGCATCACCCTCCGGGCGATTCTCTGCAGAATAGCACGGTGCTGTTTACCATTCGTATTCATAAAATACACCTCTCCCCTTCATTTCAAAAATTACTCATTCTTAGCCATAGATAAAGGACATGGCAAACAGAATGATAAAAACTCGCTCTGGTGACCCCTCCCCCTGGACAAGGCTGTGTTTCTTTTATCGTTCATCCAGGTGGAAGCGATGCAATAAACGGTGAGCGAATGGCGCCACCAACAAGGATGCCACGCCGATGAAAGCTAGCCCTGAAAATAAGGCGTAACAGGAGGCGAATAGTTTCGCCACCGGTTTATGCAGAGGATCCACAGGTCCCATTCCGCCCAGAATCATCGAAGCATTGAGCAGTGCATCCAGCCATTCCAGTTCTCCCAGGTAGTGGTAACCGACAACTCCAATCCCCAAGGCCAAGGCGAGGACAATAAGGGCGAGCATCACATGGCGAGCGACCCGCTTTGTAAAATCGGCACTACTGAGGATAGGGTGCATTCGATGTTCGTACATACACGGCTACCTCCTATAATGTTACAGCTCAGCCGGCGCCGTGGGCGGTCGGATGCAGCGAAAACGCTGGAACAAAGCCAACACCGCTCCAACCGAAAGAGCACCGCAACATACTCTATTCCCTTTTTGCACCAATGCTCGACCACGACCATGCCGGCCAAAATCCGCTACGGCGGGCCACAGCAAAACTCTTAGCCGCGCAGGCGCGAAGCGGGTTTGGCCGATATGGCCGCCATCGGCAGGTTAAATCTGCGCGCTTCGCGAAGGCTATTTTTTATTGGCGTCTTTTGCCGCATCCTCGATTTTCTCACCAGCCTTTTCGATCTGCTGCCCGGCTTTTTCTACCGCCTTATCGATTTGCTTGCCGGCGCGCTCCGCGGGGCCCTCTTTTTTCTGGCAGCAGAATAGCCCTGCAATCAGAGCACTCATTACTAATGCCGCCATGACACTCTTACCCAGTTTTATCATTTGTATCTCCTTTAGCGCGTGGATGAACATGTCTTGAATCTTGCGCCCGGGGATGAGCGCCCGATCGCAGAACCAGGTAATACTGAAGCCCTCTAACTTCCCTCCTCGGTGTAACAAGAACCACCTCAGCCGGACGCCCTTTTCCCCTCCGTGGGATGATGAGAGAGGTCAAAATGGAGGTGAAAGAAAGATGGACCGAAAAATCATCTCTTTCCATCTGCGCAAATGGCGCAGTCCAGCAATCAGCGGACCAACCCGAGAATGCCAGTTATGATGAGATAAATGGCAACGATATAACTCAATAGTCTCGGGACAAGGAGAATCAATATTCCCGCGATTAGAGCAATCACTGGGTGTGCCGATATACCGAAATGCATGTCATCTGGCCTCCTTTCTAAGCTCTGTATGAGCTGAGATTTCCCCAATTCATGGGATGCGATGAGGAGCCTATCCCTTTTACCAAACCCTGTTTATAGCCCTTTCAAGTGAATCAAGGCGGCTCGAAATCTCCGCTTTTTTCTATGTCGTTCGTGTTGAGGACTAATTCCAGTGACTTAAAACCCCCTCAGATTCGCCCCAGTAGCAACAGGATGATCAAAATCAGGAGGATCAATCCGATTCCGCCGCTGGGATAAGGTCCCCAGGACTGACTGTGGCGCTAGGTGGGTAGGGCGCCGATGAGCACGAGAACTAAGATGACGATCAGGATGATTCCCATGGCATTTTTCTCCTCTCCTCTTTTCTGAAATCCAGGATTAAAGTCAACAGGGGCCGCCATGCTCCATCCGGGAAAGGATAACGGTCGCCTATTTCACGATCAGATTATTCTTTACGGATTTGACCCCTTGGACGCTCCTTACGATCTGACCCGCTTTATCGACGGCCTGTTGAGAATTAACGAAGCCGCTCAGTTGAACGATGCCTTTGTAAGTTTCGACACTGATCTGAAATGACTTGAAAAAATCATCTTCTGCAAGCAGAGATTTTACCTTGGTCGTGATGACCGAATCGTCAACGTATTCACCTGTACTTTCACGTGTGCTTGTCGATGCACAGGCCACAAAGGTGCTGATCAGCATAAGAAGCACTAAACAGCGGATAACGATATTTCTCTTTTTCATGGCGGTGACTCCTCTCTGTAAGTTTGTGGTGAAATGGTTGGTTGCGAAACCTTTTCTACTGAAGGTATTGTAAACTTCGGCAAAATCTTTCTGGACCTGTTGACCACCTCCTTTCCAAATATCTCACCTTCTCCGGCAAGGATCCAAATCGCTACAATATTTTTCGTCCCTGAATGACCCGGATCAGTACCACGACGATGGCGATGACCAGTAGGACATGAATGACCCCACCCATCGTGTAGCCACTGAGCAATCCCAGAAGCCACAGAATTAAGAGAATCACACATATGGTCCAAAGCATGTTCGACTCCTTTCTGACGACAGAATGCGTCTTTCTATTTCAATCTACTTTGAGGGCCCTTAAGATATCATTTTGTTAAAAATGGCCGAAAATTTATATAAGGTAATACCTGTATTTTTTCATAAGAAATACTGTATTTTGAGGCCGTGAGGGGTTTGAGGGACTATGGGGTCAGACTTGTTTATTAGAAATCGTACCTGAAAACCCCGTCCTGTGCCTGCCTGCCGGTAGGCAGGGACGGGGATGAAAGGTGTGTCTGCCAAAGGTAGAAAAAGAGGATTCTCACGAATGATTTAACCCAAAAGACAAAAGTATGCTTTCCAACAAGAATTGTCAAAATGGAATCGAGATGCTGAACCAAGTTCAGCAGGACAAGAAGAACGGGGTCACCATTTTTGTCATCCCGAACTTGTTTCGGGATCTCGGTTTTGGGTTTAGAGAATTTAGGTTTTAAAGCCCCACCCTGTGGGCGGGGTTCTTTACTTTATCCATAATGGGGGGGCTTAAATGGGCCATGGTAATAGCGGAAGGAAAACTGATGCAAGGATTTGAAGGTCTTGATGTCGGAGATCGAGTTCGCGTTGAGCTAATCGGGACCGATGTAGAACGAGGATTCATCGACTTCGCCCGAGCAGGAAGAGGGCAGGGGAATTGAGATTCGCCTGTCCTGGCAGGGAAAGAGTTGAAGGGGATTATTTGAATTTGTCCCGAACGATACTCAATCTGACGGACCCGGTCAAGTTACCTTTTGCCTAACAAGTGCACCTCCAAGTCCTCACCCTAAGATAGCTCCGAAAATTAACGAATTCTGGTAGAGATGTGCATAAAAAAAGGCAGAGCCATTTCTGCCTCTGCTCCCTGACCCACCATGGGAGCACGGGAGGATTTTGTTGAAAAAGTATAGCTTTACAAGGGGTGGGGGTTGTGTTAAGTCCTTCGCATATCAGGTTAAGTCTAATGTTCTTTAAAAACTTGACAAACTGTTGCCGTGGTAGATGTGAGGTCTTCAGATATTTCATGATGATCATGATCGCGAGGAGTTTATCTAAAGAACAGATAAGGTAGCGTGTGATATTGAAAAAGAATCCCTACCCGAGTGTTGATGATTCTTGACACGCCTCTCTTTATTTCGACACCTCCCAGGGATTTCAAGATTTGCACGACGTGGCCTGGCTATTCAGGTCCTTTGATGTCATAGAAGGCGTCTAAAGGGTGGCGACCTTTTTCAACGGCATCCAGCATTCAGAGATCACTAGGAAAAGTGGAGATTTTCAAAAATATTTCTGGTTCACCCCGGATGTTCAATCACGTCCTGTGCGTATACCCATATCGCCGTGAGTTAAACCACTCAGGCTTCTGCCCTCCCCTGGGACTCGAGTTCATCGCAGCGGTTCTCGATCCACACGCTTGCGCGCTCGACCTCGTAGACCTTCGTAAGGAAGCCGGAAGCATAAAGGACTTTTTTCGACCGAAAACCGATATGGTTTGTTTCTCAATCAACTGGGACCGCGATCCGGAATCCTTGGACAAGGAGATCCTTTCTGTGCCTCCCGGGATTTTCACCCTGTTGGGCGGGCGGTATGCTACGGAAAATCCCGACCACTGGCTGACTACCTATCCAAACGTGACCGCTGTCGTTCGCGGGGATGGTGAGGAGGCCACGGAAGAGATTTGCCGGGGCATGCCGCTCGAAAAGATTGCCGGCCTCAGCTACCGTAAAAACGGACAGATCTTCCACAACCCAAACCGCAAAGTAGGCCCTATACGGGACGACCTTTTCCCCATTCGGCGCTTGCGCCGGCATGCCTATGAGGTCACCCTGGATGGCATCGACACGGGCCTTTCAATTGATACGGTGGCCGCCTCGCGCGGTTGCCCGTTTAATTGCACCTTTTGCTCCTTCAGCCGCAACCCCTGGGGCGAAAAGCGGCCATGGTCAGCACGCTCTCCTGAATCCGTGGTAGAGGAGCTCGCCGGCATCGAGTCCAATGTCGTTGGTTTCACAGACGACCTGTTTACCCATGACATGGATCGCGTGGGGCAGATCTGCAAATTGATCTTGGCCCGCGGCATCCGTAAGAAGTACATTATTAATGCACGGCTGGAAATCGCCCAGCGACCGGACATCTTGCGGAAGATGGAGCGGGCCGGGTTCACCATGCTCCTGCTGGGCATTGAGTCAGCCCAGGATAAAACCCTGCGCGCCATGCGCAAAGGCTTCGACACCGCTCAGATTCGGAAACACTTCAAGGTACTCCGGCGCAGCCGCATGTTTCTCCACGGCTACTTTATCCTCGGGAATATCGGGGAGAACATGGAAGAAATGCTTTATATCTCAACCTTCGCGCGTGAGCTGGGTCTTCACACGCTGGGTCTTTCGACGTTGCGCTTTAATCCTCACTCTGGTTTGGATGAACTCATTGCCCAGAACCCAGGCTATTACATCGCTCCCGATGGGAATGTTTATTCAGACCATTGTTCTAAACATGAGCTCAAGCAACTGCGGCGCCGGATTCTCCGGGAGTTTCATACCGCTGGCCAGCTCTTTCATCTCATGCACAAGGGGTTCCAGAATGGCGCGCTCTCCTTTCTCCCAGCCTTGCTTCCAAGGCTGCCGGCCATTGTTTGGCGCCTGGGGCATCGCGTGGTCAAGCAGACCAAGCGACGTGAACACCGTCAGACCCACCGTATGAAGTGAAAAGGTGAGATCTTTCTATTTTCCCTTATTCTGTTCTTAGAATACTATTTATTTGAAATCATAGTTGCTGTAGAGGCTTGGTTACAGGCGCCTCAGAAAAAGGAACCTGGGTTCGCCTGTTCCACCCGACGGTGGGAGGAAAACTGATACAAGGATTTGAAGGTCTTGATGTCGAAGATCGAGTTCGCGTTGAGATCATCGGGACTGATGTAGAACGAGGATTCATCGATTATGTCCGAGCAGAATGAAGAAAGAAGGATTGAAGGCCGATTATTCGTATTTGTCCTGATTAAGCTATCTTCTACATTTGCCGTTTCTTTAGAAATGATCAACCGATGTCAAGTTGTTTTAGAACCTACGTCTCCTTCGTCGTCTAGACTCGTTTGTTCATATTTTTCGTTCTTAGGTTATAATAATATGTTTTGCAGATCGCCCAACCGATATAAAGTTGAGGAAGCATAACCCTCTTTGTGCTGGGTATGATGGGAGATTGCGTGATCTCATTACTGTCAGGCGATGCCTCTATTGCTGCAGGCAATTGCCGTAAATTATTAAGTGGAGTGCGATGAGCATTGACTACTGGTACCGAAAAGCAATCTCAGGGTGAAGTCGGGCCAACAACCGGCGGGACCGTCCCGCTCCAGCCCGCGGCACCAGATGTAAGGCGTCCGATGCTGCGCCCGAGCGCAATGGAGGCATTTGCCTCTTTCGGTCATCGTAACTATCGGTTGTGGTTCACTGGTCAAGCTGCGTCCTTAGTGGGGACATGGATGCAGTTTACGGCGCAGGGCTTCCTGGTATTCCAGTTGACTCATTCCCCGGCCTTCCTGGGCTATGTCGGCTTTGCCTCTGGCGCTCCCATCTGGTTGTTCACGCTACTCGGAGGGGTGGTCTCCGATCGCATGCCGCTCCGCAACCTGCTACTGATCACGCAGACGACCATGATGATCCTGGCCTTTATCCTGGCGGCGTTGACGTTCTTCGGGCATATTCAACCGTGGCATATCGTGCTGCTGGCCTTTGGTCTTGGGGTGGCGAACGCATTTGACGCCCCGGCTCGCCAGGCATTTGTGGTCGAACTGGTGGAACGGGAGGATCTCGGTAACGCCATCGCGCTAAACTCCACGATGTTTAATCTGGGGACAGCCATTGGCCCTGCTATGGCCGGCGTGGTCTATGCGGCGCTCGGCCCCGGGTGGTGCTTTACGATCAATGGGGCATCGTTCATCGCCGTAATCTCAGCCCTGCTGATGATGCGACTTAAGCTACAGCCCCCGCGGGTGCGCACGGGTACGGCCCTCGACGATCTCAAAGATGGACTACGCTATGTGGTCTCTCACCCAACCATCCGGATGTTGATCGCCGTAACTATGGTGACCACGATCTTCGGGATGAGCTTTGCTATCCTATTGCCGGCCTGGTCGGTGAAGATCCTGGGAGGCGATTCCACGACCAACGGGTTCCTCCTGTCGGCACGTGGCATCGGTTCTCTCATCGGTGCTCTCATGATTGCGTCGTTGGCACGCCTCAAGATCAAAGGAAAGCTGCTGACGCTGGGCAGCCTGATCTTTCCGGTATTGTTGCTGGTCTGGTCGGCCACGCGCTGGCTACCGCTCTCATTGCTGGTGCTCGTTGGCGTTGGGTGGGGCACGATGCTCGTGTTGAATATCTCCAATATCCTGGGGCAATTGCACGTGCCAGACCAGTTACGGGGAAGGGTGATGAGCATCTACACTCTGGGCTTCTTTGGCATGTTTCCGTTGGGCGCTCTCCTGTCAGGGACTGTGGCAGAGGTGATCGGCGAACCCACTACGGTGGCCTTGGGAGCATTGGTGACGCTTGCCCTTGGAGGAATGCTGTGGTTCTTCCTGCCCCGGCTGCGGGCGATAGAATGAAAAGGCAGAGGAATTAGTTCGTCACAGAAGCTTGCAGATGATCTCTTGTTGAGGGACCGTGGGGTCACCCATAATTTATTGCTTACCCATCCTTTTTTCCCATTCCGCATTCCTTGCTTGCGGCAGGCGGGCGCAATCCGAATTCCCCATTCAGTTATCACTCCATCTTCCAATCACTCCACTTGCAGAACTTTTAGGTTTTCAACCATTGCCAATAACTATCCTTCTGGTCATTGGTATTATTGTGGTGCTCTATGTTATTGCAGCAGAAATAACAAAAAGGTCCTTTTACAAAAGGGTGAATTTTTGAAAGGATACCGTGGGGAGGGGTTGAATGGACCGTGATCATAGTGGAAGGAAAGCCGATACGAGGATTTGAAGGTCTTGATGTCGGAGATAGAGTTCGCGTTGAGATCATCGGGACTGATGTAGAACGAGGATTCATCGACTTTGTCCGAGCAGGGAGAGGGCAGGGGGATTGAGATTCGCCCGTCCTGGCAGTGAAATAGATCATTATAAAAATAGAAATTTATAATTTTATGGACGTCCCCCTTGTCCATGATTCTTTTTAGTGATCATCTTATTTCTATTATTGGTTTATTGGTCAGTGCAACACGAGGGACACATTATGAGCAGCGGAGTAATCGGAGACAGATAACTCAATTCCCCCTACAGTGCATAATCAAGCTTGATGTCTATATTGATTCTTGACCTAATGGATAAGGTAAATTCCGAACTCCGCAATCTTTTTAGGATCTCCCCATCGTCGTTGTCTTTCTTAATTCCCCACTCCGCATTCCGAAATCCGAATTTAAAACGTTCTAAGTGAAAACTGATATTCCAAGACCTGACCCTCGATCCTCGTTACAAGTGACAGGAAATTATTCCTCTTTGCACCAACGTCCCCATCTCTTCGTTTTGAAGTGCGTTATTTCAAGACCTCCCCCCAATGATGAAGGTCTGGATGTCGGAGATCGAGTTCGCGTTGAGTTCACAGGAACCGATGTAGAACGAGGATTCATCGACTTCGCGCGAGAAGGAATAGGGCATGGGGGTTGAGATTCACCCGTCCCGGCAGCGAAATAAATCATTAATAGAAGTAGAAATTTATAATTCTATGGATGTGCCCCTTGTCACTATCCAGGGTTTTCAAATACGAAAACTCAGTTGTGGGACATTCGTAACGCCATGATTTTGCAAAAAAGCGGGTACGATTGAAGATCAGATGATTCCATTGTGCCGAGGAGTGCCCCTTCAAGTGTTTCTCTATTGCCAAACTTTCTGTCAGGTCGGAGTCTACGGATCAGATGGTGAAGCAATTCGCTGAGATCATGCCCTCTAGCGCTTCTTGTGCAATCTGACGATAGGTTCATCACGCACTCATTCACATTGTCCAAGAACCGTTGCCTGTAACTCCACTTGCCGTTCTTTTGTAAATAGGCCCTGATGTATCCTTTCTCGTCGAACTCTACTCGCTTTCCAATTAAGGAAACGTATCGAGTAAAATCGAGATTCTTCATGTTCCAACCGAGTACCTCGTTTGCCAACCGCATCGCATACACCTTGCGAAGTATACCCTCAAGGCATTGCAGGAGCTCTCTTGGAGATAGGGCAAAACCTCCTAGCACGAGCGAGGTGAATTTACGCAAACAAGGTTCATTGAAAATGTAGGTTTCCATTGAGTTGCCGTCCGTAAAACACAGGAGAGGGTGAGGTGTGACTTTGGGAATGTAGTCTTCAAAATCGCGATCAGCTATGCATAAGACCGTGATCCTTTCCTGCAACTGGGAGTATAGTTCGGCTGACAAGGCAACTATCTTCGAGCGGTTAGAACGAGTGTTCAGGCCATGCTTCTGGATAACCATGTTGGAAATATCGATCAAATCGATGGAATAAACGTTCACACCAGAGACAGACTGCCTCTCCAGGAACCACTCGATTATGGCCTTGTCGGTGGCACCCTCTACGTAGATATCCGTCAGAGTAGGTTCCAGTTCATAAAGTGCGAAAAGCTCGTCCAGAGTTCGTTTCTCGTCCATACAGGAACTCTCAAACCAGTTTCAACACATTTCCTTTGTGCTGTGCAAGGAGTTCTAGACTATGAGTTGCAAGGATGTATTGAATGGGGTTGTCGCCGACGCACTCCATCAGAGAAGATAGGAGCTTCCTTTGCCACTTGATGTTCAAAGATATCTCTGGTTCATCAATGATGAATATACTTGGCCTGTCTAGTGCTACAAGAGTGTTGCAAAACAGCAATAGGAGGTGCCTTTCGCCGGAGGAGAGCATTTGAGGTTGGAGAAATTTCCCATTCTCGGTCCTGATCTCAAACCCTGCGTGCATTTCAAAGGAGATAGTCTTGTGCATGAAGAAGGAATTAACCACACGCACGAAAGCATCAATCTGACGATGGATCTTCTCCATGACTTCGAGCTTCTTCTCCAAGCTTTCCAGATAGGGACTTAACACATTGCCTATAATCGAGATGTGACTACGTGCAGCTCTGGCAATAGCCGTAACGATAGCTTTCCCGTTAAACTCTGGCAGAAGGCCGTACTTGGAATATTCCCGCGACCGTATTTCCAAGCGTTTCACGCGCTCTTCGATGCCTCGCTTGTTCACATCTGGCTCCAGGCTTTCGCCGATGGGTAAGGCTGCAAGTCTTCTAAGAATCTCGTTGTAAAGAGTGTTGACGCTGGATTCTCCAAGAGACGAGCTGCGGAGCACTTGCGTCTGTATCCATGATTCAGCCCGCTTCAGAGATTGATTAAGGATCTGCTGTGAAATTTTCTCCGGATCCATCATGCGCCTGAAGCGAGTCTGCATGCCAATAGGGTCGTCGCGATAGGAGATAATTTCCTCTTCTACGATCTCAGCCGACTGTAACGGAGGAGTTTTCTTTTCCCGACTAGCAAGTTGCACCGTTCTGTCGTCGGAAAGGAGGTATAGTGACACGTTGATGCCCCGTAGAGCGCGGAGGAAAACTTTAATCTGAGAATTGTGCTTTGCATTCTTAGCCCTCACGTTGTTGTTTTCATCGGCCGTGAATTCTACAGTGGCCTCTTTGTGCCGAGCAATTTTCAGTCCCATTTTGTAGGACCCTGTCAGCCGCGACTCCGACCTCTGAGCCCAAACCCGATCCCCTGTAGCGAACACGATTTCGAAGCGTTGAAAGGGTATCTCCGCAACTCGTGACTTGTGTCCTTCGCTATCCTCTGGAGCAAGAAGGTGAAAAAGGCCCTTGAGTATTGTGGTCTTACCCGATCCATTATCCCCGTAGAGGACTATCAGTTTGTCGGTATCGGAAGCCTCAGATTTAGGTGTCAAAGAGTAGTCGTAGGTACCGAAAAGCTTCTTTACAATAATTGTCTTTATTGAATGGACTGCGTCCGACATTACATTCATCTCCTTTCGGTGTTTTCCGAAATTGATTTTTATATTATTGTCATGTTTTTTTGAAACCGATGCTCACTCATTGTATGTTTCCAGTCTCTTAAGGATTATGAAACCAAAGTTACACCTTTCGGTGGGATATGTCAACTGTGGATTTCAGTGTGTCATTTAAAATTGAAAAGTGCATAGGTTTTGATGGATTTAAAGTTGAAAAGTGCATAGCCTGGTTTATGGCAAAAGACTCCGTTATGGGGGACCTAATCTTAAACTCAAAAGGAGGATTAGATTATGTCCCAATTACACAAACATTTTACTTCGGATCAGGTCAAAGAACTCCTTGAACGCTACTTGCGCAATGAGATCGAACGAAAACACCTCGAGAAGATCCTTGGAATCAAAGAAAGAAGGTTTTTCTCTCTCGTGAGACAGTACAGAGAAAATCCTCACCATTTCACCATCCAATACCATAGAGCGTCCCCTCTCCGAATCTCCAAGGACCTTGAACAGCATATTGTCAAAGAATTATCAATCGAAAAAGAAATCATCCAGAATAAGGAAATCCCTCTGAAGTCTTACAATTACAGCTATATTAAAGATCGTCTAAAGGATCAATACCGCCAGAAGGTCTCCTTACCTACCATCATTGACCGAGCCAAAAGACATGGGTTTTACCTCAAGAGACCCAAACGAACCCCTCATGACCGAGAAGTCTTAACCCGCTATGTCGGAGAACTCATTCAACATGATGCCTCTTACCATCTCTGGGCACCCGCATCTCAGGAGAAATGGTATCTCATCACTTCCCTGGATGATCATAGCCGGCTCCTCCTTTATGCCGTTCTCATCAAGACAGAGACCAGCTGGGCCCATATCCTGGCCCTCCAAACCGTCATCCTTCAATATGGACTCCCTTACTCCTACTATGTGGACTCCCACCGCATCTTTCGCTTCGTCCGGGGAAGGGACTCCTTCTGGCAAAAACACCATTTGCTCACTGATGAGGCTACCCCTCAGTGGAAGCAGGTTCTTCAGGATTGCAATGTGAAGGTCCTCTATGCCCTCTCTCCTCAAGCTAAGGGCAAAATGGAACGACCTTATGGTTGGCTCCAAGATCGACTCATCCGAACCTGTGTCAGAGAGGATGTCACCGAAATCAATCAAGCTCAAAGGGTCCTTAACCATGAACTCTACCGATATAATCACCAACAGGTTCACTCCACCACACAAGAAATCCCCTATCTCCGGTTCCAAAAAGCTCTCAAAGAAAAACGTTCTCTCTTCAGAACATTTCAAATCAAACCCCCGTATCAATCCTCCAAAGACATCTTCTGCCTTAGAATGGACAGAACCATCGACTCTTATCGAAGAATCTCCATCAACAATCTCCTACTGAAGCTAAACCATGCCACCCCAGGCAAAACAGTCAATCTACGGATCTACCCCTCAACCATCGAAGTTTCCGAAATCCGATTCTGGTGCGAGGGTAAACTAATCGATGCCCAAAGAGTTAAAAACTCTGATCTCAAAGGTATGCACTTTTGAACTTTAAACTATGCACTTTTCAACTTTTGCTAACACTGTGGATTTCAGTGGAAGAGAAGCGGGGATGTAGTTGAAAATTAACACTTATCCCCTTTTGCTTCAAAGGGTTCCGTGGACAGCTTCGGGCTCGAATCTTTATCCTTGATTTTGCCTATATTTAACGAACATTTCCTTCAGACACCAAGATGAAAAAAACAACCAGCGACTAGGGTCACACCTTCATATGTCATAAATTTCTCCGATGTTTTTTCGGTGTCTCCCCGTGTTCAAGCACTTCCTGGTTCACAGAATACGCCTCTCGGATTTCTATGTCAAACAAAAGTTTCCATGTTTCCGAAGCCTGAAAGAAGATTTTGAAAAAAGGCCCAAGAACCAGGTAAGGACATGAGGAATATACGCAAACCTGCCCCAATTCCTTACCCGGGAAAAAAGAGTTACAAAGAGGGGGTTAGCTCTTCCCCCACAAGCCAAGGGAAATAAGACATGGTAAGATTTGATGATTATGGGTCGGAAGTGAGCATAGCGTCTGGCGTAAAAACGACGATGCGAAGCGAGTCATAGAAAAACCAATTCATTTGCGAGCGGAGTAATGAAGCGAACACAACTTATCACGCCTTTACTAAAAGAGTGAGCGTCTTTTAGACGCCTGTTATGTGCCGATGCGCTTTCTCTTCCTTTTGTAATGTTCATAGAGTTACACCGAGCAGGTTCGTTTCCACTTCTTCGAAAAGATCATCAAGAGACTGTTGAATCTTGATTGTCTCCGCAATGACTGACACCACTTTCGCGTAGTGAGTGACTTCTTCGGATGAGAGCGTCCTACCCTTGCGATCTTTCAGCCACTTTTGAGCAACTTGGTAACCACCGATGTGATACTCCCATATCTCGCACGGAACACCTGAAAAGTATTTCTCCGAGTTCACATAGACCCGCCCTTTCTTCTCATCGTATATTACTTTGACAACACTTAAGCCGCCTGAGCCTTCACATTTGGCAATGGGCTTGGTAAGTTTCTTTGACTTGAAAAGATGCAGATCTACAAGCTCCTCGCCTCTCTCCGCAAGCTTCTTGAAGACATTGTAGTCCGATGTAAACGGCACACGAGGAAAATCGGTCTTCAAAAATTCGGTGTACTTCTTCCGATAGGCATTTGCATATAAGACAGAATAGATGTAATAGAACATTTCCTCTGGAGGGGGTTTTTTCTTGTAGACTAACTTGAGCGCATCTATGAGTTTCGGCGCAATGTTCGGCACGCGCTCGCTTGTCTCGTGCTGCGAGAAAAGATCGCGCTTTTCGGTGTCAGGGTAGATGTAAAGAGGAAAGAAATAAGAGCGTTCCTTTGTTTCAAGTGAAACCACACAGTCATTGATGATTGATGAAGAACATAGCACATGCTGAAAATCTCCGTTAACGAGTCGGTTCGTTATCAACCCAATATTTGCAAATTGAATGAAATGTCGCATTACATGAAATAGAGGACGTTCGACAACGTCCTTTGAGTAGTAAATCTTTCGGGAGTCAAAGGGTCTATATAGGATGTCAATAAACTTATGATCCCACTCTAAATCTTTAGCTGCCCTTCTGCGAAACTCGTGCAACTTAAAAGTGGTGGTATCCTTGAGCCTGTAACTTGCCTTGATAATCTCATCATCGATGGTGAGGTCACGGAACTGCCGGATTCTCTGTTTCAATGGCTCAAGCCGGAAGTCTATTGCGAAGGAATCTCTTGCAGTTACAACGCCAACAGAATTAAGTGGGAAAATCTGGGTCACTTGGGGATAGGAGTCATAGTCTGCTTTGTGTTTCTCTTGCTTAGGGACAAAGAAGTAAAACGGTGAAGAAGGATGTATTTGAGTCTGTTTTACGGTTTGAAAATCATTTGCCTGCAAGAAATCATATTTCTCATCTCTAAGACCCCAAAGATCGGAGTGGAATATCTTACATTCCTTCGTCCGAGATTTGTGCTTCACCAACAATGCTATTGCAACACCCTGCTGAATATCGAACACGTTTTTGTCTTCCAACCCGTCGGGTGTCTTCTCTTTCTTTAACGAATTGCCGTGAAGGTCGAGGATATGGATTTCTTCGAATGAATTCATCAGTGATTCCCGCATTCCGCGGAATGTTGGGTTATCGAGATATGCATGATTGGTGATGAAGCCAACGACGCCCTCGCCAATCAGGTCTATCTTCCATTGGGCAAACCGAATGAACTTGACGTAGTCATCCTGCATCCAATGTTTTCTCTCGCCAAACCAATCTCCATCGACGACCTTGTAATACTCGATCAACTCGCCAATCCAAGTCTTCTGCTTCACTTTCATATTCTTTTTGGCTTTTGCCTCCTTCGGCAAAAGCCAATAGAATGTTCTGCCTTGCTCTACCTTGGTGCGAATGGTATAGCCGGTGATATACTTCTGTCCTTTGTTGACCTCAACTTCGTGCTCACTTGCATTCGCAGAGATGCCAGAATAGGGCGGGTTGCCAAGAATGACAAGGATCGGTTTCTCTTTCTTCACTTTGCCTGCGAGATGAGATTCCTCGGAAAGAGACGCCATTCCGGGAAGGGATGTCTGCGCAAGGTCCTCCATTTCCAATGTGTTCGTGAGATAGAACTGGAAGCGCTCATCACCCGTTAGCTTGTGTCCCAACTCTCCTAACAGGTAGCTCATTTTCAAATGTCCCGCAGCGTATGGAGCCATCATAAGCTCAAAAGCAAAGAAGTGTTTGAGGACGTGGTCTTCGATGAATTTTGATTTCGAGCCTTCACCATATTTTTCCACAAATTGTTGGACGGCAAGCTTGGCGGCTTCTGCAAGGAACGTGAGTGTTCCACCAGCAGGATCAAGCACCGTAACGGAGTGGGTGGCGAATCCATCTTCACGCCCGAATTGCTCTTTAAGAATGATATTAAGGGAGTGCACAATGTATGAAACAACAGGCTCGGGGGTGTAGTAAACACCACGTCGCTCACGCTCATGAGGATTGTATTCGGAAAGGAAGGTCTCGTAGAAATGAAAGATTGGATCGCTTCCCTTGCCCTCTTTGAAATACTGGTGGAGGATATTCGTTACATCAGCGACAGCCAGTATCTCAGCGATGTCGTCAACGGTCGCCTGCAATTGTTCGGGCGGATCGAACGAAATGAAGTGGAAGATGTCTCGAAGAATGCCGATGGTCTTGGGGATCAGGTCATAAGCAAGTTTACGGTTGAATGAGCCGTTGGCGCGTGTTCTTGCTGCAAAGAGACCGTAGGTGATTGTTTGGGCATAGAGATCAGCAAACTCGTCGGGTTTCAGGTTAGCGATGAGGTGCTTCTGAAACGCTTCGTAGAAGCCAAGAATCTTCTTCGCACCAGGTGTTGAAGCTTCGCGCAATTCCTCTTTGATGATCTGATCTCTGAGGAAGCGAGTTCGTATGGCGAGCTCTCTCGCAAGACTCTCAGCCGTGAACTTCGTTGGAAGCGAAAACTGAAAGAACTTTTCCAGTAGAGCGAGGAATTCGTCCGTATGCTCTGCTGGAGGAATCGTTTTGAGTTTGGACGGGATAAACGGTCGAGCGAGAAGGACGTGGTCAACTCGTCGCCCGTTTCGGTAAAGACGGAACTCATAGAAGTTCGTCATGATGAGATTGGGAAATGTGGAAATGTAACGCTTCAGCTGTTCTGTTGTCTCGATTTCATCGAGGTTAGCCTTTGGAGGTTTCGCTTCCACGTATCCGACTTGCGAATGTTTCCCGTCCCAGACGCGGAAGTCTGGATTGCCTGCTTCGGTTTTCTTTGGCAAGACGGTGACGTGCACTTTCTTCTTCCTCTTGGTCTCGGAGAACTCTTCAAGAAGTGCTGCAAGGGCAGAGTAATAGGATTCTTCCCTTGCGTCTCCGCGCTTGGTAATGGAGGCGATTTTCTTGATGTAAGTGTCAATCATTAGCTACCGATAGACGAAGTTCGGATATACTCCTAAAAATGGCGCCATAGGCGAACTGGTTCGGATGTACCACCTAAGGATTACTGATTGGAATATACACCTTTTTACAAAATCTGTAAACTATTTAGACAGGAAAAAAGAGTTTAAAACGCGGGCGACCTCTTCAACCTACAAGTCATCGGTCCAAGGAAATTCAGGAGACTGCCGATTATTGGCAGAAATATTCATAAATAAAAAGACAAGACGAAGCAGACTGTAAATGGCAGCCTATCTCGCCTTGCAAGATTAGAGTCTTGACTTTCTTAAACTGTAAACAGGTATCTCGTTCCAGCAGTGTTTAGGATAAACTGGCCTGGCATTTCCCTCTCAAAGACGGTAATTGCTTCATATCCCGTGCAGTGCGTAGGAACAATATAGTCTGGATTGACAGCCTTAATATCCGCTACTGTCCTCTGGATAAGCTCTGGTTTAGCTCCAGTCAAATGGAATCCACCCATTAATGCATGAACCTTATCAATACCCGTCATCTTTTGGGCATGCTTCACGATATTGACAATCCCGGGGTGTGCGCAGCCTGCGAGGACGATTAATCCTTTTCCTTTCAGATTGAGAACTACCGCATACTCCCCTATGAAATTGTCTGGCACTAATTTCCCTCCTCTTTCAATTAAAAGATAAGGAGAACCTTTTTCATACTCCGTCACTCTTTCTATGCTCCCTGTCAAATAAGCTCCAGGAACTATTGAGGTTGGGTCTTTGATTTCCACAACCTTAACAAAGCCCAAGCGTTCAACATCTTCTCTTTTCAATTGTCCCAGGCTGAGAACTCCTCCTGGCAGCTGACCAAATCTTTCAACAAAACCCTCCTCTCCTATGTATATAGGGATTCCCTTGCGGAACTCTTCTTTTCTCGATTTTAGAATTTCAAGGAATGCCCCCCAATGGTCAAAGTGCCCATGACTCAATCCAAGGGCTTCTACTGCCCTGAAGTCAATATTTAATAGCTCCATATTCCTGCTGACCCCTTGAAAATCTACACCGTAATCGAACAGAAAGGAATGGGGATTGCCACTTAACACCGTTTCAATGTGATAGGACAAACCATGTTCGGCATGTAGATTTATTTTATAAGGATCGGTTCCAGGCTTGATCCCGATTCCATATCTTCTGGCAATTTTATAATGCTGCTTGAGTGCATCATAGTAATTGTCCGTGATGACTGTAACCGTAGCTTTCTCCACCTCTGGAATCTTGACTGCCCCGTAAGCCAAATTCATTCCCCCTTTGACCATATCACCTGCTAAAACCAGAGCACCTGTGGCTAAAGAGGCCTTTACGAATTCTCTTCGATTCATCTTCTTTTCCATAAGTCCCTCCTTTCTGAAATGAATAAAGACTATTTCAAAAAACTATTTTATTCTTGGATTGAGTAAGTAAAGTGCAATAGGATCAAATCTTCAGATGTCATGAATTTGTCCGATGTTTTTTCGGTGTCTCCCCGTGCTCGGACACTTTCTGGTTCAAAGAATACATCTCTCAGATTTCTATGTCAAATATAAGTTTCCATGTTTCCAAAGCTTGAAAGAGAGTCTTGAAAAAAGGTGCGAGAACCAGGTAGGAACATGAGGAATATATGCAAACCTGCCCAAATTCCTTACTCGGGAAAAAAGAGTTACGAAGAGGGGGTAAGTTCTTCCACCCACAAGTTTGGATATTAATCTACGTCAAGAGCTGTTGACCCGTTCGACGGCGCTAAGCTCCGCCTTTGAAGGCGGGGACGGAAAGCGCCGCTTCCTTCGGCATGCCTCTCGGCAGGCTCAAGGCAGTGAGTCTATCGAAGGACTCACCATCCCAGAAGCCATCCCGAGCGAAGTCGAGGGACAGGCCGGAGAGTCGAAGGATTAACTTTAGATTTGAAGAGAGGGTAACCGGCAAAGGTTAGCGGCGGCATTTACGCCGTCCACTGGAGCGATTCATTACGCCCGCTCCCTGGACTCACGAATTGCCTCTAATATTTCCTTCCGCGTAATGCCTTTTCGCAAGCCAGGCACATCAAAGGGAGACCGGCGACGGGGGGATTTCGGCGCAATGGAAAACAAATCGCCTTTGCGGCGCCGAATGACAACTTCTTCTCTCTTGGACTCCTCAAGAATATCCGCCAACTTCTCCCGCGCCTGAGAGTAGGTATAAATCTTCATAACTTACTCCACCACCTTTATTCCAAGACTTCTTGCAACATCACACATGCGATCATCAAGGCTGATCAGAGATAATCTGTTTTCGATACAACACTGCAAATAGTAAGCATCATAAGCGTATATATTGAACCGAATGGCCATTTTCATCGCATCATGCACCCTCACGGGCAGCAATCTGACAGCTATTTTCTGTGAACTGTCGAACGCCCGAAGGACTTCCCGATCACTGAGACGCCCCTTTCTCCTCACAGTGATTAATGCATTGCCGATCTCATACGGCAGGACTTCCGGTGATACAATGCTAAATCCTGAGGTTTTTTCAATGACCCAATCACGATCAATCTCATTGAGGGCAACCGCAAGGAATGCGCTTGCATCTGACACAATTTCCATGGCTCAATTGTACAACTCAGCTATAGAGTTGTCAATATATGCTATTACATATATGCTATTCCGACGACCTAAGATTTATTTTTATATTGCTGCGTCGAAATCCACCTTTATTGAAAGTTGACCGGGCACTGATGAATATTTCTCAATGCTGAAAACGAAGAGATATCTTCATCCCTACCCTGTGGATTACTGATTGGAATATACATATTTTATGAAAATTGGTCAACCGAAACTTTCAGAATGGCAGGTAGCTGTGTGTTAGTTCTTTGAGGGCAGGTTTGGATCTTCTTCCCGATAGGGAATCGTGAATTGCTGAAGGTCACTCCCTATTTCCGTATTTCCGAAGCGTTTTTTTGCGGCATCAACGAACTTTCCCATATCCTCTTCCGTGTACCGGGGGCTGATGTGGACAAGCACTGCACGCCGCGCACCCGCTCTGGCAGCGACTCGTGCTGCATCGTCGGCCGTCATGTGTCCCTTCGCCTCTGCTTCCTCGCGATGTTCGGGTAAGAACATCCCGTCGAGGAACGCCAAATCCACGTCCTGACATAGTCGATAAAGAACCTTGCTGGGCCGCGTATCGACGGCGTAGCAAATCTTCCGTCCTGGCCTTGGGGGCCCGAGCACAAGGTTGGGAGGTATGGTATCTCCTTGGTCAAGGGTAACGGTTTCCCCGCGCTGTAATTTTCCCCACAGCGGGCCGTAAGGTATCCCCAGGGCCTTGGCCGCCTCTGTCTTGAACTTTCCCGGACGCGGATGCTCTTCTAAACGATACCCAAGGCATAGGGTTGTATGTTTTAAAGGCCCCCACAGGATACGGACCAGGTCGTCTTCATAAGCCACCTCTGGACATCCTTCATGCCATTCAAGAAAGGACAGGGGATAATTAAGAAAAAAAGTCAGGGATTCGTGAAGCTGCCGGATGAAGCGTTCGATCCCGGGCGGCCCGAGAATCGTGAGCGGACCCACTTCCGGCACCTGAGCCCGCATCATCAGAATTCCCGGCAACCCGAGGCAGTGATCTCCATGAAGATGACTGACAGCCACAACCCGGAGAGACTTGATCCCGAGCTTTGTCTTTTTCAAATTGATCTGACACCCTTCGCCGGCATCGAAAAGATAAAGC
>Ga0315281_10003238_pt1 | contig 23893 bp, 52 predicted proteins | sample YL17G07_0_MG_FD_204540 | JGI IMG/M metagenome (GOLD analysis project Ga0315281, IMG submission 204540) | Sediment microbial communities from Yellowstone Lake, YNP, Wyoming, USA - YL17G07_0 | ecosystem: Environmental > Aquatic > Freshwater > Lake > Sediment | place: USA: Wyoming | collected... | reverse complement strand
TCTTCTAATTTTCTTTGCCATTATTTTTATTCCTCCTGTAATTTAAATTGTCCTTTGCAGAATCATATCTGCAGGAATTAGTATTATGAGTATTGAAAGGAATGAGATAATGTACGCTTGGAATGAACCAAGCCCCGATAAGAAAGTTAAATATTTACTGATAAATCCTGCTACATAACCTTGCAAGATGATTATAGCCAATGCTAGAATAATGTATCTCTTCGCTTCTCTTTTAATTGATGTCATTGTCATTTTCGTCTAAGTAAAATAAGAGCAAATAAGATTGCTAAGATTACCCAAATAGTAGTTGATATTCCTAAAAATCCTTCACCACTAACTCCTCCCGTTAATTTAATTCCTAAAAATCCTACAACTATCCATTTTAATGCTTCAACTATTGTGCCAAATGTACTTGTGGCTGCGAATGTTGGAGATTGCACATTAGCATAGTTTGCTATTAGGATTAAAGCTCCTGCTATTATTGCTGCCCAAAGTAGATATTTCTTATTTTGTTCTTTCATTTTTTAAGTAGCCACATTAGTCCCGCTATTATTAAGATTATCCATAGTGGCGTAGGAATATGTGCTGAGATTAGTGTTGGCAGAAGTATTAAAAGAAACACTATGTAAATCAAGGGCTTAATGAATGCCGCCGATGCTGTTTCTGCCATTATCTTTTCCTCCCCCTAATCGTTGATAAAAATACAACCCCTAAAATTACCCACCACATCCAAGAAGGAATACTGCTCAATGCAGAAGTTATTTTAATCGCACTGAATACTCCTGTAGTCAAAGCTAAAATGAATAAAATCGCTATTACTATAAACATCAACTTATTTCCTGAATCATCTTCTGCCATTTTACATTCGTGATATTAAGATTACTCCGAACAGGACAACAATTATTGCTATAATTGTGTTTGTCTGGCAACCCATGTGAGTATATGGGTCGAGTAAATCATTTATTTGTGAAATACAAAATCCGCCGCCTTTATCATTAGCAACACATAATCCTACTGAATTAGAATCTTTTGCTTTTAACTTCTGAACTATCACATTTTTGTCACTTGTATCTACGGGAGTTTTTGCTCCTTCTGCTGCTCCAATAATTGTTCCCCCTACGAATATTGCTTCACATACGACGGGTCCTGCAGTTAAAATAACTGCTTCTGAAGGAGGAAATAGCAAACCTACTGCTGCTCCCGCTCCAACACAAAGTCCTGCTCCAATTCCACCACCTGCTAGTCCGCCAAGTGTTGCTGATTGGATTCTGGAAAGACCCTCATTATACAAACCCGTTTCGCTAGTAGTTGAAATTGTTCCATCTTTTTCTAATTGGGATATTGTGACACAACTTGCTGATGTAAGATTATCTGGAGCAGCACAATTTTTATTACTAATACATGCTATATTAATTCTGTCTTGTGAAGTCATAGTTTCTATTTGTTCAGCTGTTGCTGCAACTCTTATTAACTCGTCCCAAGGAATAGCTTGGCAAGTTGAAGATAAAGAATACCAATGGCTTCTGTCACAGTGATTTGATGCACATTCAGTGTCTATAGAACATTTGTCCCCCACCTTGAGCAATTTGCAATCAGCAGGACAGTAGTATGTCGCCCCAAGTGTTTCACCAGAGTCACATTTACCATCACCACAAACTGGTGCAGTACCACAGTCTGCAGGACAAGAGGTTTTTGTTTCAGTATATTGACAAATCCCATCGCCACAAACAAACTCAGAAGTATCTACGCATTGGAAATTTGCACAAGTTAATCCAGAACAACAAGGTTTTCCAGATTGAAGATTTGAAGGACCATCACAAGACTGCCCTTTAGAATTGCAAGTACCTCCAGATTGACAAGCAGACTGAGAAGCAAACATGTAGTTACCATGATACAATTGTTTTGTACAATCTGGAACTAAGGTTTTATCATAGTCATAGGATGAGCAAACCCCATTTTCTTTATACCAACAAGTATTCATATCTGGATTTTTACAATACTTAAAAGAAGTTGATTCGTAAGCGTTTTTATCTGCTACTGGAACATTAGATGAGCTCATACTTTTATAAGTACAAGTCTGCCCAGATGGACAGTCTGAATTTGATGAACATTCATCTCTTGGACAACAATAAACTTGAACTATGTATTGGTCGAGTCCAGAGTCATAACTAGAAATAGAATTTTTTGCCTCACGCAAAAATTTATAATTGGTATCAAAAACATCTATTAACCCATATCCGCTAGTGCAATATTTTGATGCTTGAACATTAGTGACTGCGGGACCCATATCAAACTCTGTAATTGGGTCAGAAGCACAACTTCTAAGATTTCCAACTATAGAATATTCTGTTTTAGGAGCAGTAAATTTAGGAAGTATGAATATGATTACGACTGCTAATGCTACAATTACTAATATGTTTCTTGTTTTGTTGTCCATTGTCTCGTTCCGAATAATAAAGGGGCGAGGCTCTGACCCTACTAATTGGCGAGCCCCAAAAATTAAATTAAATAAAATTAAGCCCGCCTTATTATATTTCTATTTTTAGCAGTCCAGCTATAAGTGCAGCTAACCATGAAGCCGCAAATGTGTAGATAATTAATCCAATGAATCCCATTACTCCAAATGAAGGTACAACTGCACCAACAAAGTACAAGTAAGGTATGATTGAACCAACAATCATTACTGTTGCTAATCTTCCGACTTTTCCGCCAAATGTGGGCAAGTTAAGCCAGTCAATTAATAGACCACCTAATATCACAACCACCCAAGCTGAGATAAGCAATGTAACCAAGACGTCTACTGGTGGAATGCCTGGAACGACTCCAGTAATCCATGCTGTAATCTTGTCTCCGATTGATGCGGATACAGGATTATATGTCTGAGGTACATTTAGATTAACGCTTCCTATTCCTGGTATGTTTACTGTTGAGTAGAATGTTTGCGGAGCACCACTAAGGTAGTTCGCGAAAACATAATTCACAGCCAGCATAGACAGTAATAGTACAACTGCTATCCCGAATGATTTTTTAAAATCAAGTTTCATATTTTTATCCTCCCTGAATTTAGTTTTTCTGATTTCTCAGAATATGAACTTTCTTTACTATCGTATCCATCTAATGATATTTCATTTTGCTTTACCATTCTATTTCAACCTTATTGAATTATGCCTTGTCAATATAAATTCCGACTATAGCCCCAATCAATCCTGCTAGGACATAATTAAGCTGGGCGAAATTCAATGACGCTGGGAACCATGTTTGAGTTGTCAGCCATGTTGTAAGCTTAGCCATCCAATCACCCAAGAAAGCAATATAGCTTCCTGCAGATAAAGCATAGGCTAATGCAACTACTCCAAATAAAGCTCCAAATAACAATCCGTTTTTATACGAATCAAATCCTGATGCCATTCGTTTTGTCTCCTTCAAATTTAATTAAGATTTCTGATTTCTCAGAATATGAATAACCATCTCTTTCTACTCTTTCTACTTTTAGTTTAGTTATCATTTTAGTGATGGATATATTTTACTGCAATGTAAATACCGTGAACTACTCCGATTACGAATAGCCAAAATAGTCCTGCCATAAATCCTAGGAATGCTTTTTTGTTTTTCATTTTCTTTTTGGATAGTTTCTTGTGTGTCCTTTAACCCAAGTACCCCGTTGTTTCGTGTAAGGGACAACTTCCACGACTTTGCCGCCGTAAGCTAATCGAACTCTTGCTGTTGGGCTTGTTTGTTTGAATACGAATCTTGTTCCTTTTGGGACTGGCATTTCTAAATACTCCAATTAAATTTAGTACTGAAAAGCCGATTAATGAAAGGCTTGGGATTCCGTTTGCAATGCAGTGAAAATAAACTGCTCCCTCCCCTGTCTTAAACCAAGTAACTAACAACATGGAAATTATAGCCATGAAGAACACTAGAGACAGAACATCTGTTGCTCCTATTCCTTTTGCTGTTAAGTGGAAGAACATAAATATTAGTGCGATTACAATAATCACCCCCCACAATTTTATGTTTGTAAGATTTCTTCTGTCTATGTCAATTCCAACTATGCTCGCAAATAAATCATACATCACCATAAAGAAAAAATAAGTTTCTACTATGGGGATTGCAATTGCGAAAGTTACAAACTGGAAAAAGGGATTTGTCGCTAATACGGGAGTTGTTGCTCCAAGCAATTCCATTGCTTTTCTTACTATTGGGATTAGCAAAAATGTGCCTATTGATATGAGGGCAACATATGCTCCAGCTCCTACTACTATGGAGCCAAGAGTAGAATCGTTACTCTTTTTGAATCTGATTGACCTTTTCGGGTCGAGTAGTATAAACATTAAAGTTGCAAGGGCGAAGATTGCATAGATATTTCCTAACTGAGCATTTATGTTTGTCGCCGCAAACAAAAAATAAATTACCAATAGAGCAAACAGCCCTATTTCGAATTTTGTGATTTTCTCCATTTGTCATTTTGTGTGTTTCTTGTTTTGTGAAAATAAAAGGGAAAATAAAAAAAATAAAGTTAGAGTTCCCTCAACTCTTTATTGGAAGTAAGTCTGATAGCTATAAATCGCCATCGACTTGACATTACCATTGCTATCTGCAACATCGAAAGTAGCTTTTCCACTGTTAGGGTCAATAAACCACTCTTTGGTATAACATGCTTTCTTTACAAAGCTTGCAGCTGAGAATCTTCCAGTGCTCTTTGCATTTATCTGCAAGTTCATTGTCTTTGTAGCCGCAGTTGAAAGTGCGGGAACATTGAACAAGTAAACATTAGAGTTTACTCCTGCTGTGGTATACCATGTCGGTTTAGATGTACTAACGGGCTGTGCGCCATCTAATATTGCTCCACTTGGAGATGATGATGCATTGATTCCAGCTGAAATCTCGACAAGACAAACCAAATCTTGGGTTGATGTCAAAGAGTTAGCCTGCATTTCATCCTTCCAGTTGTATGTGGCACCGTCTCCTAAGTCTGTCTGATTCTGTGTTCTGGCTGCGCCAGTAGCAGTATTAGACATTACTAAGCCAATAGTGGTGTACATACTTTCAGTAACTGTCGCGTTCTTGTTCAGCTTAACAGATGCTGGGAATGTAGTAGGAGTAACTGTAAGCGCATCTACATATAAGTTATGGTATGTTGTACCATTAATTACAAATAGTGCGACAGTTTGTCCTGGAACCGCAAGTGTTGGAGAACCAGCAGCGCCAAATGAACCTCCGCCCACAGAAGCCTGCCAGGTATTTCCCACTGATGTTCCACCCGCCTGAGCATCGCTTGCAGCGATTGCTATTGTTGGATTGGTAGTAATTATATTACCGCCAGCTCCAGCCTGAGGTGAAGGTGTTACAGAAGGTGCTTTCCCGATGTATTGCATAGCAACGATAACGCCGACTATCACTAAAATAATAAGCCATGCGTTTTTTGCCATATTTTTTTAACCGTCTTTTATATATCCTCCAAGCATAAACGATATACTCCCCGATTACCTACGGGTTTAGTTGTTTTCCTTTATGGCGAGCAGCCCATCATCGTCGGGAAGAATAAGTCGGGGTTTATCAAGGTGCTCTGGGAATAACATGCTTGTAAATCTCTTAACAGTTTGGAGTATATAAAGATAAATGAACTGTGTGGAACAGGAAGGTTTAAATAGTAATCTATACGCACTCTTTGTATGGTTAAGTATGAAAAAGGAACAAAGAGTTATATAACTTACCGTTTGGAAGTTCCAATTGACCTTTGGAGCAGTTTTAAAGCATATCTTAGAAAAATTTATTGGAAAGAAGAAATAACAATCGACGAGGGGATAATTAAAATTATGAAAGAGTTTATTGAGAAAAGTGAAAAATAAAGATAGCATACACAAATTCAGAATTAAAAAAGAGAAGGATTTATTAATCAACGAGCTGAGAGTTTATTTTCCTGAGAAAAAAAGATTTATCCAATTAAGTGAATATATTTTTTATAAATATTGGAATAGGTTGCTAAGTGTACCTAAAATAGATTACTCTGGAAGAACACCTGATTTTATTACTCTCGACAAAGAAAAGTGGGGATTTGAAGTTAAAAGAATAGAAAAGGAATGGAAGATTAATCATTCTAATGTAGATTATTATCAATATTTTGAGTTCAAAAGAAACAAGAATTTTTCCAGAAGATTCTATGTTTTTGTAGATGATGAAAAATGGCAGGGATATATTGTTCCAATTACTCTAATCTCCCCCTACAAGCATAGAACAAAAAAGTTTCCAGTTAATATACGTTGGCTAATGTCTCCAGTCAATGAAGATAATTTGGCTTTAGACAAAAAAAGAAGAGTGCTAAAAGATGTGCTAAACTCTTGTGTTAAGAAGATTGTTAAAAGTATGGGCAAGAAAAGTCTGAGAAAAATTCCTTTAGAACCCAAGATGAAAGAATTTTATAAGGTATTATATTTGGACATTCAAAAGATAATAAATACGTCTATGTGACATACTTGACATATCACTTATATACTCTTGACATACACAGCATGCTATACATACAAGTCATACTAAAAGATGGCAATAACTAATGATAGAATCACTCTGAAGTTCTATGATAAACAATTTTGGGAAACACTAGATAAATGGAAGAAGCTTTGCAAATTTCTCAAGGGGGGACAGACAGAGAGAATTATGAAAATAATTAGTGAAGATTTACCTAATCTTAAAAAAGAAATAGCAGATAAAGATGGAATTAATTTAAGATAGTATCCTCACGACAATAAACCACAAAAAGAGAATGAAAAAGTTTAGAGATAAAATTTATAAAGCTAAATAAGATAAATAAATACCTGACACAACAACCAGACATGAATTTCACGGCTAGTTTCCTCAAGTTTATGAATAAAGAATTGTTTGATGAATTAGGTAATCCCATTAGCACTATTGCTTATGATGATAAAATTTATCCTCTAAAGTATTCCAGACCTTCCATTGTCTATGACTACCTAGAGACAGAAACACAAAAACAGGAAGTTATCAAAGAAATCAAAAGTTTGAAACAGGTTGAATTATTAGGATACTCTCTATGTTCTGTTTTGCCCCCGCAAGAGTGGAATTGGAAAGGAAAAACTAAAGCTCTTGTTCTGATTAAAGCTGGAACTATTGACGAGAGATATGCTAAAAAATTAACAGATATGAGGGGAAGCGTGGTTTATTTTGATGAAGCTAACCTAAGAATTAAATTGATTTCTCCAAGAGCGTCACCCACTGGTGAGGGCGCATGGTTAGATGTTTAAATGATAAAACCATTTGTTAGAATTAGGGGAGCTAAACCAAATCAATTGGGAACTATTGATGAGAGATATGTAAAAGCCTATGGAAAAAGTTGGCTTTCATCTAAGGAGCATACATTAAAAAAAATTGAAATAAAGGATTTGCCAATCATGATAACAAGAGACGGAACAATTGTTTGTATTCCAAAACAAGCGGAGCAGGGAGTTATTGCTTTAGTGGGTTTGAGCGGCAAAGGCAAGAGTCTTAATGCAGGTTTTATACTCGACAATTTATTTTATCTTTGGGGGGATAGTATTGCTTTGATTAATGACAGCCAGGCAGAAAGTTTTGAATGGAGTGAGCCTTGTGATACTAAAGAGTTTATACAAAAATTAAAAAATATTAACCAGTCTCCTATGCCTCTTCCGATAATTTATTTATTCCCAAAGATGTATGAGGCAAAAGAAGAACAATTGATTGATAAAAATAGCGTAACTATCTCACTGCCATTTAGAGAGGTTATAAATAGGATAGAAATGTTTATCCCCGAAATAGGAGCCAGTGGAAAATATCTGCTGATGAAAAAAGAAGAACTTCTTAATGCTGAAAGTGAGGATGATGTATTTGCAATTATAAAAAGCATTGACACTGGTGATACTAAAGGATTGGCAGAGTCTGCGAGAAAGATTGAAGCATCTTTCAGAGAATTAATTGATGAGGGAATATTAAGCATCTCTGACCCTACTGTCCCATCTTATTTGAATACTTATGAGAATGGCAAGATAATTTATGGGAACAAGCCTGGAGAAGGAAATCCTTTTACAGCTATCATGAAGGCAGACTGCATTCCCTCATTTATCACGGATAATCTTTATGTTCAGAAATATAAGGACTTAATATTCTCTTACTACATCGATAGTTTGTTTATTGAAAGTCTTAAAGGAGCAATGAAAGGAAAAAGGGTATGGCTTTTTTTTGAGGAACTTACGAAAGTTGTGTCTGCTGATTCGAGGCATACTAATCCAGGCACTGAGAAGGCATTAAATCAAGTTGTAGCAAGAGGGAGGAATAATGGAATTAGTTTAGTTTATTGCACTCAAAGATATAAAGAAATCCCTAAGCCAATAAGAGACCAAACAAAAACTGCTATTGTATTCAGGCATAACTCTAGCGAAGAGACCAAGGATATTTGTGATGACTTTGGGGTTGATAAGACAGTTAGAAAGGATATTCTCTCTTTAAAGAAATTCGAGGCGATTGCTTTCACTACTGAAAATTTTATTTGTTATAAGAAAAATAAAGTTTGGGAAGAACAGGGTCCGATTAAAGGCATTATCTTACCTGCCCTTCATAAGAATAGATTCCTACAAACAAAACGTAAAGAAGTGAAAGGGGGGAAAGATGAATAAAGAAACAGAAGAAGGATTTATGAATCTTGGTTCGGATATTAAGACTCTTTATGAGATGCATCAGGAAGAGAGCGGGAAAGTTCACGCAGAGATTAATGCAATAAAAAACGCTTTTGTAGATTTGCAGGCTCAAATGAACAAGCCAGTTGTAATGCCTCATGTTGAACAGGAGGTTATTCAGTTGAAGTCTATAGTAGCTAAGTTAGTTGAGATATTGCAAAAGATTGCGATTGAAAAGAAACTTATTGAACCAGTCCAACCAAAGAAACCTGAAGAGGAGCTTAGAGAAGTTTTGTCTCAAGTAATGCCTCAGACAAGAGCAATGATTGCTCCAAAGGAAGAGATAGTCAAAGGTTATTGTCTTTCATGTGCAGATGAGATGGAGCTTGTTAATATTTCGCCAAACGTGTACAAAGACAACACTGGCGAATATACTGAAGGGTATTGCATAAAATGTGGGAGGAAGGCTTACAAGAAGTTAAAATGAAATATCTAATAATTTTAGCTATAATTTTTGCGGGATTAATTGGAAGCGTTAGCGCAACACCACAAGTAATCTTTTCTAGTGTTAATTTTACTATCGAGGCTAATTCGACTTCGTTGTATTACAAAATTAATGGAGAAGGAGTATCTGCAAGTGAGACATTCAATTTGAATTTAAATGTATCTAATGCTAGTAGCTTTAACTTTAGTTTATACAGAAGTCAAATACCTATAGCTTTTTCAAGGGATGTTTGTGAAAATTTGGACATGGCTGTCTTAATCAAAGCTCTCTCATCTAATCTGAATATAACTGAGGATTGGAGAACTTGCGTAACTCGATTAAGCGTTTGCGAAAGCACAAGACTTGATGCAGAAAATTCAAGTTCAATTAAGAATCAGTTAAATTACTGCAACAATGCGGCGACAACAAAAGATGCTTCAATCACGGTTAAAGATTCGGAAATTGAAAACTTGAAATCACAAAGAATGCTATTTGGAGCAGTGGGTATTGCTGGTACTGGTTTAGCTTGGTACTTTTACAAGAAAAACACGCCTAAGACATTAACTACTCCTGGGCTGTCACAACTGCCAAGAAGCCAAAGAATTTAATTTAATTTTTTATTTTTATATTTCATATCGTTTGAAGGAGACGAAAAACCTTCCGACATATCGCAAAGACGATAAGGAGAAAAATGTGTAAAATAGATATTAAAAACGGAGACAGAAGAATTGACCCTTGCATGCGTACTTTTGTCAAACAGTTAGGCTGGTACATTGAACCAAGAGGAATCAGAATAGTTTCTTGTTGTTGTGGGCACAATAAATATCCCATGACAATTTTAGTGAAAGGAGAAAAATATAGAGAGTGGGGATTTAGAAATCCATTTTCAGAAAACGAGGAGATAGTGCAGGACTTATTTTCTGGGAAGATAATTCCAAGGAAAAGAAACTTCTATAAACGAGACAAAAAAGGAATTTATTATATTCCAGAAGTAGTTGGGGGGAAAAATGGGATTTGAAAGAAAGGACATTTCTTTGGGTCCTGAATGGAGCTGGATTGTTTTTGGAGATTTTTACGAAGCACAGATAGTTAGCATGCTGCCTGGCAAGAACTCTAAAGGTGAGGATGTTTGGAAATTAGTAATGATTCCAACTAAGGAGCTTGCTAAGAGATATAGCCTGACAATGGATATGCTTGAAGAAGACTTAACAATTAAAAGAGAGTATCCAATTGATATGGTTAAGCTTGGGAGTTCAGACCCATCTTGGACTAGATATTTTTGTTTTCTTAATTTTAATGGAGAAACTTGTCCTGAAATTATGAGCTGGATGTCCTTTCATGATGCTTTGAAGATTCAGGGATTAAGGAATTTGATTAGTCTATTGAAAGCAGAGAATGCTTATTTTAAAGAAGCTATTGAAAAAGCTAAAACTAACGTGTCTCAGTTTATCAAGGAGCATATTATGGCTCCAGCTTCAGAATTAAATTTTACCCAGGTAATGCAGGGACAGATGAATCCAGGAACTACTGGATTTCAGCCTACCTCTCCAGTAAGACAACAACAATAAAATGCCAGAAAGAGCAGAGTACGGATTAACAGAGAATGATGTTAGTTTTGACACTCGTGAAGATAAGTTCTTAGATGTAGATGAGAGTGTTGAAGGTGTTAAAGAAAATCCTATTAACCATACGCTTTCTACTTTTAAAAAAGAGTTTATCAGAAATGAGAGACTTGCTTTTGATTTGTTCAGTCAGTTAAATGATTTGCTCATCAAATTCTCAACTATTATTTCCGCTAATCCGTGGTATGAAGAGATGGATATTGTTAAGTTGATGGACACGGTTCTTGACAGGTACAGAAACTGGATGACTATTATGAGATATAATGTTTTGCTTGGAAAGGAGAAAATGCAGGAAGTTGAAAAAGTTGTAACAGAGAATTATACTTCTAATGTTCAGATTGAAAATTTGAAAGCTGAAATGAAATTAAAACTTGACGAACTTGAAAGTGGGTGGTATGAAGCTAAGTGTAAACAACAAGGCATGTTTAAGAGAATTACTATTCCAAGAAAAGTCAAGGAGATAGAGATGGGCGATATTGTTAGATTTAGGAAAGGGGACATTAAAGCATTAACTAATTATGTGGAGGAAGAAGATGAGGGGAAGTGATGTTCCAGTTAAGTACTGTAGAGTATGCGGCAAGGAGATGAAGAAGGAAGATTGGATTCTAAAATATAAAGGAACTGTTCCCCAGCATGCGCAAATGTACTGGAGACGGAGAGTTTATTGTTCCAGAGAGTGTTTTTGCATAGACAGCAGGGGGAGACTGGATACAGCAAAAAAAAGATTGAAAGATATGGAAAAAAATAAGATAATTGAATTAGCCAAAATGATTAATGGAAATCCTGTTGGTGTTGTTCCCCAAGAAACTGCTGAGACAAGATATGTTCCAGACGTTATAAAAGGTGAAGAAGAATTTAATGTTCAGATGGTTCATCCTAAGAAAGAATTCTGGTCGAGAAAGAAAGCTAGATTTGATGGAAGAACGCCATTAAGAAGAGTTGTTGTACTTGTTCTTGATGAACAGTTTGAGAAATTTGCAGACTCGTTCTTAGTACTGATAAAGAGTAATGAAATTAATCATATGTTTAAACTCAGTAAAACGGAGGAATTCTAATTGACTATGACACATTTACCTTCCCTTTGTTGCCCTACTCCTTGCTTGGCAATTTCTAGGATTGTCTCCTACCCCTCTAGAAAAACCGCCTATACAGAAAGTTATTCGGTATGGCGATTAAAAAAATTCGTGCAGGAGGAACAATGAATAGGTTTATACATGAAAGAATTGAACTTGATAACATCATCAGAATTTCTGCTAAGAAAAACATCTCCGAATATATTCCTGCGATTATTATGAGGATACAACCTAATGTTTATAAAAAATATGGATGCATTAAATTAAGGTTTACAAAAGATTTAGAAGACCAAGTTAAATATCTTTGCAGACTTGTATGGCATGTTGGATTAGTTCCAAAATCAAAAGTTAAAATGAAGAATGGAATTCCCGTTGATAAAGGAATTCTTATTGCAGATGCTAGAGAGATAGTTCTTGTAAAGATTGGAGCAATCGTTTTTGATGACCATAAAAATTTTGAAGATTGGTGGAAGGATACAGAATATCAGGAGGGCGAATGAGGTATGCCTATATCCCCCTGAGTATACTTGCGTATACTGGAGGCTCAGATAGCTCGTGATTTGACTGAGTACGCAGAATGGGAATCTAATCGAAACTCTTTTTGGACAAACTTCAAAAAGAATGTTAATCCGATTGTTGTAATTGGATTTATTGCTATTGTTCTGATTGGTAGTTATGCTATTACTCAATCTGAAATTAATCCTATGTATGTTTACGCTCTCTTAGGAGTTATACTTGTAGTTATCATTCTAAAAACAGACAGAGGGAAAGAGAAGCAGCCTATTCCTGAGAATGTAATTAAGATTATCGGATTAGCTTTGATGAAGAGAAAGATTGGAGTTGAGTATCCTAATGGAACAATTATAACTCCTTTGGGATATTGCAAGATGAGATTTCAAGGAGATTGGGGACAGCCCTATGGCGTATGGAAATGGGAAGTAGGATTTAGCATAGTATATCCGACTGGATTAAAAGAAACTGTTCTTGTAATTTTTCATCCTTATGAAGGATACATTACTGGTATAGTTGGAAAAGCAGCTGGATATAAGGGAGAAGATTCAAATGATTTAAAAGTATTAATGCCTTTATCATTAGCAGTACAAGAAGAGAAGCCGAAAAAATGAAATCGAGAAACATGGAACAAAGAAAATGTGTAATCTGTGGCAAAGAGTATACTGCGAGAAAATCGAGAAGAAGGTATTATTCCAGAATGCTGATAAGAGGAGTTAACACTATAACTTGCTCTAAACTATGCTCATCAAAGTTATGTTTATTGAATAGAAGTAAAAGTCTTAAAAAATTGAAGAAGTAGGCTTTGTTTTGACTCCCGCCAAGATTTAGTTAATTGTGTTAGTTAGATGGTATTTAAATCACTTGTGAAAAGAAAATCTAGTATTGCCTTCTATGAATTTTTTTATAGCGTAACAAATAAAGAAAGTTCCTAAGATGTCTATGGTGTAGTGGTTCTTGCTTAATAATAAACCTATGGCTACTAAGACTGTTGCGATAAGATAGAATATCCAAATTTTGTTTCTTTTATAGCTAAATAAGAAAAATAGGAATGGAATGGAAACATGCCCTGATGGAAAACTCCCATAACTGAAAGATGCAAATCTCGCCAAAAAACTATCGTTGCAAATTGGAATGAATATTGTTAATGAAATAAACATGGCTCGGACAAATTGAAATATAGCGATTATCAATAGCCATTTAGGAACTTCGTCTTTATATTTGAATGAAAGTACTAATGCGGTTATAAAGCAAACAATAAGAACTGCCTCCGCAGTCTTCATAGCCCATGGATAATCTCCTGTAATCCTATCTAGGAGTATATCATTAACAGTTACTTGAGAGGGATATTGATGTTGGATAAAATTACTTGCTAATGTATTAGAATAACATCCTGCAATAAGAAGCAGAATGACAAGAATTAATCTATATTTGTAATTCATGTTTATGAGTTAACAAATGCTTTAGATAATTAGCCATGCTCCTAAACCTCTCCCCACAACGAGGACATTTGTATCTCCATCTCTTCATAACTTCAGTGTGTGGATTTCCCATATGCCTTTATCTGTTTTATTCGTGTAGCATTAGGTATGCCTTGTTTCATTCTGTAATAGCCGATTACTTCTCCAGACTGGTAATCTAATTTCATCTTTAAGTATATCATTATAAACAGACAAAGAAGAAGTAGAGCGTATTGCTTAATTATAGCTAAACCTAAAGAAGTGATTGCGAAAATATTTAACCATGTGCTTGTCTTATCTAATACTGCTAAGTTAGTTTCTATCTCATACTTTAATGTTTTTTTAAGTTCCATATTGATTATCCGAGTTCTCCTCCAGAAAGACTTTCAGCTAGTTCATAAACTTTAGTCCAGTTTTTTCCTCCCATCCTTGCGACTATCTCATGAGTTACTTCATGTTGACAAGTAATCAATGCTTGCTTCCATGGTATACCATCCACCCTTACATGAATCCATTGTCCAGGGAAGTCAAACTTATCGCTGGTGTATAATCCTATGACTTCATTAGTTTGTGTAACTATCTGAGGTATGGGTCTGCTGTTATAAAACTCATAATACGCCGATGTTATTAATACTCCAAGTAGGAACGCAAGAAACATTAGAAGCATTGCCCCTTTCTCATATGACTTTATTCTTTTGTTAACATCTATTAACTCTTCTCTATTCATTTTAACATTTCCTCTCTAATTATAATAATAAACATTACAATCATTAACATACACAAAAAAGCAATAATTCCTATATTGCTATCTTGCCATAATATTCCAACCATAATTCCAAATAGAACACATACTAAGAATACAAGTGCGGGTAAAATGTCATCATAATATATTTTACTTTCCATCTTTTGTCTCCTTCTTATTTTTGGTTAGTTTATCTTTAAAGGAAATTAATTGAATTAAAAACATTAAAAGAACAAATGTCGTAAAAAATAATGCTGAAGTAAAATTCATTCCTAATCCAAACCATACTCCAAGCAGTATTCCTATTTGATAACTTAATCCTGCTCTCATACTTCAATCTCCTTCAATTCTTTCTTAATTTCTTTTATTCTTTCTTGAACATAAAATAAAGCTAATCCACCAATTTTATATGACTTTCCTATCTTATTTAAAGTTGCTAATTCCTGCTGTAAGTCGGATTTATACTGGGATAATCTTGCTTTACATTCAGGGCATAAATAGGAATCATCTTTATCCTTACATCCACACATTATATTCTCCCCATGCCAATTCCAATTCCTTCTACATCCTTCTTTCATCTGTTTTGCTGTTGTCATTTTGTAAGCCGTTCTCCTGCAAGTTTATCTATATATTCTGACAATGAGATTGTAATATCTCCGTCTGTTTCGGTTGTCATATAAAATTAGGCAGGATACCCAAGACTTTAGGCTTGGGAGGAGAAAAACTTGCCCTCCGAGTTTAGTTGAATATCAGATTTAACTTCGTTTCCCCAGACATCCCATCCTTCTCTTTTATTCCTAGCAAACAACTCTAATCTTTTATTATCAGAAATACTTTCAATCAAGTCATAAAACTCTATTGGTTTTTCTGAATGTCTTTTAGGAATATTAGCAAAAAATACAGTAGGTTTATACCTTGCTTTTTTAAATTGACATTTGTCTTTATATCCAAATAAACAATGCTGTGTCCTTGATACAAACCAATTCCCACATCCTGAAGGTTTTACCCAAGTAATAGTTGTAAGATATTTAAAACCCCATGCTTCCATAACTTCAAATGCTTCTTTTAAAAATTGATTAGTTGTCCATAACCATAAATGACATCCTTCATCTGCTAACTCTTTTACTGGAAGTTTCTTTATTTCTTCAACACTTAAGGTTTTATAAGGCAGTTCTCTAATCCTTTTATGTCTTGTAGCATACTTACCTGCCATCTTTTGTTCCCAACAAGGGTCTGCTAATATTGTTTTGTATTTTTTGTTTTCCATAGTTCGTTAAGATACCCCATCATTTATGATGTGGGAGTATGTCATTTTATCTCATTCTTTCTTAATTTCTTTTATTCTTTCATTCCATTCTACTTTCCCTGTTATTGATAAAAATGACTTTGGATTATTAGACTTCATTTTTTCCAAAAACTCTAATTCCTGCTGTAAGTCGGATTTATGTTTGCTGTTTTCTCCTGCTTGGAAACAATAAACTCCAAATCCTACATTACATCCTGACTTTTCCCATTCTTCATACATTTCAATACTTCCCTTTGGTAATCCTAATGCTTTGACTTTAAGATGTTGCTTTCCTGCATTTAATATTTTATTTATTCCCATTCTACTATTCCTATTCCATAAGGATTTTCCTTATCAACTATCTCGGAAGTTTTATACTTTCTTTTCAATTCATTCCATAACTTATACACTCCACATCCCTGTTCATATGCCTTAATATCGTGGAGGGCTATTGTTCCGCCTTTCCTGACTAACTGGGAATATAACTCAAAGTCTTTCTTTGCTCCTTCATAAGTATGGTCAGCATCAATGAATAGGAAGTCTATCTTTTCACTTTTAAATAAGTGTTCAATGAAATTCTTTGTGGTTTCATTGTGGCTATCCCCTTCAACCAATTCTAACTGCTGATTGCCCTGTCTGTAATGCCTTATTAGTTCTCTCATCATTGGCGGATAACCTGCCCCATAACTTCCTCCCCTCATATCTAAAGTAACTATTCTTGCATTTTTTGGGAGAACGGAGCAGAATAGGAATAGAGTTCCACCTTTACCTGTTCCTACTTCAAGGAATGTCTTTGGCTTTCTTTTCTTAATCAGTTCAAGGAATTGTTTTATCTCTGGTTTCTTTTGGGCAGGTTTGATTAGGGAATGATAACTATTCCAACTAAACTCTAAACTTTCAGGATAACTATATGAATGGTTTTTTAAGTGATGCTTGTAATAGGGAATTGCTGAATACATCAATGTAGAGCTCATTGCCCTTTTGAACTGTCCATTCTTAATTAGATTGATTGCTGTTTGTATTGTTCTTCCCATTTTCTTCTTTCCCGAATAAATCTTTAATTAATAAATATCCCATTACTCCTATCACTAAGATTGTCATTTTACTTCTACGAAATTTAATTGATTAGGCAATTTAATTTTCCAACAAAACCATGCAGTTTGAAACCATGCTCCTGAACCTTTGCCTGATGGAGTCTCAAAGTTAAATCTCTTATTTGGAATAATAAGTTGTATTCCATGTTCTCTAAATAATTCTCCTCTTTTCTTGCCTTCCAAAGTTGTTAAAGGCATTAGAAAAGCAAATGGTTTACTTATTTTAAATGCGGTTCTTAAAAATTCTTCTTTCTTTGAATAAGGAGGATTTGTTACGATACAGTCAAATTTATCTCTATAAATATCTAATCCATCTAAAAAATCATCATTTGTATTTCCTACAACATTAAATCCTTTTTCTTCTAAATGTTTTGCTAAACTCCCTTTTCCCCAAGCACATTCCCAGATAATCCAATTTTTATTAAGATAAGGCAATAGAGGTTCTATTGCTTCTTTTGGAGTTCCAAATTCATCACTCCTTCCATTCATTTGTATTTTTAATTTCTTTTTTATCTTTTCTGCTTCGGTTGTCATGCTACTCTATCACTCCATTTAATTTCTTTTATTCCTAATGTTTCTTTGTCAATTACAAAATCTATATCCCCACTTTGATAATAAGTCATGTGGGCAAAACAAAGAGGAACACAAATTCCTAAAGTCATTCCTTTCTTTTTAACTGGGATGGAAATAAACATTGGCTTTTCTGGACAATTTGGAAAAAGACATTTTGTATTTTGTAATTCCTTTAATTTATCTTCTGATGTCTTTTCATCCATGTTTCCTATTCCTCCTTTTACAATAACTCTGATGAGTATCTGCAAATATTGCTTCGCAAGTACATTCTACATTTGGATTATAGTAATAATCCATAATTTCTGCTTTTATCTTTTCTGCTGTTGTCATTTTAGCCACACCTTATTTTAGCTCCATGTTTATATATCCTGTGACATTTATAATCTTCTTCATTGTCAAAAGTTAAGCCACAAAACTTACAATAAATTAATTTCTTATATCGTATCTTTTTTACTGTTGTCATATTTCAATCTCCTTCAATTCTTTCTCAATTAAGTTTATCCTTTTCTTAATCTTCATCTTTGTAACATCAGATAAACTATGAAATAATATATTCTTTAAAAACTCTAATTCCTGCTGTAAGTCGGATTTATGTTTGCTGTTTTCTCCTGCTTGGAAACCTTCTAAACGAGCTTGACAAACTTCACAATAATGTTTATTTTTACCACATTGAGATAAATCTAATTTACTCCTATTCTTTGATAACCAAATGGTTACATTAATATTCTTTCCACATCCTTGTTTTATCTTTTCTGCTTCGGGTGTCATAGTGTTAATTTCTCTCCGATTAGATTAAGTAATTTTCTATCCAACTTTACATAAGGATTTTCACAACCACAAATACACTTCCCTCTTTTGTCAATACAATTTACTCCACAAATACTTTTAAATGTAGGATAAGTAAATTTTGAATTTTTATGATGTACATAAAAATGATTAAGATTAATCTCTGCAAAATGTCCACAGTTAAGACATCTTCTGCATATAATCTTCTTCTGCCATACTTTTTCTTGTTCTTCTTTTATCTTTTCTGCTTCGGTTGTCATTTTCCCCTTTCTCTTAAATATTTACTTAATGCAGTTGGTGTTCCATCAATAACCTTCAAACCATCTCGATTCTCAATAACTTCACAATGCTTATGACATTTTGTGCAGTATGGAACTAATTTAATCCAATTCACTTCTGCATAACAACATTTACTTTTCATCTTCAAAAATCCCTTTTAATTGGTTAGTCATTATTCTTCTTATGTCTGGGGAAAATTTATATAAGTCACTGATTATTGACTGCAATAATTCTTTTAATTTATCTTCTTTACGTTCACTTATTTTATCTTGGATGTTTGATTGTTTCATTCTATACTCTCCCTTGGAGTAATAGAACTCCACATATACTCACAAGGATTAAAACTATCCCCAATATAATATAATTTCTTTTCTTCATTAGTAAGATTAGCTAAATGAAATAACTTATAAACAGCATAATACAAACTTACTAAAATATATCCTAAAATAGTGAAAGGCAACAAGATTAAAAAGAAAATAAAAAAACCAAAACCCACTTTATCTCTTTTCTCTTGTTCAAGCTGATTTACTCTTTCTCGTAATTCTTGAAGTTCTTTTTTCTTTTTATCTTGGATGTTTGATTGTTTGTTCATTTGAACTCCTCACTTAAGCCAAAGATTAAGCCAAGGATTAAGCCACCGATTAAACCAAAGATTAAGCCAAAGATTAAGCCACCGATTAAACTAATGATTAAGCCAGAGATTAAGCAAACGATTAAGCCAAAGATTAAGCCAAGGATTAAGCCAAAGATTAAGCCAAGGATTAAGCCAGAGATTAAGCAAACGATTAAGCCAAAGATTAAGCCCTTTTCATCATAGGATTTTAAGTTTTTATATCCTTTCTTAAATATAGCAATTAAAGAAATTATGGCTAATGATATTAAAAGATATTCAGCAATTATTGGATAAATATTTATTAAATTGTGAGCAGTTAAATTACAATTATCTTTTTCACAATTATAAGCTGTTGCTATAACTTGCTTGTCAATTAACAAATAATTTCCATAAGCTAGTAAAGTAAATACTATAAATCCTAAAAGTGGAAGCAATGCTAATTTAGGAATATGCCAGTATTTATCTTCGTGCTGTTTTATGTTTGATTGTTTGTTCATTTTAATTTTAAGGTTGGGAGGAGAAAAACTTGCCCTCCGAATTTAGTTTCTTAATTTTACATCTCCAAGCATACCCACAGCTTATACAATTATTAATCCCATCTAAAGGACACTTCTCTTCTTTTTGTTCTTGTATTTCTTGTTCCATAGTTCGTTAAGATACCCTACCCTTTTTTTAAGGTTGAGAGGAGAAAAACTTGCCCTCCGAGTTTAGTTCTGAATTATATCCTAAACTTTCTAAAACCTTGTCTAAACAAGTCCTCTCGCCTTTCCCATGTTTTCCTAAATCGTGCATAACTTTGTAGTCTTTATGCTTCAATATTTCTTGAGCAATAAGTTCTGCAACTTTTCTTGCAAAAACTCTGTCTTGCTCTTTGAGATGTTCTGCTAAATGTGAATAAGGAATAAATCCACTTATTCTCCATCTTTCTAATCTTTCTGGTGATAAGTTCTCTGTTTTACGAAGTTCCTTAGCCCACTCCATCCATTGCTGATGCTCTAAGTCTGCTAACTTCTCTAAAAGAATATTGTCAGGACAGCCCGATACATCACCGAGATTTCCAGTAGCTATTACAATATCTTGTTGGACTTTCTTCGGGGCTTGATTTTCATCAAGTTTAAAATCCTGACTATCACAATTTCTTTCTTCATCTCTTAACTTCTGTGCTTGAGTTAAATCGTCTAATTGTTTTTTGTTTTCCATAGTTCGTTAAGATACCCTATAAGTTCCCTGATAACCTTGCCAAATCTTGCGATTTAATTGTCTAGTTAGATATGGCAAACTTGAAATATATTTATCTGGAATTTCTATAAAAAATGCGTCAGGAGTTTTTGTGTCCTTCGCCTCCTGACTATCAGTTGAAAGTTCTAAACTGCTTCGTAATGCTCTGCTTCTAAAATTTGGTATTCGTTTTATCATAAGTCATATCTCCCATCTCTTTGCTTTCTTAAATTTCCTAAGTTTGACCTTAAAACATCTTCGTCTGTGTATAATTTATTTCTTTCTCTCATTTCTGTAAATACTGTTATTGAATTTTCTCTATCTGTTTTAATCCATTGATTATATCTAATTTCTTCTTTTATTGCTAGATAAAGTTCCTTTGGATAATCAAAAAGCATTTTCATTGATTTTCTAAGAGTGTTAATAGGCATGTCTATAACAATAAACCCCATATCTCCAAATACTCCTAACATAAATTCTAAGACTCTATTTTGTTTTATCATTGTATGGGATAAACTCTGCATTTATTAAGCAATCCACACTCTAATTCTACTTTTATTGATTTTTCATCGCTGACACAAGTATAGCCTCTTAGATTATTTCCGAATAATTTAGTATATCCTATATCTTTGCCCTTGTCACCACTATCTGAATATTGAATAGATGTGATAATCAAAGATACTATACACAAAAACAAGAGTATTCCAATTATAATCATTATAGCTTTATTATGATGTTCTTCATTCATTTTGGCATCCTCCAAGTTATTATTGAGTTGTCTTCTTTGTAGCAGACACATAAATCATCGTTGCCTTGAACTCCAGTATGTTTAATTTCTGAAAAGATTGTTCCATACGAGTTGCAGTAATCTTTACAGTCTGACTCTCCTGTGTTAGACAGAATAATTAACATTACAAAGAAAAACACTATTCCTAATAAACCCATTATGAGCCACTCTATTAATGCTTCTCTGTTTGTCATGTTTTAGTCACCTCGTAATTTTCTCCACATTTCCACATTCTTCCCTTGATGCATTTCTCTATATCTTCAGATATTCTGACATATTGTCCTTCGCAGAGAACGACATCACAATTCTCATTCATCCAGTCTTCAGTTAAATCTGATTTTGAGATAGAATATTGTTTCGAGACAAAACATTGGTAATCTATCAGTTCTCCTCCAAGCCCATTACAAGTTAAATTGACACAGTAATCAAAATCGTTATGACCACAGCTTTGCGTGAGAGAAGCAACCTGAATCCAATTTAATACTTCTGCATATTTTCCATAATTTAAATTTTCAACCTCTTTCGGCTCGCATTTTTGTTCTGTGTGAGTTCCTTTAACTGGTAAAAAATCAGGATAATCGTAACTAAATTGTGGGGAAAAAGCATTGTCTTCCCACATCATAAACTTCATTCTTACTCCATTATACCCTTGTTCGTAGTTGAGTACTAAGATAGAACTATTCAGACTACTCTGGTTATTAAAAGCAAAACACATGTAATGATTATTTTCAAACATGACGGAATGTTTAAAGCAAGTTAATCCTTTAATCTCATTGCCTTTACTGTCATAACAGGGAATGTCTGTAATTGTGTCTGGACAGGAAGTCTTATGAAAGTCTGTGTCGAGAGTATATTTAACGTCATGAGTTTCATTCCAACAAGTTGTTTGAGTAATATTATATTCTGGAGTATTAACAGCGTCGTAAACAATAAAAACACCAGCCATGACTAATAAAATTATCAAAACTGTTGTAATTACTTCAGATTGTGCTTTTATCATTTTAACTGCTCCTGTAACCATTCATAAAAGTTTCTTTCAGAAACATTATTCTTTCCTTGCATATATGCTTCTGTAAGTATCTTACTGAGTTCTGTTCTTCTCAATTTTATAAATCTTGATTTTGTCATTTTAATTTTTATATTTCTAACACTCCTTCCCTGTCTAATGGCGAGATATACTTCTTCTTTCCTACTTTTGCTTCCCATAAGAATGGCTCATTATTTTTGAACATCAATCTTATTTCGCCTATATCTTTGCGAGAATTTATATTTGTAAGGCTATACAATTCGTTCTTGAATTTACTTTCGGTTTTTGAGTTTGTTCCAAGCAGTATGAAAAGACATTTCAGAAGATAACCAAAAAGAAATGCCAGTAGAACAGTTGATAGTAATACACTATCTACAAACATGGCAATTAACAATGTTCCAATTCCGACAACCCAAATTTCTACTGTTTGTAGTTTCATTTGTTTTTTCATTTACTCCAATGTTTAGCTTCTTCTTGCAATTCTTTATCAAACTTTTTATAAAAGCTTTTCCAGTTAAAAGGTTTTTGCATTTCTCTTTCAACCTCTCGTAGTAATTTTTGTGCCGATTTCATTTTCTCCTCCTTATGATTGATTTCCGCAATTTAATTTAACAGAACAATCTCCACAGGAAGGGCAAGATGGACATGCAGGTATGTTGGGCATTGGGCAGGTTAGAGCTGAACAGGCGAGAGAAACGTTTCCACATGCGAAGGAAAATGCAGACTTCAAACTGCCTTTGTCTATTAGATACAAGAATCCAGCTATGCCTAAAGCAAGAATGATAATGAGTATTGCTGTTGCGATTTTGTAGAAAGTATATCTTGTTCCATTTACAATCCTGATTCCGTTTCTGTTTAGGAGTTCATTGTCTTTTGCTCTCTCCATAAAGTCGCTTACTAACTCTTTCTCTTTTCTCTCGTTATGGATTAGCTCTTCTTCCTTAACTCCGAGGCTTTTCATTCGCCTGATAAATTCTTCATTCATTTTGTGTAGTTTGTTAAATTTAAAATATCTGTCTCGCATATCATTATCGTGGGTTTACACTCACCACTAAATCTTGCTTGGCATAATCCCCTGTCTTTTGTTTGAATGAATGAATCAATATAACCATAGGTTGAATACTCATTCCGACCATTTAGAAAAGTAACAAACAAGAACAAAAATAATAAAATTATTGCTGACAGTTTCCAAGTATAGTAATCTATCTTGCTTACTGTTATATTTCTGCTCATTTTCCTGTAAACTCTTCCCAAAGTTCTTTTTTAAAATTATTATAAATCAAATTTAATTTGCATTGAATACACTCCACATTAAATTCAGGACACATTTTACCAAAATATTTATAAAAATCCTTATCAAACTTTTTAAAAAGTTTTTCTAAATCTTTTGTGATGTCCTCTTGGATGTTTGATTGTTTGTTCATTTGAACTCCTCACTTAAGCCAACGATTAAGCCAAAGATTAAGCCAAGGATTAAGCCAAAGATTAAGCCAAAGATTAAGCCACCGATTAAACTAATGATTAAGCCAGAGATTAAGCAAACGATTAAGCCAAGGATTAAGCCAAAGATTAAGCCAAGGATTAAGCCAAGGATTAAGCCAAAGATTAAGCCAAGGATTAAGCCCTTTTCATCATAGGATTTTAAGTTTTTATATCCTCTCTTAAACATTGCAATTAAAGAAATTATAGATA
>Ga0315281_10003237_pt1 | contig 23901 bp, 22 predicted proteins | sample YL17G07_0_MG_FD_204540 | JGI IMG/M metagenome (GOLD analysis project Ga0315281, IMG submission 204540) | Sediment microbial communities from Yellowstone Lake, YNP, Wyoming, USA - YL17G07_0 | ecosystem: Environmental > Aquatic > Freshwater > Lake > Sediment | place: USA: Wyoming | collected... | reverse complement strand
ATTGACCTCTGTGTTCCCTGTTCCTTGTCATTCAAAGATCAAAGAAGTGGTCCCGCGGGCCTGATTTGAACAGGCGACAGTCCGGTTTCCGTTGTCCGCCTGATAGGCTGAGCGGCCCGCGCCATGGGCGCAGGTCTACAGCATCTCCGTCAGGCTGTTCACCTGACTCGGAAGCTCTACCAGGCTGAGCTACCGCGGGATCGAGAGCACTCACCGAACGGCCCTGAAATAAAGATTGCCGGCAACGGTTTACAGTGATTCTGTCTTCAGCGAGAAAGCGCGCATTGCACTTGTCTAGATTGGCTTGAAGGAACCTCAGAGCTTGACCGATGTCTCTTCTTTGATGGTTCTGAGAACAATCACGGTCTCTGTTCCAGAGATACCTTCGATCTGTCCAATCTTGTCGAGTATTTCCGCTAACTCCTCTGATGTGCTTGTTCTCAACTTCAGGATGGAGTAGTAAGCACCGGTCACGTCGTGAATCTCGCAGATGTCCTCAAAATCCATCAGCTGTGCGAGCATTCTTGGAAAGGATTTGGGCTCCGCTTTGACGAGCGCGAATGCGGTCACGTGCTTTCCAACGCTTGAGGGATTCAGAATCGCCCTGAAGCCTTTGATGACCCCACTCTTCCGAAGTTTCTTCACCCTGACAAATACGGTGGCTTCGCTTGTTCCGACCTCTTTAGCGATCTCTTTGAATGAGATTCGGGCATCTTCTTGCAGCCTTCTCAGGATCTTCTTATCGACCTCGTCAAGATCTGGCAAGGCGACCACACAAGAGCTGACGCGGGGGCAGATATATCAAGGATTCTTAATGAGGGACCTATGCGACTATACGGAATTAATCGTGCCTTCCCTAAGGCTTATTAATGAATCCGCATCACCTATGCGGCTTCAATTACGAAGACATTAGCAAATGGGCGAAAACGATATGATGGAACGAGTTATTCTAGCCTATTCGGGTGGCCTCGACACCTCAGTGGCCATCCCCTGGATCAAGGAGAAGTATGGCGCTGAAGTCATTACCTTGACAGCCGACGTGGGCCAACGCGACGACTTTCAAGCGATCGAGAAGAAAGCGTTGAAGGTCGGTGCTACCAAGCACTACTACTTCGACCTGAAGGATGAGTTTGCTAAGAACTATGCCTTCGCAGGAATCAAAGCCAATGTACTGTACGAAGGCAAGTACCCGCTCAGCACTGCATTAGCCAGACCGCTGATCGTCGAAAAGCTCGTTGATGTTGCTCGCAAGGAGAAAGCCGGCGCAGTGGCGCATGGATGCACGGGCAAGGGCAACGATCAGGTCAGATTCGATGTAGGAATCAAGTCACTATCACCTGGACTCAAAATCATAGCGCCTATTCGCGAGTGGAACATGACAAGAGCCGAGGAAATCAAGTACGCAAATCAAAACGGCATCCCAATTCCGGTGAGCCTAGAGAGCCCTTACAGCATCGACCAAAACCTGTTTGGACGATCCGTAGAATCAGGCGTCCTTGAGAATCCAAATAACGAGCCGCCACCTGATGTCTATGAATGGACAGTCCCCCCCGAGAAAGCCCCCAATGAACCTGAGTACCTTGAAATCGAGTTCGACCAAGGCAAACCTGTCGCCCTAAATGATAACCCCTTGAGCCCGGCGATACTGATCGAGAACCTAAACGCGATCGCAGGACGCCACGGCATAGGCAGAATCGATCATCTCGAAGATCGCCTCGTCGGTATCAAATCAAGGGAAGTGTACGAGTGCCCCGCCGCGACTGTCCTCTTGGAAGCTCACCGAGACCTCGAGAAATGCGTGTTGACGAGGCACGAATTGTACTTCAAGCAACAGGTAGAACAGCAGTGGGCATTTCTCGTCTACACGGGACTCTGGTATGATCCACTACGCCAGGATCTTGATGCGTTCATAGAGAAGACGCAAGAACGAGTCACCGGAGTCGTCCGCTTGAAACTATACAAGGGGCTCGCTACCGTCGTAGGCCGTTCGTCGCCAATGTCTCTGTATGACGCGAACCTCGCAACGTATGAGAAAGGCTCAAAGTTCGATCAAATGTGGTCAGTCGGATTCATTCAGATCTGGGGATTACCATCACAGGTCGCATACAACGTCGGAATCAAGAAGAAGCAAGCCCCTCCCATCGTCTCCAAGATACCCAGCCAACTCAAAGTTAGCGGGTAGGCGCAGAATCCCGAAGTCTTATCCAGACCATGAAGGATAGCTAGCCTCTGTCGTGAACATGAACGATCACTGCACAATACGGGATACAAAGCGCCTGATCATTTAGGAGCATCCAAGTAAGGGACTCCTATGTCGCTGCTTTACCGATCCTCCAGACTCGGCCCGGCGCGGAAAGAGGCTCGAAAATTCATTTCCAGCATCGAGTCTGACAAGTATCTGTTCGAATCCGTGGTCGAGATCAATCGGGCACATGTAATCATGCTCGCACGCCAAGGCATCATCACTCGAGACCAAGCCCGCAAAATCCTGAAAGCACTTGTGAAGATTCATGCGATGCCCGCGTCTTCGAGGGCCGAGGACGTGCACGCATACATTGAGGAACTAGTGATTAGACGAGCAGGCAATTCCGCTGGCGGGAACCTTCAGCTCGCAAAGAGTCGAAACGACCAAGTCGCGACAGCCATACGGATGCGTCTTCGAAGTGAACTCCTCCAGATCATGGACCTGCTTGTCGCACTTCTAGCTGACCTGGAAAAGATGACCAGCAAACACTGCAAGACATTGTTTGTTGGCAGGACACACCTACAGCCAGCTGAGCCAATAACCTACGGTCACTACTTGATGGCTTTTCATGATGCAATCGCTCGTGACCTTCAGAGGCTTGAGGATTCCTACGCTCGCCTCAATTTGTCACCAATGGGCGGATGCGCTCTTGCTGGCACTAGCGTTCCGATCGATCGAGACACAGTTGCGGCACTCTTGGGGTTCGACGGTCTTGTCGAGAATTCACTGGACGCAGTAGGCTCCAGGGACTTCGCGCTTGAGTTTCTGGCCAACATGGCGGCGTCGTCTATTGATATTAGCCGGCTTGCTGAGGACTTGGTTTTCAATACAACACCCGAAGTTGGTCAGCTACAGCTACCCAAGGATCTCTCATTCGCGAGCAGCATCATGCCACAGAAGAAGAATCCAGACATAATCGAACTCGTTCGCGCGAAGTGCGCTCTCCCTATCGGAGCGTTTTCGCAGACAGCGACAACCCTTCACTCTCTTCCTACAAGCTACAACTTGGATCTACAGGAGATCACGCCGAGCATCTGGACCTCATCAAAAGCAATCCAGGACGTGATCGCCATTATCCGGATCCTACTCTCCCAAATCAGCGTCTCAGAGATCAGAGTAGACCGCGCAGATCTTGTCATGACAACAGCCACGGAGCTTGCCAACGTACTGGTAACTGAGTTCGGGCTCTCGTTCCGTCTTGCCCACCAGCTCGTGGCATCGGCGGCAGACGAGTTCTCTCGAAGTGGAGAGAACCAAGCGGACTTCTGGTTTGAGCTTGTCTGTGAGAAAGCACTGACAGTTGTTCGAGATCGGCCTGACAAGCTGAAGGCTAGGCTGTCTCGAGCTCGGACTCTTGGAGATGTCGTGATGCACAAGAGGTCAATCGGATCTCCCACGCCAAAGGAGACTCTGAGGTTGCTGAGAAAGCGAGCCATCACTCTTCGAAAGATCGTCAGTCGCCAGCATGTAAGACGCGGGCGACTGATCCGGTCGAGGGCGAGACTGCAGAGGGAGGCCCTACGACTGAGCCGGTAGCGAGGGCTTGGAGCGCATCGCGAATAGTCCCATCAGGGCCTTTTCTTCTTCAGACCAGTCATGAGTGCTTCGCCGGCTTTCCTTATCTCTTCTATTGATCCCTCGTCCTCTATTGTGGAGTAGTCTCCAAGCGGTTGTCCTGTTATCAAGGCCTTTATGAGGCGTCGCATGATCTTCCCGCTTCTCGTCTTCGGGAGCATGTCGACGAAGTCGATGTCGGCAACTACAACGATCTTTCCGAGTGATTTCTGCACAAGTTCTCGGAGGCTCGTTCTCAACTCCTCGCTTGGGTGGTAGCCAGTTTTCAGCACGACAAACGCGGCCGCGACCTCTCCTCTTACGGGATCGGGTTTACCTACAACCGCTGCCTCCGCCACAGCAGGGTGGCCAACGAGCGTGCTCTCTATCTCGATTGTACCGATACGGTGGCTGGCTATCTTGATGACTTCATCCATTCTCCCAAGGAACCAGATGTACCCGTCCTCATCTCTCAGCGCTGCGTCCCCTGTGTAGTAGCGGCGTGGGATTCGTTCCCAGTAGTCTTTCACGTATCGATCATGATCCCTCCAGAGAGTCGGGGTCAGGCCGGGGAAAGGTCGTAGACAAACGAAAGTTCCTTTGGCATTCACGGGGAGCGAGTCGCCTCGTTCGTTCACTATGTCTGCCTCGATTCCAGGCAACGGTATTGTCGCTGAGCCAGGCTTGATTGGCAGCATGGCGATTCCTACGGGGTTTCCGACCATTGGGCCGCTGCTCTCGGTCTGCCACATGTGATCGATCACAGGCACCTTGTCTTTCAGCACTGTCTGCTGCAGCCATTTCCAAGCTGCGGGATTTAGGACTTCGCCTGCACAGACTACAAGGTTGATCGAACTGAGATCGTGTTTGGCAGGGTACTCATCACCGAACTTCATCAGGGCTCTAACTCCGGTTGGGGAGATCCACATCTTGGTCACTCGGTGCTTCTCCGCGATGCGCCACCAAACATCCGGCGCTGGGTAATCCGGGACGCCTTCGTACATGATAGTGGTGCAGCCGAAGAGCAGCGGTGCGTAGATGACGTAGCTGTGACCGACGATCCATCCGATGTCTGAGGTTGACCACCAGATGTCTCGATCACTCATGTTGTAGACCCATCTGCCCATGGCGTGAATGTAGACTTGGTAACTGCCGTGAGGCTGTACTGTTCCTTTGGGCTTGGCTGTGGTGCCTGAGGTGTGAAGCATGAACGCCACTTCGTTCGATTCGACGGGGACGAAATCGCTTTTCGCTGATTTCCCAGCGTCGAGCGCCTCTCCCCAGTACATGTCTCTCCCCTTCTTCATCTGCGGATCCTTTGATCCTCTCTTGAGCACCACAACCTTCTGGACCGGGTTGGGTGCGTGAAGAGCCTCGTCAACAACCTCCTTCAGCTGGACCTCTTTTCCTCGCCTGAAGCCCACGTCGCATGTTACCAAAACCTTGGAGTCGGCGTCCACAATCCGCTCTGCCAGAGCTGCAGATCCGAAACCTCCGAAGACCACTGAGTGAATGGCGCCGATCCTAGTGCATGCCAGCATCGCTATGGCGGCTTCTGGAACCATCGGCATGTAGATTGTGACTCTGTCGCCTTTCTCTACACCTAGAGCCCTCAGAGCAGCGGCTAACCTCTTCACGTTGTCCAGCAACTGGCTGTACGTCAGCACTCTGGTTTCGTTTGTCTCTCCCGACTCCCAGATGATCGCCGCCTTGTCGCCTCTTCCTTTCTCCAGAACGTGACGATCCACACAATTGTAGGAGAGGTTAGTTATGCCTCCGACGAACCATTTGAAATTCGGATAGTTCCATTCGAACACGCGATCCCAAGGCTTAAACCAATGCAGCTCGCGAGCGGCTTCCCCCCAGAACCCTTCGGTGTCCTTCAGCGCGCGTTCCAGCATCTCCTTGAGATGCGGCGGGTATTCTATCTTCTGCGCTTCACTCATTGCTGTGACACTTGAGACCCGATGCGGGCATTGGCACGCCATAAAAGCTTTGAGCAAAGGCGGCTCAAGCGGGTCCAGAGATTCTGGCCGTCAATATCTTGGACAGCGAAAATGCCATGAACGAACGCCTTGCGCAAACTTTCTCTACAATATATCGCGATGGTTCGAGTAGAACCTACGTGAAACCACGAGGCTAGGGGAAACGCTACTTACGACGCTTCTCGACGGCTGTTAATGCAAGGACGCCGTAGATCACGGCCGAGACGGTTATCGAGTAGAGCAAGGCTTGATTGATTCCAAGAATGGCGATTAGGCTACCAGAGATTATCGGCCCTACAGCGCTGCCTACCAGGCCGGATGTTTGTATTAGTCCTGTGACCGATGTGACGAATTCTTCACGCACAGACTCTTGGCCTATGGTGATGAGCAGGTTCCAGGCCGGGACTAGAAGGAAGCCGAGAGCAACAGAGTAGGCGATGGACGGCAGAAACGAGTATTGTGTCGTAAACATGGGTATGCTGACCGCTGCCGAAGCGATCCCACTGAGACAGACTGCCCACCGTCTTGTGATTCGGTCAGACAAAGCGCCGAGCGTAGGTGAGGCTACCAAACCTACCAACATGAAGGATCCAAATATGACGCCGACACCTGCAGGGTCCACCCCTACGAATGAGAGCAAGAACGTGGGCAGCCAAGCCGCTGCCCCATAGAAACTAAAGGACGCAACGAAAAGCGAAATCGACGTAACGAATACGTTTCTTTGCTTCATCGTATTCTTGAATGATGACCGAACGTTCAATCCCGCGTTGCTTTCTATTTGTGCGAGTGGGGGCCTGAGGCGCACAAACAGGGCCACCATCATCAGGAAAATGAGGGCGCCCATAATGTAGTAGGCGAACCTCCACTGGTGCTGGGAAACAAAGAACCCTAACAAGATGGATCCGACTGAGCCACCAAGATTGTATATGCCTGCCGCAAGTCCGATCGCTAGCCCCCTAGTCCGCTTGAGGGCTTCACCTACCATCGCGTAGTATGGAGGCACGAGAAGGCCTAGACCGGCGCCGGCTCCTACCAAAGCGGCTAGACATTCAAAGTAATTGCGGGAGAAGCCCGTGGCGATCACGCTGACGGCTAGAAGGAGGTACCCCGACAAGAGAACTCTCTTCCGCCCGAAACGGTCTGCCAAGTATCCTGAAGGGGTCAAGAGGACGGCTAAGGACCAAAGTGGCGCAGAATAGAGCCACCCTGCTTGAGCTACGTTGATGGAGAATTCTGCCATGATCTCGGGAAGGGCTACACCCAGACTCAATCCAAACATGGCGGAGCTGACGTAGCCGAGAAATAGAAGGGCGAGCCCTCCTCTATCTAATGTCGAGAGGGTTGAAGAAACTCGCATTTCCATGTGGCTCGCCAAGATTCTGATACGTGCGGCTCGTTACCAGCACATCAGAGTATCACTTGGCTTAGCTGGACATCACCGTTATAGCGATGTTGGCTGCGTGTTGCTTTTCTGCAGTGTTGATGCGCAGAGATCTCGGGACCTGCGCGAGTCATCGCCGAGCCTCTTGTATCCTCAGCTCGCAATCGAGGTCTGAAAATACTAAATACTCAACACGCTTGCTCCAAGGGGCAGAATCGAGATGTCGATCGTCTGGAAACCGACGGACCACTACGTGAACAAGAGCAACATGAGTAGGTTCATGCGAAAGCATGGCATCCAGACAGTCGAAGACCTGATCGGGCGCTCCATAGAGAACATCGAATGGTTTTGGGATGCAGCCTCGAAAGACCTGAACATCGAATGGTTCAAGCCCTACGAGAAAGTGCTGGACACTTCCAAAGGGATTGAGTGGGCTCGCTGGTTCATCGGAGGCAAACTCAACATTGCTCACAACTGCGTCGACCGCCACGCGGCGGCGAAAAGGGACAAGGTTGCTGTAATCTGGCAGGGCGAAGACGGCGAAGTTAAGAAACTGTCGTACGGAACTCTGTGCGAGGAAGTCAACAGATTTGCAAACGGCCTGAAGAGCCTAGGTGTCACGAAGGGTGATGCGGTCGGGCTCTACCTTCCGATGTCTCCGCAGGTGCCTATCGCGATGTTTGGCGCATTCAAGATAGGAGCGATCTGCGTTCCGATCTTCTCGGGCTTTGGGGCATCGGCCGTAGCGTCTAGACTTGATGATGTTCGAGCAAAGATTCTAGTGACCACAGATGGGGCACTGAGGAAAGGTAAGAACCTTCAAGTCAAGAAGGAGGCGGATGCGGCAGCCGACCTTGTGAAGAGTGTCGAACAGGTCATCGTCTCCAAGAGGCTTGGCATTGAAGTGCCTTGGTCAAGTGGACGAGACATCTGGTGGGACGATCTCGTCAAAGACAAACCACGAGAGTGCCCTACGGCTCAGCTTGACGCCGAGGACGTATCCTTGGTCCTCTATAGCTCAGGAACCACAGGCAAACCGAAAGGGACCGTACACACACACGCCGGGCCGTTGATCGAGTGCACAAAAGACGTAGCATATCATTTCGACACGAAAGAGGAGGACGTCTTCTTCTGGGTCACCGACATTGGCTGGATGATGGGGCCTTGGATGCTCATTGGAACGCTGAATCTTGCAAGCACGGTGGTATTGTTCGAGGGCGCGTTCGATTATCCACAGCCTGATAGGTTGTGGAAGATCATTGAAGACTTTAAGGTAACGACCTTCGGAATCTCCCCAACTCTAGTCAGATTACTCATGAGATATGGCGATCAGCATCTGACAGGCCACGATCTTTCAAGCCTTAGGATGCTGGGCTCCACAGGCGAGCCTTGGGATCCTGAGTCGTGGAGTTGGTTCTTTGAGAAGGTGGGAGGATCAAGATGCCCGATCATCAACATATCAGGCGGAACGGAACTCATTGCACCGCATCTTTCTCCCTCTCCACTCTCACCGCTGAAACCTTGCACCGTTGGAGGCCCCGGCTTGGCAATGGATGTGGACATCTTCAATGAGGAAGGCAAACCGGTGCGCGGAGAGGTCGGCTACGTAGTCATGAAGAAACCGTGTCCGTCCATGACGAAAGGGTTCTGGAATGATCCGCAGAGGTACATCGAAACCTACTGGTCTCGGTGGCCGAAGATTTGGTATCACGGAGACTGGGGCCTGGTGGACAATGAAGGGTTCTGGTTTGTGCTCGGAAGAGCGGATGACACAATCAAAGTCGCGGGCAGGCGGGTGGGACCTGGAGAAGTTGAATCTGCACTCATGGAACACCCAAGCGTATCCGAGGCCGCCGCCATCGGCGTCCCGGACGAAGTGAAAGGCGAAGATATTGCCTGTTTCGTGGTTCTCAAACCCAACGTTGAAGCAAGCGAGAGTCTCAGAGACGCATTGAAAGACCAAGTGGCGACAGCGATGGGAAAGACCTTCAGACCTAGGGATGTTCGATTCGTGCGACAACTTCCAAAGACGCGGTCAGGCAAAGTCGTACGAAGGCTGATCAGATCCCGAGTCCTTGGCAAGACAGAGCTGGGAGACCTGTCTACACTGGACAACCCTGAAGCTCTTGACGAAATCGCAAAAGCTGCCTGAGCATCATAACAGTGCAATGAAACCGGAATCGGCACGTTTCGCTCTAGAGACCATTCAGCTCTGAAACCAGCCTGTCAATCTCACCCTCTGTGTTGTAGAAGTGCGGGGAGATCCTCAACCCGCCACCTGTTGCTCTTGCTTCCGCCACTCTCTCGGTGGTAGCTGTCTCAGCCCTGGTCTCGTATCTGCTGTATCGATACAAATCGCAGGTAGGAGATGAGACGAATTCTCAGGCGCTGCAGGGCGAAGCAAAACATTCCTTGGTCGACGTCTCATCCTCGGTGCTCGTCTTTGTTGGAATTCTCGTTCACTACTTCGGTTTATCTTGGGCTGAAGGGATCGCGGGGCTGCTGATAGGCCTCCTGACCATAAGACTCGGCCTCGGAATGGGCAGGGATGCCGTACTTGTTCTGCTGGATGCTTGCTTGAAACCAGAACTCATCTCCCAAATGAAGAAGATTGCAACCGAGGTCAACGGAGTCAGAGGCGTTCATGAAATCAAAGTAAGAAGATCCGGTCCGTTCATCTTCGCAGAGATGCACGTCGAAGTGGACAGAACAATGCGGATGGACGAGGCTGATGTAATCTCAATAACCATTGAAGAGAGAATCAGAGACTCGATAGATGAGGTGGATTCCGTGATGCTCCACGTAGAGCCCTCGAAGAAGGACCTTTACAGGATCGCCATACCTGTCGAACAGGATGAAGGGCTTGACTCGAGAATATCCCAGCATTTTGGGAAGAGCCCCTACTTCATACTAATCGATCTGCACAGAGATGGCCCGCAAAGCTGGTTCGTGATAGAGAATCGCGGGGCGGGAATTGAGAGGAATCGAAGCTGCGCATCTTCTTGCCCAACACAAGGCAGACGTTCTCGTAGCCAAGGAAGTCGGTGAAGGTCCGTATCACGTACTCAGAGATAGTTCCATTCAGATCTTCGACCTCAACGAAGAATCAGACATCGAACGCGTATTAGACGCATTCTCGAAGAAAGAGTTGAAGAGTCTTGCGCATCCAAGAGAGTCTGGATAGCTGGCGATAATCATGATGAAAGAAAACGAACGCACACACAGAGCGAGTGAAGAGGCTACGTTTCGCCCAGTAGGCGTAGTGAAGACTGAGGCCTCAGATGATGAGATAAGGGAGCGCAGTCGAGAACTTGAGGCAACGATAGAGGTCTTTCCCGAGTTTCAAGAGGGAATTGACGGGCTGGAGGGCTTCTCACATATCTTCGTACTGAGCTTCCTGAACAGGTTGAAGCCTGAGCAGATTGGTCCGTTGAAGGTTAGACCGCGGCGACTGCTGAGAAAGGGTTTCAAGCTCGAAGAGTTGCCGCTCGTGGGAGTATTCGCTATCGACTCCCCTACCAGACCCAACCCGATTGGATTAACCCTCGTAAGGCTTCTCCGTAGAGAAGGTGGTAAGCTGATGGTTCTTGGCCTCGACTGCTTCGATGGAACCCCAGTCCTCGACATCAAGCCCTACAGAGACGACTACAGAGCGGAGCAGTACGAGCTTGCCGGATGGTACCGCGGACTACGCGACAAGGCAGGCCGAGATGTGTAGCCCGTAGATTGTGAGCACAATGGAGCTGAGTTCGTCTGCCTCAGGATGACCTATGTTGAACCTTCGTTCCAGAGCCCTCTCCCGGCGCCGAGTCTCCTTGTTCGCGTTTCGACTTGATGAGGGCGCTAATGCGATCAAGGGTGACCCCATCCCTTCCTGGGTGACTCCCACCCCTTCCTGGGTGACTCCCACCTCGCGTGCGAACTCCATGAAGCTGCTCTAGGTTCTAACGTGGCTACAAACAATACTTGTTCGTTATCCCCTAGATTTCCAACAACCATCGCTAGTAGCTAGGTGTTGACTGCTCTCCCAAGCTAGGCGTCAAGCAAAGACTGCCTATGTTGAACCTTCTGTTCAGAGCTCTCCCCCAGCGCTGGACTTTCCCCCCGTAACGGAATAAATACGATTCATAGCGGACAAGAGAATAGAAGCGAAATGGACGAACCCCCAACCAACCTAAGATAACCACAGTACTCGTCGGATTCTCCCTCGGGCTTCCAACAGCTTGACCTTCAGGAAGATCTCAAAATGACCGACCTACCCCCCAAACCCTTAGGGAACAGTCAACGTCTGCCCGAAGATGGGAGTTCGTGCATCTGCCGGCTGGCGAGTCTACCAGTATCCGAACATTGAGGGTCGGAACCACCGCGTCGGGGACGGATAGAAGCTCGTCGGCGACGGATAGAAGCTTGGACCCATACTCATGCTTGGACCCATGCCCATCATCGGCATTGAACCCATCATCGGGTATGAGTAGGGCTGGCCGTAGTAGGGGTTGAAGCTCGGAGAATAGCGAGGGTAGTAAACATACGGACCACTCGGATACCCAAAAGCTGCACCAGCCAAGCCTCCCACCGCTCCGCCAGCTAGACCACCGATCACGGCTCCAGATAATCCACCGAAGAATAGTCCACCGAGTCCGCCGAGGGCTGCGCCTCCAAGTAATCCTAAGACAATTGCCATGGAAATCACACCACGTAGGGTGTGCACTCTGAGACTCTAAAGCATTTCGCGAGACATCTCAGAAGGGGTTCTCAGCCTAAACGCGACGAGCAATCACTCACATACGACAAAAGCTAGCAGATCACAGAATTTGATTGCGCGGATAATCAAATTGTACATTCGCATCTCTATCTCCCAAGGGGAAGGCAGAAACCGAATTGTGGAAGGTTTCAGCTTCTTCGCCGACACACGCAGGGATTCCGCGTTTCTTTGCAAGTGTAATAAGTGACCTAGTGGGAGGTCTCAAGGCGTTACGTGAGGTCTGAGTTAGGTGACTCGCTCAATCAAACTCTTTGCAGTTGCCGTCCTAGCGATCGTGTTGGCGTTGTCGTCGGCACAGAACGCGTTCGCGACGGTCGAGTTGGCTTATGATAGTGGTGTGTATGGTCTTGTTGTTAATGTCTCTAAATATGTGGGCGTATTGTTCTCGCTTCCAAGCGGCGTTTCGTCAGCACGTCTAGTGTACGTTCGATGGGCGGACTTTCTTCCCAATAATCTTTTGACGATTCACATAACCGGACCGGATCATGCTACCGAGCTGAGCGGTTCACCCATTGCCCTCCCAGGCGCCGACCCAGCAGGGACAGGATGCCCTGCAGGCTGGACAGTCTGTTACGGGTTGGATCTTACTAGCTACGGTATCGTGGTCACGGGCGACTTTTTCATTATCCTGAGCAAGACGGCGGACAGTGTTCTTGAAGACAATGATCTCTCGGCACCTGGCCGCTCATACACGGGCAGCTCACTATTGACACTGACATCGGGGGGCAATTTACGGAACTTGTTAATTCGCGTGGACATAGACCCCATCTATCCAGCAGGTGCTCCCGTTGGCGGCTTCATGGAACCTGTGGACAAGCTCGCTGTCTTCGCACCGTACTTGGCGTTATTCGGAGTTATTGCAGCCGTCGCAATCGTTGTTGTGAAACCGTGGAAGAAACGCGAGAACTGAAAGACCCGTCTCAGTCACAGTTCTGAACCTTCATGACAGAGCACCCACATGCTGCTAGGCTTCACTGTCTTGAAGCGTCGCTCCACGTCAGGCCCGCGGGACCAAACTTTCAGTTGCGGCGAGTGGCTAACGCTTCGCTCGTTTCTCTCTGCATCTCACGTTGTCGGCTAGGATAGTCGTGCACCCGTCAGCCAGAACGCCACTAAAAAGGCCGCAATGGGATACGGTTTAACTTTGCAACTGAGTTGTGGAAGGTTTCAGGTACGTGACAACAAGGCAGTTTGGAGTATTGCACATTTTTATATACTGGACATGTATGTACCATAGGTGTCCAGTGGGACACCACACCCTGAATGACTAGAACAGAAGAATGAAGTGATATGGGAACGCCTGCTAAGAGGGGGAGAGGTAGGAAGTCACTACACGAACCCACCCTAGCAACAATACTCATGGTCGAGCGTGCTATCCACGAAGCTGAGAACTACCCTACCAAAGCGGCGTTATGGAGAGAACTAGATCGAAAGGTCCAGTATCAGACGTTCTCTCGGGTCATTGATTATCTGCTGAGCAGCAACAAGATAACCCTCAACGGCCACCAGATCGTGTGGGTCTTCCCAGACAATCCAAAACTGAAGAAATTTCTGAATAGCAACGTGAAGGTGCCGCGCAAGAGGTAGTTCAGTAGCCGAAGCGTTTCTCGTATTCTGGGTGAGATAGTACCTCTATAATGTCCACCCGGATGCCTCGATGGATGGCACATGAGGAAAGCATGTAAGTCATACGCCATCCTTCCACGAGGTCGTGTAGGTATAGGTTGTGTTTGTGCCCGAACTTCTGAACGTAGGATTGGGGGATCTGGCGCTTCGTAACTTTGGCACCTAGTAGATAGTTGTCCCAGAGTAGCTGAAGTGCATCCTCGACGTTCTCTTTCAAGCGCCTATTCTCGCAATGCTGGAGGAAGCCACGGACATCTTCTGACATGTACACGTCACATGCCTTCCTAGGTCGAAGTATTTGCGACAAGTCAGACCATAAGTATCCAATGGCACTGTGTTCGGTAACATCAAACGCCTAGAAAGAGCTCTGGTTTGGATCATAGGACTTGTCAAATTGGCGAAGAACATGTTGTTGACACACGGTCGCCGGTGACTCTAGCGCTGTCTTAGCTTGGTCTTGCCAGCTTGGCCTAGCTATCCTTTCACTTGGGACTCTGAGCGAGGCCCTGTGGATCCTCCGTTTCGATTATACTCCCGGCAAAGCTTCGCCCTGGCATGACAGCGAACCGCAAGCCAAGCAAGCGGTGCACACTCTGCCAGAAGCGGGTTCCACGCCACGGCCCAACGATTTGTCCAGACTGCGCAAGACGCCTAGGTGAAGCACTCAGCTACTACTAGGCGTCGACTACCTGCGTCTTGCCGGCGTGGTTGTTGCTGCCGGTCGTCCTCTCGGTCTAGCTGTCAAGACAAGCCTTTCTACTGACAACTATGCCATTCAGTAGGGACACCCCTAGAAAGGCCGCAAAGAGATACGGTTTAACTTTCGGAAACCTCTTGGCTCATAGGTCAAGAAAGATACGCTTCTGACGCTAGCAGGGAGGAGCTTAACCTTCATAGTTGCGAAAACCACGGGGACTTCAGGATACAAGCGGATAGTTCTGTTGATAACCACCATAGGTTCCTTCATGGCACCGCTCGACGGCAGCATAGTGACGATAGCGATTCCTTCAATTGCGTCTTCGATGATGATAGGGCTCGAAACAGTCGTCTGGATATCTCTAGCCTACCTCCTCGTCTTGACGGTGCTTCTCATCAATGCAGGAAGGCTCGCTGACCTTAGAGGTAGGAAACGCATCTACATCCTCGGCTTCATCATCTTCACGGCAGGATCAGTTCTATGCGGGGCATCCGCAACAGGACCCCAGCTCGTCATCTTCCGAGCACTGCAAGGCATCGGCGCAGCATTCATCGCCGCCAACAGTCCAGCAATCGTGACCGAATCTTTCCAAAGCTGGGAGCGAGGCAAAGCTTTGGGAATCAACGCAATGGCCGTCTATGCGGGACTCACGACCGGGCCAGTCATCGGCGGTGTCCTCGTCCAAAACTTCGGTTGGAGATCGATCTTCTACGTCAACGTTCCGATCGGAATCCTAGTCGTTAGTCTAGCCTCAATCAAGCTCAAGGAGAAAAAAATCTCCTCAATCGGCGAGGGATTCGATTTCGCTGGAGCCGTGACACTCTCAGCGGCGTTGGCTTCATTTCTGGTAGCTTTGACGCTCGGAAGCAGCTTTGGGTGGAACTCCATCTCGACTGTGTCGCTTCTGGCGCTCTCCGGGAGCGCGTTTCTTCTGTTCATCTACGCAGAGAGCAGAATGACTCGACATCCAACCTTCGACCTTTCACTCTTCACAAAGAACCGTTTGTTTGCTGCTGCCAATACTGCAGCACTTCTCAATTACATCGCCGTCAGCGGAGTAACCTTCATGATTTCGATTTACCTGCAAGATATCCAAGGACTTCAACCTGAAAACGCAGGCCTGTTCCTGATCGCGATGTCTGTCGCGATGGCACTTCTCTCCCCGCTTAGTGGTTGGCTAGCAGACAGGTTCGGCTCAAGATCCCTGAGTACAATGGGCATGATCATCGTGACAGTGGGACTGCTCCTTCTGTCACAACTGAATGCCGCATCCCCCGTCAGTGACATTGTCTCAAGGTTGACTCTGCTTGGGATTGGATTCGGCTTGTTCTCTTCGCCGAATACGCGCGCCGTCATGAACTCAGTAGATAGAAGCAAGCTTGGCGTGGCCTCGGGTACCCTCAGCACGATGCGATCCACAGGGCAGTCAATTGGGCTCGCCATGGTAGGCGCTGTCATTGCAGCTTCATTACCTCCGCAGGTAATGCTTCAACTCTTTACGGGCTTGACAACACAGAGCGCCGCCGCAGGAAACGACTTCATCGTCGGGATGAGCAGGCTGTTCCTAATTGCGTCAGGGATGAGCGCGGTTGGTACTGTGGCATCCCTGGTAAGAGGACGTGAACTATCTGAGGGACCACAAGAAGCACAAGATCATCCAAGTCCCGCGGAGAGAGAAGCCGCTTGAGTCCTCTTCCTAACGAGCACGCCAACACCAGTTTTTCGGGGTGGTGCGCGCTAGTGATGACTCCACCTATCGAATAAATGAGAATCATTTATCAGGTATGGAGAGAGACTCATTTGATAGGCGAAGACTCATGGCCAGAGTTGGATACTTTGAAGGAACCGATCCGCTCCTCCTAGCGAAACTTGCGTCTGAAGGAATCGAGACATTACCGATCGCCAACACGTGGGACGGCCACGGAAAGTACGTGAACCACCTCAACAAGGGCGAAGTGAACGTGGTAGTTGGCTACCTGCACAAGGTCATACCAGTAGGACCGGAGCGGGCGAAAGCAACCGACCTACTGTTTGCATGCAAGAACTTCGATATACCTGTCGTGCTCATCGTGCCGACATCGCATCACGACAAAGCCAAAAAGATGCTGGGCGATGTCGGATCAAACGTCCACATCACTGCTCCGGAGGACCTCGAAGCCCAGATCAGAAAGTACCTGTAGGCTACTGGGTAAGACCCCCGGTGAGCGAAGGCTCCAGAAATTCAATCAGAATAGTGGTTCGTCTCAAGATTGAACGATTGCCAGTGTGTGGGTCGAGTACCCACACACTCGCTGACTCGTATGTTCTGCGCTAGTTTCGCTACTGCTTAGCTCCACACTTCGGACAGTAACCGGGGCTTCCGGACAGCTCGGCTCCGCAGTTCGCACAGAACATCTTGGCCTGTGGGGGTGGAGCGATTGATGGTGTCTGTGAGGACTTGATCACTATTGTCTTCGCGAGGCGGTCTCCGAGTCTCTGTTTCTTATCTGATCTTGATATGAGGATTATGCCAATTATGTAGAGGAATGGTAGTGCGTCGACCACTCGAAGAATGTTTCTCACGACAGCCGGACCGAAACCGCATGGTGAACCATCTTCCCGCACAACTTTGATCTTTGCGGCCATCTTGCCGACCGTCGCCCCCAGCGCGCCCTCGAGTACAATATAGTACAAGAAGAACACCAGCAGATAGGTGCCCATGAACGAACCTGCTGCAGCCCCGAAGACTTCAAAGGTGAATCCGCCGAACATTGCTGCACCGAGCACGAAGTAGAGGATGATGAGGACTATTCCGTCAACTATCTGCGCTACGAGTCTAGGCCCGATCCCCTGATAATTCAGACTTGCCATATTCAAACTCAATCCTGCTTATGGAGACGAGAGGGCATTCCTATCTATATTAGCGCTTCCACAGCACCAGCGCGTCAAACCAGAAGAACCCCTGAGATCGGAAAGAACCCTAGACTATCGTAACATGAGCGGTTCCATGCCATTACATTGTACGAACGTTCTTGACCGAAAAGAACCATGCGCTACTGCTTGGTTCCACACTTGTTGCAGAAGACCATCTGAATTGGCAGTGGAGCACCGCAATTGATGCAAAACTTCCTTGCAACCGGTACTGAAGCAGGCGAAACGGCAGGAGCCGATGTGGCGACCGGGGTTGCTGGTGGAACAGGAGCTGGACTCGGCGATACGCCTCTCCTCATCCCTATGGCCAAGACGACTACTGCGACAACAATCAACGCGATCCCGATGTACAATAGTAAGCCAACCCCTCCGGACTGGACGCTGGATGTCACAGTCTGTGTTGGAAATACGGTCTGCTGCGTCGAATAGACCGTGTGCTCGTTTGTAACGGTGTACTCTGTCTGTTGTAACCCTGTGTCAATATCTAATGTGATCGTGACGGCATTGTAATTGTCTGTGTTCTGGAATACGAAGTAGTATTCTCCGCTAGAGGGTATTGTGACTGTGAATTCTTTTGCATTCGACTTCCCGGAGGTGAGCCCCTTGGTGTTCCAAAACGCTTGGCAGGTCTTCGCTTTCGTCATTCTATCATAGTCAGCTTGGGTCACTACCCAGTAGTCTACAGGCTTCCCATCGGTCTGAAATGAAACGTGTACCTGCCCGGGATCAAGCGTGAAGTAACGGGACTCGTAGTACCCACAATATGCTTGTCCGGCTGCAGGCAGATCGATCATCTCTCCTTCGAGAAGCCAATTCGTACTGCTCGTCGTCATCACTATTGATTCAGTACTAGTGCTCGCCACCGTTCTTGTAGAAGTAATAGTGTATGAACGAGTGCTCGTCAGAGTGACATTCTGCAAGCTTTCATTGTACCCTACGTACGACAAGCCGGCCCCAATGACGACAAGTACTACCGCCACCGTCATCAATACGCCGGTCATCTTCATCTGAGAATAGTCCTCGATGTTCTAGTGAGCTATCTATTGTCTTAAGCGTTATCATCCTTGACGTTCAGGGGCGGTTCCGAACGCTGCACTGAATCGCCTCAAACCGGATGTTGCGTTCGAATCTATGGGGAGTCTGGCTGCTCGACTCCACAAAGTTCACAGAACACGCTCTCTCGTAGGATCTGCCTCCCGCATGAAATGCACCACCGTGGAGCTGGCGCGAGTGGACGTGTCTGCATATCCTGCGCCGCACGCAATTCTTGGGCTAGCGAAGATGGGGTTGGCTTCCTGCGCCTTATTGCCCAAAGTGCGACCACACCGGCGATCACCATCGAGACGATTATCAGCATGATGAGTTGAGTGTAGTCTTCTCGCCAGTTCGCTCTGATCACATAGGGTCGGGTCATCGTGAGTGTTCCATGTGGTTCCGAAGAGGCGATGTCTCCAGTCCACGATACGAAGACGTGCTGTACCAACAAACCATATGGCGATGTCACGGAGTACCTCGCTTCATCTCCAGCGTGATACCAGCCTTCGCCCTTTGGATCGCCGAAGCTTGAATCTATCTTCAGCAAGTACTGGGTTGCATAGTTGACCTTCACGACATGCGGCTGGTCCATTGGCAGGGTTACACTCATCTTTCCTTGGGCAATCCCGTCTACAACGAAGCTTACCAGGGAAAATCGCGTGCCAGAATCTACTGGAATGATCTGGTCATATGGCCCGATAGTTGCTGTCTCATCAGGCGCAAACCATCCTTCAGTCTCTCCTGTTGGGGTTTGAATTAGGAGCCGGTTCTGCTTCAGATAGTTGAATGTGTACGTGTCTTGGCTTCTGATCGTGACGGTATTGTCCGCCGCGTAGTATCTGGTGTCGTTGCCAATCATGACATATTGAGAGAGCGTGACTATGTGAGTTGATCCTACTGGGAACATGAGGGTGTATTGATTTCCTGTGAACGTGTCATATTCAACTCCATCGACGGTTACTGTTGTTGATGCTGACGATGGAATATCCAGCAGTGAGAGCTGGGCGGTGTAGATGTCCAGTTTGGCAATCGGAGTGTTGGCGACTGCAACAACGTAGGAGGCTCCTTGTTTTCCAATTACTTTCACATAGACACCATGTGAATTGTCTGACCAAGAGTCGTTGAGCTTGCAGGTTGCATCGTTAAGCGTTCTCGTCTCGGGATGGCAGTCCATGATCTTGACGACGCCTTCCCCGCTGTCTTTTGACTCGTCTATACGACTGATTAGCACCCCGGAATCGGGGAGGTATTCATCCACTCCGGACCTTTGCCTAACCTCGATAAGATAGTAGTCACCGCCCTGAGCCGCCAACTTCAACGCCCTTGGCCCGGACAGTTCTCCGATCTGTTTGACAGCCTGTACAAAACCAACGGAGGTCAGAGTGATGGGCACGCTTGAAAGCCAGCCGAGCTTTGTCCTGCTCCATGATTCGAGCCCAGTAGGACTCGATCCATCATCGTCAGGTCCGCCCCAGGATCCATCCGCCATAAGAGACCAGAGGCCAACATAGTCATCCCTTCCAGACGATCTGCCGGTGTCGTAAAGATCTGGCAAACCAATCGTATGGCCGAATTCATGTGTGAACCCGCCGACGCTCAGCACGCCGTCTACCGTAATCTCAGACACTGACCCGCCAACATCGAACGTCTTGCTTCCACAGGTTACATCAAGCCCGCTCATGAATGCGGATGGCCAAAGCAAGCCAGTGTCCTTCGGATCCGAATCCTGACCGTGACCCGCGTAGACGACCATTATGTCTTGATATTGACTGAAATCAACCCCGCTAGCCAGTCTGCATGCATCCGCGATTAGCTCAGGATCCCTCTGATCGCTCCCCGGGTCTTTGGGATCAGTGTCCTTGCCGTAGTACGCTTCGTTATGACCTATGTCAATCCAGCCAACTGTGTCGCCGATGACGTTGAACTGGCCATATGACACCTCACGCCAATACTCATTCATCTCCGTGAAGGCCATGTCATGAATCACGTCACGTGATGTCTCATGCTTAACGTCAGTGAATTCTACCAAGATCACGACTAGTTTGTAATCGCCGTTCACCTTTCTGACATCAAATGAGGCGTGGAAGGCTAAACTCGGCGCGTCATGCCCCACTATTGAGGGCGAGTCCGCCATTCCTTTTCCGATGGAACGTGAGTGAACATACCCTACTACCGGAATCGTCATCAGAACAAGAAGTGTAACCACCGTGCAAGTGGTAGAAAGCCTCGACAAGACTCCAGACACCGACCAGTAATCAATATTGCACTCGTTGCCCGACCCATATTACACCTATCTGATTAGCATTCAGGCGATTGATATCAAAACACCGGGAAATGAAGATCTAGCTGCTTCGCCTGAGAGTAGCGCGACATCAAGAATCGCCAGATCGACTGAAAGCATTAAGAACGACAGTCGTCATACCCGTGGATGGTCGAAGACTATGCCCATAACAGTCAAGGTCAAAGAAATAATGGACAAAAATGTCGTGACAATCGACTCAAGCAGCTCCGTTTCACAAGCGATTGAGAAGATGATCCAAGCCAAAGTCTGGTCTTTGATTGTCGTGAGGCAGGATCTCCCTGTTGGGGTAGTCACAGATCGTGATATACTGCGCCGTTGCGCCGCGATGGGGCACTACCCAGATAAAGTGAAGGTTGAGGAGATCATGAGCTCGCCCATAATCACGATCGAGCCGGACGCAACCGCGGGCGAAGCAATGAGGGCGTTGACCAACAAGGACGTAAGACGCCTCTACGTAGTCGAGGGAGGCAAGATCATAGGACGTGTGACTCAGACCGGCCTCTTTCGTAGCATGCTTGATGTTATGATGACTCTCGCGTCTTTGCCCTATCAGCTCTAGAGTAACTGCACGAACTTGCATTTCGCATATGCGATATGCACGGCCAGACCATAAGGAGAGGAGAAAAGAGTACAGCCACTCGTGGAGGGTGGCGGGCCCGCAGGGATTCGAACCCTGGACCCCAGGCTTTCCTCACTAGTTGTTCCGAAGGCCTACACCGAAGCGTCCGACTGTGTCCTAATCCTGGTTGTCCCCATCATATCGTCAATTCCAGACGACGATGGCCTAGACTACGGGCCCGCCTAGGCTATGCGCTCTGTCCGCTATAAGAAACTCGATGCGCTTCTGTGTCTCATCTCCTCTTTCATTCCATTCTTTCGCTAGTCGTGGACGGCAACGCCTTAGGGGCCTCCCGTAAGCATGATTGCATGAATTCTACAATGATTTCTGAATGCCTAGCGGCTGAGTTCCTGGCCTAGTAGTTTTGCACAGTTTGGACAGATCCGTAGCTTGTAATCAGAACGTAGTCGCTTGTGACACAAATAACATTGCTTTGGTGACGACATTAGGCTCCCCTTTGCTCCCGTTCTTCGCGCAGTTGGCTTACTAGCAGTTTTTTGGTAACACTCGTAGAGGTCTGGGTTATCGAGCATATTGGTTGTGGAGGACGGCACGCTAGCATAGTCGGAGACTCGAGTGAATTAGATGGGACTATTCAATCCTGAGCCGTTGCTCGTCCTTGCTTGATTCACGATGCCATTGCAGATCTCAAGGCCTCGGCGCTCGTGTATTTTGGTCTCCATCCAGTTGCTTTCAGCTTTGCATTGCTCAACGTGAAATCGACAAGCATCACGTCCAGCCACGACGGATGAGTTGGGGAACCAGAGTATCTCCAACTGACATGCATGATCAGACGAGCAAGCCACAATGGAACTGTCGGCGCGAACTTGACGCCTACGATCTTCTGAACCTCGCTCAAGCGCAGGTGGTCGTCGGGGTCAAGGTTGTAGGCCCCCGGTATGTCGGTGAGCACTGCCCGAGCGAAGGCTGCTGCAACATCTTCTTCGTGGACATATTGCGAACGCGGGTCGTGGCCCAACAGCCTGACGGCGTTCGCTCTAAGCGACTGAATCGTAGCCGTATTACGCGGCCCGATTATGTAGCCTGGCCGAAACATCGTCAACGTGATTCCAGCCGGGTCAAGTGTCTCGGTCAACATGCGTTCAATAGCGGCTTTGGCGTTGCAGTAGTAGCTGGATGAATCGCCTTTGCCAAGAGGGAAGTCCTCGGTCACATTTGTCTGCCCGCGTAAGAGGAATTGATCGTAGGCCGCATCGCTACTGGAATAGACAAACGCTTTACTCTGTTAGCTACAGCCGCACGTGCCATGTTGCGGGTGCCGTTCAGATTGATATCGTCACGCTCTGCGACTGACATCTTAGCGGGCCAAAGAACGACAAATGCGGTGTGAACCACCATATCGTGTCTTGCCATAGCCGTCGAGACCTCCTGCGAGCGGACGTCCATCTGCACAAATCGTGCCTTCTCAGGCAACGGTTTCTTCGGTGGAACCACATCGATGCCTGTGATGCTGTCGATCTCAGAAACATGCGAGAAATGTTCCGCTAGCACGCCCCCGAGATATCCATTAATCCCGGTGAGGAAGACGCGCATGATTCTCACACTACCTCCCGTATTACACCAACAACTCGTTGGATGTGCTGGAGAATACTGTCTAATGGCCGTAAGAGCACATATCAGTTGCCTTCTTTCGGTCGAAATCCGACGAATCTACCCGCACCATTCGCTGAGATCGACTTGGGTTGTGTCTTGGGTGCTGGCTATCCGCTCCCAGCATTCTTCAAGCTCCGCTTCAGAAGCAAGATTCAGACACGAAGCACAGAAGTAACCTGCTGCACGGCCGAGCGTACTCCCTTCGGTCAGATGCCGTCGAGGCCAGAAATACGCTCCGCACTTCCCGCATCTTCTTTGAGTCGTGATTATCTTGGTTGATAGGCGTAGTGCGTGTTCCTGTGCGACTCTGGTTGCTTCTCGAAGCGAGATCCCTAGTCCGTAACAATCTTTGACGTCTTCGTAGGGGCTTCCCAAGTCGCTTATCAGGATCAGGCCTTCTCTTGTTCTCCAAACATCAAACGGGCCATGTCTCGGGCATTCACGGTCTCTGTTCTTTGCCTCGTTGTCTTGAGAGCCGAGCAAGCATGGTCTTGCGTCGATCAGGCAGGAGCCGCCTTGAACGTAGTTGAGACACAAACTAGTTTGCCCGTCCCGAGAATCAACCTGATTGAGGCACTGAGATTAAGTGTTCGCAGATTACCGCTCCGTCGTTAGCTGGGCAGGACCGTGATCGCCTCGACATCGTCATCATTCAGTGTCGGGAACTTGTCTGGATGGGATCGCCACGTCAGCCGTCTGAGGGGATAGTCGGATCGCCTACCCATGCAGCATCGAGGTAAATGCATCTCACTAATAGCCGCAAAGTAGTTCAGAGACGGATCGAACGGAATCCAGACATCCTTTGACATCTGAACCTCGGCCCACGCGTGCCAATCGAATGGTCTTGGCTCGGTTTTGCGGCCGTGATAGAAAAGTCCAACCACTCGGCGGCTGGGAACGTTCGCTGCCCTGCAGAGCGCGATGAAGAGGTCTGACATCTCGTCGCAGTCGCCTATTAGCTCGCGAATTGCACGCGCGGCACCAAGACGGTTTGGCTGAGGGTCTCGCAATTTCACGTTGTCGCGAACCCACGCAAATACACCTAGCAAGAACTCGCCTATGTCACGCGAAGAACCACGGATCCGCTCCGAAGTTCGCTTGATCAGCGGATCTTTCGTCTCCCAGAACTTGTCATTCTTGCAGTAGCTGTCATTTGATTGAGCAAGGGCGA
>Ga0315281_10003236_pt1 | contig 23904 bp, 2 predicted proteins | sample YL17G07_0_MG_FD_204540 | JGI IMG/M metagenome (GOLD analysis project Ga0315281, IMG submission 204540) | Sediment microbial communities from Yellowstone Lake, YNP, Wyoming, USA - YL17G07_0 | ecosystem: Environmental > Aquatic > Freshwater > Lake > Sediment | place: USA: Wyoming | collected... | reverse complement strand
GTCCGGGCCGGAAGTTACCGAGCTCTATCAGGTCGGTGTGGCCCCTCCCTCCGGAGGCTTTCAGTTCGTCGGCGGAACACTGTCGGGCCCAGGAGTGCTGACGAACAACGGCACCTTCGTTTTCTCGACCTCCACCAACAAGGAAGTGAGCGGCGCGCAGTTTTCGAACAGTGGCTCGTGCTACTGGGCCGGCGGGGATCTTCACGGCGGCAGCGGTTCGGTTTTTACGAATCAGCCAGGGGCAACATTCGACGTTCAGGGAAACGGTTATTTCTACAACTGGTACGGCGGCGCTGCGTCGCTCGTGAACTCCGGAGTTCTGAGGAAAAGCTACGGAGCGGGGACGTCGACCATCGGAGTCTCGTACTCGGGGGCGGGCGCCGTCGATCTGACCGTCGGAGCTCTCGATTTCTCGGGGGGAGGGGACGCCTCTCCCGCGTTCACGTCGACCAGCGGAACGGTCGTGTCGTTCTCGGCCGGCACGATGACTCTCGGAAGCGGATCGACTTTTTCGGGTGCCGGCGCATTTCGCGTTTCCGGGGCCTCCGTCACGACCGGTTTTCCTTTCGCGGTCTCCAACCTTGAAGTCACGAACGGAGCTTTCAGTGCGAACGCGGCCGTTTCGTCCGGCGGTTTCCTGCTCTCCGGCGGAACCCTGAGCGGGACGGGGACGGTATCACTCGCCGGAGCGGGAACGTGGTCCGGAGGAACGATGTCGGGGAGCGGGTCGACGTCGGTTCTCTCGGGCGGTTCGCTCACCATCAATGGCGGAGGCTTGAAGTCGCTGGTCCAGAGAACTCTCCGGAATGCCGGGACGATCGTTTACGGCGGAACCTACTACCTCGGCAACGGAAGCGGCTCGACCATCGACAATCTCGCCGGCGGACTCTTCGACGTACAGACCGATTACGGCTACATCGAATGGTACGGCGGGGGCGCGCCGAATTTTTCGAATGCGGGAACGCTCCGGAAATCTGCGGGGACGGGCGAGACGAGAATTGCGGGACTCTTCTCCGGCTCCGGCTCGATCGAAGCCAACAGCGGAACGCTGACGCTGGATGGAGGCGGAGCGTTTGGTGGGGCGATGACCGCCTCGAGCGGTGGCATCCTCAACTTCGGCGGCGGCACGTTCGCGCTCGGAATAGGGTCGTCGTGGGGCGGCGCAGGAACCTTCCGGGTTTCCGGCGGCTCGGTCGCGGCCACGCCGGCTTTATCGGCAACCCTGTTCGATTTGACAGGCGGAACCTTCGCTCCGAACGGAGGACTCACGGCTCAGACTTTCACGATGTCGGGCGGAACACTCGACGGCGCCGGGTTGGTCTCGATCAATGGATCGGGTAACTGGAGCGGCGGATTGATGCAAGGGAGCGGCGTGACCTTTGTTCCCGTCTCGTCGACCCTGACGCTTTCAGGCGGCTTCAAAGGACTGAGCGCCCGGACGCTTCGTAACGCAGGAACGGTCATCGCCGGCGGGGGCTACTATCTGGGCGGCGGCAATGGATCGACGATCGAGAATCAATCGACCGGGCTTTTCGATCTTCAGTTCGATTATGGCTACATCAACTGGTACGGCGGGGCCCCCATTTCATTTTCGAATGCGGGGATTCTCCGAAGATCGACCGGGACCGGAACGGCGTCGATCGGGCCCCTCTTCTCGGGTAACGGCTCGATCGAAGTCACGAGCGGAACGCTCTCGCTCGACAATGGGAACGGGGCATCTCCCGCGGGTATCTCCGTTGCGTCAGGGAGCGTTCTTCAATTGGCCGGCGGATCCTTTTCGATCGGTTCGGGAGCGAGCTGGACCTGCCCGGGCACGTTTCGCGTCTCGGGCGCCGGCGTCGCGTCGACGCCTCCGTTGGCCGTGGGTACACTCGAGGTCTCCAGCGGTTCGCTCACGGCCTCCGGAGCACTGACCTCACCGAGCGTCTCGATTTCCGGAGGGACGCTCACCGCCAATGGCGGACTGACTGTGACGAGTCTGGCGCTGTCGGGCGGAAGCCTCGACGGCACCGGTTCTGCAACGATCACCGGGTCGGGTTCCTGGACGGGCGGAAACATGACCGGGACGGGCGTGACAGTCGTTCCGGTCGGCATCACGCTGACGCTTTCCGGCGGCAGCTTCAAAGGACTGAGCGCCCGGACTCTTCGCAATGCGGGAACGGTCGTCCTGGGCGGCGGCTATTACCTCGGCGGTGGCAATGGCTCGACCGTCGAGAATCAGGCCACCGGACTTTTCGACCTTCAGTCCGATTATGGCTACATCAGCTGGTTTGGCGGCGCCTTTTCGTTCACAAACGCGGGAGCTCTCCGAAGATCGACCGGAACCGGCGCGGCTTCGATCGGAGCCGCTTTCTCGGGCACCGGCTCGATCGACGTGTTGAGCGGATCGCTCACTCTGTACGACGGGAATAACGCCTCCCCTGCAACTGTCTCGATTTCGTCCGGGACCACTCTTCAATTGGCCGGCGGATCCTTCTCGATCGGTTCGGGAACGAGCTGGACCTGCCTTGGAACGTTTCGCGTTTCCGGTGCTTCCGTCGTGTCGACTCCTCCGCTCGCCGGGAACGTATTCGATATCACGAGTGGATCCTGGACAGCGGCTGGAAAACTGACATCGACGACCCTGACGATCTCGGGAGGTTCGCTCATTGCCGACGGCGGCGCCTCGCCGGCGAGCTTCTCGCTCTCGGGCGGCACCCTCGACGGATCGGGAACGGTGACGCTCGGCGGTGGCGGAAACTGGACGGGCGGCAGTATGACCGGCTCGGGAGTCACGCTGGTTCCAACCGGCCAGACGCTGACGCTCTCCGGCGGAGGCTTAAAGGGCCTGAGCTCCCGCACGCTTCGAAACGCCGGGACGACCATCTACGGCGGGGGCTACTACCTTGGCTACGGGTTTGGTGCGGTGATCGAGAATCAGGCGACCGGCCTCTTCGACGTTCAGACCGATTATGGATTCTGGACCTGGTTCGGCGGCGCGCAAGCGCAATTCACGAATGCGGGAACGCTCAGGAAATCCGCCGGAACCGGCACGACCACGTTCTACGCGGATTACTCGGGATCGGGAACCGTGGAAGTTCAGACGGGGAGACTCGATTTCGCGGGCGCCTTCGCTCCTTATTCCGGCGGGGTTCTGACGACCGGCGCATACGTATTGAACGGCACCCTTCGTATTCCCTCTGCGGCGATCGTGACGAATTCCGCGTCGATCACGCTCGATGGTCCTTCGTCGGCGATCCGGAACTACCCGAGCGACGCCGACGCACTGTCCGGATTGTCTTCGAACACGGGATTGGGAGCCCTGACGGTTACGAACGGCCGGTCGTTGTCGCCGGCGGCGCCGTTCGCAAACGCCGGCAGCGTGACGATTGGGGCGGCGGGCAATCTGGCTCCTTCGGGCGGCTTCGTCCAGACGTCCGGGTCGTCCACATTGTCGGGCGGAACGCTGACGGCATCCCTGGCGGACGTTCAGGGGGGAGTTTTCAGGGGGAGTGGTACCGTTGCGGGAACGCTGAAGAACAATGGGCAGCTTCTGCCGGGCGGGAGTCTCTCCAGTGGAATTCTCTCGGTGACAGGCTCGTTCTCTCAGCTTCCCGCCGGATCTCTCGGGGTTGAAATCGGCGGAGTGGCGGCGGGCACCGGGTTCGACCAGCTCGCGGTTTCCGGCACGGCCACGCTTGCCGGGAGCTTCGACGTCTCTCTCATCAATTCTTACGTCCCGCCTCAGTCGACCAGCTTCGGGGTCATGACCTTCGCTTCGCGAAGCGGCGACTTCGACGTGAAGACCGGGCTCGAATACGCCCCTGGCGACTATTTCGCGCCGTCCTACGGCGCGTCGGTTTTCAATCTGACCTCGGCGCAACGCACGATTGCGATCGACGACGCCATCGTCACGCGCCCGGCGGCCGGAACGACGACCATGGTTTTCCGGCTGACGCTGTCGTCTCCTTCGGTCTCGCCGGTGACGGTGGCCTGGCAGACGAACAATGGGACTGCGATCGCCGGAACCGACTATTCGAGCGGGAGCGGGATCCTCACGATTCCTGGCGGAGTGGCGACGGCGTCGATTCTCGTGACCATCCTCGGCGGTTCCCCGGGGCCCGACGTCAGCTTTTCGCTCGATCTGTCGAGCCCGTCGGGGGCTTTGCTGGCCGACACGCAGGGGATCGGAACCATCACCGCGAACCCCGTTTCCGGCTCCGGCTTCGACGACGAATTCACGAGCTCCACGCTCGACCCCAAGTGGACGATCCTTCGCCCCAACGCAACCCACTGGAGCCTGACAGCCGCCCCGGGCAGCCTTCGGATCACGACCGAGCCGGGAGACATCAATGCCGGGTCGGGCAACGACGGGAAGAACGTCTTCCTTCAGGCGGCGCCGGGCGGGGACTGGGAGATTGTCACGCACCTGCTCTTCAATCCCACGCAGGCAGTTCAGAAAGCCGGGCTCGTCGTCTGGCAGAGCGACGACAACTTCGTCTCGATCGAACGGAGGAACGGTCAGGTCGTGCTGACGTCGGAGATCAATGGCGTCGATTCAACCTGGACTGCGCTTTTCGGGGCGACCGACTTCTATTTGAAGCTCACGCGAGGCAATGACAATTACGCGGGGTGGTTCTCGACTGACGGCGTTTCCTGGACTCCGGTCGGAATCGCGTTCAAGCCGGCCTTCACCGGCGTCCTGTCCATGGGCTTTTTCGCCTGGAACGGCGCCGGATCGGCCGCCGCGCAGATTGCCGCCGGCTTCGACTTCTTTCACTGGACCAGTTACGCCGTCGCCGGTTACTTCGACGATTTCGGATCGGCGTCGCTCGACGCCGGATGGAGCTGGGTGCGGGAGGACGCGACGCACCACTCCTTTGTCGCGGCGGGAACCGGCTCACTGCGAATCACGACGCAGGATGGGACGCTCGATCAGGCGGTGAATTCACAGAAGAACATCCTTGTTCGAAATGCGCCCGTCGGCGACTACTCTCTCATCTCGAAAGTTGCGTTCGCTCCGTTCGCGCCGCGACAGGTCGCCGAGCTTTTCTACTACCGGGGAGACGACGATCATCTCGGGATCGTGCGTGAAGCGGCGAGCACCACGGGGTCGGGCGCGGCTGTGATTCGCGAGCTGGGAGCCGTTTCCGAATCCTGGGGGCGGATCGTCGATCGCGGCGACCCGACGTGGCTGCGTCTCGACCGGATCGGCGCCGACTCCTTCGCGTTCGTTTCACACGACGGCGCCAAATGGACGCTCGTCGAGACTCTGCGCGAACCGGCGCTCTGGTCGACGTCGGTTGCGCTGGGAGCGACGAATGCGCAAGGCGGGGAACCTGAGATTCCCGCCGACTTCGACGATTTCCGCCTTCAGCCGCTGATCGTGACGTCGCGTCATCCCGACAGTGGCAGGGTCGGTGCGCCGTATTCCGTCGCGCTTGCCGCCGAGAATCTTTCGGGTCCTGGGGTCTGGAGTCTCGTTTCCGGTTCGGCACTTCCTCCCGGGCTTTCGCTCTCGGCAGTAGGCGTGATCTCGGGTACGCCGACGACTCCGGGAATCTTCGCGTTTGACGTTCAGATCGCCGACGCGGCGGCGGTTCCGGCCACCGCGCCGGTCTCGATGGCGATCGTCTCGTCCTCGTTGACGGATGAATCATTCTCTTCGTCGATCGGATCGCAGTGGGCCTGGACCAATGAGGACGGAGCCCGCTGGTCGATTGCGGCCAGGCCGGGAAATCTTCGGATCACGACGCAAGCGGGCGATGTCGCTGCATCGTCGAACAATTTGAAGAATCTTCTTCTCGAGTCGGCTCCCTCGGGCGATTTCGAGGCGACGACGTGGATCGCACTCGATCCGGCCGCGAACAATCAACAGGGATTCCTGGCGGCCTACGCGGGTACCGATGACTATGTCCTGCTGTCGCGGGCGTACGACGGCACACAGTCGCCTCCGGATCGACTCGTTCTCGTGCGGGAGATCGGCGGCGCGAGGACGACGGCGAGCGCGCCGGTCGCGGCATCGGGTCTCTATTTGCGAATCACGCGTTACGGGACCGACTACAGCGGCTGGTACAGCTTCGACGGACGAAGCTGGGAGCGGGTCGGAGCGTTCGCCGGCATCGCGTTTCTTCCGCCGCCCCCGGATGAGAGCGGCGGCTCGGCGAATGGGTCTCGCAGTGAGAGATCGAACAAGGATGCCGTAGCGGCGCCCGTGGGCCCCCTGACAGCCCCCGTTCCCCTTCGTCTGGCCAGTGACATCGTCCCGGGCCCCGACGGTCAGGATCTTCTCTCCGTTTCGGGGGCGGGTCAGAGGGTCAATCGCGATGGCGGTCCGGTCGACGGCGTCGCGACACAGATCACGACGGGCCGTCCCGGCGGAGATCTCTTCTTCAATACGAACGCGACGAGCCGGGGCGACACGCAGGGGGGGAATAGCTATTACGACGATGCGAGAAAAAACCGCGCCTACGGAGGCTCCTACATCTACGTCGACGGAGAGCCGAGCGTGTCTCACGAAGGGATCGGGATGCACGCGAACCGTTTCGTCACCTTCGACCTCGCGCAGGTTCGATCCGATTTCGGTCTCCTGGCGGCGGCTCCCTTCCGGTTCACCGGCCGCGCCGGGCTGAACGATACGGGCTGTTGCGGTTCAGGAGCCTACGCTTTCATCCTGCTCGACGGCATCGAAGTCTTCGCACCGCCCCTGATGAATTTTTCCGACCTCGCGATTCCATTCGACATTGCGATACCAGGGTCGGGCCGGTACCTGACCCTGGTGGCGACGGACGCCGGGGACTACAACTGGGACCACGTCGTGTTCGAAAATGCCCAACTGACGCCGCTGAGCGCTCAGATCGGGATCTCGGCCATGAACGGCAGCCCTTCGTCGGCGCCGGGAATTCCGGCCGATTTCGATTTTGTCCGGGCGTCGGCCTATCAAGTGACCGACTTCACCGATTCTTTCGATCGCTGCTCGCTCGACCGGGGGTGGAGAGTCGTCAACGAAAATTACTCGAACATCTCCTTCATTCCGGCCTGCCCGAACCCCACGTCCATCCGGATCACGACGGAAACCGGAGACAACTCCCAGGGCGCGAGCTCCGAGAAGAACGTGCTCATCCGGCCGGCTCCATCGGGTGATTTCAGCCTGCGCACGAAGCTGGCATTCAATCCAACCCAGCCCTACCAGCAGGCCGGAATCGTCGTCTGGCAGGACGACGACAATTTCATCCGGCTGTTCCGGAGCAACGACGGGTCGTCGATCGTCCAGTTCGCCCGGGAATCGTCCGCGATTTTCACGGCGCTGTCGGTCCCGGAGTCCTCGACGTCGACCTGGCTCAGGATCGATCGCGTCGGCGCCGTCTACTACGGTTACGAAAGCACGGATGGAGCGGCCTGGCTGAAGATCGGTAACTTCACGGCGAGTCTCCAGAACCCTTACGTGTCGATGCAGGCCTTCAATGGGGTGACGAGTGTTCCCTCGATTCCGGCCGATTTCGATTTCCTCACGATTCAATCACTGGTGATCGCGACGCGCTCGGTGCCCGGGGCTTCCGTCAATCAGCCCTATAGCGCGACGATCACGGCGGAAGGGGGAGCCGGCGGACTCTCGTGGTCGGTTCAATCCGGTTCGCTCCCTCCGGGGCTCTCACTGGGCGCAGGGAACGGAATCGTTTCGGGCCTTCCGTCGTCCGGAGGCTCCTACTCCGTGACGATCCGCGTGGTCGATACGGCTGGCGCTTCGGCGACGACCGAATTGGTCTTCGATGTGGCGGGGCAGAGCTACGACGACGAGTTTTCCGGACCGGGCATTCGCCCCGACTGGAGCTGGATCCGGCAGGACGCGACGCATTGGGCCCTCTCGGGCGGGAATCTGTCGATCACGACCCAGAGCGGCGACATTCTCGGAAACGCGAACAATGGAAAGAACATCGCCGTTCAGACGGCTCCCGCCGGCGACTGGACGATCGAGACGCACCTGGCGTTCAATCCTGTTGCCGACCGTCAGTCGGCGGGGCTCCTCGTCTACGACGGAGATGACCAGTGGGTTCGCGTCGCTCGGATGTATACCGCGAGCGACGGCGGGCAGGTCGTCCGGATCGAGAGAGAGCGGCAGGGGTTTGCGCTCGGCTTCTCGCTGGCGTTCACGGGAACGAATCTGTACCTCCGGCTGACCCGCGCGGGTTGCAGCTTCACTGCGTGGGCATCGCCGGACGGGCTCGCCTGGAGCGTCGTAGGAACTCTTTCAGATATTCCGATGGCTGGGGCCAGGATCGGGATTTTCGCAATGTCGGGAGCGAGCGGCTCCGAAATTTCCGCAGCGTTCGATTACTTCCGCTGGTCCGCCTACGCGGCCGGGCCGTTCTTCGACGATTTCCCGAGCTCGACGCTCGAGGGCGGCTGGTCCTGGTTACGCGAAGACGTCGCCAGGCACTCCTGGCTGAACGGCCCGCCCACGGCTCTCCGGATCATCAATCAGTCCGGCGAGTTGTTCGGAACCTGCTGCAACAATGCGAAAAACCTGCTGCTCCGGGGCGCGCCGGCCGGCGATTATTCGATCGTCACGAAAGTCGCGGTCAATGTCGACGAGACTGCGGAACGGGCGGCGCTCCTCGTCTATCAGAACGACGACGCTTACGTCGAGCTCTCGAGGGCCTGGGTCGACCAGAATGCGGTCAACATGTCGAGCGACGCCGGCGTGGCCAGTATCTATGCCAATCAAACACGGTGGACGTCGAATCCGGCCTGGATGAAGCTCGATCGCGTCTGCGGCTCCTATTACGGCTCCCTGAGTTCGGATGGATCGAGCTGGACGGAGATCTGGCGGATCGAGTCGCCGGAGCTCTCGCCCGACCGGGTCGGCGTTTCCGCTTATCAGGGGCAGGTCGGAGCCTCCACGGCTTCGCCGGCCGACTTCGACTTCTTCCGGATCCAGCCTTTCGTGGTGCTGACTCGCACTCTGTCCGGCACTGTCGTTGGAGCAACGCATTCGGCGGATCTGTTTGCAGCAAACGCCAGCGGAGCGGCAACGTGGGCGCTTGCGCCGGGTTCCCTCCTTCCGCCCGGCCTGTCGCTCTCCGCCGGCGGGACGATTTCGGGAACGCCTTCCGGCGCGGGGGAGTTCGCCTTCGATGTCGTCGCGACCGATGCCTCGTCGACAGTGGCGACGGCTCATCTCGGGATTCACGTATCGGCCGGCTCGCCCCACGACGACGAGTTCTCGTCGGCGACCCTCGATCCCAAGTGGTCGATCGTTCGCCCCGACGTTTCGGCCTACAGTCTCAGTGCGTCGCCAGGCTCACTCCGGATCGTTGCGAAGCCCGGTGCTCTCTCTTCGAACAATATCGGCAATATCGTCCTTCAGACGGCGCCGGCCGGCGATCAGGAGATTGTGACTCGGATGTGGTTCCCGGCGCGCCAGAACTACGACCACGCAGGGATTCTCTATTACCAGGACGACGATAATTTCGTCGCCATGGCGAGGCACTATTCGGACGGGTGTCCGACGAGAAACTGCATGCTGTTTTACTGGGAGGCGGCCGGCGCTCAGACTTACCTGACGATTCCGGTGGACACCACGGTCAACTACCTCCGGATCACGAAAACCGGAAATGACTATACGGGCTGGTACTCGACCGATGGGGCCGCGTGGACGCCGGCTGGTTCAGCGTCGAATGTGGTTCTATCGTCCCCGAGAATGGGTTTCCTGGCGGCGACGGTCTTTGCGGGCATCGACAAACCGGCCGACTTCGATTTTTTCCACTGGAAGCCTTATTCTCCGGCATCCGTCACGGAGAACTTCTCGTCCTGTGTTCTCGACCCGGCCTGGCGGGTCGTGCGCGAGGATCCCACGCATTGGGCCTATCAACCCGATTGCGCGACTCCGGCGGCGCTGCGTATCACGACGCAATCGGGCGACCTGAACGGAAACAGCAATCGGAACATGTTTCTGCATTCAGCTCCTGCCGGGAGCTTCAGTGTCATCGCGAAAGTCGCGATCAGCCCCTCTCAGAACGCTCAGCAGGCGGGGATCGTCGCTTACCAGAACGATGACAATCTGATTCGCTTGACGAGACTCTGGTGGAACTCTCCTCTCGTCGAGTTTGGCCGTGAGATCGCCGGCAGCTGGTCGAGCACGCTTGTCGATTCTGCGTCGAATCCCACGTGGCTTCGGCTCGACAAGATCGGATCCGACTGGATCGGGTACTCCAGCGCCGACGGAACGGTGTGGGCGAAAATCGGAACCATCACCCTGCCGCTTTCGGCTCCTTCGGCCGGCTTGATCGCGTTCAATGGCTCGGGCGGCGCCGCCGAGATCCCGGCTGATTTCGATTTCTGGAAGATTCAGTCGCTCATCATCACGTCGCGTTCACTTCCCGGGGGCTCGGTCGGCCTGACGTATTCCTCGACTCCGCAGATTTCTGGGGCCGTGGGGGCGTTGTCCTGGAGCGTCGCTTCCGGATCGCTTCCTCCGGGGCTCGCGCTCGATTCCCTGACTGGAGCGATCACCGGAACGCCGACTGTGGAGGGTTCCTACCTGTTCACGCTGTCTTTGTCGGATTCTTCGGCCGCCGTCACCACCGCCGAGGAGTCGATCTCGATCGCCGCCTCCTCCATTTACAACGACGAGTTCACGGGAGCATCGCTCGACCCCAGGTGGTCCATCATCCGGCCGGATGCGTCGCACTGGAGTCTGACCGGAAATCCCGGAAACATCCGGATCACGACGCAGGCCGGCGACACGTACGACGGCGACGTATCGGGACGGAACATCTTCGTGCAGACCGCCCCGCCGGGAGACATGGAGATCACGACCCACCTTCATTTTGTGCCGACGGGTTACAACCAGGACGCGGGTCTTCTTCTTCGTCAGGATGACGACAATTTCGTCCAGATGTATCGCGGATACCATTCGTGCTGCGGACAATTCGTCAGCTTTTATGCCGAAGTCGCCGGCGCGAGCTACGCGGGTTTTGTCGTCGCACAGACCTCGAGCGACGTTTACCTGCGATTGGTGAGGTATGGGAATGACTACACCGGCTCCTATTCTCTGGACGGCGAACGCTGGACGACCGTCGGAGTCGCTTACGGCGTCGTCTTGTCGCCGTCGCAGATGGGCTTTTTCGCCTGGAACCGTCAGGGCAGCGCCCCGCAGGAAATCTTCGCCGACTTTGACTTCTTCCATTGGCGCGCCTATACGGTTCCGCCGCTGTTCGACGATTTTCCGTCGGCGTCCCTCGATTCGAAATGGTCGTGGATCCGGGAAGACTCGCTCAATCACTCCTGGACGCCGGCCGGGGGCGGAGCGGTGCGGATAACGGCGGAGAGCGGTGTTCTGACCGGAGGAAGCAACAATCAACGCAACGTGCTGACCCGTCCGGCCCCGGCCGGCGACTATTCGATCGTCACGAAAGTCAGTTTCGCGCCGACGGCCAGCGACCAGGCAGCGTCGATCCTCTTCTATGGAAACGACGATCAATTCCTTCTCGGGTCGCGGACCTATTCGGGCTCCCAGCTCGCGGCCTCGACGCGGGAAATGTCGTCCAGCTCGACGTTCGGTCGTTCGCGCTATCTCACCTCGACGACGACCTGGCTCCGGATCGATCGCATCTCGCTCCGGTATGTGGTTCTCGTCTCCGCCAACGGAGTCTCCTGGACGGAGATCGACCGGTTCGAGCTGCCGAGTCTCGTGCCCGACAAAATCGGATTGGCCGCCACGAGCGGAACCGGAAGCGCTTCCGACATTCCCGCGGACTTCGACTTTTTCCGGATTGCGCCACTGGTCGTGAAGACCCGGGCGCTCGTTTCGGGGACGATTGGCTCCAATTATTCGAGCTCATTGTTAGCCGCAAACGTGATGGGAACGGCGACCTGGTCCCTGGATGCCGGATCGGTCCTTCCACCGGGACTGTCTCTGGCACCCTCAGGAACCGTTTCGGGTACGCCGACGGCCGCAGGGCTCTACACCTTCGGCGTCCATGTCGTCGACGATGCGGGAATTGCAGCGCCGGCGCTCGTCGCACTTGCGATCGTTCAGCCTTACGGCCCCGGCGTTCTGGACGATGGTTTCGACGGAGCGATCAGCCCGCAATGGTCCTTCATCCGGGAGACCCCGGCGAATCACTCGGTCACGGCTGCGCCCGGGTGGCTTCGGATCGCGACGGAAACCGGCGATCTTTATGGCGGATACAACAATGACCGGAACCTGCTGGCGGCGCCGGCGCCGGCGGGGGACTTCATCGCGACCACCCGCTTTCGCAATCCGGGCCGCTTGACCTACCATCTCGGCTCGCTCGGACTGTATCAGGACGACGAAAACTACCTTCGGTTCAATCTTCATTTCAACGTCTTTAAGAACCTCGATCTCGACCGGGAGGTCGCAGGAAGCTACTCCGGCACGTCGTCTGCCATCGACCTCGACGAGATCTTCTACAAGATGACGAGGACGGGAACGACACTGACGTTCGAGTGGAGCTCGGACGGCGCTGTCTGGAAGACGTACGGCACGTACTACGGCATTTCGTACTCATCGCCGAAGATCCTTCTTCAGGCGGCTAACGGCGCTGGCGGGACGTCCGTCCCGACGAACCTCGATCGCGATTTCGTCCTCGTTCAGTCCTATCAACCGGGACCAGCCATCGACGATTTCAGTTCCTGCTCGCTCGATCCGGCCTGGTCCATCATTCGTGAGGACGAGGCGAAGTGGCAGTTCATCCCCAACTGCGGCTCGCCGAACGCGATCCGGATCTTCACCAGAAACGGTGACATTGCCGGAGGAAACAACGCCTCGAATCTTTTCCTTCGGTCGGCTCCACCGGGGGATTATTCCCTTCTGGCGGCCGTCTCCCTCTCCCCGGCTTCAAATGGACAGCAGGCTCCGATCTTTTTCTACCAGGACGACGATCATTTCGTGGAAGTCGGAAGAAGCTTCAATAGCTCGGCGGCTCCTTCCCAGCGCGCGTTCTTCCACATGGAGGGGTATGACCCGGCCACGACGAGCGAGATCGATTTTTCAGGCGCCAGCTTCCGTCTGAGGCTCGACCGGATCGGATCCTCCTACTATGGCTCGGTTTCGAGCGATGGCGTCAACTGGACCGAAGTCGGGAGAGCGACGACCGGCCTTCTGGTTCCGAGGGCCGGATTCTCGGCGTGGAATGCTGCCGGTGCGGTCGAAACCCCCGCTGATTTCGACTCGTTCAGAATCCAGACGTTCATCATCACCACGAGATCGCTGCCCAATCCGTTTTTCGGAGCCCCGTATTCCCAACAGCTTCAAACGAGCGGCGGCGCGGCCGTGAACTGGATCGTCTCGTCCGGGTCGATGCCGGCGGGTCTGTCGCTCGATCCCTCCACCGGTCTCATTTCTGGAAACGCAAATCAGGATGCGACGGCCACCTGGCAGGTGCGCGCCACCGACGCCGCGGGAAACGTCTCCACCGCCGATTACACGGTCACGGCGTCTCATGGGATCACCGCTCACTATTTCGACGGCACGAGCGGTCCGTCTCCGGCGTTTGGAACGATTCGCGTCACGCGGCTCGAAAACCCGGCGACCTTCGACTACACCTTCCCGGCGGCGCCGGACCCGGCTGTCGGAACGCCATTCCAGGCGCGGTGGACGGGGTATCTCACGCCGCCGTCGATCGATGGGGCTTATCACTTCCGGGGAACCGCGAACAGCGGCTTCCGGCTCTACATTGCCGGGCGGCTCGTCATCGACCGCTGGAACGACGACAATGGATCCTCGCCGTCGGTCCCCGTGGGGGTCTCACTGACGCACCAGGTCAGCTATCCCCTGGTCGTCGAATACTACGAGTCGACGCTGCCCGGTAACCTTCGAATCGATTACGCGCTGCCGGGAAGCACGACCTATCTCCCGCTCCCCCTGACCTGGATTGGAACGGGCGGGCCGGTTGTCGCTGCAGCTTCACCGGCGTTCGGCGGAATCGGAACCACTGTGACTCTCCGGGGAGGCGGGTTTCTCGCGTTGCAGGGGGCGTCCACCATCTCCGCCGGAGGAGCGGCCGTGACGTCTTATCCCTCGTGGGGCGAAGACGGAGTCAGCTTCCAGATTCCCGCCGGTGCGACAGCCGGGGCGAACGGGGCGTATTCCGTTGTCGTGACGACGGCGGGCGGATCGAGTGATCCGTTTCCGGTCTGGACATCACGTCGAGGGCTGACGGCCGACTTCCACAATGCGACGGGAGTCTTCCCGCCGTCGTTTGGGTCGGTCGCGTCGGAGGTCGTTATCGAGAAGCTGGTCCAGGACTGGAAATCGAACTCTCCCGCCGCCGGAGTCAATTCCGACTTCTCCCTTCGGGTGACCGGTTTTCTGACTGTACCCGAAACCGGAGCCTGGACTTTCGCCAGCTGTCACGACGACGACGTGAGGATCACGGTAGCGCAGACTCAGATTCATCAGGATGGGACGGCCGGATGTTCTGTCGCGACGGCGGTGCCATTGACCGCAGGTACGCCAGTGCCGATCATCATCGAGCATCGCGACTCGGGCGGAGCGGCTTCCCTGACGCTCGAAGCAACGAGTCCCTCGGGCGTCCTCCGCGAGGTGCCGACCGATTGGCTCGATCCCCGGCCGGTGATCGAATCGATCGCGCCGGTGAGGGGTGTTGCCGGCGACACCGTCACGATCTTCGGCGGCGGCTTCGGGCCCGGCGGGGTGACCGTGACCTTCAATGGAACGCCGGCCACTGTGAGCTCGTCATCGGAGGATACGATCCAGGTCGTGGCTCCCGCCGGAGTCTCGCTGTATCCCGATTCCTCCGCGGACATTCTGGCCACGCGAAACGGCCGGACTTCGAATCCTTTCCGGTTCTCGTATTTTTCCTGTCAGGTTCTGACCTCGGGTCAGCCAGGTGATGCTGCCTTGACCGTCAGTTTCACGGGAGCCTCGACCGGAGGCGCTGCCCCGCTGAGTTACGACTGGGATTTCGGAGACGGGAGCGCGCATTCCGCAGTGGCCAATCCTTCCCACGAATACCTTGCCTCCGGAACCTACATCGCGGCCATGACGATCGTCGACCAGTCGTTGACGCAGTGTGTTTCGAACGCCCTCGTCCGAGTCAACGACCTCCCGTCGTGCACGGCCGGCGCGAGTCAGCTGTCGGGAATCAAGCCGTTCACGCCGAGCTTCAATGCTTCAATCGCGGGAGGAACTCCGCCGTTCTCCTACTCGTGGAATTTCGCGGACGGAACCGGGCCGTCGACTCAGGCCAGTCCGTCCCATACGTTCCTGACAGCCGGCGACTACAGCGTTTCGGTCGTCGTGACGGACGCGAATCCGGGAGGGGCCAGGAGCTGTCTGTCGAACGTTGCGATTCACGTTGATCCCGTTCCGCCTCTGGGGTGCGGCGGAAGTACGGCAAACGCCTCGGGATTTGCTCCTCTCACCACCAGCTTCCTGTCCGTGCCGACGGGCGGGACGCCGCCCTATGCCTATCGCTGGAATTTCGGCGACGGCGGGGCCGAGGTGACGGCGCAAAACACCACTCACACCTACACGTCTGGCGGAACCTATGCCGCGACGCTTTCGGTAGCCGACTCGAGCTCGCCGATTCAGTCCTGCACGCAAGGTTTCACGATCTCGGCTGCCGGCCTCGGCGCCAGCATATCGGCGACTCCGATGAACGGGCCGGCTCCATTTTCGCCGACCTTCAGCGTTTCTCCCGTGGGCGGCACCGCGCCCTACTTCTACAGTTGGAATTTCGGCGACGGGCAACTTTCATCGAACCTTCAGACGCCGACCCACACGTATGTGACTGCGGCCGATTACACGGTCACGGTGACGGTCACCGATTCGAGCGGGCCCGTTCAAAGCGCCACCCGCACGATCACCGTCAGCGCCGAAGGGATGGAGGTTCGGATCACCGCGACTCCGTCCGTCGGGCGGCCGCCGCTGGGCGTTTCTTTCAATACGCTCGTCACCGGCGGCACGGCTCCTTTCGCGTACTCGTGGAATTTCGGAGATGGCAGCGCGGGATCGAGCCAGAAGAATCCCTCGCACACCTACTATGCCGCCGGCGAATTCACGGCCACAGTGATCGTTCGCGACAGCTCGGCGCCGCAGCAGGTCGTACAGGCGACCGCAAGTCTCACCGCCGGCGGCTGGCCTCTTTATCACTACGATCTCCAGCACACGGGCCGCGCGCCTTTCGTCGGATCGGACGCGGGGACCGTGAAGTGGAGCTTTTACGCGGGGCAGGCGGTCTACGGCTCTCCGGCGGTCGACGCCAATGGGCGGATCTACATCGGCGCTTCGGACGGAAAGCTCTGGTCGCTCAATCCCGACGGTTCGGTCCGCTGGAGTTACCAGACGGGCGGGCCGATCGAATCGTCGCCGGCCGTCAATGGCGATGGCCGGGTGTTCGTCGGGTCGGCGGACGGCAAGCTCTACGCGATCGACACCGCGGCCGGAACGCTGGTGTGGAGTTTCCAGACTGCCGGGCCGGTGGCTTCGTCGCCGACTCCGGGTCCCAATGGGGGAGTCTTTATCGGGTCGCAGGACGGCTCGGTCTATTACGTCGACGCGAGCGGCGCGGCGAGTTGGAATCATCTGCTGGCGCCTCCGACGATCAAAAAGAACCCGATCGATCCGGAGGGGTGGAAATTTGGAATCGGCGCGGGAATCTCGGCTTCCATGGTGTCGTCGCCATCCGGAACCGTCTACGCAGGCGACTCGACCGGAAAACTGTCGGCCTTCACCGCATCGGGAGACTTCCTTTGGAGCTATCAGACCGGCGGAGCGATCGTGAGCTCGCCCATGGTGGGAGCCGGCGGGACGATCTACGTCGGTTCCCAGGACCACAAGCTCTATGCGATCAGGGCGGACGGTACGTTTGCCTGGTCGTACGCCGCGGGGTCTGCGGTTGCCTCGTCGCCCGCTCAAGCGTCAAACGGGGAGATCCTCTTCGGATCCGATGACGACTCTCTCTATCGCCTGACTGCGACGGGGGCGCTGGTCTGGAGCTACCTGACCGGCGGAGTCGTTCGTGCCGCGCCGGCGATCGCCTCCGACGGCCGTATCTACTTTCCGTCGGGCGATGGATTCCTGTATGCGTTGAACGAATCCGGAACTCTTTCCTGGCGTCAAAGCTTCGCCGGAATGGGCACCAGCGACTCGGACACTTTGTTGGCGAGCTCGCCGGCGATCGGCGCAAACGGAACGGTTTACATCGGCACCGGCAGTGCCTCGGAGCTCCTCTCGTTCCAGGATTTCAAGTGCGATGTCTTCGCAAATCCGGGAACCGGAACCGCGCCTCTGACCGTCGGGTTCACGACCTCGGTCTCCGGCGGTTCGGCGCCGTTTACCTACAGCTGGGACTTCGGTGACGCGAGCACCGGTTCCGGCGCGTCGACGACGCACCAATACGCGAGTCCAAAGGCCGCCCCTTACGTCGTCACGATGACGCTGACCGACGCGTCGAGCGCGACCTGTCAGATTGGAATTCCGGTCACAGTGACCGCGGCTCCGGTTCTGAGCGTTTCCGCGCAGGGCAGCCCGGCCTCGGGGAACGTTCCGATGACGACCACACTGTCCACTTCGACCAGCGGCGGAACTCCGAGTTATTCCTATGCCTGGGACTTCGGCGATGGCACGACGGGCGCCGGAGCATCGCCGTCGCACAATTATTTTTCTCCCGGAACCTATTCCGCGCGGGTCGCCGTCACGGATTCGGGAATTCCCCTGCAAACGGCATCCTACACAGTGACGATCGTTGCGGCGCTCAGCCCGATCACGACGTCGGCTTCAGTGAGTCCGACGGCGGGCGAACCTCCGCTTCCAGTGAGTTTCACCTCTTCGGCCGTCGGTGGAACTGCGCCCTATCACTATGATTGGGATTTTGGTGATGGATCGGTTCACGGCGCCACGCAGTCGGTCAGTCACACTTACGTCACGGAAAGCACCTTCACGGTGCTCGTCACGATCACGGACAGCTCGAGCCCGGCACAGGGTGCATCGAGAACCTTTACCGTCGTGGTCGGCACCGGCCTTCAGGCATCTGCGGTCGCGGATCCGGAAGAGGGGGCCGCGCCCCTCTCTGTCAGTTTCTCCGGAGCCGGGGTGTACGGAAAGCTTCCCTACACCTACGCCTGGAGCTTCGGTGATGGCGCCGCTTCCTCGGCACAGAGCCCCTCGCATTCCTATACCGGCCTCGGGTTCTACTCGGCGTGCCTGACCGTCATTGACGCACAGCCCAAGAAAGCGAAGAGCTGTGTGACGATCAGCGCATGGGCGGGGGCCTGTCCCGGCGGCGTATTGTCTCTGCGTGCCGGGAAGACCGGAAGCTTCCGCCTTCTCTGGTGTGACACGGGCCAGGGAAGTTATGCGGTCAAGCGGGGGTCTGAGCCCGGTTCCCTGTCGACGCACGCGACGGTCAATGGACAGTTCGTCTACGACGACCCGACGCTGGAGGACGGACAGACGTGGTTCTACGAAGTGGACTGATCCGGGCCGGGCGGCATTGAATCCAGTGCGGTCAGGGCGAGAGCCACTTCCGTTTGGAGGCTCGACTCGCCGGTTCGCTCGCCGAGTTGAAGCGCCTTTTCGAGTGCCTCCCGCGCCGGGGCCAATTCTCCGTCGGCGGCGAAACTGCGCGCTTCGATCAGATGGATCCAGCCCACGAGATCACTTCGTTCAGCGCTGTCGGAAGGAACTCGGGCGAGATTCGCATGGTCGAGGGCTGCCTTGCAGTCCCCGGCCGCGAGATCGATCTGAGCCAGTCCGATGTACGCCTCGGCTACGAGGGAGGGATTTCCAATCTGGGTGGCGAGCCCGAGGGCCTCTTCGAAGCGGGACCGGGCCTCCGAAGGTTGATTCTCGGCGAGATCGAGCCGGCCCAGTCCCAGGATGCTTTCCGCCGCCTCCGCCTTGAGGTTCAGTTCGAGATAGATTTTCGAGGATTCGTCGTAGGCTTCGCGGGCTGGCTCTCGTTTGGAGGAGAGCTCGAAGAGGCGGCCGATGTTGTTGCAAACCATTGCGACACCATTGCGGTCCCCGATCGCGGCGAAGAGCGCCCGCGCGCGATTGAAGTTCTGGCGCGCCCGTTCGGTATCTGAGGTCGCCCCGAGGCAGATTCCCAGAGTGTTGAGTGTCGTGGATAGCATCGGCTTGTCGCCGACCCTTTCGAATACGGTGGAAGCCTCCTGGCAGGCCTCGATGGCCGATTGGAGATCGCCTCGACTTGCGGCGACGTTGGCCAGGTTGAATCGTGCGATGGCCGACCAGCGTCGATCGTCGATTTCGTCGAAAATCAGCCGGGCCCTGGAGAAGGACGATTCGGCGTCGCCGAGGCGGCTCTGGCGGAAATGTGAATTTCCTGCGGCGACGTTCAGCTTGGCTTCGGCGAGCCGGTCGCCCGACTCCTGGGCGAGCGCGAGGGCCTGCACGGCGTCTTCGAGGCTCTCGGTGAACTTTCCCCAGAAAGAAAAAAGCGAAGATCGCTCGTAGATGAAGTTCGCGAGCTGCTTCGTGTCGTGGACGGCTTCGGCGTCGGAGATGGCTGCATCGAGGTCGTCTTTTGCTTCGGAATATTGAGAAGCGATCCGCTTGATGTATCCGCGCTTGGCCAGGAGCCGCCGTCTTTCCGACAAGGGTACGTCGAAATCCTTCGACCCGGCGATGGCGATCGCCCGGTCGAGCAACAGGAGCGCCTGGTCGGTGAAGTAGAGCCCCGCCGCGCGGTCGGCCGCTCTGACCAGATACGGAAACGCCTTGTCCTGCTTCTCCGCCTCGAGCCAGTGGTGAGCGATGCGTTCGAGATAATCTTCACGGCGGTCGATGGTGACCTCTTCATACCAGGAGGCGACCGTGGCGTGAGCCGAGACGCGTTCTTTTTTGAGGCAACTGCGGTAAGCGACCTCCTGAAGGAGTGTTGTCCTGAATTCGAGCTCGCGGTTTCCAATGAACTCCGAAGCGGCGGAAAGGCCGATCAGGTCGGCGGAGCTGGCTTCGTCGAGCACCGCATCGATGGGGGACTCCGGAATCAGGCGCTGGAGCAGTCGATCCCAAAATGTTCGTCCGACGACGGCGGCACGGCGCAGGGTTTCGCGCGTGTCGGCTCCCAGGGTGTCGAGGCGCGCCTGCAGGAGCGCGGTGACTCCCTCGGGCATCTCGTCGGCTTTGAAACGATCACTGTGGAAGACCGGCTGACCGTCGACCGATTCGATCATTTTGCGATCACGAAGAATCCGGACGAGCTCTTCGAGATAAAAAGGATTGCCTGCCGAGCGGTCGTAAAGCAGTCCGGCCAGCTTCTCCGGAAGGTTGCGAACGTTTCCGAGGAGTGACGAAGCCAGAGCGATCCCTTCGCTCCGGTCGAGGGGCGCGACGGTCAATCGGCTCCATCCCTCTACGTCGGTTGCGAAGTTTCCTTCGCGGTAGAGCTCCGGACGAGTCAGAACGAGAACGAGGACGCGTGCCGGGCTCGCGGGGCGTGCGATCTCCGCGATCAGCTCGAGCAACGGGCCGCGCGCCCATTGAAGGTCGTCGAAGACCAGGATCAAGGGGTGAGCGGCGGCCGTTCGCTGGAGCGTTTCGATCGCAATCGCGAACGCGCGGCGGCGAACCCCTTTTGGGTCTGATTCCATTTGAACGCGGATCGGGGAATCGGGAGGGATCGAGCCGAGAAGATAGGCCAGAAGGTCGGCGCGAGTGTCGACTTCCTCGTCGAAAAGGCCCGACAGTCGTGCCACCAGTTTCATTCGTGCCGACGCGGGGCCGTCGCTCTCGGCGACTCCGCTCCAGCCGCGAATCATCTGTGCGAAGGGGAGGAACGGCGGTGCGAACTCGAAAGGGACGGCTTTCCCGCGCCAGACTTCGGGCGCGTCGTCCGCTCGCGCGGCGTGTGCGAGCCATTCCTCGACGATTCGCGTCTTGCCGAGACCTGCTTCGGAGTCGATGGCAACGAGACGCGGGTGCGCGGTCGCGAGCGTCTCGGCGAGCGCGTCGTCGAGTGCGGCGAGCTCGTGCGTGCGTCCCACCAGCGGCGCCGCGCGGGCCGCCTGGGAAATCCGTTCTCCCTTGACGATGAACGCATTGATGAGCTCGCTCTTTCCCTTGACCTTGAGGGGCGGGAGCTCTTCGAGCTCGAAACGGTCGCGAAGGCCCCGGGCGGTAGCGGCGGTGATCAGAACGCCGCCGATCGGCGCATTCGATTCCATCCGCTGGGCGAGGTTGACGGTGTCCCCCATCGCGGTGAGGTCGGCACGCTTCTGCCCCATTGCGCCGAGCAGGGCGGGACCCGTGTTGATTCCCACCCGCATTTTCAAGGCGACGCCGCGTTCCGCCGCGTAATTCGAGAGGGTCTGTTGCATGGCGAGGGAGGCGCGGACGGCGCGCTCGGGGTCGTTCTCGTGGGCCACCGGCGTTCCGAAGATCGCCATGATCGCGTCGCCGATGTATTTGTCGATGTGGCCGCCGAAAGCGACGATCTCCTCGCTGAGGCGCGAAAGACCTGCGTCCATCAGGTCTTTCAGCTCCTCGGGGTCCATTTTCTCCGAAAGAGAGGTGAAGCCGGAGATGTCCGAGAAAAGCACGGTCACGACTTTCTTCTCGTCCTGAATCTCCGGCGCCGTGCGTTCCCCCGCTCCGCCCGGGCCGATCGAACGGCGGCTCATTCGGCTGGCAAGGGAGCCGCCGGCGAGGGTCTTGCCGAGCCGGCTGCCGCAGCTCGGACAGTGCTGCCACGCCGGCGAGCAGACTTCACCGCAGGCGTTGCAGGAAATCGATCCCCGGAGGGGGAGCCCGCACGTTCCGCAGAAGGAGTTTCGCGGATCGTTCGCGCTTTCGCATCCGGGACAAAGGAGCTGCGATGGCCGCTGCACTCCCCCCAATGCCGACCCGCACGAGCCGCAGAATCGGGATCCTTCGGGCAGCGAGGCGCCGCAGAGCTTGCAGGTCACGATGCCGGGATTATAAGGGCGCGCAACAGATCTTGGTCGAGGGTTGAAATCGGGAGGCGAAAGGTGCAATCGGGCGTGGCCGACTTGGGAGCCCGCTCGATCGCCACAGCGTCGTCTTCATTCTCGATCCTTCGGCCTGGGGCGCTTTCCCACGAAAGCGTCGAGAGCTTTTTTGAAAAGAGACGGGAGGGGCGGCCCGGATTCCGCGGAATGCCATTCGACGCCGGGAGAGATCTCGGCAACCCGGCCGCCGGCGGGAACCGCTTTGAAAATCGTGAGTTCCACGTCGCGAAAGGTGATGGCCTGTCGAATCCGGATTCCGGTGGGCTCGATGACGGCCGAAGGGTAGCCGATCCTTCGAAGCTCTCGGCGAATCGATTTTTGGCCGTCGTCCGCCCCGGACAATTCCACGGACGGCAGTTCGAGAAGGCCATCGAGAAACGCCGTTCCCCGGCGGCGGCGCAAGAGGACGTCGCCGCGATTCAGAAGGATGACGGCCGCCAGACGGACGGCCTGCTTTTTCTTTGTCGCCGGCACCGCCGGCCGGAGGGCCGTTTCGCTCCGATCGAGGGACAGACAATGGCCTTTCACGGGGCAGGACGGGCAGTCGGGCGAAAGCGGCCTGCAGATCGTGGCTCCCAGCTCCATCATCGCCTGATTGAAATCGCCGGGGCGGTTGCCGGAAATCCAATTCTCGACTCGTTCCCGAACGCCTCGGACGAGAGCGGGTTCTCGGGCTTCACCGTCGAGTGCCGCGAGCCGGGAGACCACGCGGATCACGTTTCCATCGACGACCGGAATTTTTTCTCCGAAGGCGATCGAAGCGACGGCGGCCGCCGTGTACGGGCCGAAGCCCGGGAGCTCGCGCAAGGCATCCGACGTTTTTGGAATCTCGCCGTCATGCCGTTCGAGAATCGTTCTGGCCGCGGCGTGCAGGCTGCGCGCGCGGCGGTAATAGCCGAGCCCCGACCAGGCGCCGAGAACCTCTTCCGTTTGCGCGTTGGCGAGGCTTTCGAGCTCGGGAAATCGTTTCAGAAATCGCTCGTAGTGCGGAATGACGGCCGCCACGGTCGTCTGCTGCAACATGACTTCGGAGAGCCAGATCCGGTAGGGGTCGCGAGTGTTTCGCCAGGGAAGGTCGCGGTGATTTCGGTCGTACCACCCGAGCAGCGAGCGGCGGAATGGCGCGTTCATGTGTGAAATCTTTGATCGGTCCCCGCGAGACACGGCTCTTCTCTCGTCACTCGGCGATCTTCCGGTGAAGATATTTTCGCGCCGCCGGTCCGGAATAACTCGCGACGAGCTGACCCTTTCCGTAGAGCTTGTACTTGTAGGTGACGAGCCCCTCGAGACCGACCGGGCCGCGCGCGTGGAGCTTGGAAGTCGAGATGCCGACCTCGGCGCCAAAACCGTAACGGAAACCGTCGGCAAACCGGGTCGACGCATTGTGAAAAACCCCCGCCGAGTCGACGCGGTCCAGAAAGATGCGGGCGGCGTCTTCGTCTTCCGTGACGATGGCGTCGGTGTGCCCGGAGCCGTGGCGGTTCACGTGCGCAATCGCACTTTCGAGATCGTCGACGATGCGAATCGAAACGATTCGGGCGCAGTATTCCGTGTCCCAATCCTCGTCGCTGGCCGGGCGAATCGAAGGATCCGCGATGAGAGCCCGCGTGGCTTCGCATCCGCGAATTTCGACCTTGGCGGCTCCGAGTCTTTCGAGCAGCGGAGAAAGAACCCGCGGCGCCGCGGCGCGATGAATCAGGATCGTCTCGGCCGAGTTGCACGCCGCGGGGTAGTGCGTTTTCGAGTCGAGGCAGATGTCGACGGCCATCCCGGTCTTCGCGGCGGCGTCGATGTAAACATGACAGACCCCCTCCGCGTGACCGAGTACCGGGATGCGGGTCGACTCCTGAACTTTTCGGACGAGCTCATTCGATCCGCGCGGAATCACGAGGTCGACCAGCGAATCGAGCGCCAGGAGGGCGGCGACCTCGTCGCGGCCCG
>Ga0315281_10003235_pt1 | contig 23905 bp, 19 predicted proteins | sample YL17G07_0_MG_FD_204540 | JGI IMG/M metagenome (GOLD analysis project Ga0315281, IMG submission 204540) | Sediment microbial communities from Yellowstone Lake, YNP, Wyoming, USA - YL17G07_0 | ecosystem: Environmental > Aquatic > Freshwater > Lake > Sediment | place: USA: Wyoming | collected... | reverse complement strand
TTGGTTCCCCTTCGTAGCGCCACGTGCCTTTCCGGATGATGGCCCTGCCTTTTTTGTGTCCCATATGACCGAACGAGAAGCCTCAGGATTTGTGATTCGATAAGCAAATAGTGTTGTTAACTTGCCACGAGCGAAACTTATCGAATTTCCTGAGAAAATTATGATATCCTCTGTCTATCAGCATCGCTGATGCCATCAAAAACTGGAGGTGGAGCATGAAAGTTTCCAATGCCGTCAACCTGTTTCTGGATTACCACAAAATGAACTCCCAAAAAAAATACGATCCGGGCCTACGGATCCATCTTGGCCAAATTCAGGGACTATTTCCCTGACCACGACCTGGCTTCCATATCGCCAGAGGAGGTTCTCTCTTTCTTAACCAGTCTTAACGGCGAGTGTAAGCAGCTAACCAAGCACACCCGCTACGCCTATCTCAAGGCCCTCTTTAACTTCATCCGCAACAACTTAGATGCCCAGATCCAGAATCCCTGCGACACCCCCATGCTGAAAAAACTCTTTCGGCCGGGAAAGCTGACCCAATGGCAAATCCCCGAAAAGGAGACCATTGACGAGATTATCTTCCGGACCACCAAGGCGAGAAACCGCCTCATGCTGGAGCTCATGGCTCGGGGTGGCATGAGGGTAGGCGAGGTCTTAAAGCTTGCCGCCATGGATGTGGATGATCAGAAGCTCACCATCAAGAATCCCAAGAGTGGAAAAAGCGCAGAAGTGGTGTTCATCCCCAAGAAGCTGGCCGACCGATTGAAAGATTACCTCAAGGCCAGCAGTGCTGAGGGAAGCCAGAGAATTTTCCCCATCACCTATACCGCCGCCCGGGTCATGGTCAAAAAGGCCGGCGCCTTGGTGGGGGTCCATCTCAGGCCACACGACCTCAGGCGGCATGCGGCCACCTATGCCTCAAGATCAGGGGTGCCCGTGGAGATCGTCAGCAAGGTCATTCTGAGGCACGCCAATCTATCCACCACCCAAAGATATCTCGGTAAGGTCAGCGATGTGGAAGCGGTGAGGTGGATCGAGAATTTGTACGGTTAATGACCGGGGATCAGGGCGAGGTCTATAAAGGCCTCGCCTATCTTTAAAGCTATGGCCATCCCTTTGATTAATTCCCCATGGCCTCCCACTTACCCAGGCGCAAGTTTTCCTACCAGAAAGCCCAAAGTCTCACAGCAAACCTAGTGGCCACAATGCTCTGCAAAATGCCGGGGCAGGATGAGCTGATTCTAAATCGGGCACGCACGTTGCTTTGGTCCAAGCCAGTAATGGCCAGCTTGTACGACTGTAACTAAGTGCAATTACTTGTACTTTGCCGTCAAACGGATCAAGTAAATTGCATTGTGTAACTTTAACTACGTATTACATTAAAGGTTGCAAAGAGTAATGTCGATATTGCAAGTATAAAATACTGTATTGTCAGCACGTTCCGTTGTGTGAGGTCAGTATAAATAAAAAGTAATGTCCGTAACTCATTAACCGTACTATGTTTTACTTGTGTTATATTATAAGTTATATGGAGTACTTAGGCATATTGCGTGCACCTTTCATAGTAAAAATCAATTTTTACTTATGGAGGGCACAGCAATGGAAACAGAAATCCGCATGGTCGGATGGCCTAAGCGTGAGTGCGAAATTATCTCGGTGGAAGGTATGACCCGCAAGGACATCATGCGGTTGACCAATTGTCCTTATATGACCGCAGTAACCGCCGAAAAGCGCGGTTACTATATCGTTGACTACCTAAAAAAGGGTGTCCCCCCGAAGAGAGGATTCGTTGACGGGCCGGTCAACCTGGGCAGGGAACGGGATGTTATCCCTCTCCCCGAAGACATTAACAGCATCGAAGCAGTGATGGTCCATTTCGGTTGCACGCAGAAGCGGGCAAAGGCAAGCTTGGCGCGGGGTTACTACATCATAGATTACAACAAACGAACCGTCTGTCCGGCATTGGGCGAGTTCGATGCTGAGGCGGCTTACCGGATGGTGCGCTTCATTTACCAGCGCAAATTCAAGGACCGGCTCCCCTGGTACATCGAGGCCCAGGACCTGATTCAAGAGGGTGTGGTCCGGTTGCTGGAACTCTCCGGCCATCCCCGCTACCACGAGCGCAAGTTCATGTTCTTTAAGGCCTATGGCTTCATGGGCAGTTACATACAAAGTCAAGGCAGGTTGCGGGGTTCCCAGGTTGGCGGAGAAGATCCCGGTTATGAGGAAACCTGGCGCCGGGACGTCGGCAACGATTGGCAGGGGGCCATGGCGGCGGCATAATCGGGGCAGGGCCACCTGGGGCCTACACTCCCAGAATGGCCCAGACCAAACGAGGTAACTCTATCTAACGGGGCCTGCGAGCCCCATATCTTTGCCCAGTTCAACCTAAAAGACCCTCGTAATATCTCCCCTCCGGGACAAACGGTGAAATGAGATTAGACAATCTCCCTGTGATCGTGGCATAATGTCATGTGAATAAGTGTAAAGGCATAAGTCTGAGGGCCCTGGTTCATGAATCCGCTTGACACCTATCTCCGGGAAATTCACGAAGTCCGCTCCTCAGGCGAGGCCACCGCCGAAACTTCCTACTATGGCCCTCTGAGGAGCCTACTCAACGAAATTGGCAAGACGCTCAAGCCCAAAGTCCGCTGCATTATCAATATCAAAAACCGGGGAGCCGGTCTTCCGGATGGCGGCCTGTTCACTCCTGACCAATTCCAGAAACCCACTGAAGCCGAACCCCTACCAGGCCAGATACCGGGCCGTGGGGTTATCGAAGTCAAATCCACCTCTGAGGACGCCTGGCTCATCGCCGCCGGGGAGCAAGTCTCAAGGTATTGGGGGAAATATCGCCAAGTCCTGGTCACGAATCTTCGGGACTTCCTCCTCGTGGGTCAGGATGCTGAAGGCCGACCGCTCAAGCTGGAATCTTACCGTTTAGCCGCATCCGAAGCCGAATTCTGGCGAGAGGCCGCCCACCCCCGCCGCATGGCGACGGCCCATGGGGAACGCCTTACCGAATACCTCAAGCGGGTGATGCTCCAGGCCGCCCCTCTTGCCGCCCCCAAAGACGTAGCCTGGTTTCTGGCCTCCTACGCCAGGGATGCCAAAGCACGAATCGAAGGGGCCGATCTTCCTGCCTTGCAGACGCTCCGGGACGCCTTGGAAGAAGCCCTGGGCCTCAAGTTCGAGGGCGATAAAGGCGAGCACTTCTTTCGCTCTACCTTGGTCCAGACGATCTTCTACGGGGTGTTTTCCGCCTGGGTGCTGTGGAGCAAAAAATATCCCCCCACCGACCGCCAGGCCCGCTTTCGCTGGCGGGAGGCCGTCTGGTATCTGCACGTCCCCATGATCCGGGCCTTGTTTGAGCAACTGGCGACTCCCGCCAAACTCGGGTCCTTGGGGCTGGTGGAGGTCCTGGATTGGACGGAGACGGCCCTCAGTCGGGTGGACCGGGCCTCTTTTTTCGCCTCCTTTGAAGAAGGCCATGCCGTCCAGTATTTCTATGAACCCTTCCTGGAAGCCTTTGACCCCGACCTTCGCAAAGATTTGGGCGTCTGGTATACCCCGCCGGAAATCGTGCAATACATGGTTGCCAGGGTCGATAAGGTTCTCCGGGATGAACTGGATATTGCCGATGGCCTGGCCGACCCCAGAGTTTATGTCCTCGACCCCTGTTGCGGCACCGGAGCGTTCCTGGTGGAGGTCTTAAAGCGCATCACCGGCACCTTGCAGGAGAAGGGGGGAGACGCCTTAATCGGCCACGATGTGAAGCAGGCCGCCCTGAGCCGGGTCTTCGGCTTTGAAATCCTGCCCGCCCCTTTCGTGGTGGCTCACTTGCAGGTGGGCCTCTACTTGCAGACCTTGAAAGCGCCGCTGATCGATGACACCAAAGAACGGGCCGGGGTCTATCTTACCAATGCCTTGACCGGCTGGGAGCCGCCCCAAGGCCCCAAGCAACATCTTATCTTCCCGGAGCTGGAGGAGGAGCGGGACGCCGCCGAAGAAGTCAAGCGAGACAAGCCCATCTTGGTGATCCTGGGCAATCCGCCCTACAATGCCTTCGCCGGGGTAAGTCCCAAAGAAGAACAGGGCCTGGTAGAGCCTTACAAGGAGGGCCTGGCTTCCCAGTGGGGTATAAAGAAATTTAATTTGGATGAGCTTTATGTCCGGTTCTTTCGCCTGGCGGAACGCCGCATAGCTGAAAAGACCGGCAAGGGCGTGGTATGCTATATTTCCAACTTTTCCTACCTGGGCGGCGCTTCCTTTGTGGTCATGCGCCAACATTTCCTTTCCGAATTTGATGCCCTGTGGTTCGACTGCCTGAACGGCGATAGCCGGGAGACCGGCAAGCTCACGCCGGAGGGCAACCCCGACCCCAGTGTCTTTTCAACGGAATACAACCGGGAGGGCATACGGTTAGGCACGGCCATCGGCTTGATGGTGCGAAAGCAGCGCCGGGAGAATACCCCAACGGTTCGATTTCGCCCTTTCTGGGGGGTAACTAAGCGTTCCGACTTGCTGGAAAGCCTCAAGACTCCGAATTTTGATGCTCAGTATAAAAATGCAAATCCGCAAGAGAATAATCGCTTCTGCTTCCGCCCGTCAGAGGCAGGAAGTCGTTATCAAGATTGGCCAAAGGTGGTGGATTTATGTAAAGCCTATCCCTTTAATGGCCCAATAGAGCGTAGAGCTTTTGCTTTAATATCCATTGATAAAAAGCAATTAGCCTATAGAGTAAAAGCATATTTTGATTTAACGATAACAGATGAAGCTATTAAAAAGATTTATCCATCGTTAATGATGACAGGTAATCGCATAATAGGGGCGGACGCAAGGAAAAAGATTGTTAAAGAATTTAATTATAATGAAGAAATAATTACGAAATACCCATTTAAGCCTTTTGATGTTAGATGGTGTTATCTTGAAAATCTTAGACCATTGTTCAGCGAACCCAGTCCAGAACTTTTACAACAAACAAAGATTAAAGGTAACGGTTTTTTTATAACTCGGGATACTCCTGATAAATACCCAGAAGGAACCCCTTTCTTCTTCTCCAATCAGGTTTGTGACTACGACAGTCTTTCCGGCCACGCAAGACATTTCCCTATCTTGGTTTTTCCTAAGTCCCCCAAAAAAGCTAAAAAGACCCTCCTAAAAAATGCTACCTTGCCTTTTGGAGAAGTCCAGGAGATCAAGCCCACGGCGAATCTCTCCTTAACCGCACGGAAATATCTTGTCACGCTGGGTTTGCCTAATCCTGACACCGATTATGATACCGCCGCTCTCATCTGGTTGCACACCCTGGCCATAGGTTACACCCCCACCTACCTGACTGAGAACGCCCACGGTTGCCAGGATTGGCCCCGAGTGCCCCTGCCGGATACTGCCGACGCCTTGCGAGCCTCCGCCCGCCTGGGCCGCGAGATCGCCGCCTTGCTGGACCCGGAGAACCCGGTTTCGGGGGTAACCACGGGAACCCTACGGCCCGAAATCAAGGTCATGGGGAGCATCGCTCGGTTGGGTGGCGGCCCTCTCAACCCCGACGCCGGGGACTTGGCCCTGACCATGGGGTGGGGTCACGGCGGTAAAGGTGGGATCACCATGCCGGGAAAGGGCAAGGCAGTCCAGCGGGCCTATACCCCCGAAGAACTCGACGCCATCCGGGAAGGTGTCCAACCCCTGGGGATCACCTTGGAGCAGGCCCTTGAGCACCTGGGCGGGACCACCTATGACATCTACCTGAACGAGGTGGCCTACTGGCGGAACATCCCGGAGAACGTCTGGACCTACCATATTGGCGGCTACCAGGTCATCAAAAAGTGGCTCTCCTACCGGGAAAAGGCCCTCCTGGGCCGCCCCCTTTCCCCTGACGAAGCCCGAGAAGTCACCAACATGGCCCGCCGCCTGGCCGCCATTGTGCTAATGGAACCGGCCCTGAACGCCAATTATCAGCATGTCAAAGATAGCCCCTACCCCTGGCCGGGCCGGGAAGGATGAAAAGGTAGTAATTGGTTTTGCAAGGAGACTGATCCTGGTATAAAAATATATGGGAACCGGGCCAATAGGGAGTTGTCATGGACATTGACCAAAAGCTCATCGAGGAAATCATCGGTCGTATCTTGGCTGTCACTCAAGCGGAACGGATCATTCTCTTTGGCTCGGCCGCAAGGGGGGAAATGACTCGGGACAGCGATATCGACCTCATAATCCTGAAAAAAGCCGCTCCAGGCAATCCCCGGAAGGAAAATGTTCGTTTGCGCCAGGCCTTGCGCGGTTTGGACCACGCCTTCGACATCATCGTCATGGCCACGGAGCGCTTTGAAGAAAGCAAGGGGGTTATAGGGGGCATCGCCTATCCGGCCAACAAGTATGGGAAGGTAATCTATGAGGCCGCCTGAGGAAGTCAAGCGTGACCTGGTGCGGCAGTGGCTGGCCAAGGCCGATGAAGACCTGAATGCGGCGAAGGCCCTTTTATCTTTAGGGACATCATTTTTCTCCACCATCGGCTTTCACTGCCAGCAAGCGGCGGAGAAATATTTTAAGGCCTTCCTGACCTGGCAACAAATCGAGTTCCCCAAGACCCACGACCTGAGTCTGCTTCTTGGCCTTATAGCAACCGCGGCTCCATCATTGGCCGAATCTCTGGAAGAGGTAGCCGAGCTTACTTCCTATGGGGTGGAGATCCGCTATCCCGGTGATATCCCGGAGATCAGCAAGGAAGATGCTGCAGAAGCGATGCAATTGGCAGAGAAGGTGAGAGAGACAATCAAAGGTTCCTTGGAGACAAAAGAATGAGCATCAACGAAGGCTTGGGGAGGCAAAGGTACTCAAACGATTGCAGCGAAATTGTAGATTTCGGTCAAAAAGTGCAATTCTCTTCCCGAGAATTGTAGAAAGATATAATTCTATATCATCCCCTTTCAGGAATTCGAGAGCACGTCCCCGAAGGTCAACCGTCGGACGGAGCTGAGCATAACTTGCGACAAGCTTACGACATGACTTGCGACACCCAGCCAGCGGGGAGCGCAGGAACTTTCGCAACTTTAGCAGCTTTCGCAGGAGGACCTCTGAGTTTTCACTCCCGCACACGACCCGTTTCGCAAGTTAATGTCTGGCAATCTTTCACGGAGATGATGTATGGCGATCTTAGCTGAATGCCCTTGGTGTCATAGAAAGCAGTCGATTAGAAACCGTAAATGCGCCTGTGGCAGTGATCTGACGGCAGCCAAGAGGGCAAAGAAGGTAAGGTATTGGGTGACCTATCGCCTGCCCGGGGGAAAGCAACGCCGGGAGTACGTGGGGAATGACCCGGATGGTCGGCCGCTCGGGATTGAAGAGGCCAAGGCCGCGGAAGGCAAGCGCAGGGCGCAAAAGAAAGAAAATCCCTCCATTTTGGAGAAGGTCCCCGCAGAGCGCATGACCTTCAATGAGCTTTCTGAGTGGTATCTTAACCTGAAATCCGTCAAGAAGTTGGCTTCTTACCGGCGAATTCAAGCTATTATGAAAAACTTCAATGAAGTTTTCGGGTCCCGGATTGTAAGCAGCATCAAACTGCAAGACCTCGAAGAGTATCAGGAAAAGCGGGAAGAGGAAGGCCGGGCCGCGGCGACCATCGACATGGAAATCAGCATTACCAAGACTATGGTAACCAAGGCATTCGATAATGACCTGGTGGACGGAAGGACGGTCAAGGCATTCCGGCGTGTAAGGAGAAAACTAAGGCATGGAGATAATGCCAGGAAACGCACCTTGACTGCGGGGGAATATCTCCAGCTGGTGGTTGTGGCAGCCCCTCATCTGAAGGGTATCATCATCACAGCTTTTAATACTGGCATGAGGGCGGGTGAGCTCCGAGCCTTGAGATGGTCACATATCGACCGGGAGCAGGGGGTTATCCGTCTGCCGGCAGAGGTTACCAAAGAGAGCCGGGCCAAGGTGATCCCTATGAACCATCACGTTAAAGGGGTTCTGTCGGGGCTTCTCCGGACTGTTCATCACGACTTTGTCTTTACTTATAAGGGCGAACCCATAGGGGACAATGGCGGATTCAAGAAGTCTTTCATCACGGCTTGCTTGAGGGCCGGAATCCCCCAGGGGCACAATGAAGAAAATGGGATCACCTTTCACGATATCCGGCGCACGGTCAAAACCAATATGTTGAATGCTGGGGTTGATAAGGTGCATCGGGACCTGATTTTAGGCCACAGCTTACAAGGGATGGACGTTCACTATATGGCCCCTTCTGATGATGATTTGCACCGGGCCATGTTGAGATATACCGAATGGTTAGATGGTCAACTGAATTTGACAAATGTTGACCAAAACGTTGACCAAGGCATAAAAAAAGGGCAGCCGACTTAGGCTAACCCTTTGAATTCTTTGGTGGCGGGGGACAGAATCGAACTGCCGACACGGGGATTTTCAGTCCCCTGCTCTACCGACTGAGCTACCCCGCCAACCGGATAATTCTTAACCCCGACCCCGGTCTTTTGTCAAGACCCCGAGCCGCATTTGTGGGGGATAATCTCTCCGGCCCAAAATATCTGGGGCCACCGGCTCCGCCCAGGTCCGTAAATATTCGAGAGCATGGCTCCTATCTCCTTGCCAAACCCGCCGCTTATTGGGAAAATGTCTTTAGATTGTCTTACACCTTATCTCTGAAGAGGTTCCGGGTGGCCCCAGAAATTCTCCTCGCCGGGCCGGCAAACCAGACCCGCCAGAAATTGGCGGAGATCTTAACGGGAAACGGCTACCCCGTGCGCCTCTGTCTGCCCGAAGAACTCCCGGCTCAGACCCGGGACCGCCTCCCCGATCTCCTGATTATCCTGGACGACCTGCCCCGGATTCACACCCTTATCCACCAGGTCAAGATAGATGCGGCCGCCCGGGAGGTGCCCTTAATCGTGGCCTTGCCCCAGTTTTCCGAGACCGCGGCGGCCTGGACCCTGGAGGCCGGGGCCGACGAGTTCCTGGCGGCGCCCTTTAAACCCGGGGAGGTGCTGGCCCGCATCGGCGTGGTGCTGCGGCTCCGGCAAGACCGGCAACTCCTCCTGGATTCTCCCCAAGAATTTTCCCGGCTCTTCCGCGAGACCAGCCATCCGCTCTTCTTCTGCCAGCGATCCGGAGAGGCCTGCCAGCTCAATCCGGCCCTGCGGCGCTTTCTGGGCTACCCCGCCAAAAGCGGCGACCGCCCCTTGACCGTGGAGGAGCTGCTTTATGGGCCGGAGGACCGGGAGCGCTTCCACCAGGTTCTGTCCCGAACCCTGGACGCCAGCCATGTCAAGGTGCGCCTGGTGAATCGGACCGGCCAGCCCATGACGGTCCTGTTGAACGATCTGACCCTGCCCGTCTCCCCCGAGGTCAGGAGTTTCCAGGTGCGGCCGGTGGGCTCCCCCTCCCCCTGGCGCCAGGCCATCCAGGGGCTGGTGGAACATCTGGTTCCCAGCGCCCGGGACTACCTGGCCCTGCTCAAGTTGACCCCCCTGCTGGGGGGCAGGTACGAAAAGATCGACAAACTGGGACAGGGCAGTTTCGGCGAGGTCTGGCTGGTGCTGGACACCGAAGCCGTGGGGGCTCAGCAACGCTACGTGGCCAAAATCCCCTTTCTGAAGGCCGCCAACCCCAAGTTCCGCAAGGAGGCGGCCATCTGCACCCGTCTGGCCCCCCACCCCGGGGTGGCGAAGCTGGTGGACCTGATCGAGGATGACGGCAAGCTCATCTTGATCCAGGAATACGTGGAAGGCAAGACCCTGGGGGACATGCTGGGGGAAGAGCTGCCCCGGCCGCTGGTGGAGCGGATCATTTTGCAGCTCATCGACGTGGTCTCCCACGCCCACCGCCACCGGGTCATGCACCGGGACATCAAACCCAACAACATCATCATCCAGCCGGACGGCACTCTAAAACTTCTGGATTTCGGGGCCGCCAAGATCTTGGGGGAAAAGGACATCAGCGCCACCATGGTGGGTTCCCGGCCCTTCATGGCCCCGGAGCAGATCATGGGCAGGAGCGAGCGGCGCAGCGACATCTGGGCCATCGGGGTGCTCATGTACCTGTTGTACACCGGGGAGCTGCCCTTTTACGTCGAAGTGGAAAAGTTGCTGATTGACATGATCCTGGAACAGGAACCCGAACCGCCCCGGGAACTGAACCCGGAGATCCCCGCGCCCCTGGAGGCGATCATCTTGAAGTGCCTCAAGAAAAACGTGGAAGAACGCTACCCACTGGCCCGGGCCCTGAAGGCCGACCTGCTGCGCCACTTCCCCCACTACGGCACCCGGACCGGCAGGTGGCCATGGATCCAGTAACCCACGTGGCCGCCGGCGTGCTGATCTCCCAGTTGCTGCCCGGGCCGGCCCGGGGCTGGAGCGCCCTGGCCGGGGTAGGGTTCGGGCTACTCCCGGACATCGACTACTTTTTAATCTTTTCCGACCGCCTGGCTTTTATCCGCCACCACCGGGGTTTTACCCATTCGCTGCTGGCCATGGTCCTGTTTGCCTTGCTGGGAGCCGGGTTAGGAAGAGTCCTGGGCGGCCCCCGCTGGTTTCGCCCGTTGTTCTTCATCGGTCTGGCGGTGCTGGCGAGCCACCTCCTCCTGGACCTATCCACGTCCTACGGCACCCAGATCTTGTTCCCCTTCTCGCGCAAGCACTTTACGCTGGACTGGCTCTTCATCATCGACCCCTACCTCACCGCCCTGCTGCTGGCCGGGGCCGTGGCCGCCCTCTGGTCCACGGCCTGGGGTCGCCAGGTGGGGACCATCCTTCTGGCTGCGGCCGGGGTCTATTTTCTTCTGTGCGGCTGCTATCACCAGCAGGCCCTGAGCCTGGCCCGGCAGGCGTTCCCGGAAGCGCCGTTTCTGGGTCGGGCGGCGTGCAGCCCGATGCGCCGCCACACCCTGACCGTTCCCTGGCAAGTATTTCCGGCCGAATCCGCAGCCTTTACCATAGCCGCCCTGCCCCAGCCCTTTTCCTGCCGTCGCTGGCAGCTCGTTGCCGCCGACGGCTCGGAAGTGCAACAGGCCTTCGTGCAACTGCCGTACTTCGCCTTCGAGACCCGGACCGAGACGCCATTGGTGCACCACCTGCCGGTCAACCCCGGCTGCCGGGTGCCGGAGGCGGCCTACCGGCCCCCGGAGGACCTCCAGGTCCAGGTTTGGACCGGGCTGCCGGCCCCTGACCTGACCGGTCACCCGGAAACGCAAGAGATCTTGGACCAATACCTGGAGTTCGCCCGCTTCCCCCTGCTGCGCCGGGTTGAACCCCGGGAGGCTGGGCAATTGCTAGAGTGGCTGGACCTGCGCTTCAGCGTCCCGGGGCGGGCCTTCCCCTTTGTTCTGCAACTGCGCCTGGACGCCGCCAGCAGGGTGCAGCACTGGCGCCTGGGCCGCTGCGGCGAGGATGGTCGGTAGACTTGAGCAGTGTCGGGGCGGTTCTCGAACCACCCCGACGGATGGATATAACAGGCCCTGAAGAGGAGCTAGTCTTTGAGCCAGCCACAGTCACACAATCTCTTCGCCGGGATTCCTGAGATAATTCCCGAAGAGATCATTGAGATTCTCTTAAAAGCCCCCGGCTTTTACCTGGAGCGCATCGTCTCCGCCGGCCAGGCCACCGCAACGGGCCAATGGTACGATCAGGAGACCCATGAGTGGGTGGTGCTGCTGTCCGGGGCCGCGGGGCTGGTGTTCGAAGGGGAAGCGGAGGTTAGGGTGCTGCGCCCCGGAGACTACCTCCTCATTCCGGCCCACTGCCGCCACCGGGTGGAATGGACCGACCCGGAACACCAAACCGTGTGGCTAGCCTTGCATTATCATCCAAGTAAAATGCCGGGAGCATCAGGGTTAGCCTGTCCGTCACCCTAGTTATAAAATCAGGGAATAAAATTCGCCGCCCGTTAACATGGATACCGAAAACCGCCAACCGCAGCGCGCCAACCGTCTTTTCCGCGTCATCACTTTTGGGTGCAAGATCAACCAGTGCGATACCGCCGGGATGAGCCAGGAACTGGCCCGACGGGGCTGGCGCCCCGCGCCGCCGGGGGCGGCCCCGGAGCTGTACCTGGTCAATACCTGCACCGTCACCAAGCGCGCCGACCAGCAGGCCCGCCAGACCATCCGCCGGCTGGCCCGGGAACATCCGGGGGCGCCCATTTGGGTCACCGGCTGCTATGCCCAGCGGGCCCCGGAGGAGTTGGCCGCCCTGCCCGGGGTTCAGGCCATTTTGGGCAACCAGGAAAAAGCAAACCTGGCAGAAATTATCGCGGCTTTCCAATGGCCACTCCCCCATGCTGCCGCAGCGCCTCCTTCTGCCCCCTCCCCCTTGAGGGGGGAGGGCTGGGGTGGGGGTGGAAATGTTACGCCCCCTCCCCTCAACCCCCCTTCAACAGGGGAGGGAGGGAAGTGCATTTGTTCTGTCGGGGCGTTTGCCGAAGCCGAGCCTTTTCATCCCTGGCGGGCCCAATCCTTTCCCGGCCACACCCGGGCCTGGCTCAAGATCCAGGAGGGCTGCAGCCACCACTGCAGTTACTGCATCGTCCCAAAGGTAAGGGGGCCCCGGCGCAGTTGGCCGCCTTTAGAGGTGGTCGCAGCCCTGAATGAACTCGCCGCCGCCGGCTACCAGGAGGTGGTCCTCACCGGCATCGACCTGGGGCAATACGGCCGGGACCTGAGCCCGGCCACCAGCCTGGCCGACTTGGTGCGCCGCTTGAAGCAAGATAATCTGCCCTTCCGGGTGCGCCTCAGTTCCCTGGAACCCCAGGAGATCACCGGGACGCTGCTCCTGGAACTGGCCTCCTGGCGGAATTTCTGCCCGCATTTTCACCTCCCCCTCCAGAGCGGCGCGGCCCCGGTCCTGGCCGCCATGAACCGCCCTTACCGCCCCGGCGTGTTCCGCGACTTGGTCCTGGACATTGCAGGGGGCTTTCCCGAGGCAGCCCTGGGGTTGGACGTGCTGGTGGGCTTCCCCGGGGAAACCGAGAGCGACTTTGAGGCCACCCGGGACCTGGTGGCCTCTCTCCCGGTGACTTACCTGCACGTCTTTCCCTTCTCCCCTCGCCCCGGCACGCCGGCGGCGCAGCTATTGCCGCTGCCCGGCCGGGAAGTGCATCGCCGCGCCGGCCTTATGCGGGAGCTGGGGCGCTTGAAAAAGCAGGCCTTTCTACAGGCCCAATTAAACCGGGTGCGGGAAGTCCTGGTGGAAGGCCCGGCCCCCCGGCGGGGTTGGCTGCAGGGCCTGAGCGACAACTACCTGCGGGTCATCTTTCCCGGGCCCGCCGCCTGGCGCAACCGCCGCCTCCTGGTGCGCTTTCTTAAGCTCCAGGAGGAGATGCTGGTGGGCGAGGTTGTGGCTGACAGGTCTATAACTTCTTGGCCTTAGCCATCATCTGAAGGAAATCCCGGGCCAAATGAGGGTCAAATTGACTGCCGGCCCGGTCCCGGATTACCCTCAGAGCCTCCTGAACCGGGAGCCGGCAGCGGTAGGGCCGGTCGCTGGTGAGCGCCTCAAAGACATCGGCCAGGGATACCAGACGGCAGAGGAGCGGGAGCTGTTCCCCGGCCAAGCCCAGAGGATAGCCTTGGCCATCCCACTGTTCATGATGATGCAGGATAATTTCTTGTTCTTTCGGGACCAAATCTAGTGGCACCGCGATCCTGACCCCTTGGCCGGGATGGCTCTCGATGATGGCCCGTTCCGCTGAGGTTAACCGGCCTTTCTTGAGCAGAATGGTTTTAGAGATTTCCACTTTGCCGATATCATGAAGGTAGCTTGCGCTCTTTAGCAATGCCACCTCGGTTTGGGGCAGCCCTAAATGACGGGCGAACCTCAAGGCGATGGCGGTGACTCGGGCGCAGTGTTGGCCGGTGAAACGGTCCCTGCTTTCTAAGGTCGCCAGCAGGTCTCCGGCGGCATTTCTTCCGTAAAGGTCCACATGCTCTGAAATCAGTACGGGGTGCTGGGCCATCAGGGACGCCAGGTTCAGATCATCGGGCTGCAGCAAAGCCTCACTCAGTTTACCGGGATCGATGTGGTAACTACCCTGTCGAATAGCCCGATCTAAGGCGGCCACTCTTTTCCGGCGCACCCCTAAGGTCCGGTTGCTGGCCCGCCAGGCCAGTCGCAGCAGCTCATCTTTCCCCCGAGTCTCATGAGATATCCCTTGGCTTTCGGGTCCGGGATTCAGTGTTCCTCTCATAGATTCACCTTCCTTCAGGAATTGTCCTGGCCGCGCTATCCAGCTTTTTCATGGTGTTGATGAACTTGAACCAGGGTATGGTCCAGGTCACCAGAGGCGCTCACCCTGACCATAACCTGGGGAACCGCCCCTGAATATTTATCGAACTCACGAAGACTTACCTTTAATTTTGTCGGGAATGACCGGCGCTCAAGGAGAAATGGAAATTAACCGGAATCTCTGCACAAGCGCAGCAAAACCGTCGCCCGGGACCACTATCATGACGAACACTTGCGGCAGCGGGGCGCGGTGTGCGAGTTTGACGACCCGCTGTACGGCAAGGTGGTGGAATACGGGCCCGGCCCGAAGCTTTCGGAGAGCCCGGGGCGGATGCGCTGGCTGGCCAAACCGGTGGGGTTTCATAACTCTTACATTTTTCGCACCCTGCTCAATCTCACTGAAGACCGGATGCGGCAGTTGACGGAAAAGCAGGTCATCGGCACCTGGGTCGATCGGGTCGGCGCCAAGCCCCCGGACGATTGGAACGGTCGGGATGGAATCATCCAGCCCTGAGGGGTTTTTGCCAGCCGCAGGCTTTGCCGTGAACCTCAAAATTCCCCCTGAATCCCCTTTTGTGAAGGGAGACTTTTTACCCCCCCCCTTCTAAAAGAGGCGGGAGGGATTTTTCATTTAAAAAATGAGACATGATGTTCAGGTTCATGGACTTTTAGCCTCCGTCCGCCCAGGCGAGACGCGGTGCCACTAAAAAAATAAATCAGCCTCTCAAAAAAAGGACGCGACACATGAGCGATGCCAGAGACCGCAATGATTCCTGGTACGATTGGGCCAGAGAACAGACCGATCCGCAGAAAGCCTCCCGCAAACCGGAAGCCCTGGATGACCTCCTGGTCCTCGATGTCAGCTATGGCAATATGGGGGGGCTGGTGTGCTCCTCCATGCTGGCGGAACTGGGCGCCCAGGTCATCCGCATCGAACCGCCGGCCGGCGATGTGGCCCGGAATTACAGCCCCTTCGGGCTATCGCACCAGGGGACCGGGTACGGGTATCTCGCGGAAGGCCGAAACAAATATCATATCACCCTGGACTTACAGAAATCGGCCTCCCGGGAGATCTTCGCCACCCTGGCCAAGCATGCCGACGTGATCATCGAAACCTATCAACCCGGAGTGATGGATGGCTGGGGCCTGGGCTATCGACAACTGCGGGAAATCAATCCCCGCTTGATTTATGCCGCCCTGGGCACCTACGGACAATTTGGGCCCCGGGCCCGGAGCGGCCGCCCGGGTTCCGAAATCTCCAACCAGGCATACTCGGGCCTGGTGTACATCAACGGGGAACCTGAGCATCTGGAGCCGACGGAACACGGCGTCCCCACCAAGGTGGGCAGCTGGTACGGCTGGTATGCCGAAGGCCTGTTTGCCGCTTACGGAGTCCTTCTGGCCCTCAATTTCCGGACCGACACGGGCAAGGGCCAGATGGTGGACGTTTCCGGGGCGGAATGCATTATGAAATTTATCGATTACAATCTCAGTTGGTTCCATATGGACGGCAAGGTCAAGAGCAGATTGGGCAATTACGACATTGCGGTCTTCCCCTATACCTTTATCCGCTGTCAAGAAGGTTATACGTTTTTAGCGGCTTATAACGATGAGGCCTTCGAAACCTTGATGGAAATCATCGAACACCCGGAAATGTCAAAGGATCCAAGGTTTTCCTCCTTCCAGAATCGCACCTCGGTGGAAAATGAAGAGGCGCTCCAGTTTCTCCTGGAGGAATGGAGCCTGCGCTATCCGGTGGACGAGGTGATCCAGCGGGTTCAGGAGGCCATCTCCAAAAAGGAAGGCAGAGCTGCGGCGGTGGTCACCGGCAAGGTTTCTCAACCTGCCGAGGTGATTCAGGAGCAGAACTGGTGGGATCGGGGAGTGTTTCAAAAGGTGAACGACCCTACCTACGGAGAGCTCACCCTCCAGGGGCCGGCGTGGAAAATGAGCCAAACGCCACCGCGGCTCAAATGGCTCTGCCGTCCCATCGGCGCCGATAACTCCTTTATTTACCTGAAGTATCTGGGACTGGGGAGCTCTCAACTGGCCGCGTTGAAACAGGAGGAGGTCATTTAGCATGCGCCAGGTGGTCATTGCCAGCGCCGTGCGGACTGCCGTCGGCAGCTTTGGCGGCACTTTAAAGGATGTGCCGGCCACACATCTGGGAGGCCTGGTCATCAAAGAAGTCCTGAGACGCGCCAGGATTCGGGCGGAAAAAGTCGACCAGGTGATTATGGGCAATGTGCTGCAGGCCGGCCAAGGCCAGAACCCGGCCCGGCAGGCCGCCGCCCAGGCCGGCATCTCTCAATATACCCCGGCGGTGACGGTGAATGCCCTTTGCGGTTCCGGGCTGGAGTCAGCCATCATGGCGGCGCAGGCGATCCGGGCCGGTGATGCGGAGATCATCGTGGCCGGCGGCATGGAGTCCATGAGCCAGGCCCCCTTTCTGCTGAGCCAAACCCGCTGGGGCCAGCGGATGGGCCACGGCGAGCTCATCGACGTCTTGCTCCACGACGGCCTCTGGTGCTCCTTCGGCGATACGCACATGGGGAACACCGCGGAAAATGTGGCGGCAAAGTTCCACCTCAGCCGGGAGGAGCAGGACGCCTTTGCCGCCGAGAGCCAGCGGAAAGCGCAGCAGGCCATCGAATCCGGCCGGTTCAAGGACGAGATCGTGCCGGTGGAAGTTCCTCAAAAGAAACGGGCCCCCATTATTTTCGATACCGACGAATACCCCAAGTTCGGCACTACTATGGAAAAACTGGCCAAACTGCGTCCGGCTTTCAGCCAGGCCGGCACCGTCACCGCGGGCAACTCCTCGGGGATCAATGATGGAGCCGCGGCTTTGCTGGTCATGTCTGAGGAAAAGGCCATCAAACTGGGCCTCCGGCCCCTGGCCCGGATCGTCTCCTACGGTTGCCAGGGATGCGAGCCGGAACTGATGGGGATGGGGCCCATTTACGCGGTCCGCAGCGCCATCGCCAAGGTCAGGGAAGAGTTCGGGAAAGAGATCGACCTGGTGGAACTCAATGAGGCCTTTGCGGCTCAAAGTCTGGCCTGCCTCAAAGAGCTCAACCTGGATCCGGCCATCGTCAACGTCAATGGCGGGGCCATCGCCTTGGGGCATCCCATCGGCTGCAGCGCCACCAGGATCATGGTTACCCTGCTCTACGAGATGCAAAAACGGGAGGCCGCGGTGGGGTTGGCGGCCCTTTGCGTGGGTGGTGGCATGGGGTTTGCAATGATTGTCGAGAGGGGCTGGTATTTTTGAGGCTTTTTAGAACCAGCCTTGGGACCGCGGCGGCCGAATAGCTCGCACTTATCATCCAAAGGAAAATATGCTGGAAATAAATGGTGCGGTCGCGGTTATTACCGGAGCCAGCGGCGGCATCGGCGAAGAATTGGCGAAATATTGGGTAAGCCAGGGTGGTAAGGTAGTATTAGCGGATATTAGCGGCGTTGGTTTGAGCCGGGTCGCAGCCGAAATCAAAGCCCTCGGGGGACAGGTCGCCACCTGCCCCGGCGATGTCACCCGGGAGGCTGACTGCGCCAGGCTGGCCGACCGCGCCATGGAGAAATTCGGTCAGATAAACCTGGGGGCCCCTTGCGCCGGCATTATTAAAGATAGTTTGCTATTGGCCCCGGATCGGACCACCGGCAAGGTCACCAAAAAAATGACCCTGGAGCAATTTCAAGCGGTTATTGATATCAACCTGACCGGGGTCTTTCTGACGGTGCGGGAATGCGCCGAACGCATGATCAATCACCATTGCCGGGGGCTGATTTGCCTCTTTTCATCCACGGGGTCCCTGGGAACGGCGGGCCAGATCAACTATGCCTCCGCCAAAGCCGCCATGTCGGTGATGCCCAAGGTCATCACGGCGGAATTCTTCCGGCGCGGTTTGGCCGACCGGATCCGTTGTGTGGCCATTGCCCCGGGTTATGTGGCCACCCCCATGGTTAAGGGAATGAACCAGGAAGCCCTGGAAAAGATAATGACTCAGGTGGCCATCGGGCGTCTGATTGAGCCGGCCGAAGTGGCCTCCTTGATCGGTGAACTTTTCCGCAACGAGGCCATCGCCGGAGACACCTTTTTCATTCAGGCGGGCTGCGCCTGGGTTCAAAAGGATAAGGGCATGAGAAAGGACGCGGGGTATAATCCTGGTCCTCCTGGGAACAAGGGCTCTGCTGCCGTTGCGGGAATTACCCGCCGTCCTGCTTTAACGGAGGCCAACAAATCTACCAACTTATAAAATCTAAAAAAAATTGGCTAGATACATAATTTTATGCTATATTCTTTTCCAATTTTAATGGTCACCTGGTAAATGGGGAAATCTATGCATTAAATTTCAGATAAGTGTCTCCAAACCTGATTTTGGGGCGGAGGCAATTAGAGGGGCAGCATATCGAAACATAATCGTTAACCCGAACATCTTCCTTACATGACTTGATCACACGGCGCGCGATAAATTCGGAGGAGATGGGTATGAAGACCTGGGTATCCCTGGTGACGGCAATGCTGCTTTTGATTACGGGGCTGGTGGTGACGGCCCCCGCTGAAGTGGTCGGTCGTCTCACCCTGTTAGAGGGGCGGGTGGATCTGCTGAAAGGAGGGCAACTCCCGGCCAACCCCGCCAAGCTGGAAGACCCGGTGGAATTGGGCGACGTGCTCCGCACCAAGTCCCTTTCCAAAGCCATCATCACCTTCGTAGATAATACCGTCATCACCATTTCCCCTGAAAGTCGCATCGCCATCGAAGAGTACATGTTCGACCCGGCCAAGGGCCAGCGCAACGCCGTGCTGCAGCTCTTCCACGGCATGGCCCTGGCGGTGGTGAGCAAGATCTTCAAAGTCGAACAGCCGGATTTCGTCATCAAAACCCATACCGCCATCATGGGGGTTAGGGGCACCGAAGTGGGCGTCCGCCTGAGTCCCAACGATTCCACCTTTTTAAATTTTCAAGGTTTGACCCGGGTGGCCAGCATTTTCCCGGAAATTAGCGGCGATTTGTTTAGAAAAGCCGCCAAGGTCGCCTTCTCCTTTGGCAAGGGCTACGTGGATCTGGGAAATATGCAAGCCACCACGGTGACCCGGGGCATGCCGCCCACCCTGCCCTACGGCATCTCGAACGAAGACCGGCAGATGTTTATGCGCCAGATGATAGTCACTATCTTGGGCCCGCAGAGCAGCGGCGGCGGTAGCGCCGGTAGCGGCGGCGGCAGTGCCGGCGGCGGCAGCGGCGGCGGTAGCGCCAGCAGCGGCGGAACTTCCTCTGCCGTTTGTTCGCCAACTTCGGCCTCGTGCGCTACCAGTTCCGCGGCCAGCAGCTCCATTTCTGGCATCGCCAATGCCGCCCTTTCCAGCGGGACCAGCGCCATCAGCGGCATAACCCCCAGCGGGGTAACCACAGCCATCTATATTGCCCCCGTTATCGCTCCGACAGCCGTCACTACGATAGTGGAACCGACTCCTTCATCCGTGAGCCTTGCTTTTTCCCAACTCTGGAGCGGTCCTGGGGCCGTGTCCGTCGTTACCCAGCCCACGGCAAACTTCTTCAACACCGGCCCCGGTAACGGTACTTTCTCGATAACCAGCTTTGACCCTGGCAGCGCCAGTATTTCTTTATTTAGCAACGGCTTTACGGTGTCCAGTTTCGCTTTGCAGGCCACCATGACCTCCCCCTCCACCTTCTGGAACTCCCACTGGACCGGAATCTTCAACTCCACCGCCACCGGCAACCTCACCGGCCTCACCACCGGAAGTCTTACCGGAACGATGAATATGCTCCTCAGTATTCCCTTGGGCCAAACCTTCACCTTACAGGGCCCGGTAACCTATAATGCTGGTACCTTAACCTTCAATTTTAGATATGTCGCGCCACCTGCAGGCAGCGCCGCCACCAATGTTTTTGCCACCAATGGCGGCGATCCGAGGGGCATTGTGAACTCGGGGACCTGGACCCAGGTGAAAAAATAAGGGGACTCGCCCTTCGGCTGGTCCGGAATCGGCAACGTTTAATCGTAATTTCTGCTAAATGGAAGGAGCAGGCAAGTACCGCGTAATTATTTTTTGGAGCAACCCCACCTACTCAATGCAAAGCTGATTTTAAGTGCAACCCAACCTTAACGAGAGCCTCTCACCAGCAGGGGCCCGCTATGCTATGTGACTTTCCCGGAGTTAAGGGATACCTCATCCCTGGCCCGGTAGTAGCGGCTCATCTGGGATTCGGCCTGCCGCGGCAAGAGGGCGTAAACCGCCGATCAAAGCATGAAAAGCGGGGTGATTTGGCGATCGAGGGGTCCCCGTATTTCTTCTCTGGTCTAGGGCGAAAAGCGCCAATCAACGAACTGGAGACCTAGATGAACTTTTTATCCTTTAACCGTAAATACTTCTCCAGGTTTTTTAAGTTATCCAAATTATTCTTCGTCCTCTGCCTAGCCGCCTTTGTCCTAACAGGCTTTAGTCCCAGCGGAAACGAAGCTACCCCACATAACACCTGCACCGCCCTCGACGAAACTCATGGTGGCATCCTCCCCCCGGGCTCTATTTTGGCGCCGGCTAGTACTCAGCCGCTTGCAAACCTCCCCAGCCTGACAGGCGCTGCCGCGCCCAAGACCTCTCCCGGCAATCCGCCGGTGGGTGAGGCTCAGAAGCTAAGAGCCCAGGAATTTTTTAGCAAACTGCCGCTCTCGTTTATCGAGAACCGGGGGCAGATGGACGGTCGGGTGCGTTTTTATCAAAAAAGCCCCGGCCAGACCATCTCTTTCACTAAAAATGGGATATTTTTTACCCTGGTCAAAGGGCAGGGCCAGCCCCAGGTGGACCGATCCGCAGAGCCCGGGACTGCCGGCCGCGCTCAAAAGTCCAGGCAGCCGGCGCAAGTCTGTTTAACCCCCCTAAGAATGCAACCCGAAGTGCAGATTATTCCTCTGGAACCACAGCCGGGGAAGATCAATTATTACCGGGGCGGCGATTCGCCGCAGAAGCACACCGACATCCCCACCTACGGGGCGGTGTTGTATCGCCAGGCGTACCCGGGGATCGACTTGAAATTTTACGGCGCCGACCGGACGCTGGAGTATGACATCATTGTCCAGCCGGGGGCCGACCCCGGCCAGGTCAGGTTTGGCTATCGCGGCATCGAGAGCCTCAAGCTCTCCCCGGAAGGCGATCTGTTGATTCATTTGCCCCAGGGAGGCCATCTCGTCCAGAAGCACCCGGTAATCTATCAGGAGATCGCCGGCCTCAGGGTGGCCCGGGAAGGCCGCTTCCAGGTACACCGCCATGGGGCCAGAGCCGAATACAGCATCCAGGTGGCGGCCTACGATCGGCATTATCCAGTAATCATCGATCCGGTGCTGTCTTACTCCACTTATCTGGGGGGAAGCGGCTATGATGCCGGGAACGCCATTGCGGTGGACCAGTCCGGCAATTTTTACGTTACCGGGTATACCACTTCCAGCGATTTCCCCACCACCTTCGGGCCGCCAGCTGCAGGGGGGGAAGATGCCTTCGTCACCAAGTTCAATATAAGCGACGGCAGCCTGGTCTATTCCACCTTCCTGGGTGGAACTCAGAACGACAGAGGCCATGGGATTGCCGTGGACGGCAGCGGCAATGCTTACGTCACGGGGACCACAGCTTCCACTAATTTCCCTGCAACTGTCTATCATACATCCTTTGGGGGCGGGACGTCCGATGCCTTCGTAGCCAAAATCGGTCTCGATGGGCATGTCCTCTGGAGCTCCTATCTGGGAGGGAGCGGCGATGAAGAAGGCCTGGGCATTGCGGTGGATGCCTACGGCAACCCTTATGTGACTGGCTCTACGGAATCCACGAATTTCCCCATGGCCGGGACCCCCTACCAAACGGCCATCAAAGGAACTACCAACGCCTTTGTCACCAAGTTTAAACCGGATGGTACGGGCTTGGTATATTCCACCTACCTGGGCGGCGGCCAAACCGACACCGGCTACGGTATTGCCCTGAATGGCAGCGGTGAAGCCTATGTGGGCGGTTATACCACGTCCAACGATTTCCCCTCCGTTAATCCTTTGCAAGAGATGCCCACCGGCTATAAAGAGCACGGCAGGCTTGGTTTTATTACCCGGCTCAATGCCGACGGCTCGGACCTGCTATATTCCACTTACTTTGGCGGCAACGCCGATAACCGCGTCAACGGGATTGCCGTGGATAGCAATGGCGACGCCTATGTGACCGGCTATACCAGTTCTGCCACTGGCTCGTTTCCAACCAAGAATCCCCTGCAGGCGGCAAATGGCGGCGGCCACGATGCCTTCGTCGCTAAGATACAATACAGCTCCTCTATTATCTTTCCTAATTCTTCGAGTCTGGCCTATTCCACCTATCTGGGCGGCCTCGGCAATGATTATGGCAATGCCATCGCCGTGGATACAGCGGGCAACGCCTATGTGACCGGCAGCACCTCCTCCACTAACTTCCCCGTTGCGGGGACCCCTTACCAGTCGGTCCTGTCAGGTTCGCCGGATGCCTTTGTGGCTAAACTCAACCCCACGGGTTCCGATCTGCAGTATTCCACCTATCTCGGCGGCAGCAGTTCCGATGCCGGCCAAGGCATTGCCGTGGACTCAAATGGCCACAACATTTATGTGACCGGGTCAACTTCATCCAGCAATAATTTTCCTTTGGCCAATACCACGTTCCAAACGACCTATGGCGGGGGGAGCTCTGACGCCTTCGTGGCCCGCTTCTCCTCTCCCCTCACCGGGACCATTGCCATTAATAGCGGGGCCCCTTATACGAAATCCAGCCAGGTAACCTTGACCCTTACAGCCAGTCAAGGCGTCACCCAGATGCGCTTCAGCAACAGCAACGACTTCAGCACCGCTGTCTGGACCGCCTTTGTCCCTTCGGCATCCTGGCCGCTGGCCGGCGCTGAGGGCACCAATACGGTCTACGCCCAATTCATGGACCAGGCGGGAAAAATCTCTGCTACCGTGAGCAGCTCCATCATCCTGGACACCGTCAAGCCCACCGGCAGCATCGCCATCAACGTCATTAACGGCGTCGCTTCGGCCTATACCAACAACGCCACGGTGACGCTCACCCTCGATGCCACCGACGCCACCAGCGGTGTCTCCAAGATGTCCTTCAGCAGCGACGACACCTACTACACGGCGCCCGAGGACTTCGCCGGCACCAAGACCTGGACCCTGACCGACGGCGAGGGCCAGAATACGGTGTATGTCAAATATTATGATAACGCCGGGAACGTTTCTCAGGCCTACCACTCGACCATCACCCTGGACACCGCCCTGCCCACGGGTTCCATCCTCATCAACGGCGCCAACAGCGGCGGGTTTACCAGCAACGCGACGGTCACCCTGACCCTTGCCGGCGCCGATACCAACCTGGACCATGTGGTGGTGAGCAACGACAGCGGTTTCAGCACTTCCACGACCTTTACTTTTCCCAGCGGCACCACCACCCTGACCCCCACCTGGACCCTCCCCACCCCGGATGGTTCTAAGACGGTTTATGCCTACTTCGTGGACAAGGCGGGGAATATCTCCAAGCCTGTGAGCACCGCCTCCATCACCCTGGACACCGCCCTGCCCACGGGTTCCATCCTCATCAACGGCGCCAACAGCGGCGGGTTTACCAGCAACGCGACGGTCACCCT
>Ga0315281_10003234_pt1 | contig 23909 bp, 28 predicted proteins | sample YL17G07_0_MG_FD_204540 | JGI IMG/M metagenome (GOLD analysis project Ga0315281, IMG submission 204540) | Sediment microbial communities from Yellowstone Lake, YNP, Wyoming, USA - YL17G07_0 | ecosystem: Environmental > Aquatic > Freshwater > Lake > Sediment | place: USA: Wyoming | collected... | reverse complement strand
GGACGTCGAGGTTGCAAAAGAGTACATCCGCGCCGGCGACATCATTCAAGTCGTGCTCTCCAGGCGAATCGAACTCAACCCATCGCCCCCGCTCAGACGGTTCTACATGAACCTCAGGCGCATCAACCCCTCGCCCTACATGTTTTTCCTCGATTTTCCTGGGAGAAGCGTCGTCGGCTCAAGTCCAGAGATCTTGGTGAGGGTGAACGGCAGCAAAGTCATCACGCGCCCGATCGCTGGGACGAGGCGGAGGGGGAAGAACAAGGCTGAGGACAAGGCCCTCGAACGGGACCTGCTCTCGGACGAAAAGGAGCGCGCAGAGCACGTGATGCTCGTGGACCTCGGTAGAAATGACATCGGGCGCGTCTCGGAGTTCGGATCTGTGAAGGTTACAGATTTCATGGAGATAGAAAAATACAGCCACGTCCAGCACATCATCACAAATGTCTCAGGAAAGATGAGGCGCGACAAGGATGCTTTCGATGCCCTTCGCGCAACTTTTCCGGCTGGCACAGTCACCGGAGCGCCGAAGGTGAGAGCGATGGAAATCATCGAGGAGATGGAGCCTGTGAGGCGTGGGATATACGCCGGGGCGATAGGCTCGTTCAGCTACACTAGGCAGGCCGACCTAGCCATAACTATCAGAACCTTGGTCGCACAGCGCGGCAAGGGCTACATCCAAGTCGGCGCTGGCATTGTCGCCGACTCCGTGCCTTGGAAAGAACACTACGAAACAGAAAACAAAGCGCGAGCTCTGCTCCGCGCGGCAGGTGTGTGAAATGCGCGTCACCGTCATCGATAACTTCGACTCGTTCGTCTACAACCTCGTGCAGTACATCGGCGAACTCGGGGGGGAGCCAACGGTATTCATGAATAACGCCCCCATACAAAAAGTCTTGAAATCGAGGCCGGACAAAATAGTGATCTCGCCCGGGCCGAAAACGCCGAGGGACGCTGGCATCTCCGTCGAAGTTGTGCGAAGGCTCGGCAAGAGAGCACCAACATTGGGCGTCTGCTTGGGGCATCAAGTGGTAGGCTACGCTTTTGGCGCAAAAATCGTGCCAGCAAAACGACTTATGCACGGAAAGGTCTCGTCGATAAAACACAATGGCGATGGGCTGTTCAAGGGCGTGCCCAATCCATTCAAGGCGACTCGCTACCATTCTTTGGCCGTCGATTGCACGACTTTGCCGAAGTGTCTGAAGGCGATCGCTGAGACGGTGGACGGCGATCGAGAGCTGATGGGGATAAAACACGCACATCACGAGATATATGGCGTTCAATTTCACCCCGAATCAATACTTACGAAGCACGGCAAAACTATAGTCAAAAACTTCTTGGAGATATGAGGTGACCAAATGAAAATCATGCAATCAGCGATAGGAAAATTAATCGAAGGAAAAAATCTGACAGAGGCCGAGGCTGAAGCGGCGATGAAGTGTATAATGTCCGGCGAGGCGACGCAAGCGCAAATCGGGAGTTTCTTGACGGCGCTACGCATGAAGGGCGAAACGATCGCCGAGATCACAGCCTTCGCTAGAGTTATGAGAAAATTCGTATCCAAGATAACGCCAAAAGTGAGCGGCACACTCGTCGATACGTGTGGAACGGGCGGAGACAAAATTAAAACATTCAACGTAAGCACCGCTGCCATGTTCGCGGCCGCTGGAGCGGGAGTGCCCATCGCCAAACATGGTAACCGCTCCGTCACGAGCAAGGCCGGGAGCGCGGATGTCGTCGAAGCTCTCGGGGTGCGGCTGGACCTAGAACCGCAAGAAGTAGAGCGAACCATCGAAACCATAGGCATCGGTTTCATGTTCGCCCCGCTATTCCATGGCGCCATGAAGCACGCGATCGGCCCAAGGCGAGAGATGGGCGCGCGGACAGTGTTCAACATCTTGGGTCCCTTGACGAACCCGGCTGGAGCGCAAGCGCAATTGATGGGTGTGTACGATGCAGCGCTCACCGAGAAACTAGCGCGCGTGCTAAAAAGGTTGGGCTGCAGGCGAGCGATGGTCGTGCATGGCATGGATGGATTGGACGAAATTTCAACGATCGGGATGACCCAAATCTCCGAGCTAAAAAACGGTCGAGTCAGGACATATAAGATATCGCCAGAAAAGTTCAACATCAAACGCACCAACAAAAATGAGATAGCTGGCGCTGACTTGAATGAAAATGCACGAATGATGCTCAGGGTGCTGCGCGGGGAGAAGGGGCCGCGGAGGGACATCGTCGTGCTGAACGCTGCAGCGGCGATCGTTGTTGGCGGCAAAGCTCGCACAATGCTCGAGGGAATAGCGATTGCCAAAAGGTCTATAGATTCCAGAAAAGCCTATGAAAAAGTCGTACAGCTCATAGAAGCCACGAGTGGAGATATGTGGAAATTGAAGGCGCTGGAGGCCTCGATGTGAAAGATGTTCTAGGTCGGATAGTGAGGGATGTCCGAGCGCGCGTAAAAGCACAGAGCAAAATTAAACCGGCGAGGCGGATGAAGTTCGAAGCATCTCCACGGCGAAGCTTGCTGGACGCCATAGAAAATGCACAGAAGGTGCCGCTGATTGCAGAGGTAAAGCGCGCATCCCCCTCATCTAGAAATATTGGCATAAAAGTAAACGTGCTCAAAGCAGCGAAAGCGATGGTGAACGGCGGAGCGATCGCCATCTCGGTGTTGACGGAGCCAAAATATTTCAAGGGAGACCCCAGCTATGTGCCGATGATACGTGGAGCTGTCAAGGTTCCTGTCTTGCGGAAAGATTTTATCGTCGATGAGTACCAACTCTATGAGTCAGCTGCACTCGGCGCCGATGCCGTGCTGCTGATCGCTGAAATATTGAAAGGAGACCTAAAAAAATTCATTCAACTTGCACATGGTTTGGAGATGGAGAGCCTCGTAGAAGTTCACGACGAAGAACAGGTGAACCGCGCATGCGCTGCTGGCGCCGAAATTATTGGAATAAACAATCGCGACCTCAAAACCATGAACGTCGACCTAAACAAAACTGCCAAGCTAGCCCCACTCGTACCGCATAATCTAACACTTGTCAGCGAAAGCGGGATACACGGACCAAAAGATGTCAAATTCGCGCTCGACGCAGGAGCTGACGCCGTTTTGGTTGGTACTGCTATAATGAAATCAGACAATATCGAGAAAAAAGTGAGGGCGCTAGTGAACGCGAGGTGAGCACATGGTCAAGGTCAAAATATGTGGGTTCATGCGTGCGAACGATGTGAAAACCGCATCAGATCTAGGCGTTGACATGGTTGGCGTGATCGTTATCCCACATTCTTCTCGCGGCCTCACGCTCGAACAAGCTCAAGATGTCCTAAAAGCTGGAAAAAATGTGGATAAAGTAGCTGTGATAATGCCAGACAGCCCAGCTGAAGCGTCCGCAGTGGCGCGCATGCTAAATCCAGATTACCTACAAATTCACTCAAAATTCTCGGCTGCACAGTTGGCCGAGATAAAAAAACTTTCCGGTAAAAAAATCATCGGAGTCGTGGCCATCCCCCAGAAAATTTTAGATAGAAAAGAAATTCTTGATCGTGCCATCGAGGTGAGCAAAGCCGTCGATTACATCTTACTAGATACGAAAGGATCCTCAGGTGGCGGCACCGGCCTGACACACGACTGGAGGTTCAGCCGAGAGATCCGCGATGCCGTCGGCAAACCTGTATTCTTGGCAGGAGGGCTGAATCCGAACAACATAAAAGCTGCGATCGAGATGGTCCAGCCGTACGGTGTAGATGTGGCAACCGGAGTCGAGTCAGCCTTGGGGAAGAAAGATCCAAAACTGATGCGCGCGTTCATCGAGGCTGCGAAGGCGATGTGATGTACGTCGACAAGTTCCCCATCAAAGGAAAGTTCAACGAGTTCGGCGGACAGTTCGTGCCGGAGACGCTGATGCAAGCACTACAGGAGCTCGAAGCCGCTTACATGAAGCTCAAGGACGACCCAAAATTCAAACGCGACCTCAACCGCTACCTACGAGAGTACGCTGGGCGACCGACACCGCTCTCCTTGGCTATGAATTTATCGAAGAAGGTCGGGCTGAAGGTTTACCTCAAGCGTGAAGACCTCGCGTGGACCGGCGCCCACAAAATTAACAACACGCTCGGGCAGTGCCTGTTGGCCAAGTACATGGGCAAGAAGCGCGTCATCGCTGAAACTGGCGCCGGGCAGCACGGCGTCGCAACTGCAACCGCGGCGGCGATGTTTGGGCTGAAGTGTGAAATCTACATGGGCGCGAAGGATGTACGGCGACAGAAGCTGAACGTTTTTCGCATGCGATTGCTCGACGCGAAGGTGCATGAGGTAAAAAGCGGCTCACAAACGCTCAAAGATGCAATCAACGAGGCCCTGCGCGACTGGACGACGAACGTTAGAACAACTTACTACCTGCTTGGCTCTGTAGTAGGCCCCCACCCGTACCCGACGATTGTGCGCGACTTCCAACGCGTCATCGGGCGTGAAACGAGGAAGCAAATCCTCGAGCGGGAAAATCGCCTGCCGGATGCGATCGTCGCCTGCGTCGGTGGCGGTAGCAACGCGATCGGCATTTTCTACGATTTCCTAGACGACGATGTCAAGCTCTACGGCATCGAAGCCGGCGGCAAGGGGCTTCGCTCGGGCAAGCATTCTGCGACGCTCTGCGCCGGCTCAGAAGGCGTGCTCCATGGTAGCCGCAGCTACGTGTTGCAGGACAAATTCGGGCAGATCCTGCCTACGCACAGCATCGCCCCGGGCTTGGACTATCCGGGCGTAGGACCTGAGCACGCGTTCGCGAAGCTCCGCGGGCGCGTCAAGTACGACTGCGTCACCGACGAGGAGGCGATGCAAGCGTTCAAATTGCTCAACGAGACCGAGGGAATCCTTCCGGCGCTCGAGTCTGCGCACGCGCTGGCCTACCTGCCAAAGCTTAGGCGCACGCTGGGCGATGGCGCGCTCGTCGTGGCCAACCTGTCCGGGCGCGGCGATAAGGACGTCGAGATCGCCGCCCGTTACATGGGGGTGAAAATTTGAGCAGGATCGATGCCAAATTTAAGGAGCTTCGCCATGAAGGCAAAGGGGCGCTCATCGCTTTCATCACGGCCGGTGACACTAGCCCGAAGCTGACGCCTAATATAGCGACGGCGCTCGCGGAGCATGCTGACATCCTCGAGTTGGGCATCCCGTTCTCAGACCCGATAGCTGATGGCCCCACGATTCAAGCTGCCGATGATCGAGCGCTGTCGGCTGGAACAACTCCAGAAACAGTTTTCAAAATAATCAGAGATATCCGCAAGAGGAGCGACATCCCGATCGTCGTTCTATCTTACTACAACATCGTGCTCAATCCTGGCGTTGAGAACTTCATGAAAAAACTCAAAACTGCCGGTGGTGATGGCATCATCATCCCAGATCTGCCGCTCGAGGAATCCAAGGAAGCATTGAGAGCTGCAAAAAATCACGGCATTAGTATGATCCTGTTAGCTACCCCAACGACTACACCGGAGCGGCTCAAGCAAATATGCCGAGCGTCCAGCGGCTTCCTCTACTTGGTCTCTGTCCTCGGCGTTACTGGGGCGCGAAGGAAGCTGTCAAAAGAAGTAAAAGATTTGGTGAAGAAGGCCCGCGCCGCATCCATGGGGAGAATTCCAATGGCGATTGGGTTCGGAATCTCGAAGCCGAGACACGTGCGAGAGGTGTTGAAACTCGGAGCTGACGCGGCTATCGTGGGGAGTGCGTTCGTCGACCTGATCGCCAGACACAAGAATAACAAGCGAAGGATGCTGAACGAACTCGACCGTTTTGCAAAATCATTGAAGGCAGCTTGCTAAAACATCCTGTTTAAAGCGTCTCGTCCGGCCATGCCTTCTTTTATCCCGAGTTCCTTCGCCTTCATCGTCAGCTTAACTATTTTGGCGCTCAACCCATCATCAAAACTCTTGACCCTGGTGACGATGGCTGCAACTTGACCAAATTTTTCAGCAGTTTCCAAGTTGAGGTAGCCACACACCACATACCCTTTCGACGCAATGATTAGAAGAAGAGGTGCACCTTCTAAGCCGACTTTCACACCAACAGCATTTTTTCCATCTATTTTGATATTCTTTGTCTCTATTGAACCGATTTCAATCACCTGCGGCAAAATTACACACAATAGTAAGATTTTTCAACTTAAAAGTGGTATTATTAGAGGGTGAACAAATGCCCTGTTGTGGTGAATCCAAGAAAAAGAAGAAGAAATAAGCGAGACTTTTAAATACTTTACAGATAACTAATGACAATCGTTTCAAATAGATGGGAGGATTTACAGATGATACTTGAAAATTTGAAAGTTAAACCAATTTCAATGGAAAGTGGGAGAAACGTAGTTCTTCTAAATGAAGAGGATGTGAAGGATCTAGGAGCTTATGCTGGAGATCGTATAAAAGTCACCACGCCTAAAGGAAGCCTCGTTGTTATCATCAACACGGCGCGCACACTGGTACAAAAAGGTGAGATAGGAACATCCATTGAAGCGACGAGGGCGCTCGATGTTCAATCAGGAGATATTGTTTCGGTGGTGTTGGCTCCCTATCCGCAATCTGCAAGTGCCATCAGGAAAAAAATGCGAGGCGAACAACTCTCCGAAAAAGAGGTCTATGCCGTAGTAGATGACATCGTGGCTGGAAATTTAAGCACAGCTGAATTAACCGCCTTCGTTACTGCTCAATACATCCGTGAGATGACTATGGACGAAATAGTCGCATTGACAACAAGGATGGTGGACTCCGGCGAGAAGATCGATTTTGAAACGAGCCCTGTGATGGATGTTCACAGTATAGGAGGGGTGCCAGGCAACAAATATGCGTTGATAACTGTGCCGATCGTGGCTGTGACGGGCCTACCTGTACCAAAGACAAGTAGTCGAGCGATAACAAGCGCTGCAGGCACCGCTGATGTCATGGAAGTCTTGACAAATGTCTCACTAAGTGCTGAAGAGATAAAGCGCATAGTCAAAAAAATTGGCGCTACCCTCACGTGGGGCGGCGCACTTAAGCTGGCCCCAGCGGATGACATCCTGATAGGCGTCGAACGTATACTCAGCATAGACCCGCGTTGCCAACTCCTAGCTAGTGTCATGTCTAAGAAGATAGCAGCTGGAGCAGACCATGTACTGATAGATATCCCAACTGGGCCAGACTCAAAGGTCGAATCTCTTGAGGAAGCTAGGAGTTTGGCGCACGACTTCTTGGAGCTTGGCCACCGCCTGCACGTTCAAGTAGAAACAGCATTGACCTATGGTGGGCAACCGATCGGGTATGCCGTCGGTCCAGCGCTGGAAGCTCAAGAAGCTCTCGAAACGTTGGCCGGAAAGGGCCCTGGCAGTCTTGTGGAAAAATCGATAAGTTTGGCGGGCATTATGCTGGAATTCGGTGGAGTCGCAAATTATGGCATGGGGAGACAGATGGCCTTCGATATTTTGAATTCTGGTAAAGCTGATAAAAAATTCCGTGAAATCATCGAAGCTCAAGGTGGAGATCCAAATGTCAAGCCAGAGGAGCTTCCGATCGGAGATAAAAGGGAGACCGTGACCGCCCCGCACGATGGCTACATCACCAACGTGGACAACCACCGTATCATCAACATCGCTCGCGCAGTCGGAGCACCTCGCGACAGAGGCGCTGGTATAAAAATAATCCTGAAGAAAGGGCACAAAGTTGGGAAGGGCGAACCACTTTTTGAAATCTACGCAGAGCACGAGAAGAAACTTGACGATGCGTTGAGCTTGGCAAAACGCTACCCACCAATAAAAATAGAAAGCATATTGTTAGAAAGGTTGACACATACTCCTCGTGCGGGATAAAAATGTGGAATATACCAACTAAAGCTGCTCTCGTGGCCGCAGACGCCGATGGGCCATTTGAACTTGTAGCTTTCGACAATGCATTGCGCAAGGCTGGGATCGCCGAGCTGAACCTCGTGACTTTGTCGAGCATTTGGCCACTCGGTTGCAAGATAGTAAAGATGCCTAGGCCAGAACCAGGCATGATTACGCCCGTGGTTATAGCAAAAATCTCGAGTTCAACTCCCGGACAAAAAATAGCTGCGGCGCTCGGCATCGCTATAAGTGAAACATCGCACGGGATGATCTCAGAATATCACGACATCGGCATCAGCCAGAAAACTGCCGGTCAGACGGCGGAAGCCATGGTCAAATACATGATGGAGAAGCGTGGCCTAGAACCTACGAAGGTGACTTCGATCTCAGCTGGTCACATCGTCAAAAGTCATGGAGCAGCGCTGGCAGCTGTCGTGTTTCTGCCTTAGCTACTCCTCCTCACCCATTTCTCCCCCAGGGCCGCCAGCTGGAGGTCCGATTCCCTTCTTGGTCGCAGCTATAACATCGTCTATGCGCAAAATCATCACAGCCGCCTCGCTCGCCGACTTTATGGCTTGAGTCTTTATGCGCAGAGGCTCTATGACGCCATTCTTTAACATGTCTACGACCTTGCCCTCATAGACGTTGAGCCCCATATTCTTACCATCCATCTTTTCATGTTTAGCTCTCAGATCGACGAGCATGTCTATACTATCGAGCCCAGCGTTCTCGGCTAGTGTACGAGGCACAATTTCCACAGCGTCCGCGAATGCGTTGATGGCGAGCGACTCTCTGCCGCCGACCGTCTCGGAGTATTCTCGCAACCGCTTGGCAAGCTCGATTTCACAAGCACCGCCACCCGCGACGACCTTGCCGTCCTCCACCGCCGCACCAACGACAGAGACGCCGTCGTGCACCGCTCTTTCAATTTCATCGACCACGTGCTCGGTACCGCCGCGCACGAGCAAGCTCACAGCCTTTGGGTCCTTGCAACCTTCGACGAACGTCATTTTCTCATCAGCTATTTTTCTTTCTTCCACCGAACCAGCAGCGCCAAGATCTGCGGAGGTTAAATCGTCGATACTTGTTACAACTTTTCCACCGGTGGCGCGTGCAAGTTTATCCATGTCAGATTTCTTTACCCTGCGAGTAGCGTACACGCCAGCCTTGGATAGAAAGTGCTGGGCGATGTCATCTATACCCTTCTGACACATCACCACGTTTGCACCGGTCGCGACTATTTTGTCAACCATCTTGCGGAGCATGTCTTCCTCTTCATCTAAGAAAGCTCGAAGCTGCTCAGGTCGCGTCACCCTTATCTCAGCATCTGTCTCCGTCTTCTTCACCTCGAGCGCGCAGTCGAGCAGAGCTATCTTTGCATTCTTCACTCGCTTCGGCATGCTAGGGTGAACGCGCTCTTTGTCGATCACCAAACCATGGATGAGCTCCGACTCATCTGTGCTGCCGCCCTGCTTCTTTTCGACCCCGATATAGTCAATATCCACGATGTACTTTCCATCGCTTTTGTCTGCTATCTGCTTGACTGCCGTCACCGCCAGATCTGCCAGCTTCTCTTTTGCACTCTCGGCCTTCTTCCCAGTCATCGATGTCATTGCTATCTTCTTTAGGAGGGAATCGTCATCGAACGACACTTTTTCCGCCAGCCCATTCAAGATATCCTGTGCTTTATCCGCAGCCATGCGATAGCCAGCTGCTATCACCGTCGGATGGATGCTCTGATCCAAAAGTTCCTCCGCCTTGTGGAGAAGCTCGCCTGCGATGATAACGGCAGTCGTCGTACCATCACCGGCCTCCTCGTCCTGCGTCTTCGCTATCTCGACTATCATTTTTGCAGCGGGGTGCTCTACTTCCATCTCATCCAATATTGTCCGCCCATCATTTGTGATGACGACATCTCCCAAACTATCTACAAGCATTTTATCCATTCCGCGCGGTCCGAGCGTACTCCTCACAGCTTCAGCGATGACCCTCGCTGCAAGGATGTTCATGTGTTGGGCATCTCGGCCCATAGACCGCCTGGTGCCTTCCGACAGCACCAGTATTGGCCTACCACCTAATTGAGCTGCCATACAATCCCTCCTCATAACTAGTGAATTCTAATCCTAATAAGCATCCCCAATTTTATCCCTTTCGGTCTTCCTTTTTATCCGCGGTAATTTTATATCTTCTCACTATCACGGATTAGTTGAGGTAAACGATGAAGCTCATGAATAAGCGTGGACAGGGAACCACTGAATATCTGCTGATGCTCGCCGCCGTTATAATCATCATTGCAATTGCTGTCTACTATGTAACCGTGATAGGGTCAAAAACTATTAGCGCTAGCGCAAAACTGAGAGAAAATGACAACACCGTCTGGCTCAGGGGAGAATCCGGAAGCTCGGTGATCGCAGGTTGGAGTTTTGAGTATCAAAAGAAGGGAGATAACACCTGGTATCCGGCAAGCGGCGATTTTGGGCCAACTAAAGAAATTCAGTTGGAAAATCTAACTGGACAAATTAGCATAGGGGACAACATAGTGATAATGTACGACAACAGCAGCAATGAATTCATCGTGCAAGAATACTAAAACATCTCTGATCACCCATTTTTAAGAAATCCTACAAGATATATGCCTCAAAAGGCTAATGCCCAATGGATTGGGGCAAAAAAATGATCGAGTGGATACCAGTTTTGTTTGCCTTGGGCGCTGCGTGTATCGCAACATACACCGATATAAAAGAGTTCATAATTCCAAGATGGCTTACCACCCCACTTATCCTGATTGGTATCATATTCTACCTCATTTGGGGTGCCTATCAGCGTGACCTTCTACTCGCAATCTCTGGTGCTGTCGGTTCCGCTGTAGCATTTGGGATAGGATATGTGATGTGGCTAACTGGTGGTTGGGGAGGTGGAGACGTGCATCTACTTACCGCCTTTGGTGCGCTCGTACCAATGTTCTCTCCTTCATACAAAGCTCCGTACTCAAGCAACTATCCTCTTTTTCCCATCACAATTTTTTTCAACGGCATTATCGTGATGTTCCCAATCATCATAGCTTATGTTGTAGCTCGACGCGCACGTGGGCGGGGGGCATTCTTTGAACAAGTAAAAATATCTGAACTCAAAGAGGAAATGATGCCAGCCGAGGTCATCTACGAAAAAGATGGAAAAATTGGACGCTGGCATTCTTTTCTAGGATTTGGTTTTATAGGACTTCGTAAGCCATCGTGGAATCGCACATACACAAACCCGAATAGGGCTGCGGGGCTAACGCGATATCAGGTAGGAGCACTCAAGCGGCTAATGAAAATGGGTAAGCTTAAGGGGTCCATAAAAATCAAGAAAGGAATACAATCTGCTCCCGCATTATGTCTCGGGTTATTCATCGCTGTGCTCTACGGCGACTTGTATTGGCGCCTCATCACTCTGATAGGCGGCGTCTCTGTCCAGCTGCTGATATCCACATTTTAATCTTTATATAGGGAATTGTCTATAATTCTCCAAGAGTGATTAAATGGATATTCAGTGGATAATCCTCGCGATCGTCGGGATAGTAGTTCTCATCGTGCTCATCAGCATCTACTTTATCAACCGCATAAGGGTGCTTTCGAACCGCATCGATAATGCTTGGTCTCAGATAGATGTTCAGCTCAAGAAGCGTGCCGATCTCGTGCCTAACCTCGTTGAGACGGTTAAGGGTTACATGACACATGAGCAAAAGGCGATCGAGATGGTTACTAAAGCCAGGGAGCGCATGCTCTCTGCAGGCGACAAAAAGGAAAAGATAGCCGCTGGCGCTGGGCTCGCAGCTGCGTTAAAGACCATATTCGCTCTCGCCGAGAACTATCCGAACCTGAAGGCCAGCGATAATTTCAAGCTACTGCAGGAACAGCTGGATGGGATAGAGAGCAAGGTAGCATACGCGCGACAGTACTACAACGATTCTGTGCTCTCCTACAACAACCTGATAACGACGATACCTGGGCGATGGTTCGCCGGGGGAAAGACATCTCACCCCTACTTTGAGATCGCCGAAGCAGAGAGAGCTCCAGTAAAAGTGAGCTTCTGATGCAAAAAATTAGTTTTTTAGACCAAATCGCTAAAAACAAAAGGAACTCGATTTTCCTAATCATTTTCGTGGTGGCGCTCGTAGCTGCCCTAGTCTATGTTATCATTCGTCTGTTTTTCCCACAATTCGCTTTGATTTTTTTGGCGTTCGCACTCGTCATAATGATTTCGCATGCCTCCATCTCATACCGCTACGGCGATCAGATAGTGCTCAAAGCTACGGGTGCGAGACCAGCTGACCCCGTACAACACGCATACCTCATAAATACCGTCGAAGGGCTGAGCATAGCCGCCGGCATACCTCCCCCAAAGGTGTACGTGGTCGATAATAAGGAGATAAACGCCTTCGCGTGTGGTAAAGACCCAAAGCACGCGTCGATTGCAGTGACGACCGGAGCGCTGGAGAACCTAAACAGAACCGAACTAGAAGGTGTGGTCGGACACGAGATGTCGCACATCGCAAACTACGACATCAGGCTCATGACGCTCATCGCAGTGCTCGTCGGCCTAATTGCCATATTGAGCTACATGCTGCTACGATCCTACAGGTTTGCTGGACGGGATGAAAGAGGAAAAGGAGCAGGTTTATTGATTTTGGTCGGATTTCTTCTTGCGATCTTCGCTCCAATAGCGAGCAGGCTTGTACAGGCCATGATCTCTAGGAAACGAGAATATGCCGCCGACGCTGGTGGCGCCCAGCTGACTCGTTATCCCGAAGGTCTGGCATCGGCACTCGAGAAAATAAAAACCATCAACCAAGGAAAGATGAAGGTGAGCGAGTCTATCTCACACCTCTTTATCTCCGACCCGAACAAAACCCCCCTCGATGAAATCTTCGCTACTCATCCACCTCTCGATAAACGAATAAAAATTTTGAGGGCTATGTAAACTTACTAAGCATATCCAACGCGCGCTCCGAGCTCCTGAAAAGCCGAGATGAAACGAGAATATGAAGTTTGAAGCGCCTCCGCCCTGTTTCTGACTATTGTTTTATCATCGGCAAACAACCCGGCAGTCACAAGCGCAGCGACTACAGCATGATCGTTACAACCATCCACCTCACCACCCTTGATCTTCGCTTGGCCTTCCACGATCAGACCGTCCTTGCGTTCGGAAATTTTCACACCCATCTTTCGTAAGCCGTGCGCTATCGCAGATATCCTGTCAGATTTCATAGTCCTCGCCTCAGAAGCGCCGGAGATCGTCGTCCTTCCCTTGGCCATCGCCGCGAGGACCGCAACTATCGGCAGAAGCTCGGGCGTTAGCGAAAGGTCCAACTTAGTCCCCCTCGGCTGCTGGGGCCCACGCACGAGCACGAATTTATTTGACACCTCAACCTTCACATCTATTTTTTTCAAAATATTCAAGAGGACTGCGCCTCTGTCGCTTGCCAAATCTGTGCCGTTGAGCTTGAGCTTTGAATCCGTTAAAACCGCGGCGACGACGAACGGAGCCGCAGCCGAAAGATCTGAAGGAACTTTGAGATTGAACGGACGATACGGCTGGTTCGGTATGCTCAATTTCTTTCCAACCGAGACCTTCACGTTCGCTGCTTTCATGACATCGAGCGCAAGCTTGAGCTGGAGCGAATCGCTACACGACAAGAACTCAACTTTCTTCTTTGCGTATGGACAGGGAATGAGCAGAGCTGGTATCAAACTGGGATTCACTCCCTTGACAGAAATTCTTCCGCCCCGAACATCCCCACCGAGGACGACCAAAGGTGGGCTATCATCAGGTTTTGTGGAGTACGCATTGAGCCCCATGTTGTTCAACACCTTCAACAGCTGCGGCATTGGGCGAGCCCTCAGCTGAGTGTCCCCCGTTATGACGGAGACGCGCGGAGAAAGCGCAGCTATAGCGGTCATCATCGCTATACCCGTGGCTGAATTTTTGACATCTATGACATTGCCGGTTGGTCTCAATGATCGACCTACTCCCCATATCGACAATTGCTCTTGAGTTCGCTTCACAGTGGCGCCCATGTTCTCCACTGCGCGCAGGATGGCCAACGTGTCCTTCGTGCGGAGCGGTTGCTTGAGTGTACTCTTGCCCTCAGCCAATAGGGCCAACGCGGTAGCAAATTGAGTGTAGAGCTTGGACGGTGGGACATCGAGCTCCCCAGAAATTTTTTCACTCTTTTGAATGCCGATGTCCACGACTATCTCCTCGCACGGATAACTTCCAATTTTGCTAGCGCCAATTTGATCATGGCGATGATGTCTATTCTAGATTCCGCCTCAAGCACCTTTTCTAAATTTGCATATGTTTTTTGGTATGGTGGAACAGCAGGATATTTAGCTGCTGGCTTGATCGATATGCCAAATGTGCCTATTGAACGAGCTATTTTTTCAATTTCCATCTTATTCATGCCGACGAGAGGCCGCAACACGAACAATTCCGATGCATCATCGATGACCATCAAATTGGTCAAAGTTTGACCTGTGACCTGTTCCAAGCTTTCACCAGTAGCGATCGCTTCCGCTTTCACCTGCTCGGCGATAATGTTAGCTATCCTGAGCATCGCTCTTTTGCACAGCACGCATGTGAGTTCACGAGGTGCCTTGTCTACGAATTCGCGCAAAATCTCACCGAAAGGCACCATTCGTAGCTCCAGCTTAGGATAAAAATCAGCTAACTTTTTGGCTATTGCAACCGCCCGATTTCTCGCGCGCCTGTCCATGTGAGATTCATTATAAAAAAGTATGGGAAACACAATGCAACCACGTTTCATCATCAGATATGTTGCTATTGGACCATCTATCCCATGGGATAGGAGCGTTACGACTTTGCCTTGAGTTCCGACAGGCAACCCTCCAACACCCGCCCTTTTCTCTGCGAATACGTAAGCATCGCTGCCACGAACTTCTACAAAAATTGTGTGATCTGGGCGCGAGAGATTCACCTTGGAGCCGTGCACAGCCTTCAAGATAGCAGATCCGACCACCTCGTTTACTTCCTTGCTGGAAAAATCATGCACGCCAACCCTGCTCGCCCTAACAGCAAAAGTTTGGTTTTTACCCAACGTGCGTTTGGCGATATCGACTGCAACTTTGGATATTGCATCCAGCACGGCATTCGTCTTGCTCGCGATGCTGACCGAAACTATCCCTGGCACACTTGCAAGTTTATCCAACACCTTGGCAGAGGTTGTGTCGACGAATATCCTCCCGCGCTCCCTCCTTATGCGATGCTTTAAACCACGCAGAGACAGCTCGATGTTGTCGATTAACTGCCGCTCGAATCGCCTGCGGACTTTTTCGCTTTTGAGAGCTAATTCACCGTAACGTACGATGATCGTCTTAGCCATAACAATCAAGCTTTCTTATGAGGGCGCGGTTAAGAATTTTTAAACACGAGCAGTTGCGAAATCTTCACTTATGCTTGAGTATCTTTGTTATATTTATTGCCGCCCGATTTATGTCCTTTGTACTCTTGGCGCCGGCGCAGACTCCCTTTCCAGAGACGAACAACAGCACGACAACGTGCGGATCTTCCATCCTAAACACTAGCCCAGGGAATACCTCGGGTTCATACTCCGTGTTATCGAATGTCCTCGCTATTCTCTCGAGATCGAACTCGGTCCCGAAGTCGAAGGAGGCCACAATATTCTGCACCTTGACTTTTGGTTCAACCCTTACCTTGACGCCTGCCTTCTTGAGTTTCTTTGTAAGCTTCTTTATCGCCAGCTTGGCGTCTTTCATGCTTTTCGCACCGACGCAATTCATCTTGCCAGATGCAAATATCAGGAAAGATGCGAGCGGATCATATGACTTGTAAGCGATGCCCGGGAAGACTTCTGGGTCATACCTTGCTCCGTCCAGTGACCTCGCTAGCTTTTCTAAGTTGAACTGAACTCCCTCGTAAGTGACGGACAAAACAATATTCACGATTTTCTTTTTTACATCTACCACATTTCGACCTCCATTTATTCTTGATGAGGGATTTATATTGCTTTTCTGTTGTTATTAATCTGCCTTCACGACACATTTATACTATTTCGCTCGACGAGTTGAGTTGGTGAAGCGTAAATGGCCGATGTGGGTATCCACCGCAAGGGCGAGGTAGACATGGAAAAACTTGTAAAAAAAATTCTAGTAGAGAAAGGAAAAGCTGTAGGAGCTATCGGCAGTTTCATAGGTGTTGTGAGGAGCGTATCAAAAAAAGGTGAAAATGTCAAATTCTTAAACTATGAACATTCAGACGAAGCCATGAAAAAACTCAAGAAAATCGCCATGGATATCGAGAAAGAACCTGGAATTTGGCAGGTTCTGATCCATCACGTTGTTGGGAAACTAAAACCCGGCGACATCGCAATCTACGTGTTTGTATCCGGTGAGCGCCGCCATAACGTGTTCTCAGCTTTGCCAAAGATCATGCACCGCATAAAAAAGGAAGTACCGATCTGGAAGAAAGAAGTTACAGAAAGCAGGGAATACTGGGTTCGAGGGGCATGAAAACTTGCGCCGGGTGACCTGCACCTCGGCGGATTCCCTTCTTCTGGGCCGAATGCCGAGGGGATGCCAGCTATGCATACGTGGTGCAAAGCTTGTGCTTTTCGTTACTGGGCTATGCAAGCACGGCTGTTTTTACTGCCCACTATCAGAAAAACGTCGCAATAAAGATAGAGTCTACGCAAACGAACGCCCGGTAAAGTCAAACAAAGACATTTTTGATGAAGGTAGACTGATAGATGCCCTCGGCACTGGGATAACAGGTGGCGACCCATCTATCAGATTCAAACGTGCGTTGCGCTACATTAGATTACTCAAACAAAAATTTGGAAAAAATCATCACATCCACATGTACTGCTGTAGCAAATTACCATCGAAACAACTTCGAGAACTCAAAAAAGCTGGACTAGACGAGATTAGGTTTCATACATGGTCGGTCGAACCAGTCAAAGCAGCGCTGAAAGCTGGCCTTCGAACGGGGGTTGAAATACCGGCCATACCACACGAGTTCAAACGAACTAAAAAATTGTTCGAAGAACTTGACAACATCGGATGTGATTTTGTCAACATGAACGAGTTCGAGTTCTCCGACACGAACTTGGCCGCAATGAAAGCTCGCGACTTCAAGATAAAATCCGATGTGTCGATGGGCGTGAAGGGCAGCGAAGAAATGGCGATCAAGCTGATGCGTTGGGCCGCGCGTAACACCCACTTGAACATACACTACTGTCCCAGCTCCTTGAAGGACCGCGTCCAGCTTCGAAACAGGCTGAAGCGTCGCGCTAGAAACGTGGCGAAACCTTTCGAGGAAATCACAGACGAGGGGTTGCTGATAAAAGGCGTAATTTATGGATTGCCGAAATCGAAACTAGACACCGTACGCAAGCTCTTGATTTTCAAATATCGCGCACCCTCGAAACTTGTTTTCATCGACAGAGAAAAAAACCGCATCGAACTCCCCAGCCATGTCGCTGAGAAATTGGCCAAACTTGAACCAGCCTTAAACTTCGCCCTCGTGGAAGAATATCCGACTTACGATAGGCTAGAAACGACATTCATACCGATTTAGCTCAAATCTTCGATTTCTTGTACCGCTGCGCGAGTTTCGCGTAGTTTTCAGTTTGAACTTTGATGCGCTTGATCTCATCATCGAGCATCCTTCTCAGGGGCCTAGCCGGAACGCCCACTACGATGGTGCGCGAAGGCACTTCCACATTTGTAAGCACGACTGCTCCCATCCCCACGAGCGTGCCACTTCGAAGCCTCGCGCCGTTGAAGACGATAGCTCCGGCTCCAACTATACACTTGTCCTCCACCGTACAACCGTGGAGAATCGCGCTATGCCCAACCACGACGTGATTGCCGACCTTGACTGGCAGGCAGCGCACACCTTTTTCGTATGTGTCTGCAGGATGGACGACAGCATTATCCTGAACGCAGACATAATCACCTATCTTGATGCTCGAGAAATCTCCTCGAACTACGGCCCCAGGCCAGACGCTCGAATGCGCGCCGATCGTGACATCTCCGATCACCGTCGCCATGGGGTGAACAAAAGCCGTACGGGCGACTTTGGGCTTCTTGCCCCCAAATGGAAGGATCACCCAAGCACCGCCTACTGCGCGACCTTCTTGCTGCGCACAAGTATGATGTCGCCGATCGCCATGATGCTATCGTATGGTATCGACAACACTTTCCCTCCACGATAACCCCATGCTAGGCCAGATACAACGCCTTCCTTGTCGTCCAGTACCAAGTCCTTAACGTCACCGACGTAGTGCGCCTTGTCCGTATATATTCGCATTCCCAAGAACTGGGATATCTTTTTCATCTCATGCACCTCCTATTCTAATATTATTCGAGCGTCCACCGAGAGCGCTCCCTTTGTATATGCAAATATTGGGTTTATATCGAACTCTTTTATCTCTTGCCAATCCATCGCCAGCCTCGACGCGGAGAGCAGTATCTCGACCAACGCGTCCAAGTCAGCTCGTTCCCCTCCGCGCGCGCCTTCCAAAATCGGATACCCGCGAATTTCACGAATCATCTCAAACGCATCCTTCCGCTCTATAGGTGCCACCCTTAAGCTTACATCGCCGGCTATCTCCACCATGACGCCACCTAGCCCAAACATCAAAGCTGGGCCAAACTGCGCGTCCTTGCTCATTCCGACTATGACTTCCTTGCCTTGAGGAGCCATGCACTGCACAAGTACACCATGAATTTCTGCATCCCGCTTGAATTTATTCGCGTTCGCGAGCACTTTGTCGAATCCACTTTTTACCTCTCCTGAATTGGCCAACCCAAGGATCACGCATTTGGCGTCGGACTTGTGCGTGATATCTGGTGAAACGATTTTTAACACCACAGGAAAACCAATTTTCTCGGCCGCGACGACCGCTTCCTCTCGAGTCCTCGCGAGCTGCCCATCCACGACCGGAATCCCATATGCCTTAAAAATTTCCTTAGACTCAATCTCCGTCAAAACTTTGTGGCCGTTTTTAATAGAGTCAAAAATTTCCTTTGCTATCCTCTTCGCCAAGCGATCACCAAGTGATAGCTAAATCGGGGCCGAAGCTTATTAGTTTTTCCACACATGTGTAGTTGGATGAATATGGCTCGCCCATATGTAATTCTAAACGCGGCTATGACATTGGACGGAAAAATCGCAACGATAGCTGGAGATAGCATGATCTCATGTGGAGCCGACTTGGATCGCATCCACAGGTTGCGCGCTAGGGTCGATGCCGTCATGATTGGAGTGGGCACGGTGTTGGCGGACAACCCGTCGCTCACCGTCAGGCGCACGAGAGGAAAAAATCCCGTCAGGGTCATCGTGGATAGCGAAGCTAGAACACCCCTAACGGCAAAAGTGCTCGATGGCTCAGCCAAAACAATCATTGCGGTAACAAACAGGGCACCCAAACGGAGGGTCAAAGGGCTACTCGAGACCGGGACCCAGGTGATGGCATGTGGCTCGGAAAAAGTTTGCCTGCCAAAACTGCTTAAAAAATTGCATGCGCGAGGCGTGCGAAAGATCTTGCTCGAAGGTGGCTCGACTTTAAATTGGAGCATGCTCAAACAGGGGCTAGTCGACGAAGTACGGATCGCCATCGCTCCCCGTATCGTTGGTGGCACCGCGGCCAGAACCTTGGTGGGTGGTAATGGATTTGCAAGGGTTTCTAAAAGTGTAAAACTTGAGTTGTCATCAATGAAATGGGTCGGTGAAGACATTCTACTTACTTATATGGTGAAGAGGTGAGGAATTGCTCAAAAAAGTGGGCGATCGTCTTGCCCTCGTGGGCGTAGCACATGTTCTGCCGAAGAGCACGGCAGATGTCCGAGAAGCCATAGAACGTGAGCGGCCTGAAATCGTGGCTGTGGAGCTATGCCCAAATCGTTATGCTGTACTCGCAAAGGGGGAACAACAACTTGGGACTACAGACGCGCTCCGCCTCGGCCAATTGAGGCCATTTATCTTGAGCAAGTTATTCCAAGCGATTCAAAATAAGTTCGCGCGTCAGACTGGCATGCCGGTAGGCGAGGAGATGTTGGTAGCAATCGAATACGCAAAAAAGGCCGGCGCCCGGGTTGAACTCATCGACCGTGACATTGCCGTTACCATTCAACGATTGAGCTACCTTATGAGCAGGCGGGAAAAAATCAGGTTATTTGGTGAACTCTTGATTGGCCTCTTGCCATTTGTCGGAAAAAGAACCGACTTTGAAAGATTAACGGAAGACCAAGTCACGACTAGTTTGGTCTCAACCCTCAAACAGGCGTCCCCCACGACATACAAGGTACTCATCGAAGAACGTGATGAATTTATGGCAACTCGGATAGTGTCCCTGCTAGCCTCAAGCGATGGAAAAATCGTCTGCGTGGTCGGTGCTGGACACGTGCCTGGGTTGTATCGTAGGTTGACATCCCAGCTCAAAGGTAGCTGGCAAGCGAGGCTTGAATATCCGCTGGATATTTCAGGCGTTCCCTTGGAAGATTCCGATTGATCGGACCCACGCAAACCTTTTAAACCACCTATCGAAAAATCCCAGGGAGTTGCAAACGTGGAAGAGAAAACACTGGACCAACTGAAGCAGATGCTGAACGTCAAAATAGACCGCGTCGAAAAGCAGGGCGAGCAGCTCGTCGTCTATGTGCCAAAAGACCAAGTTGCCAAGGCCATAGGGGCCGGTGGTTGCGTCGTGCGTTCCGTCGAGCGTGTGCTGAATTGCAAATTGTCCATTAAGGAATCGGCTTAATCTGCCCAAATTGTACTTTTTGGCAAATGTTCAAAACGCAGTAGATTTGGCTGAGCGTACAAACGTATTAAAAACCAGCTGTTCATCAGTATTCAGGGTGAACTATGGTAGAAGCATATGTTCTGATAACGGCGGCGATCGGCAAAGTAAGGCAAGCGTCACAAGAGCTTCGGCGGTTAACTGGCGTAAAATCTGTGCACATCGTTACTGGGCCGTATGACCTAGTCGTGTTCGTCGAGGCCAAGGACTTGAGCATGCTGACAAACACTGTGGTCAGCGGAATCCACAAAATAAAGGGAATCGTCGACACGAACACCGCTATAGTTGTAGAGTAAGTTTCTCAAAAGGTAGCCCCGGCCGGATTCGAACCGACGTCACGGGCTCCAAAGGCCCGGATGCTTGACCGCTACACCACGGGGCTGCATAGGTACATCTGCTCTTAAAAGGATAAAATCGTTGTTAGTATAGTCATGCAAAAACTGGTAGCCCCGGCCGGATTCGAACCGACGTCAGCAGGTCCAGAGCCTGCTATGCTTGACCGCTACACCACGGGGCTACAGTCTAGATTGGTTGTTTTACTGATAAAAATTGATGGCGGGCCCGGTGGGATTCGAACCCACGACCGCTCGGTTGCTCCACGGCTGTTAAGAGCCGAGTGCTCTACCAGGCTAAGCCACGGGCCCCGAACAGATATATCGCCCACCCAAATTAAGTGTTTACGATGTTATGCTGACCTTCATTGGTTTAGGGTTACAAAAAGACGGCATCTCGCTGGCCGGGTTACGCGAGGCCCAAGAGGCAAACGTAGTTTATGCTGAACTTTACACGAGCATCGTCCCGAACTTTGACATCAAAGGGCTTGAACAAAAAATCAGTAAATCAGTAAAGGTCGTCACCCGTGAGACGGTCGAACAACACCCAGAAGAAATCTTGAATGCTGCCGAGAAAGGCAAGGTCGCTTTTTTGGTGCCAGGTGATCCGATGGCTGCGACAACGCATGTCGACCTGCGCCTGCGAGCATCGAAAGCCGGCATCCAGACGAAAATCGTGTCAGCCGCGTCTATCGTGTCCGCCGCTGCTGGGCTAGCCGGGTTGCAGAGCTACAAGTTTGGCCCCTCCGCAACCGTGCCATTTCCGGATAACCCATCGACGAGACCTTACGAGGTGCTTGCCGAAAACCGTCAACGTGGCCTCCACACGCTGCTGTTGCTGGATATCCGAGCAGAAAAGGGCAGAGCGATGACGGCGAACGAGGCCATCAAAATCATGCTCGAGCTTGAGGAAAAACTGAAGAAACGCGCGTTCGTCCCCGACACCATCGTGGTGATCGTCGCGCGCGCCGGCTCGGAGGATGCCGTGGTTAAGGCAGATAAAGTGGAAAGCTTGCGCAAGCTCGATTTCGGGCCACCACCCCACGTGCTCGTCGTGCCGGGCAAGCTACACTTCATGGAGGCTGAGGCTCTAAAGATGTTCGCAGGTGCGCCAGAAGGTGTCGTCAAATGAGCATCGAAGCTGAGCTAATCAAAGAAATCGAGAAATGGTCTAAAAAATTAGACGATTCTTTACTTGATGTTCATGCGTTGGACAATCGTGGCACAAAGATGCTCGAGAACATTCATGCCTACCGCAAGGATTCAAATCATTTCTCAGAGCGCGGCAACTTGGTGAAGAGCTTTGAGTGCTTGATTTGGGCTTGGGCCCTGCTAGAAGTGGGTAAGGAACTTGGACATCTGAGATAGTTTGAACGTTAATACGAAAACAAAAAGCCTATTTGAACGTTAATCTTATTTCCTATGAAAAGGCGGGATAGCCCAGCTTCCAAAGTTCAAAGTTATGGCTGGCGAAAATGATGAAATCGAGCACGGTAAAAAAAGAAAATGCTAACAAGGTGTCGAGCGGGGCGCCGCCGATAAGTACTGAAGAAATTCTATACTCACCTATAGATGACATTCTTTCAAAGTTAAACACCTCTCAATCTGGCCTGGCATCTGATGAAGTTGAAAGGCGTCTTGGAATATACGGCCGGAATGAACTTGCAAAAAGAAAGAAACGAGCTACCATTGTTCAGTTCTTCTCCTACTTCAGAAATCCTTTGATACTCATATTGATAATCGCAGGCATAATTTCATTTTTCTATGGCGAGACAATAAACGCCATAATTGTATTTTCGATGGTAATTTTAAGTGTGGGTCTTACCTTTCATCAGGAATCCAGAGCTGAGAAAGCCGCCGAGATGCTGAAGGAAAAAGTAACCACCACTGCGACGGTGCTCAGAAATGGCGTTAAACAAGAAGTAACGCTCCCCGAAATAGTCCCAGGCGACATGATAAATCTTTCAGCCGGAGACATAGTGCCAGCAGATGCTAGAGTGATCAGTGCAAAGGATCTGTTCGTTAATCAATCAGCATTGACGGGCGAGTCGTTCCCAGTGGAAAAGACAGCCGCACCGATGGAGAAAAAAAGTGCAACGATCAACGAATATAATAACTGCTTGTTCATGGGTACTTCAATTGTAAGCGGGACCGCAACGGCGGTTGTAACAAAAACTGGAAACGCCACAGAATATGGAAAAATTGCAAAGAAGCTTGTTGCAAGACCGCCTACGCCAGAGTTTGAGAGAGGGCTCAGAAGATTTGGTTATCTTATCATGGAAGTCACCTTCCTTCTCGTGTTATTTGTATTTTTCATAAACGCGCTCTTCAAACGTTCCGTGTTGGAGTCACTTCTTTTCGCCGTCGCCTTAGCGGTCGGCTTGACTCCCGAACTTTTGCCAATGATTCTCACCGTGAATCTTTCGAAGGGTGCACTTGCGATGTCTAAAAAAGGCGTTATTGTGAAGCGATTGGCATCTATTCAAGATTTTGGAAGCATGGATGTTTTATGTGCTGACAAAACTGGCACGCTTACAGAGAACAGGATAACACTTGTGCTGCATGTAGACGTCGAAGGAAATAACGATGAAAAAGTGCTATTACATTCCTACCTAAACAGTTATTATCAAACAGGACTAAAAAGTCCTCTCGATGAAGCCATACTCAGACATGAAGATGTTCAAAATATCAATTTGAAAGATTACAACAAAATAGATGAAGTTCCATTCGATTTTGTAAGAAAGAGAGTTTCGGTCGTAGTCGAGCAAGGCGGCCAGAGGTTTTTGATGGCCAAGGGCGCTCCTGAGGAAATTATCAAAGTGTGTTCCCAATATGAACTTTCAGACAAGACATTCGATTTGACAAAGAAGTCGCAGCAAAAAATCGAGCAAAAATATTACGAAT
>Ga0315281_10003233_pt1 | contig 23912 bp, 29 predicted proteins | sample YL17G07_0_MG_FD_204540 | JGI IMG/M metagenome (GOLD analysis project Ga0315281, IMG submission 204540) | Sediment microbial communities from Yellowstone Lake, YNP, Wyoming, USA - YL17G07_0 | ecosystem: Environmental > Aquatic > Freshwater > Lake > Sediment | place: USA: Wyoming | collected... | reverse complement strand
CCTCCTCGAGCTTCTTGGCCACGTTATGAAGGTGCAGAGCGAATTCTTTGACTACATCACATTCCTTTGGAAGAATAATTCGACCATCCATAACTTCGTTGTGGGAAGCATCCAGGCTCTCTGTCCGATTGCAGGTAACGGTTAGATCTCGCTCATTCCACTTATAAGAACCCTTTTGATGCTCCGAGTAGTAATTGAGAAACACCTTCCCCTTGAATCTTTCCGCAAAGGCCCGGGCGTTCCTGGTCTCGGGAAGGGCATCGACCACGCAGCGGGAGACATGAAAATTTCTCATCAGCCGGTCAAGTTCTTCCCAATCTTTGTAAATCCACAGGTGGATGATCTTCCCTGCCTTTGCCCAATCACGTTTCCCGATCACAACATGAAGGTCCTTCCCCTGGTCCACACCCATGGAGCAGGGACCCGGATACTGGCTCACAATCCCATCGTTTCCACAAAGAGCGAGGACCTCTTGAACGCTGAGGCGGTTTTCAGCCTCGACATAGGCCATTCCGATTTTGAGGTTGTAAAAATCGGTGAGGTTCGTTGTGGTCCTAAACTGGTGAAGGATTTCTGCAGGCGATACGAACTGAGAAAAGAGCTGAGAATAATGGGAGCCTCGTTTATTGCTGATAGAGGGCTTTTTCGCAACCCATTCCCCGATCGCAGGATTGAGCTCGGACTTGCATCTGGAACAGGCCCGGATGACCCTTCCCCCAATTTCCAGAAGGCAATCAGGGAAGCTGTCTTCAAGGCACGTGGATTCACCGCAGACCTGACATTTCAGGAGCCAATACTTCTGGTCGGTTTGCTGGAAGGCTTTGTCAATTCCGTAGTCTGGAAGTGTTGGGTTAGAGAGTTTCATCACCTCCTTAAACTCACTATGGCTCATCCTCTCCATTGCCATGTCAACGGCATTCTGAGGAGCCTCATCAAGTTCATCAAAGATAATCAGGTCGCCAGGAACAGATTTCAACCCAACCCTCGATTTCATGCCTCGGAGATAGAGAAAGGCATTCCAAATGCGTTTGATGTTAGCTGCATCCGTGTCCCTGATCCATTTACCGATTGTTTCGGGGTTCTCGTCAATCAATGGATCTACGCGTCCTTTTGAGAAATCCGTAACGTCCGATTTGGAAGGGAAGAAGTACAAGATCCCCCGGTATCCTCCATACCTCGCTCCATAGACCACCTTGAGTAAGGCTTTTGAGGTAAGGCCCATCTGAGCAGCCTTCATGTCCGTCTGATCTGGATGATTATCTTTGTAGGGCTCAATAAGATATTCGTGACGTTGGTAAGTAAAAGGCTTTCCGTCGAGAGTGATATTTTTCACCCATTCATGAAAAGGCGCAACTTCGGCTCTGTCTCCAAACTCCTCATCAATTAATTGAAACAGATTGTCGAAGAGCTCGTTTTTCTTTAAGGTGTTGGATGATCTTGTCCCTAACATCCGGTGAAACTTCTCCTATTACACTCAAGACTTCCCTCTGAAACTCAGCAACGGCCTGCACGTCATAGAGGGTTTTGAAGATATCCAATTGCAAGCCCAATTGACCTCTGATTTCTTTCATGGCAATCAAAGCCAGCTCGCGGGGATCCTTAAACTTATATCCGGTGATTTCTTGCTCGCTTCCCCGGACCTTCACCTTTCGGACTTGGCTCTCCAATATCTGAAGGGCCTCCTTATCTCCTCGATTCCATTTCATGAGGGAGTCAAGGAGTTCGTTCGCATACCGATTGATCTTCGTCAGTTGAGCAATGGAATCCAGGTTTTCGGCAACGACCTTGTGGGCGCTTTCGAGGGCAACATTCTTGACGACAGCCACATTCAACTCTTTCTTAGCCTTCGATATTGCCCCTTCCGTAACCCCAAAGAATTGAGCAATCTTGTTTTGGGGTTTACCATTTCTAAGCATTTGATTTAGTTTGACTCTATCAATCTTTGGCTTTGGCATTTGGTCAACCTTTAGTAAAGGATTGAGTAAATTGGTAAACCCTTTGCTGTACCTTCCCCACAGCATTCCCCCATGTATTCGCATCCCATTGACATCCCTAAAACTAATCCTACCCCGTTCGGCAAATTTGTCTATCGAGAAAATCTCTCAACCCCATCGGTTAGGTGCTCGGCGAAGGGTTTTGCAATTTTCGGCAATTCTGCCATTTCTTGCAAAACAAGATCTACAGCTTGATGGTTGATTCCTTCCTTCTCCGCAATCTCCCCCTGGGTATAACAGGCCAACCAGAGATCGAAGATTCTCTTGTTTCTGGCTTCCTTTGAATCCTTATCAATACGAGAAAGCCAGTCCCGGCGGTTGCCTGAGTTCGTAAAGGCTAAGTCTTCTACCATTCAAGTTCGCTCCCATTTTACTCTCCGCTACTCTTGGAGCTTTTCGCCTGCGCAAATCGCTGTGCGCTCTTTTCTCCTATGCCAGGACGCTGAGATTAACGCTCAAGGCCTCAATTATCTCTTCACCATGGGGATTCAAGGGGTACCCCTCCTGACAACTTGCAACCAATTGCGACTCAGACACTAACGGTCCCTTTGACTTCTTCCCGTGTCACACTCCTTCGAGGATCCAGAGAGACCCCACCAGATAAGGAGTCAATGTATCGGTCGAGGTCCCTTCTATCGAAGCGTACAGCCTTACCAATACGCTTTGCCTTCACAGGGAAGGGGGCCTTGCTCTTTGGAGCGACCCCGTTATAGATAGTGCGAGGGGAAAGGCCTAAATAAGCCGCCGCCTCCTCAACCGACAACAACCTTTTTTCCATCATTAAATGACCTCCTTGTGAAAACTCTCAGACTTCGATGATCTGGGTAAAAACACAACTTCCCACTTTTGATCACGCACTTTTACCATTTTCCCCCTATAAATAGGGGGGAAAAGTGGAAAAGTCCGGTGTTTGACAGACTTTTTCTGTGTCCTGAAAAACCGGTAAAAGTCCGGTAAGATCATGGAAATCATTAGAAAAAGTCCGGGTGCGATTTCTTTCATTTCCGCACTTTTACCGTGGTGCTCCAAAAACGCTGATTTTTTCGATGATGGTAAAAGTCCGCTCATACCCTAAAATACTCCAGTTTATTCCCCTTATTTCCCATTGTGGACCGCTTGACGTACCAAATGTTTCTATTTTCCCCCTTTTTTAGAAGTTTCCTGAAATCTTTCTGCCCGATCCCAAGATTCTGTTTCACCAGCTTTTGAAATTCAGATTGATTGGGTGGAGTCAAGGGATTCAGGAGGTCGGCTATCTTTTCTAAGATTTCTTGCTCTGGATCATCAGCGCGACACAATCGGTGATCTTGGAATTTGAAATACATCGGCCTTAATTCCATGGCGGAGGAGAACCGGCTCTTTCCTCCGAGGCCCAACCGGATTGGGAGGTCAAAATCTTCCTCTGCGGCATCCTCGTCACTACCTATCGCCTTCACCCGGCTAAATTTTAGGATGTGATCGGCAAGATCGAACCAGGCGCTGCTCCCTCGATAACCCCCCAGCTTGTTTTCATGGTGTATCAGGATAATGGTATTCCCCCGCGCCCGGATTTCCTTATATCGCGCCATGACGAAAGCGGCATCTTTTGAGGAATTTTCTTCCAGAAGATGAGAACTTCTCAAACTGTCAATGATGAATAGGCCTGGAGGAAAAGTCTTATAGATCTCCCATCCATCGACATCAAACCGGATAGGCATGGGATCATGGCCAAGATGCCATATCTTCAGGTCTTGAGAACCACCGATTTTCTTCATCCGGTCAACTATTTCAGGGAGGGGATTCTCAAAGTCGATGTAATAGACTGGCTGCTTTATTACGTCTAAACCAAAAAAAGGCACTTCATCTGCGACGGCCTGAGCTATCCCATACATGAGATAGCTTTTACCGACTCCTCCAATCGAGTGAAGCAGGGTAATAGATTCTTTGGGTATCAGATTTTTGACGACCCAATCAACTTTTATTTCCAATCGGGAAATCTCAAGGGAAGAAGGAAGATTAAGGTTCAGATAGGAGAGTTCTCGGACTTCCACTTTTGTGGAGGATTGTCTCTTCGGGGTGACATTCTTATCCTGCCTTTGGGATCCGGTATATGCCTCTGTCGTCCCTTGAATGGCCTTGTAAATCGTCCCCTGCCCGTAGGTCGTACCATCTCCAAAATGTTTCTCATCCCATTTGTCCCGCATCAATCCAGACTGCCTAAACACACTATCAATTTGAGCAGGGTTATTACCCTTCCAGAATGCCAGCATTGAACAAAAGGCAAGGTCGGCCTCACTCTGAGATGGGTAATCGCTCCAGTCTCCTTCCCGCAACTTGGAAAACTTATCCCCGTTCTTTGAGTGCAGGGCTTTTTTAATGATTTCCTGGTCTGTTAAGGAGGTGTGTTTGTCCCCAATTGGGGATAAATTTTCTTGCTGCGGCTTACCATTACCAAAATATTTCTGATAGAAACTATCCAGCTCAGGTTGACGTGGTTCTATGGTAGTGGGCGTGCCCTCTAAATGATTTCCGGTAACAGTGAAGAATCGACCATAAGAATAAACTTCGATATCTCCCTTTTTCCGTCCCCTGGGAACGTTTCCTTTTACAAAGATTCTAATACCAGCCCCCGAAGGGGTAATTTCTGTATAGCTATTGCCTTGTTTTACAATTTCCATGGCGCACGCTTCGATGATACCGGTTTGAGGATCTCTGCAATGGTCAAGGTCAATCCCTGTGAATGGGTCATCGGAACTTACAACGAATCCGATGCCATTAGTCATTTTTCCGTTGGAGTTTAAGAATTTACAGGCATCGTCGAAGCCAGACCAAGTTTGAGGTTCGGTAGATTTAGCGTATCCTCCTGTATGCGGATTTTTGGGAATTTTAGTGGGTTTTCCTTTAGTTATTTCTTTCGACTGCCAACAAACCCAATTTGGATAATTTTTTAGCTCATTTGGAACTGCTTTCAAATTAATTCCCATATACCCTTCCTCTTGCCGCCGCCGCTGCCTTCAATACACCTACCTTTGAATCGATGTAATCATAAACCCGGGCTTTCTTTTTCCCCGGAGCTGGCCTCAGAACCCGGCCCAGATACTGAATCAACCGTCCATCAAACTTGATCGGGGTCGCCAGAAACAGGGTTGAAAGTTCTTTGCAATCAAAGCCCTCCCCGATGAGCTGGCCTGTGGCTATGAGTACTTTGATATGACCTAAATTTAAAGACTCAACCGTGGCCTTCCGCTCACCGTTTGAGACATCCCCAGTTAGAACCTCCGATTTTATACCGTACCGTGAGAGGAGCTTTTGAAGGGTACTACAATGTGTTTTTCGATCACTAATCACAAGACAAATCCCGCTGCCGTTACTGGCTTCTTTTGCTACGTCCTGAGCAATAAGGATATTGCGAGTCCGATCCTCTGTCAGTTCGGAAAGCATTGTCGAATATTCCGTTTGAGGATCTGAATTTGGAATGAAATGAGTTTCACGGGTGACCACTTCAGCCCGTAAAACATCCCCGGTTTCAATGAGGCTGAGCTTATCCACTTCGTGAACGACGTTTCCGACATAAAGGAAAATTAACTTTGAAAGCCTGTCCCTTCTCCATGGGGTTGCAGATAAACCAGTCATATATTTGCAGTCGAAAGCACTCACGGCCTCAGTGAAGGTCCTTGCAGGCGTTCGGTGGCATTCATCAATGATCAAATAACCGATATGTGGAGAAACCTGAGAAGCACATTTGTAGAGGGTTTGAACCAGGGCAACCGTGATCTTTTTTCCGACATTCCGTTCACCATCTCCGATCCTGCCAATTTCATTTGGAGGGATTCTAAGAAATTGTTCAATTCGATTTGTCCATTGATTCAAAAGTTCTTTTGTATGAGTGATTATTAGGGCAGGTTGCCGACGCTGAGCAATTATGTAAAGGGCAATGACAGTCTTTCCTGAGCCGGTTGGTGCGGCCAAAGTGCCCATTTCACGGGAAAGTAAGTTCTTAACTGCTTTTTCTTGGAATGGTCGCAACTGGCCATGGAATTGAAAATTCACTTCAGGGAGAACACGTCGCTGATCCTCGATTTGATATCGCTCATCACATTGTTTTGCCATGCCGATTAACTGAGGAAGAAAGCCGCGCGGGATAATCAAGCCGGAAGGAGTCTCTTCATAGTAATGGAGAAGGTGCGGGGTGTTTCCGTTCCAACGGCCCATTCGCTCATTTTCTTCCCACACTGGATTTGGAATGGTGAGACGATTTCTTATCTCTCTCTTCAGAGATTCGGACACGGTCTGAATTGTTACCAGATTGCTAATTTTTAGGCTGAAAATATTGTTAGGCTTACCATCGTTTCCCATCGGACCTTTCAATCTCCATTTCATTTATTAGGCTTTTCAAATCAGCCCATGCATTCGAGAAACCCTTGAGGCTTCCTGTCAATTCTCCGCTAAAATAGCCTCTCACGAACTCAGAGCGATTTGCTTGATCTGCAAAAATAAAGATTCCTCGTCCATTACCATCCTTTCTGATGTCAACGAGTTTGAAGTCGTGGATTTTTAGTGCAGATGCCAGGTAAAGATCGTGAGTTTCGAAGGTTTTCAGTTCCATATCTTTTCCTATTGTCAATCCAAAAAAAAACGGTTAATTCTCTTTCGCTTTTTCAGTACCTTTGCCGCAGATTCCATTGATAAGGGTCAAGGCTATTAGGATTCGATTCAAAAGGTTTTCCCCTTGTTTCTGTTGTTTGATGGAACTAGCTACGATTCTTGTAGTTTCCACACCATTAGGATCAACTACAATAACGAGTTTAGGATATTCGGCCATACACTTCATCTCCTGTGAGTGTTTTTACTATTTCTCCTAATTCCTGAATCAATTTATGAGTCTGTGGAAGGAGGGCCAGCAATTTCGCTTGAATATCAGGATCGGCATGTATAAACTGAATTCCCTCGAAGCCATCCCGCGATAGAATAATCCCAAGTTTCCATTGATGTGTTTCGTTTCTTCTTCCCATGATGCTCAGTAGAGTAAAAAGGGTTAAAAAAGGGGACATCAGTCAAAAAAAAACCAGGCAAGGGCCTGGTATTTGCATTTTTAGCAGAAAGAAGAGGAATACTTACTCTTCCAAACCTTTCTTCAGCAACCGATGAAAGCTTTGATTAGATTGAATTTCATGAAACCACCGCTTAATCGTTCGGACATCGACTCCAAACTTTTTAGCTATCTCCTTCTGGGGAAGGTCGTCAGTAATCATAAGGGCCATTTCCCTTTGTTCTGGGGGAAGAGAAGAAAGTACCATTCTAAGATTGACCTTTCCTTCCATTTCTTTTGAAGGGGCTATTGCTTTTTCTTGGTAGTCAATAGATTCTTCAAACAGAACTACTTCGTCTTCAATTCTTTTTCCTTCTTTATCCGTCTTTCCAAAATCGGTCTGCAAAATTTCTCGCTCTGCCCTTTTGCGCTCCTCTCTCTCAGCTTTTTCAAATTTGATCCAAAAGTTTTTAAAACTCTTTTTGAGATAATTTTCAAGATTTCCCATTTCCCACGCTGCTTGTTTGGAAAGGAGATTTATAACGGGAGTATATACACTTAATCTATCCCCTATGATTTCTGTTTCTAAATTTGAGAGTTTCATGCTGGCTTTTAATTTAGCAAAGGCTTGAGAAACCTTCTTCGTTGAAATGCGAGAAAAGATCGTTTCTAAAAATTCTAGACGCATCCCATAGAGTCGGGCTATAACGTTACAGGTAAGAAAATAAACCCCAAATGGGTGTTTTTCAGGAAAACGTATTCCCAACCCTCCTTCTTCCCAAGGCTTAGCCATCCTTTCGAGCAATTTCACCCGATCTTTGTCTGGTTGGAGTAATTCACTTAGAACCTCAGGAGGTTGGTTTTTCATCCATGATTCTATCAGATTGCTGAGTTCGTCAAGATACTTGTCGGATTCGCCACTGTCAAAGAGCTTTCCCAACTTCTTGAAGAGTTTGTTGGGAATCGGTATGTTCCACCTATCTCTTTCTTTGCGGTATTCTTCATAAAGAGCAAAATACCTTTTTAATTTTGGTGGATCATCTTCCCAAATCCCTTCTGATTCGACGCGTGCCAAATCTAATGGAGTGAGACGTCTCTTCTCTGGGATCAAATGTCTTATTGTTTTCCGGCCAGAGGCTATTAGGTATGCCTGAGCCGCCGCAGCTGGGAAATTAACATCATACGCCGCAGTACTGTTCCCTGCTCGTTCACTTCGGAAGGCATTTATTTTCTCTTCATCAGTAAGGCTTGAATGTCTGCGCCTCTTCTCCCACTCAGCAAAGAGAGCCATTTCCTTCTTTAATGCCTTTATCATCCTGCTGTCGGGTATCAGCCTAAAATGATACAGCACTTTCTTGAGGATTAACTCTTCATTTCGCAAATCATCTTCCATGTCTGTCACCTCCCACCGTGAGTTTCTCCTGCGCAAAAGGGGTTGGGGGAAACCGGGCAGGAGTAACCGGCTTGTCAGGGAGCTCACCCTATCCCCCGTTGATCTTCATTTCATAGAAACCTCAAGAACTCGTTTTCCCTCAATCCCGCCTTTCTTATCTGATCCTTCAAAAGTCCGATTTTCACCGACTTCCTTTTATGGACAGGAATTGAAAGGATGTTTGGATTCCCTTCTTTGGTCAGCTTCACATGGCTCCCTTTGAAGCCTCTATTCACCCATCCAGCTCTTTCAAAGGCCTTGATCACCTTTTCTGGTTTCAGGTTATAGAGGCTCACCATCTTAGGCAGCTTTCCTCTTCGCGCCTCTCTCTTTCTTAAGCTCTTCCTCTACTTCAAGATGTCCTCTTATGGCATCCTTGATCATGTCCAGGGCTTCCTCGACACTATCCCCCTGGGAAGAACAGCCTGGAAGTTCAGGACATCCAACCCAATAACCTCCATCCTCAAGATCGGGATGGAGGATGACTTTGAATTTTCTCTTTGCAACATTGACCATGTAGGCTCTCTCCGTTGCGATCTTGGAGGTCTTTCCACGCAAATCGTTTATCAGCTCTTCAATGGCAATGGCTAAAACGTATTGACCTCGTTTAAGCGTGTCGATAATCTCTTTATCCCTATTCGTTAGAACGAAGATCGTTTCCCCATCCGTCAAGAATCTCAATTGAGCAAGAGGGTTTTCCACCTCGGGCAGATGTTTTCTCAGGTAGTTAAGGCTTTTTCTAATCTTCTGCAGGGAAAGCCCCTGATCCCGCAAGAACTTTGCCACCCTGAATTGAATGAGATCCGTAAAGGAATAAAGCCTCACGGACCCATAACCGGAAGCCTCGCTGACAGAGGGTTTAATGAATGCTGTCCGGTCCCAGTAGTCGATCACCCTTGTTGGAATCCCGATGATTTTTGAAACTGCCTTTGAATTAAAGGAATTGGTCAAAGGAATCACCTCCGATGATTATTAAATTCAGCCATGTATTTATAAATCTAAGAAATATAAAAGTCAAGGAAAATTTGATATTGAAATGGCGAGGATTGTACTTCAGGGGCGAAGATCCGTGGAAATTTAAATTGAGCGACCCTGATCGTTGACTTCACCCCATCGTGCAAAGGTTCTAAAAGGAAGAATTACAACTCCATCAAGGAGTTATTGACTCACCAGAAAAGGCAGCGAAGGCGGCGGTCCAGACCAAAAAAAGGAAGGGCATAAATAGCGTGATGCTGTAATTCTTTTTATACGTCATGATGTCATTCCTTCCTTTGTCATCTTCGGTTGCGTCAGCGTGACACGATCCAATTGTAAAGCTCATCTGCCAGTGCCGAATCGAGACGTCGCAGTTCCCGGACGGCATCCAGGGCGGCTGTCCGGTTGCCGGAAAGGGCGTAAGTGTTCCCGAGGTTGTTCCAGGCGCCGGCATACTCCGGATTAATGCGTAGGGCCTGGCGGTAGGCCTCAATGGCGTCATTGTAGAGATTGAGGTTGTAGTAAGTGTTCCCGAGGTTGAACCAGGCGCCGGCATCCTCAGGATTAATGCGTAGGGCTTGGCGGAAGGTCTCAATGGCGTTGTTGTAGCGCTTGAGGTTGGAGTAAGCGACTCCGAGGTTGTACCAGGCGATGGCAAGCTCCGGATCGATGCGCAGGGCTTGGCGATAAGCATTAATGGCGTCATCGTAGCGATTGAGGTTGGCGTAAGCGAGCCCGAGGTTGCTCCAGGAGCCGGCATACTCCGGATTAATGCGTAGGGCTTGGCGGAAGGTCTCAATGGCGTTGTTGTGGCGCTTGAGTTCGCCGTAAGCGAGCCCAAGGCTAAACCAGGCTTGGTCGTTTGTTGGTTCGTTTTTCGTCCATTTCCAGGACCAATCAAGCAACCCCTGCCAGTCCTTCATCTGTCCCAAGGCGGTAGCGCGCTTCAACCATTCGGTCCGCCTGTGACCCTCGGTGGCCGTTTTGCGGCCCGGCTTGACCTCGCCTATACACTCCACAGGTATGGCGAAGTTCAGGTTCTGCCCGCCTTCCAGGTAAAAGGTAGTCAGGCCGACAAACCGGCCTTCCCTATCGAACAGGCCCCCGCCGCTTGAACCGGGGGAAATGGCCGCCGTGGTCTGAATCAAGGGTGGCGGTCCACCCCAGAGCTGCGCAACGATGCCATCGGAAAGGGAAAGCTCCAGCCCCCTCGGCGCTCCCACAGCATAAACCGGGTCCCCCACCCTTAGACCCGCTGCCTTGCCAAGCTGCACCGGCTCCCCTGTAATACCCTTGGCATCGAGGAGGCAGATGTCGTTGTCTCCGTCTTCCGCATACAGAGTGGCACGGACAAGCTCTTTGCCCCGGCCCACCAGATAGGAGGCACCCCCTTCCACGACGTGGCAGTTGGTGGCAATCTTCCCGGAAGGGAGCAGCACCCCGCTCCCCTGAACTTTCACCTTGCCTTGGGCATCCAAGGTCTTCACTACAAGGATTGAATCCTTGACCTTTTCGAAGACCTGGCTGGGCGTAAGGGCAACCTTTGCAGGAGACGGACCGGGAGGTGTCGGCGCTTCTTGCGGGATCACTTGAGGTTTATTTAAGGTGGCATCCTCCTCTCCTTTCATATTGAAAGGTGGTACAGATGCTGTTTGAGTATCCCTTGAGTCCCTTACGTCTTGCAAATTTAAAACTAAAATTGAGATTCCGACCAACAAAATTACAATCAGCGAGCCTATGATTGAAGTAGTAACCCTCGACCTTACCCCTTCGGGTCTTGCCAAGACCAGGGTATCTGCCATTATATCGTGTAAGGCTTGCTTCTTCCGGGTAAACCCCGTTATTATGTAACCAATTCCCAAAATCAGAAAAGAGATGGCTTTTCCCCAGTATCTCCCGTTTGCACGACCGAAAAAAATTCGTTTCCCATTTAAATCTGTAACAATGATCCCAACGGCCATCTTCCCGATTGTGGCTTGCTTAGTGGAACTTTCAAGTAGGGTGAAGTAAAGCCATCCTATTACCAGAGACACAATGAATTCAAGTATCATCCAAAATGGGTAAGTTGTAGCTGTACTCATTCCTTCTGCAATTAGGAAGGGGAGAGAAGGGAGGAAGCCTCCGATTACAACTATTACGGAATCAATAAACGATGCCGCAAAACGATTCCAGAGCCCTGCATAAATTGCTTTAACAGGAGGCTGGGCAAAGGGTTTTTTAGTTAGAGGTTTTGGGGGAGGTTCTGATCCTTCAGGGTCTTTATCGCCGCTCGTATAATTCGCCTTCTCCGACCTTGGTGGGGGTTCATGTGGAGGAGAGTGTGGTTCAGCATGATCTTGTTTCTCTGATGCCTGATGTCCCTCATTCTCTTGATTCATGGGAGAAATCAGGTTTCCAAAGGCTATGTTGATTTCCCTCAATCTCTCATTTGCGTTCTCCTTCAATCGTGGATCGTCCGAGAATCGGTCAGGACGCCATACATTGAGTAACCGCTTGTGGGCCTCCCTAACTTTTTCCTCCGACGACAGCAAAACTTTTTCACCTTGGGTAATCTTTTCCATATTATTCCACTCCCGCGCCTTACCCCAGAAACGAAAACCCCATTCCTTTTCAGAAAGGGGGCCTAAACTCAATCCTTGCACATAATCCCCCCTTACGGGTTAAAGGTTGCTTTGGAATGGCTTCACCTATTCTGGGTCATAGATTTACTGCGTCTCTATTCTATGATTTCTCTGCAAAGGGCTAAGTGGTCCTCTGCACCATGGCTGTCCGGTCTTGTCGGACTCCAAGGTTTTGTTTCAATTGTCCTGAGATAAAATCAAACATCTCTTGGTTAATCAAATCCTCACTTTCGCAGTTAAGGGGTAATACTTTTATAATCAACCACCTTTCCTTTTTCGAAGATAATAATTCTTGTCTGTTCCCCTTTGGAGCGGTCCCCTATATAGTAATATTTTTTTACGACAACGGTTCTTTCGCTTACAGATCCGGCAAAGCTCCCGCCAGGGCTAACGTGTCCGCTAATTGATCCCCTTGACTTCACCTCATCTCTTTCTTCCCTTGTCGGGGAACCTAATCGACCCAGGACCTCAGCTTCTGTCATTCCCTTTGTAATATATTTGAATTTTTCAAACGGGATATAACCTCGGCTTGGACCTGAATCGACGGATTCGCTTTCTACACGTGGAACAGGTCTGGATCTCTGTGTTGGTTTGCTTGAAGGTTCGCTACTGTATGATTGAGGTCTTTTGAGCTTATCGGGCAATAGAGGAGGAAAATCATCGATATCTTTTTTTGCGCTGTTCTTATATTTTTCGGGCACTTTATTCGGGTCTTCTGTATAATGAATAGTTCCTTTTTCATCGGTCCATTTATAAATAATCTCCTGAGCACGGGTCAATTGGGAATGTAGTAGCAAACCAAATATGATTGTGGCCAAAATTACTTCAATCCTTTTCAATTAACCTCACCCCTTTCTTTAGTTATCATCCAAAATCTGCAGGTTTAAGTTTACTTTGGAAAGGCTTCACCTATTCTGGTAGGAGTCTATCAAAGTGGTAGGAAAAAGCAACAAGAATTAAAGGAGGGAATTCCAAAGCCATTGAGTTGTTGACTTTGGAGGTTCAATTCATTTGATTCCCGGGATTATGGGACAAGTTGATTCTTCCAAAAGCATTCTTATAGCCGTTTGAGGAAAAGGAAAGGCCCTGTGTCCTTGAGGAAGGGATTATCAAAAGCTGAGGGAACACCCTGGTCTGTAAACGCCAAAAACCGGGATGCTCTCCTTATTTTACATCGCCGAACAAGTCCCCCCGAGTGAGTTTGACTTGCTCGTAACGCTTCCTCCTGTTGACCAAGCGTTGACCATGCTTAAAGTAATCCTAATAAAATCAATGGGAATAGAATACCGAGCTTGGTTAAGAGCCAAGCGCGCCACTCCCTTTCCCCGAAAGGGGATATATGGTAAAAATCAAACGGCCCAGAAGGTTCAATCGACCGATTTCATTGAGCATGAAAAGGCCCGCTTGGTAATTGAACAAGACATCGGGAATCCAAAGCACTGGAATTGTCTTGGGAATTTACACCATGGGGTAGGTTAGGAAAATATCAGCACAAGATTCTTGGATATCGGGAGGCATTATGCGGCCTCGGAACTTACACCTACAAGTCAACGAAATTATTACATCATCAAATTAATGATTACGGGATGAAAGCGAGCATAACGGATGCGGCACAGACCAAGGTTTTTCTTGGAGCCTCACCACAGAATTGGACCCTGTGGCATTTCCATTGGGGAGTCTCGACCTTTCTCGACTGGTTTGACACAGCTCAAAGCGGCTTGACCCACTCCGAAAACACGTATCCAGCGGATCCTTTCATCTCACCCTCCAAAATTCGAATCTCACTTTTAAATAATCTTTTACCGTGCCCAATGACACGAACCTTCGTACCGTTTTTAACCAAAAATACCAAGTCAGAACCAAGTATTAGAGTCTCACCCCACTCGTCTTTCGTAGCACGAGCTTTTATAAACTTATCAAGAACCTCTTCACTTATTGCCACAAGAGAATGAGTCCCGCTGCTCCCGAAAAGAATGCCAATTTCCCCAATGGGTACGGAAGAACTTGATTCGCTCCATGGTTTTTGGGTTCTTTCCTGACTTTTTTCTTGAACTATTGGCGGGCCCGAAAAGAAATTGTAAAAATAGGCAAATGCTACAATTGCACAAGAGCCAAAAAAGAAGATGTATAAAGGCTTTTTATACCAAGGTCTCAGCAGTTTCATTCTATCCCTCTGTTCCTTATCCATCCAATCCATTTATGTGTCCCTCAAAATTCGTTGATGTTAGGGGATATCTCGGCGCCATTCAGAGGCTAAAAAGTCAGGATTTGTTAATATATTTTTTCTCAAATTCTTTCCAATCGACTGGCTTTTCTTCTTTGGAAAATTCATATCTACAGAATCGGCAAACCGTGGCTTCCGCCTTGACCTGCTCGGCACACTTCGGACACTTCTTCATACTACTTTGAGAAGGGCCAGCGACGAGGACGATGACGAATGCAATGAGCGGACTTATTATCAATGATAGAAGAAACCAACCTACGCCACTTCTTTTTTTAGATGATGCGAAGACGCCAACCAATATTGGTAAGAAAATCCAAAGAATGAACCACATAAGCCCTCCTAATTAAACTTCCCATATTAAAAAGTCTCCCCAAAGCATTTGCCTATTAGCCTCTAAGACAAACTGGACAGAACAGGCTCGATTAAAATTTGTTTTGTTTCTTAAAGAGTTTTGCCTTGGCTGTCGCCCCCCCGTTTCAGGGTTATTAATTGTGAAATATGGATTGTATTATACATCATTCCTGAAAATTAGGGAAGTGAATGTTTCAAGGAAGGAAGCGAGCGAGGGCAATTTTGTAAGTGCCTCAGGTTATACTCACCCCCTTCTTGACCGTTGGCCGGTTAAGGTTATGCCATTTTAAGGACTCAATATCCGATTCAATCAGTTGTCTTTCCAACGGGTCGGAAGTTTTCTCCAGCTTCCTTTTACGCCTTTTGATTTCCGACTTTATTTTATATCTGCTTAGATTCAACTTAAACGCCTCTTTTAATAAATCAAACATCTCTTTTACTTCCTTTCTATTTACAAACTTCTTTATATAAAATATCGATTATCGAACCTGGAACGATAAAATCCCATTTTAATGGAGAACTGGAAGAGTAAATCACTCCTCGCTTATTATCATAGGCGGTCAAAGATAGAGAATGAATCGTTTTCTCTACACAGTTTATTTCATGCAAATCTATTGAATGGCTCAAATTCTCATATTTTTTCCCAAAATTCCCCACCATAACCATTACACCATTCTCCGTCCAATCCCATCTTAACCACACTCTGACAATGTTTTTAGATGGGCGAGTTATACTCTGGACATCGTAGTAAGCCGAAAATTTCTCGTCGTCCCCATAATGTTTCCAATCTGCTCCCCACACTTCCGCATAACCAAAGATAGCAAGTCCGATAAGAATAACTCCCAACTTAACTGATAATGATTTCATTCAGTCACTCCCCCGCATTATTCTAACTTCAACTCCATAATATTTTCTTTTCTTCTTGGTCACTCTTCTTAACGGTAATTTCCCAGAGAGCCTCCCATTTCTGAATTAACTCAGGAGGGAAGGGGTCTTCCTCTTTTTTAGGGTTTGACCCATTTCTTTTTCGTCTACCTTCAACCAGAAAGACATATCCGAGAAGGATAAGGGAGTAGATAGCCCAGACTGAACTGAAAGAGATAGCTATGTAAAGGGGGTCTTTCACTCCCAGAGCAAGAGGTAGGACTATTCCAAGCAAAATTGAAACTACCAGTGTGAGAAGGAAATACTTTTTCATTGAACCTTATCCTTCATCTTTTCATCTATCGTCTTCATCACTTTCAAAAACTCTTCCTTATTAAATATCCCTTTCTCCATATACCTCTTGGATTATCCTCTAGCTTCAACTCACTGGGAACAACGAAAATCGCTTTTTTGTCTTGCACCATATGACCAAAAGTTAGCTTTGCCCATTTCAGCCCAGATTCAAATTGCTTCATGCCCCTCAAATCTTTCCTTCTCTCTATCAACGCACCCATTAATTCACCTTTTTTAAGCTCATATTTTTTGTAAAAGACTTTATAGACTACCATCTCGAAGTTTTACCTCAAGACCTTTCTTCAAATTAAACCCATTTCATAGGAAAAATAACCCTTACAATATCTGCATCCTGCACTCATTTTTCTTACAGGTTCCCTTTTGACAACCTCACTGCCCTTGTAGATTAATAAAGTATCCAATGAATCATTAACTTCCATTTTATTCTTTGCATATTTTCGCTGAACAATAAGAACGCAATCTTTGCAAGGGAAAATGTCATCGGGGAGATTCTGTTTTTGAACCATTTCTGCACCTCCTATCTACTATTTGATACCCTTTTGTTTCTTCTTCACCTCATTATCCACCACCTTCACCATCTCCAAAAACTCCTCCTTGGTGAATATCCCCTTCTCAACGAGTAACCGGGTAAGGGCTTCCTGTTGGACTACCTGCGACATGAGGAGTTCTTCAAAAGAAACGATCTGTTTAGGGTCAAGGGCGATTGCCATGAGAACCTCCGTAACGTAAATATTGCTTGACTTTTCCTACAAAGTATGTATATCCTGGACAACAAATGGGGGTGATAATTTATGAAAAAAATTGGCTTTCTTGTCGTTGTTTTCCTTTCCCTTCTCTTTTTATTTAACACCGTATTTGCTGGAGATGTTTGGGTAAATGGTTACACTCGAAGGGACGGCACATACGTTCCTGATCATTACAGGTCAGCACCAGACGGCAATCCTTGGAATAATTATAGCACACGTGGGAATATCAACCCTTATACTGGCAAGCCTGGTTATGTTGACCCATACAAATCTTATTCCCCTAATCCCTACCGATACGATAATCCTTACAAGTCAAAACCATATAGATATAATGTATGGGGTAATGATTAACTAACTTCGAACTTGGAGAGACTTATCAGAGGCAAGGTTTAGACCCCTGCCTTTTTTTATCTCCTGTTTATACTTCCCTCACCATTTCAAAATACTCTTTTCCCACAAGTAACCTGGTAAGAGCTTTTTACTAAACCGCCTTAGACATTCAGGTTACTAAATTCGAATAAATAAGGCAATGAGAATTGACAGTTGAAGGGCATCTTATGAAAAGCTCCCTAATAGATACTATTAATCTTCCGTCTTGAGAAATAAAATACCTTGACAAAACAACTGATTTTTAGTAAAGAGAATTTAAATAAGATGGGAAAAACAGTAAGTTTCCTTTATAGGTTGGCAAGAAAAGCCAATGATGGCGAGACGCTTTTAAGTGGAAATCCCGTTAAGATAGCAAGGAGGGCGAAGAACAAGTTTATAGGTAGAAAGTTTGTTAGGAAATTCTGGAAGTTCCCATTTTAATGGGACAGCCCATGATGTTACGCTTGGGCTAAAGTAAAAGGTTGCTCAATGAAGAAATTATACGAAACAATCCTTGGGATTCTTTCATCCCTGATTATCTTTTCTTCCCAAGCTGAGTCTAAAAAAATAACAAACGTATCTAATGATTATCATGTCCCCGATATTCCTAAAATTAGCAGCTTAGACCAGATTGAGCTAATTTCAAAACCATCCCCTCTTATATTGAAACAAGCCGATTTCGATACGGATAATATATTTGCAGGACATCGCTCTCACGCCTCTCACCGTTCCCATGCTTCTCATGCTTCTCATTCTTCTGGATCAACTTCCACCCCTAAAACCCCTTCGGAGGAGAAAAAAACTACATCAGAAGAACCAAGATCTCCTTCAGAAACAACAGCACCTTTAGAACCCACAAAATCCCAGAAGCCACTTCCAGATTCTACTCCTTCAACTACACCTTCAAGCTCTATTAAAAAGGAATGGAGAACAACTACTGAATGGCTGAGCCAACCGTGCAAGTTATACCAACATGAGGTTTTCGGTATTTTAAATACTGGTGGCGGATTTAAAGGGTTGGTTACCGAATGTAAAGATGATTCCATTGAAATTACTGATAAAACAAAAGAGTGGATAAAGTTAAAGGACATAAAATCCCTGATGTGGAAATAGCCCGTTAATGAATAGGCTTTAAATACTTTCTATATATATCAATTCCAGAATCAAACATTCCAGAGCATTTTCCCTTTACCGAACACTCGATACATTTTGTATCAAACAAATTCTTCCAATCAGAAATAGATTTTTGTGCAAAACCCCAAAGGTAATCTGGCAACAAACATAGGGGGATATTATAAATAGACACTTTCATTCCTCTTTGTATCAAGTAATGAATAGATTCCTCTAAATAGGGAACAAATTTGTCTGGCTCAACCCACAATAATCCTACATTCTTTCTTGCACGATCAATGACTTCTAAACCCATGAACGCAATGTGTCTTACAAACGTCATATTCCTATAAATAAAATCAGATATTCTTAATAATTTATTGTATGTAAGATTATGAACTACTGTTCGTATCTCAATTTGATTACCAAAGGAAGCCAAATTAATTATACCCATAACGGTTTCATTAAATGCACCTTTTGACCCCATGACTGCATCATGCTCAAGGTCATTGTCCCCATAAAGCGGGATTCCTATCGTTATGTCAGGGTGACGGAGACTGCTGAAAAGGCGCGTGTATCCAAAATCGGAAAACTTCCTTCCGTTTGTCAAGAGAAGGAGCGATGTTTTAGACAAGAAATCCTTGCAAACAAGGATTAATCTGAATAAGTCTTCTCCTGCCAAGGTTGGCTCTCCGCCAGTCAAAGCCAGCTCTTGCGTTTCCTTGCTTATTAATGGAATCAATTTCAAATTCAGGTCTGTCAGACTCTCCTCATTCTCATCAACCGGCTGGGGGCACATTATGCAATGACAGTCACACTTGGAAGTTACAAAAATCAAGTTGTGCCGTGATTTGATTTGGTAAAGAACATTGATTCTGCCATCTGGGAATATCTCAATAACATCCCCATCTGAAAGAGACTCCGTACCTTGCACATGGTGGATTACCGGAATTTCATTGGCTCCGGAATTACCTTCCAGCCTTTGCGAGAACACTACTGCCGCATAATCTTTTAGCTTTTTAACGGGCAATGAGGAATCTAAGATTACCGTTTGGGATCCCTCCTCTTTTTTCACTTCGGAGCGGGAGACTTTTGCGAGCAAAGACTCCTTCACATTTATCGGAATGCCATACAGTGTCAGCATCTGTCGTTAGTCCTTATCTCGGAAAGGCTCCGGCCGGTCATCCAGGACCAAAAGACATCCATTCGATTAGGGTCATGTTCCAAGATGATTTCAAATAGATGCTTAAAGATTCCCTTGTTTATTAGACACATTTCATTTGAAGGTCTGTGCCCGGTGGGATCATTTTGAGTAGCATAGTTCCGAACAGGATCAATTCCGCAATAAACCTGGAAGGCACAATCAGAGCAGCCGGGCAGTAGTTCAGCACAGGAACTTCCAATGATGTCTATGATTTTCCCGTTGTAAAAAATATCACGGTAGGAGTGCTTATTCACATTACCCAAACAGAAGCTGAAATCCCCTGTATTAGCAAGCATTCTTGATTCATCAGAGAGAAAAACATTCCCGTCATAGCCATACATCGCCCCGGAGATCCCGGTCCCCGCAGGAAACTGAAGGTCAACGAAGCCCGTTGAGAAAGGGGTCAATATCCTTGTCAACAGAAGCGAGGTAAATGATTCTTCAATGTAGTTCCCTTTGAGATTGGCATCAATGACGCATTCCAATACCGCCTTAAAGAACGCAACGAAATCGGAGGGGCCACATCCAATTTCTCTCATTATCTGTTTCGCATAACCAAAGGGATTTAATGGCCGGAGGAATATCGAAGAGAATCCGTTTCTTATATATTCTTCTATGATTTCTTTGGGATAGGGGAGACTGTACCTTGAAGTAGTCATTAATGCGGAGATCTTTGACGATCCGAGATACTTTCTTGCTTTGTCTAAGGACCTAGTCACGTCATCATATGTATCTGTCCCATCCCGGTACATCCGGCAGGAATTATGGACGTCTCTGGGGCCATCCAGCGATGTCGAGACAAGCACGTTGTTGTCAGCAAAGTATTTGAGCATCTCATCTGTGGCAATAGTCAGATTGGTACAGACCACGAATTCGATCTTTTTCTCCCTTGAAGTCGCCTGCTTCGTTACGTAATCGATGACATATTTGACCGTTTCAAAGTTAAGTAATGGTTCGCCACCCTGAAATTCAATTTTTATATGTTTTGCCGGACTCATTAGAATCATATCAACCGCTTTTTGAGCAATCTCTGTGCTCATATCATACCCGGATTTGTCCGGATCCAGAGATGAAGCCTGGCAGTAGACGCATTTCTGATTACACCTCCTTGTTACTTCAAGCATATGGAGGGATGTGAAATGAGAAAGAAAGTCATTTTTGGTCCGAAACTTGATCGCGAGCAGGTCAATAGCTGGATCAGAGATTGTTTCGGTGACGAAATGCTTGGCCTTCAGTCTTAGATACACATCGGATTTGCGGTTTAATTCGTGGCCGACCATGTTTTTGAAATCGGCTTCCTGCAGAAACAAATGTTCTCCCACCATGTTGACCATAAGAACAAGATCATGCCGAAATCTTATGAAATTGAAAGGAAGAATGATGTAAGAATTATTGTTGGTCATCGCCTTGGAATGGGAAGAACGCCTTTTTAACGATCATTTCTTTGATTGACTTGTTTGATCTCTCTAAATGCTGTCGCACCTGTTGGTCGATGAGCTCGCTGCAAAAACTCTCCACCTGAGATGCCAAGTCGATATCCGGGTTTTTCCGTGAAAAATAGACTCCGTAATGGTCGGAATCTATGGAATCAACATGAATGTGACAAGTGCCTGTAGACTTGTAGGCCGCGGCAAGGACAGATTGCTTATCGTATATGGTCTTATCGACATTCACTAAAAGCCTGCCGTCCTCCAATTCTTCTATCATCTTCATTTTATCGTCTTGCTTCATTTTTCCTTCCATAGCCCCTTGTTGTTTTCCCTTGCTTCTTTTTCATATTGTCTGAAATCTTCCAGGTACTTGAAGGGATATTTGGTATAAGCAAAGCCGTACCCCTGTTTTATGATTTCTGCGTTTAGAAATGTTCCGTCCTCCAGGTAAACATAGGCCAGGAGTCGTCCATACTTGTCCCGGGACTGCCAATCATATTCAAGCCTGACTGTTTTGCCATGGACCATTTTTCGCGTGAAGTCAGAGGCTTCTTTCCCAAACCGCTCCACTGGTTTCTGAGGATGAACGGTTTCGGGGGTATCGACACCGATTAACCGCACGTTCTCATTTTTCCCTTCGATGTTGACAACGATGGTGTCGCCATCGATCACTCGGGTACAGGGATACGATTTTCCGCCGTTAGTCTGATGAGGAGGAGACTGTGAATCTGCAGAGGGTCTGACCTTGACAGGAGCGTCAGCTATCGAAGGCAATGGAGGTTTACAAACTTTGCAGGGAATATAATTTGATTTAACGGCATCTTCCGGACCATTGAATATCACCAAGTTCTGTGATTTTATCCTCTGGGCATGACTGCATGAGGGATAATGATACTTATTTGAGTTCTTTGATCCCCAGAATTCTGCCGCCTCAGTAATTTGCAGAGATAGCAGCGTAGCGGCAATGGCTAATACTATCCAAAATACCGTCTTTCTATTTCTCACTTGGCAATCCTCCTCGATTTCTCCACCTGGGTGAAGTTTGCTTTTCCACTTCAAACTATCTGCATATTCAACAATTAACAAACTAAATTTAATTAAATTTCATTCCTTACTTATTGAAAATATTTTTTACAAACTTGAAATACCGGCATAGATAAGCTCTTCTGGATTTTATTCATTTGGAATTGGTTTCTTGAGAAGATTCAAATATAGTCGTGATGTCCGCCATTTATAATGAAAGTGTCTATAGGAACCTTTTAACCCTATATAAAAAGATGTTATCCTTTGTTGACCATCGAGTATGAGATAGATATCTTTATTAACCCCATGTAGATTAGTCAGGTCATTATGAGGTTCTTCTCGATTAAAATCACTAATAAATTTATAAATGGCCCAATCGTCCTTATTTTCTTCCTTGACCTTCCAAAATAAAAATGAGCCGATTGGAAAATTTCTCATTATTGAATCGAAAATTTTCTCCACATCTTCTGGTTCCCATACAAATTCCCTTTGGATTGCTGGCAAGTAATAATCTCTATTAATATATTCAATTATATCAGTAATTCTAATGGGACGATATTCCATTGTCGCCTCCTCGTTTAAATCGGAATAGGTCAATCCTGATCTTCAGGCTTTCCCACTCCATTCTGCAAAATGGTTCGCTAAGGGGCTTGAAAAAAAGATCACAGTTTAGGTTTCCTGAAAATGACTTTTGTGGTGGTCTTGACCTCTTTACTGGGTTGCCTTTCAAATGTTATTTCTACTCCTGCAATCTTAATCGTCCCCTTTCCATGAAATTTGCCTCTATCGACTTGCTCTGTAACGAGTTCCAAATATTCAGGTGTAGGGCCAATCCCACTTAATCCAATTGTATCTGAGGCTATTGTAAGCGAATCAGTGCTTGTTTGGAAAATTTCCACCAATGGTTCTTTATTTGGAGTAACAATTCCTGCTACAATTACATCCTCATCTTTCTCGTCCTTCATTTTTTGCTCCACCTCCTAAAAATCTCGGTATAGTGTATTAAATCAGGAACGAGGTGTCAATGAGAATTGGTTTTTAGTTAGACCATAACGGCTTTAATCTCTCCGAAAGATAGGTAAACCTCAATTGGGGTTTGTTATTCTTGATAGCAATAGCAAGGGCTTTTTTAGTTCCCACCAGCACCACCAACTTTTTAGCACGGGTAATGCCTGTATAGATCAAATTCCTCTGAAGAAGCATATAATGTTGGGTGGTTACAGGGAGGATCACAACTGGATATTCACTTCCCTGGGATTTGTGCACTGAGATAGCGTAAGCCAAGACAACCTCATCCAAATCAGAGAAGTCATAGGTGATTAACCTCCCATCAAAGTCTATGGTAACTTCCTTATCTTCCTGGTCAATCTTTGAAATCCATCCAATGTCTCCATTGAATACTTCTTTGTCATAGTTGTTGACAATTTGCATGACCTTATCATGTAATTTGAAGGTTCTGCTCCCGTGGGATATGCCTTGCTGCTCAGGGTTCAGTCTTTTTTGTAATTCAATATTTAGGTTGATTGCTCCAATAACCCCCTTATGCATGGGGGTTAAAACCTGAATATCTCGAATGGAATGAAATCCAAAATGCTTGGGTATTCTCTCGCTGCAGAGTGTAAGGATTTGATTTAGGGCTTTTTCTGGTTCTTCTTCCTGGATGAAGTAGAAATCGGTAGCCTCTTTCCTTTCTATTTCTTTCAGAATGGGAAATTCACCTTGATTTACCTTGTGAGCATTTACGATGATCATACTTGTCTGAGCCTGTCGAAAGATTTCCGTTAGCCTGACTACTGTAAATATACCTGAATCTATAATATCCTTCAGGACATTGCCTGGACCGACTGATGGAAGCTGGTCTACATCCCCAACCAATATCAAATGAGCCTGTGGTGGGATGGCCTTGAGCAGATGATACATCAAGAGGGTGTCCACCATTGAGGCTTCATCTATGACAATAACATCTGCCTCCAGAGGATCATCCTGATCTTTCTTAAAGCCACTTTTTCGAGGAGAGTATTCAAGCAATCGGTGGATCGTCTTTGCCTCACAACCAGTTGCCTCACTCATCCTTTTGGCTGCTCTGCCAGTGGGAGCAGCAAGAAGAACTCTTAATTTTAATTGCTGAAATATCTTTAATATGGCTGTGATGATGGTTGTCTTGCCAGTCCCTGGGCCACCCGTAA
>Ga0315281_10003232_pt1 | contig 23916 bp, 26 predicted proteins | sample YL17G07_0_MG_FD_204540 | JGI IMG/M metagenome (GOLD analysis project Ga0315281, IMG submission 204540) | Sediment microbial communities from Yellowstone Lake, YNP, Wyoming, USA - YL17G07_0 | ecosystem: Environmental > Aquatic > Freshwater > Lake > Sediment | place: USA: Wyoming | collected... | reverse complement strand
CAATAAGGGGAAAGAGGATACCTGCCAAAAAATATTTCGTGTATAAAGTGATTACTCTACTCATGCGGTTCACCTGTCTCGCAGACATGCGGTTATGTGTTTGTTGGCTACTATAACTTAACAGGCGGTTTGAGAAAACTTAACAGGCGGTTTGAGAAACCAGCGTCCATTACCCAACTCTCTTGAACGTTAATGATGTAGCCCCTACATAACCATTATCTCCACAAATATTTCTATTACCTGACGACCCTGCAATCGAAGCCCCAAGGTGAATAGTATCCCCGGCAACTCCATATACTCTTCGTGGGTTTATGGTGGCACTCTGATAAAATCCACTTCCACTAAATTCACCACCTGCCATTGCTATTGCCGTAGCAGACCCATATGTAGCGGAGCCAATTTTGATAAACGAGTTTAATTGTGTATAAGTTCCGCCATCGACTGATCCTCTTACCGAACCACTTACCTCGTAAATTCCACTCTGCTTGACCACAACATTCACTACAGAGTAGACGGCAATATTGGAGCCTGAAATGTTGGTGGTGGCAAGATTAAGCGTTCCCCCATAATCGATTGCGGGCTGGAAAAGGACCCTTGGTTCAAGCCCTGCCGTGGTAAGTATGGTCCAGTCGGGCGTATTTGTGGTGTAAAAGGAGAGCCAGACATGCCCATAGCACTCACAACTATGAGCTGAGTCTCGGATGTATGTGCTTCCGTCCTCCAACTTAAAAAAGTCGGGATCGGATATTGTCGTGGTCGTGGGCACCCTCTCGAACCCAGTATATCGGCTCAAAGCCAGTACCACACCTGTCCCGTCATAAATCCCATACAAATAGAATATATAACGGCTATTATTTGCTGATACAGCGCCGCCGTAGTTATTTGCATCGAGAAACGTGAATCTCCCATTCCCTGTCAGATATGAGCCCGCGCGAGTGTTAGGGACCAGCCCGTTTCCAGTATTGATCTGGAATACCCATATATTGTCTGCATTGGGGACGTTACCGCCGGAGAGCGTAAAGATATCTAAGATGTTAACAGTGCTATTCGGCACTATTTTTACATTTAGGGCTTTCTGTATGATGGCTTTATGTGTGCCGTTGCTATTATGCTCCACCTGTACTTTAGCCTCTAATCCCAACTGGCTCTGCACCTGGAATGTGGCGCCATCATAAATTACGGTTACCACCTGCCCTGCTTTAATGTCGCCAAGGTCCAGTGCTACATCCTTATTTTTTTTAATGGGAACTACAGCCAGAGTCCCGACTTTGAGCGTAGAGGCTCCGGTATTGGCGTTAGTAGCCTTAAAGCTGATCGCCATACCCTGCACGTAATTATTCAAAATAATGTTCAGGACATAGGCGTTAGCCACGCCCGAGTCAATCACATAGTATGTGCCAGGATCTATAACCAAATGACCGGCAATAAACGCTTCCGCCGATGCTGCCTCGGCGGCCACTGCCACAATATCCTGGACCAGCGGGATAAATCGCATCCGATGGCCTCCGGCCCCTAGCCCAGTGGTAGGGTTGTTGTCGTCGCTGTATGTATGCCCGCCAATCGTTACGCTACTCATATAATCTCCTTTACCTCGTATTGTGTGCCATACGTCTTAAAATCGGTGTGAGTGATAGGTGATGATTTACGCAGGCGGCCCAGATAACTGCAGCGGATGAGATTAGGCTGATCGTTCTTATCAGCAACCAGAAACACTTCACCGCTGATCCCCGCCTGCCTCTGCAGCTCCAGCGACCTGTTATATGCCTCATCCGAAGACATATCATTCAGTGAAAATGATGTCACGCGATGCCCGCGCCGCATATCGAAATATTCTACCTCGCCCAATGAGGTATCCACCTTTGTGTTCTCCTCGTAATAGACCGCGCTTCCGTAGGCGACTCCTGATTCAGGTTGCCAGCCGAGCCCGATGAATGGCCTGCCGATGGCTAAGTATCCTGCAGGATTTGCAGGATCGTTAAATTCAAATAATATGTACCTGGCAAATACCATCGTAGAGAGCACCTCGATCAGACTCGCCATGTAACCGGTTTTTAACTCCTCGGTCGGCTGGCCAGTCCACCAGTTGTTATCCTCGAATTCCAGTGAATAGGTTGACCATATCGATGGCCATGCAGGCTTCCATCCCGTATCCAGGAGCAGTGTCTCGAAGCCCGCCGTGGCGCTTATGGTAATTCGGTATGTGGCATCCAGCGAGAAGTTATGGTTAACCTGGGAGAGTAATGAGATATTCCGCAATCTCCCGAGATCTGCCAGGTACTTTGTGCTCGATAACTCCAGATCCGTAGACCGTGCCTGGTCTGATAGCTCCCTGGTCTGAAGGCATGTCAGCGGGCGGTTTCCCCATGCCCCTCCTGAAAGGGTTGCTTCGTCGATCCTATTAGGATACGCAAGCATTAGACTTCCCATGTTATCCCCATAACGTTAGATCTATCCAACCAAGAGCATAGTCCGGCTGAATGCCGATGATGATTAGAGGTTTCCCGGAATCGTAACCAAAACGGGGCAGGGCCGCAGAAACTTCCACTCCAAGATCGAACAACGTGATCGTCTCCGGAGAGGCAAAAACCTTTATCATCAGTCGATCTCGCTGCACGCCATGAAGCGCCTGCAGGCGTTGTGCTTCCGCCAGGGCGGCGGCCGCATTGGTCAGTCCTGTCGTAATGACCAACTCAGTGGCGTTGGGATAAGTATCGAGGAGATCGGGAGCGGAGTATTCGACCGATTGATATTCCTGGGCGAGTAGTGCCCGACGTGCATCAGTAATGGTCCCGGCCAAGTCGCTGGTCTGCACGGTGTGGTTGCGGGCATAGTTTACCGTCACCTTCCATACAGGCGCGCCTTTATTATCGTCAGCTGTATTGATTATCTCCGGCTCAGCGACGACGCAAAAAGGGGCGCCCGCTATGGGCGTGTAGCTGGTGGATTCCGTCATCAGCTTTACTGCGGGATCGCCCACAGGGGCATTCAGTCGCTGTATGCGGAACTTACCCAGCCGGTCAAAACCCCGCCATGCGCCTACATCTCCACAGATGTCTGTAAGGGCATCGGAGACATTGATAGGGGAATCGTACCAGCGCTCGATAGGAGCGCTGTTTGCCGCATCCAAGGCCGTAATATCGGCATCTATAATATCCCCTGCCGATAGCCTGGTAAGTGCAAAGGCCTTTGCAATCTGCCCGACTGTACGCGCCGCTACAGTGGCACCCTGTACCACATCGGCCGTGACCTTACCTGAGGGGGAACTGCCGAGTCGAAAATATCCCTCGGCCAAACACGTGCTATACGTCCCTGCAGCGACTGTGGCCGCTTGCAGAAGCGCGCTGGTCGCATAATTAGCGCTGAATGAGTACGATGCCACTCCCTGGCAATACGGCGTGATAGACACTACCACACCATCATGCACCTGATACGTTAGTTTTGAACTGTTCACACACGGTGGAGATATCTGAGGTGCGGCGCCCACACAAATAGGCTTGGGCTTATTTTTCAAATCCTCTACGCCCTCCAGGCCGTTCGGCAACGCATTATTACCCGCATAAAAATGCGTTTGTAATGGCTGGTCGAGTTCGGCTTCCCTGTCCCTATTACGCAGCGTGATCTCGCTCCAGGAGAATTCAGGTTGCGCATTTACGCCAGTCATTATCACCGGGAATCCGGACGGATATGCCGCGCCTTCATATCCTAACCTTTTGACGAATGGATAACCGGCAAACACATAATTCTTGAGCGCGTCGAGACCACCGTCCGGATTGGTTAACACCGTTTCGCCAAAGCCCGTTGTGCTTTCCCCGCTAGTGGTGCCCTGGCTGAACAGGTCCCGCCTGTAGTTACCGGGCTGCTTAAGGCGCGGCGCATAATAGGCATTAGGAGGAGTCTCTCCCGGCTGTGTCAGATGCCCAGAGCAGGAAAACCTTAAAACCCGAGTCCCAGGCAGGCCCGGATCATAAACTGTGACTTCCTCCAGATATTTTTTTTTCATGCTGCACGCTCACGCCGGGAGGAGCTTTCGAGAGTCTTGAGGCTGGCATTACCTTTCCCCTGTTCCTTAAGTAGCTGGTTAAAGCCATCCTGTAAGACCTTGAGCTGAAGTTTAAGGACCTGAATTTCTTCTTCCTTCAGCCGGTTGCTCTCCAGGAGAGCCGCTAATGTTGAGGCATCAGCCTGTTGCGCCTGCACCCGGATGCCATACTTGCGCAGAATAGCCGAGGATTGAGGATCGATAATCGTTTCAGACCGGTGGACCTTGGCTACCATGTCATGAGAGATTTCAGGGCTGCCGACATCGAATGAGGGCAGATTCGCACCCGTCAGGTTATGAAACCACCCGGCGTTCGTCAACGCATACAACGCCTGAGATGCATCCGCAGTGTTATTAGCTATACTGCTTAGCCTGTCTACCTGCTGCTGCAACAGGTTTATCTGGGCGTCCTGCTGTGTATATGTGGCCTGCGCCAGGCCCTGGACCTCTGCCATGGCCGATAAGATGTGATTGTAGTCAGTTGTGTATGCTGAGCCACTCGCATTATATCCGCGCGAGGCCTCAGCGAATGCCTGTCCGAGGCTACTGATATTGGCAGCCTGGGACGCATCGCCTGCCATGGCCGCCTGATATGCTGCATCGAAATTAGAGCGGGCCAGGCTCAACTTATCGCCAGGGGACAACGTAGAGAGGTCACCGCCCTTCAGTGTGGCAATCATACTGGTAATACTGTCATAGGCACTGTGCCAGGCTGATGAGATTTGTTTTGCCGCATCTATCTGCTTGGTGGCAGTATCGGCCAAAGATTTATTGTATTCTCCCTGAGCTGTTATCAGCTTCTCTTTAATAATCGCCGTTAGTTCCTGAGTTTGCACCATTTGCAGGAAAACAGTATCGAGGCCCTTTGCCCTGGCTTCGGACAACCCCTGCTCATTACTGTAGATTTTCTCCTGGATGTCGGCAATCGGCCCCAGGCCATTGTTTCTAAGATCCCGCAGGTGGGCATTGTCGTACATCGCAGTGGTGTTTAAGGCAAACGCATCCGCAGCAGCCCTGGCCGCATCCGCAGCCTGCTCGCTCATTGTATATACCGAGTTTGCAGCAGCGGCTATATTCATGAGCGAGGCAAACGTCTTTTGTCCGCTCTCTGTAGTCACATCCAGGGATGATACCAGAGCTTTAAACCCGTCCCTCGTGGCCGGTATTGCCATGCCCAGATCGCCAAAAGCCGCTGCCATCACCTTCTGGCCAGCCTGGGCCTGTAACTGCGCTCTCTCGGTGTCGGTATAGAAGTTCTGGAAATACAAGCTGGTTTTGCTATTGAACGCATCCAACCCTCCCATCATATCTACCAGGCTTGACGCTGCATCAGCGCCCTGGACAGTCACTTCCATGAGCTGCATGTTGAAGAGTGCAGCTGCACCATTAACGGCGCTTAGAGAGGTCGTGAGGCGCGTCAGGGCCGTGGCAGCATCCTCCCCGTTCCTCTCGAATTTTTTCAGGTCATCTCCGGCGAAAAAATCGATAGCTCCGGCCATCATTTCTTGTATCTTCTTTTGAAGTTCCTCGACTGTGAGGTCCTTCAAATCTCCGATCTGTGCCGCCCACTGCTTTGAAAAGCCGCTTACATCGAGGCCCAGGGACTCCATGGCCTTTTTAGCATCCGTAATATATCTCTCGACCCCTGATGCCAAGGCCAACATCTGAGGGTCATTGAGAGGTAAATGGTTTGTTGAAAAGTTAACCCCGGATTCAGTCGTAGCTCTGTGCCACTCCCCATCCTGAAACATGCCGGTTGGTGTGTTGTTGTAATTGTAGGACATGGCGAACTCAGGGTTGTGGACTTTCTTGCCGCCCAAAGCCCCGGCAAGTGCTCCCACAACGGTACCTATAATCGCTCCGGCAATTGTGCCCACTCCGGGGACAATACTTCCAATAGATGCTCCAGCCGCCATCCCACTAAAAGCACCTCCTGGCATGCTCCCCGATCTGTATGCCTGATACATCCCATATAACCCGGCCGCTGCGCCAATCCCAGCACCTGCGTATTGCCAGCCAGATGGAGCCCCCAACCCTGCAAAAGCTTCTTCACCGGCATATCCGGTTTCACCCATAAGCCCAGTTGCAGCATTGGAACCCCATTTGTAACCACCATAAAGCAAGCCGGTTGGTACTCCTATGGATGCTCCACCCATCGATGAAGCGCCACCGGCCACACCGAGAACAGCGTTCTGGATACCTCCTGCCGCTCCACCAACGGCCTGAAGGACCGGCACGATGATCGGCATGGCCAGGGCCTGTGTGGCCATCTGCGCCAGCAGCTTGGCAAAGAGGCCTCCGATCCAGCTCGTGAGGGATTTGAATGAGAGCTTTGCCTTGCCGGTGAAAAGGTCCTCAAACCAGTTCTCCATACTTGTGAACGCTTCACGAGCCAAGGATTTGCCGCGGTCGAAGCCCCACTCCAAAGAGGCCACATAATCCTTCATGCCAATTTTCACACCACCCGCGAATCCGGACGCTATCTCACGCTGGTCAATCAATTTCCCGTTGATAGCTGTAATAGTAGCGAGTGTTTGCTGCCGCGCTAAAATAGCGGCCGGTTCATTACCCTGTATAGAGTCATATGCCGCCTGTTGAGCAATCCGCTCTTTTTCTAAAAGATCAGCGCGTTGGGTTGCTGCATCAGTCGCAGTTATTGAGTGTGCCCTTTCGAGTTGGTCAACTATCGTCAGTCGATTTTCATACTCAGCCATTGAGCGCGATGCTTTTTGAGCTGCCTCCTGGTATGCGGAGGACGTTGCTTTTATCGCATTAGCTTTATCCGTTTGCTGTATTATCTGGCCCGCAGTAATATTATCTTCCTCAATCCATGCTTTTAGCAGTTTCTTATAATCCGGGCGTGATGCATCAAAGGCTTTCTGAGCCGCAGCCGCATCAATAAACCTGCCCTCCGTTGTCAAAAGTTGAATATTGAGCTGCTCAAATTGATCGTTCATATCGCGGGCAACCTTATCTATGCCTAGATCGTGTTGTAGTCCAATAGTCACCACCTTCGCATTCACCGCATCTAGTGTTTTACCTGCTTCCTCGAATTTTTTATTGGCGTCGGTCCAAACCTTAAGTATTTCTTTGTCTTTGACATCCCCAGTCGCCATGGTATCCGCTTTTTTAACGGATCCTTGAGCATCATCATATGCCTTCTGAGCGATGGCCAGTTCCTTCTTCAGTTCGACCATTTGCAGAGAATATTTACCGTCCAGGTATTGCTTTTCAGACAAGAGTCCCTGGGCGTGCCTATCATCCAGGGCGGTGAGTTCGAGGGCCGACTGATTTTTGATTTGTGCTAATCGTCTATCGTCATATGCCTTCGAATATGCCAGGTATTCGTTATGAGCCGTTTCTTCATCCTTAAGATACTGCATCGCCTCCTGATGCTGCTGCTCACTGAGGCGTTTAGCTTCATCAGCAAGGCGTTTTCTTTCATCTTCCTTGCCTTTAGCAATTGCGGCCGTATCATCTTTGTAGGGTGTAGGTGCCGGAGCACCAGGCGGATTTACATTATCCCTAAGTTGATCTTTTTTGCTCTTCTCCCACTCTTTACGCCAGGCCTCTCGTTCATCAGATATCTGCTTTAATATGGTCTTGGTCTGAGCAGATGACGTGGTGAAATCCAGTATTGCAATAGTCTCCTGGAGGGTATAGCCCAATTCTTTCCACCCTCTGATAAGGCCCCATACAACCTGTGTGCCGACATTCCTGACTGATTCAAATTGATTATTTAGGAGCTTCCCGATCTCCCAGCCCACCATGAATGCGGCCAGCACGCCGAACGCAGCTTTGATCGACATTAAACCTAAGGTAGCCTGGGAAGAGGTCGTAGTGATCGTTTCGCCCAGTACTCCGACTTTTGTTGAGGTGATAATAGCCTCAGCTCCGGTCAGGCTAAGGTTCATTCTCATTGTCGCCAACACTCCGGTAAAGACCCCTGCACCAGCAGTAAAACCGCCTGTCACCGCTGTGGCCGTAACAACGCTTGCGGTATATATGACTAATGCACCCACCCCATAATACAAGCCCTCACTAGTGTCCTTAAGCATGTTTTTCATGGCCAGCAGATCAAACGTATGTTCCCTTACCCACTTCATGCCACCAGATACAGTTTCGTAAAAAGCTGTTGCCCCGGCGGTCAACTCTGGTAAAAATAGATTACCGAGGGCCAGTTTTAGCTCCTCTAAGGGCCGTTTACTAGAGGATATTTTTTTAGCAGCAAGATCTAAGGAGTTCGCATATAGGCTATTCAGCGGTTCTAACTCCTTCAAAACAGCCTGTAAGAGTAGTAACTTGCGCTGGTGCTCAGTAATACCAGCATCATTCATTCTCATTAACTCACGCTGTGACACAGTAATGCCCATCTGATGCAACTCTATGGTCTGCCCTGTCAGGATTGCGCGAATCATAGTTTGATATGCTTCGGAAGAGGAAATAATTGAATTGGCGTACTGAGAGTAAGCAATAGCCGCCCCCTGAGCACCTTGAGCAAGTACCCCCAACTTATCTAATGGCAACCCTGCGCGGGCAAAAGCAGTTGTGGCACCTGTTGCCGCCATCGTTGTTATGTTCATGTCACGCACAGCATCACGATACTTCAACATCTCAGCAGCGGCGTGCCCTGTGTTATTTCCGATAACAACTAATGCCCTATCCGCCTGTTCCACATTAGCAGCGAACATGATCACATCTTCAGTTCCCCTGGCAATAGATATGGCCGCCACTGCGGCGGCGACTCTTTTCGCAGCTTCAGCGGCAAAGTCCAACTCACCCCCTACCTGCTTGCCGGATTGGCTGACATTGGTGGCCATTTGGCTTGCCGATTTACTTACTTTGTCAAAGCCAGCAGAGGCACTATTTGCCGCATTTTGTGCCGTGCCCTCGAAACTTATAACCTCGCCCGTCGCGGTTTTAAAGCCCGTGACAAGCCCGGCGGAGTTCAGGGTTAAAACAAGTGCCAGTTCGTTACTTTGTCCCATTCAACCTCTTCTGCGCTCTTTTCATGCTCTCCAGATATTCCTCATCAGTCTCATTTCCCGTAATCCCCATTTTGGCCAGCATAATCCTCAACGCCTCACGTTCCCATATATCGATCTTGTCGTAAAAGCTGCGGTCCCGGACAAGCCCGAGATTTTTAGCCATGCGCTCTATAACATCGATCTTGAGCGCATAAGGCATGCCGTCCATGCCCGCCCTTTCAAACTGCCCGGCTGCCCGGCTGAGGAGATATTCCATCTCCTCGTTGCCGGGCAGTATCCTTATATCTCCAGCCTCGCCGACCGTCCCGGAGTAGCACAGGCGAACGAGGTCTATGAGTTTTTTGTTTCAGCCTCTATGGTCGCCTTACTCAATTCGAGGGCCTTCTCGACGATCGTGGCCCCGAAACTACGTTTTCTGGGAACCTTAACGATCGTTACCAGTCCCTCTTCATCCACCGTTTTGACATCCTCAAAATCTTCGATCTGGACGGAAGCCAGGGCAAGCTTGTTTTCATCGAGTGTCCCATCCAGAGGAGCCTTGGTATCGGCATCTATGATTCTGAAATTATGGATTGCCCGGCATACCAGATTGTCGTGGACCTCGCGGAACTTAGGATCGTCAGTATCCAGATAGCTCAAAGTCTCCATCTGCTTCGTTGTAGCATTCCATACGCTTTTTTTCTTTCGGAACGGCTTATAAGCGGCGGAGATTTCATCCTCAGTCAAGGGGATAATCTCCATGGGGTACTCCTCGCCACCCAGGGGCAACGTCGTCTCTATTGGCTCTCCGGGTTTTCTGCTTTTTCTCAGTTCCATAAAATATCTATCTCCTTTATTTATTTGATTGTAAGGGCGAGGCGCTGCCTCGCCCTTTTACGGCTATTCTTTATGTGTACGCAATCACGAGTTCATCGTCCCCGGCATTGGGATTGAGAGTTAACGTGAGATCGTGCGTCAGAACGTTCTCACGCTTATTCAGCGTGGGAGCATTGTCCTGCTGGCATTTTGGTGCGGTAATTGTCGTGATGTTGCCAGCCGAGCCGGTCAAAGCCGCAGTCAGTGCAGACTCCGTAGAGTTGACCCAGTGCTCGAAAAAGTCCTTTGTGGCCAGAGCCGCGATCTCCGGATCGATTTTCCCTTTGGGCGCACGATCCATAACCGCATATTCGACAATGCCCGTAGGAGCATTCGCATCGATACGCGCAGCGACCTTATTGCCGAGATCAAGCGATAGCGCGTTGATCACCGCCGCATAACTGTCGAAAGTAAAGGCCGCATTGATAAAACGAGGCGGCACAGCCGTATCAAACGTGCATACTGGAATGCTGCTATCAACCGGGCCGCCGTAAATGCCGGTGAACTCCCAACCGAACTTCCCGTATTCCTTTGCTGTCAGGTTGACAGTCATATTGCCACGCGCGCCCAGGAGCTTAAAGAGCAACCCGCCGTAGTAGAAATAGATAGTCACACTTTCAGCTGCATCAACGTTTCCCGCCGCCGAGTTCGGCTTATAGGTAACGCTTGTGACAGCAACGATTGATTCTGTCATGTTACACGCGCGGTGCAACGCGCCATGACGTGGCGGCGTACCTGCCGTGCCTGAGCCCTTGACCTCGCTGTTAAACGTGAGCTTGAGGCCTTCCCCGATATTAAGACCAGGGATATTTCCCATGGTCAGCTTTGAGCTGGCCCTCTTCAGTGTCCGTCCGAGGACGCTGATTTTTGGTTCGTCTGTCAGGATCGCATCCGTGGCCGGTACCGGGACGGCATCGACACCATACTCGTCCTCGATCTTTATGAGCGCTGCATATCTGTCAATCATTGGCTGAGACCTCCCTTTTCCTTCTTCCCGCCGTCTGGGTTGTGTCATCCGTCACAGGGGCTGCAGGCAGCACAGCGGGCTCGTTTTTTTTGATGTCTGTCCCTTTATCAGCCTTATGGCGCGCAGCCATGGCCTTGTCGGCCATGTTCGGCGTCAATCCTCCTTTGCCATCGTCTACAAATGAGCCTGGTTGCATGATCCTCCTTTGTGGGCGACCCACCGGGTGCGCCCCTACGTTGAATATTTGGTTTTATATATCGCCCCATAAAGGGCGAGTTTGCTGCTATTGATAACGGCGTCTTCACGGTCCACATCAAAGGGATCTATTCCGGTAAGCCCTAAGTTCTTATCCTGGAGAACACCTAACACGTCATTGAGCATATGATATGTCCCAGGGTTATTCAGATCGCCATGCCGAGCTGCTTTATTCCCCCGGCTGTTTTTGTCGGCCACAAATATGGCGAATTCGATATGCCGCCATTTAAGAGGATATCCCCTGTTGGTGTACTTTGACCGTTCGAGGTAGACCAGCACTGCGGGGAAGTTTTTAACGAACATCAATATTGATTGTTCGTCAAGTTGGCCCGAGTAGCTGTCGCAATAACGCAGGTACGGCATACCGGCTTTAAGAGCCGTGATGACAGTGTCCTCTATGGTCTGGATATCCACCGGCATATCAGCGTCTCATTCCCTCGATGATAATTTTGAGATCATCACGATTGCCCTCGGTCAGGATCTTGTCCTTGAGCAACGACTTCGCGTTTCCAGTATCCAGGCAATAATCATTGCCGTTTTTCTTCCAGATGACCCGGTAATAATCCGGATCGTCCGGTAGCGGGGGGACCTGTTGTTTTATGTACTCCGTCTGGACTGCCACCGGAGCCGTCATACATCCTGTTAAGTTCACGCAGAATAGGATCATCAGTGCTGTTAACGTCACGTTCTTCATGTGTCACCTCGTCCGGTTGGTTTATAGGATGGCCGCTTGACGTGCCCTTGCATACCTGAGGTTCCGGCAGGTCATCGATCTCCTTGATACTCGACAAGACACGGCCCTTACGCTTCAGCCGCTGTTCTCCAAGATCGATCGCATTTTCAACTTCGGCTTTAAGACTGCTTATTGCGGCTATATTCTTAGCGTTAGCCGTCCGGTATGTCGTCACATTAAGTTGCGCCTGTTTCAGGTCGATACGGAGCCAGTCAACCTGCATCTTTTGCACACCGAGCAGAGCCAGAAGGCCAGCAATTACCACCAGATACCAATAGCGGCCCAGAAGTATAAGCATAGTCAGGCCTCAGCCCACGGTTTGACGTACTTCGCGGCCCGCCGGTTGATGATGTTGTCCGGGTACTCATTTCGCCGGTCATGCAATGAGCGGCCATAGAGCAGTCGCTGCTCTCCAGGAATGACCACACTATCCAGCCCGCCGAACCATCGGGTAGCATCACAGCCTGTCGTGTGTCTGCATACTGCAATGCGCCCGGTCACAGTGCCTCCACCGGCATTGTATGCCACCAGGCTCGCGGCCTCAGCGTCTACATCGTGAGTAAAATAGCGACGATAGGTCTCATAGAGCCTGCGCGATTCGAGGGTGATAAAAATAAACTGGTATTCGTCGTTGTAGCGGTCAGCCCATTTCCACGATACCAGTTCGTGATATTGTCGCCGCGCCTCATCGAACTTATTGAACCGCTCAGAACCGTCCTTGTTATAGGCAACGGTCATCTGACTATAACTGAACCCATACTCCCGTGCCGTTTTCAACTCTGTATGCGAGTTCCAGCACTGCCGCATTGTCGCGCAGGTTTCCTGCTCGACTTTACCAGGGAGGTTTTCAGGATTCGGAGCCCCCGGCCAGTGTTTATCCACTACCGCCCGGAAGATGTGCATATGCGGCCGGGCCTTGGCAAGTATAGTCGCGTCGGTCATAGCGCCATGAGCGAGCGTCAGAGAAACCATAACCATAAGGAACGTCATCAGAACGGTGAAGACCACGGACGAAGCCATAGGGCTTTCAATCGTCTTTTTGGCGAAGACTACAATATCGAGGCCTGGCCAGTAGGATTTGCGAAGTATGTTAACCCCCGCGAAGACCATGGCGATCATTGCAAGCCTGCCGAGCCCCGTAAAGAAGACTGATGACCCGAGACCGTACCACGCCGCGATACCCAGCAATATAGGCAACCACAGCCGTTTCCCTTCTTTTTTAATCCAATCCACGGCATCCTCCATAATGGTCCGGCCTCAATTCATCACCAGACCTTGTTAAATCCTTTAAATTTTGATCGATAGGCTTAAGCCTATACATTCCTATACCTTTGATATAGAAGGCCCTTAAAACCGCTTTAAAACGTCCGGGCCAAATACCCGGTCGGACGATCTTTTGTTAGTCCGGTAGCTGCCTGAGCCGCCGCCGTCTCCCGATCCTGAGATTGGGGTCACGCCGATCTGGACCTCTCCCCGCTGAATCAGCCCGAGGAGCTTTGTGGCGTTCGGGTACTTATCGCTGACCGTCCTGGGCATTTCCGCGTCTGAGTTGCGGCTGTAGATGTGGAAGATAGAGAGATCCACGGCCACTGCCCTGATCAGTGCGGGAACGGGATCGAGCGGGAGTGTGTATCTCCCGCCCAGATACCCGTCGATCATTGAGCCCGCATACTGCACGGCATCGTCCACCTTGGTCTGGTCCACCTCGCCGGCCCCGGCGTCATCCGTGAGCTGGATGAGCGTCCGCTCAGGGAGCGCAGCCTTCAGATCGTCCAGGGTGCAATAGGACATTACTTGCCCTTCGCCTTCTTCGTGGCTGCTGCTTTTTTATCAGCAGGCTCTTCCGTCTCTTCGGCAGAGCCTGCATCGATAAGCTCCTGCCCGGTGTCGTCATCGACTTCGAATATAGTTCCGGGCAGATGCACTTTGCCGTCATCGATCGAATGTTTCGCGCGGATCCGCATGGCTATAAAACCTTCGCCGTGACGAAGCCGTCGATCTGGATCGGATTCGGCAGAGGCGCCGATTGCACCAGAAGAACCCTGGCAGAGGGGTCCTTCTCTGTCCAACTCTTAGGGAAGAAAGGCACTGCGGCTATTGCCTCCAGGTCCTGGATAGCACCGTAAAGCCTTTCAGCCCTCACCTTGGTCGAGCCCATAACGATAGAGTCGGCAGGTATCATCGGCTTAGTCACTCCGTCCTGGTCGTCGATGCAATACTCGTCGTAGGTGTAAATGTCCATCGAGAGATCGAGCAGCCGTCCGTAATAGGTGACTCCATCGGGCAGTTCCTTGGGATCAATAACACCGAGGGATATCTTCGTTTTGTCCATCATTTTCTGGACCTCGGGATTTGCAAGGAACGGCCCTATTACATCCTCACCCACGATCAGCACGTCTGCTCCGAGACCGGAATCCTTTGATATAAGTTTTTTCCATGCCCGGAGATTCGTAATCGGCGTACCGGTTGACTGGTTCCAGCGGGCGTCAGTGATAAGCGTGATTTTATGCGTACCTGACATGAGGAAATCGACTTTAATATCCGTTCCTTCGCCGACACAAACGACAGCACCGGTCGTGATCGCCTGGGCCGCCATCCACTCCTCACGCCTGGTGATCTGGTTTGTGAGTTCCAGAAGGTCCTTCCCTAGCTGCTGCTGTGCGCGTGTGGCCGGAGCCATATTGCCCTGGTAGATGACCTCGCCGGGTTGCCGTTTGATTATGTCGGCAGCCGTTGTGATCATCTTGGGCTTGAGATACGGAGGTTTGACGCTGCGAGTCTCGTATCCCTGGCGTTCGACCATTTTCCCCGGCAATAGAGGCGAGACGAACGGCGCAAGTCTGCGCTTGCCTTTTATGATGTCCACATCAACGTTCAGGGTAGTGAACGAGTTCTGAATCTTGAAGAAGGTATTCAGTATAAATGTCCTCGGGATGAACATCTGCTCCAAGGCCTGGAGCATTGTCCGGCTCTCGAACATGTCGATTGTCCCGAATGCTACGAACGACAGGCTCCACAGGTCTTTATCCAGCAGGAGCCTCTTGTCCGTCGCCGCTATTACCAGGGAGCCGACTCCCAGGAAGCCGATCCCCAGAAGACTGCCTACCAGCAGCAGGCCCCATATGGCTAAGGTTTTAAATAACGAGTTTTTATTTTTCATGTTTCGATCTGCCTCCTTTTTCGCTATGCCGTTACAGACGGCAGTAGATTAATGTTCTTTGCCCTGAGGGCTTCCCTCACGCTGTCGGCTGTATGGCCCGCCCCGTATGTGATAGCGTTTTCGTTGAACGGTCCCGCGACATACAGGCTTGTGGTGACATCCGCTGATGTAGCGTCTGTGTCTTTAGCGAGTATTGCGTCGGGCTCCTGGGATCCATCGACTGCCGCGGCGAGGCTCTTTTTGTACTTTAAGCTTCCGGCAGCGACGGTAATGGTAAAGGTATCCCCTATCTCAAAATCGTCAGTGCCATCATTGAGTGTGAAATTAATATGCTTGCTGACATAAGGAGAGCCAACGACCGCAGGGGCCAGCAGCTCTCCGCTTGGAGTTACGACCTGGAATACTCCACTATTGCTATCAACCGCGCTTGCGAGGACAGTGAACTTATCGCCGACCTCTGCATTTGCGCCGGGGTCATTAATAGTGAATTCGAGCTGCGCGTCAACGTAGGCAGTTCCAACCGTAGCAGGGGCTAACAGCAACCCGTCCGGGTCTGTGACCTCGAATACCTCCGAGCCTCCAACAGTGGCGTCGATGCAGGTAGCAGTATATGTCCCTGTCTTTACCCTGGCTCCCGCTAATACCCCGGTCATAGTATTAGCGCCTGCGTTGCCCTGATTGGCCGTGCCTGTAGTCGGCGTGGAAATAGCTCCCATTGTCTGGCTGATGCATTTAAGGACATAGGCCCCGATCATAGCCAACAGACCCATGAGGACGCCTGTTACAGTGCCATTGCCTGCATTGCCCTGGGTGGCCGCGCCGGTGGCAGGGCAGCTCTTTGTGATCCTGCCGAGCAATGTACCCCTTGCGCGGTTTTCACCTGTGATGAGGATACCAGTGCGCCCGACAACATCCCCGGTGTCACCGGCCATGAGATTGTCAGGGGTGAATATTTCGGACTTTGTTACGTTGTCGCTCATTACTTGCCTCCTTCTTTTGGTGATGCTGATGCGATACCGGCTACCACCTGGTCGGCCTCGCTGATTTTAGTTGCCCTATCGCCGGTGGCGAACTCACTAAAGCTCACCGCTTTTGGCAAATCCTTTAAAAAGTCCTTGAACGCCTCCACCGGTGGCTTTTTGACTTTACCGTCGCCTTCCGCGAACTCGAACTCCTCGCAACCGCTCAGTATAGCCATGAATTCCATTGCCTTGGATTTTATGGCAGGTGTAACCTGTTCCGGCAAACCGTCACAGAACGCGCTGAACTCTGCAGCCATACCGGCCGCCTTTAACCTCTTATTCTCCTCGACCGTGATTGAATACGCGTCATCACGCGCTTTCTGACTCGTGGAGAATTCGGAGATCTGTCGTTGAGCATCAGCGAGCGCCTGCTCAAGCGTCAACTCCTTTGCTGTTTTCTGCACTGCTGCACCTCCCTCATTTGAATTAAATGAACACATCGCGTCCGCCGTGGCGGACGCATCCTCGATATAGCGTTTGAGATCATCTATCTGGTACTGGCTAAATATGCTGTCCGCCGTCTCCGTCCCGAACTTGGAGATATACCAGTCGCGCAGCCGCTGGAAGATATCGCCCACGTTAGTCATGCGATTATCCGCAAACTCAAAGGTACTGCCCTCGTCTTCGGCGTTGAACTGAAAAGGAGGGAGTCCCTCGACTGCGGGAGGCACCGCGCCCAGAAAGCCGAGATGCCGCACCTTATAGCCGCCCTTGCCATCACTGACTACCTTCAGCGAGCGATCGATGAGTTTGCGCTCTCTTACAGCATTGACTAATTCCTCTGCTACATCGAGATCGGAAAAGAGCATGCCGTCCTGGACACGCATTGCCTCGAAGTCGCCATAACGCGGACTGTCTAATTTCGGATGGCCTATTACAACAGCTGGAATAAAACCGCCCGCAGCCTTGTCGGCATTAAAGTTTGCGACCATGCTCTGCATATCAGCATCGGACCATGGCTTGGTATTACCGGCAGAGTCGGTATGAGTTCCGGCCCGAAATGCCGGGAAACCTTTGATCTTGATTCTCTTGCCCATGCTACCTCCTTTTTAAATAAATAGCCCGGCTCGGCCTGTCGGCCTTACCGGGCATCTGGTGCCTCTGAAGATTGAATTATTAGCGGATACTTATTCCCCCGCGCCTTCCTTCTTTCTTTTATCTTCATAACGTCGGCCTGCAACCTTTTTATGATGCTTAAACTCCTCTTCAGGCAGTTCATTATAGAGGACCGTATAGATGGTTGAGGCCGTCCGATCTACAGCCCGTCCTATCTCTCGGAAACTGACACCTCGACGATACATATCCTTTACTTGCGCGATGTTCTCAGCGGTGAGAGGCGGCTTCTTGACCAATTTACGTTTAAAGTTCTCGTTAACCTCTTCAAGCAATGCAAGATATTTGTCCTTCCATTGGTCAGATGATTCAACCTTTTCCTTCAACGCCCCAAGGTCTCGTTCCAGCTTTTCAATGCGTTCCATTATGTTGCTCATAGGCTACCTCCTTTTTTTACGTCCACCTTTTGGAGATTTTTGCAACGCGGGCACTTAATCTGCCCTTTTGCAGTCGCGAAAATCCCAAGCAGGCGATTACATCCTTCACAGCGAACTTCGGTTTCCATGGGTTGAGATTATCACAGTCGGAGAAAGAACAAATATTGAACCGTTCAATATTTGTTTGTAGCTTCCAGCAGCTAAGATGGAGGGGAATTTATAACTAGGAGGGCAGCGCATGGACGGCATAAGTTTTAAGGATGTCATACAATTTACAACACAGGGCGGAGTGGCTATCATCGTATTCATTATCTGGTATTTCACGTTCGCCAGCGCCAAGAAACAAACCGATGATTTTCTTAAACAGTCTCTCGCACAGAGCAAGGAAGCATTCGACAAACTCACCACTCTCAATACCTTGCTTCTGAAGTACCTCACTGACGAGCAGGAATACAAACTCCAACTCACAGGCATTCTCGACCGGCTCTCGATGAAAATGGAAACACCCGCGCAGTGCCCCATTCTGATAGGCGGCAAGAAGATCAGACTGGAGGTGTCTGAATGAACCTGGGGAACGAGGTGATTCTAGCCAAGGCACGACTCTCAGAGAAGGAGAAACGCCTGAGAGACCTGAGACGGCGGGGAGAGAACTACATAATCATCCTCCGCGATATTATTGACCCGAGTGTCGAGGAGACCGAGGATCTCGATCTCGACAGGGGGGAGATAACGCTGAGGGACTTCAGGGCTCTCAACCAAGAGATTGTGGAGCTAAAGGCCGAGATCAGGAAAAATAAACGGGAGCTGGGGATCGATGGGTAAGACAGCTCTTTATTACGAAGATGCCCAGCGGCTATTTGTGCGCGAAGGTTTTTCGCTCGATGCGATCGTCGGCATGCTCGGCAAAAAGGTTTCCAGAAAAACCTTATATAACTGGAAGACCGACGGTGAGTGGGAGAACAAGAGAAAAAAGCATCTTGAGCAAAACAAGGAAACCAAGGTTCAGCTTAAGAACCTTGTAGACATCACCCTCCAGAACGCTGAGGCGGAGCCCACCCCCAAGAACATCCTGGCCCTCCTTAGATCCATCCAGGCATATGAAAGCTATGGAGGGATCAAGCTCCAGATAGAGAGCACCGGCGAAGAGAGCAAGAAGCCGGGGCAGAACCAGTACTCCCCTGAGGTCATAGAAATGATCAAAGGTATGTATGGCCTCAAAGCATAAGCGGCTCCGAACATATCTACTGGGCCTATTGCTTGCCTTTGGCCTGCTGCTGATAATTGACCGACTGCCTGCACTCGCAACCCCCAAGCCTCCTCAGACCAAGGGAGTGGTCAAGACCGGAAACCAGCAGCCTGCCACTACGCTCACATCTCAATCCACCATCGACCCCATCATAAAGCTTACGGAATACCAGAAGCGATGGGTGAACGATAAGTCCAGGTTCAAGATCGGAAAGTGGTCAAGACAGGCGGGCAAATCATTTGCCACATCGCTGGAAGCGGTTATCGACTGTTTCGAGCATCCGGGGACTACATGGGTATTTCTTTCAGCCGGTGAACGTCAATCAAAGGAGTTGATGCGCACCGCCGCAATTCATGCCCGTGCGATCAATGCAGCAATCACCGAGCTTACAGATAGCTTCAAGGACGAAAACAATAAAACTGAGTACAAGCAGCTCGAAATACTCTTCCCTAACGGTTCGCGCATCATCGGGCTCCCCGCTAACCCGAGCACTGCCCGTGGACACAGCGCCAACATCCTGCTCGATGAGTTCGCATTTCATAAAGACTCCAGGGAAATATGGAAGGCCCTTTTCCCTACAGTTACCCGGGGGTACAAAATCCGTATCATTTCGACGCCCCAGGGCAAAAAGAACAAGTTCTATGAGTTGTGGACGGCCAAGACGCTGCAGATATTCGACGGCCATGACTATGAGCATAAGGGCGAGCGCGGCGGATACTCCAAACACAACTGCACAATTGACCAGGCTGTTGAACTTGGCCTTGAGATATACGATGAGGACGGCGTGCTTATTGAGCCGGAAGACCTGCGCCTGGCTCTTAATGATGATGAGGCCTGGCACCAGGAATACCTGGTCGAGTTTGTTGACGAGGCCACGGCATGGCTGCCCTATGACCTGATAGAGACTGTGGAGGATGTCAGGCTCCTGGCTGAGCCTTCATGGGTGGAGCGCCTTATCAATGAGGCGGTGGAACATCACGCTCTATATAAGCATCTGCAAAGTCCTCCCATATTCGATCCGCATTGGCTGCAAGAGGAGGTCCCGTTCATTGGAGATCTCCACGTCGGCTTTGACGTTGCACGCATACGGGATTTATCAATCATCTGGCTGGATGAGGACCACAGCGGTATTTATGTGACACGCGCCGCCATCGCGCTTAAGAAGCAGCCCTTCGGAGTCCAGAGGAATGTGCTCTTTGCGATCATGAGATTGCCGAGGTTCAGGCGCGGCTGTATCGACCAAACCGGCATCGGCGCGGATATTGCGGAAAGAGCCCTGGAGGTATTTGGGCCGAGCAGAGTAGAGGGTATCACTTTTACACCGGCTAATAAAGAAGTGCTGGCCCATGCGATCAAACAGAGTTTTGAAGACCGCAAGGACATGATCCCCGCAGACCAGGTGATCCGGCAGAGCCTGCACAGCGTGAAGAAGACAGCCACTGAAACAGGACATTTCAGGTTCGATGCCGACAGGACAGAGCAGATCGGGCATGCCGACCACTTCTGGGCAAAGGCATTGGCTGTCATTGCCAGGAGCAAGGCGAATTCAGGCCCTGTCTATGTCGCATCCAGAAGCAAACGGGAATCGAGCAGCATCCTGAGAGGGTACGACTAAATCTAAGGCCCTACAGGGCCATTTCAGCTGTCAGGGCATACATAGGCATAGGTCAGGGCGGTATGGGCAAAACTAAAAGGAGTTAACAAGCAATGCAGGGAGGTTTAACGCATGGGTAGACAGGGCATCTGGATAGATCAGCATACATTTACGGAATTCTCGGGAGACGCCGGGAATTCATTGAGCAAGGAGATCGCGACCAGGGACCGGTCAATCGATTTTTACAACCTCGGCATGTACCTGCCGAACCCTGACCCTGTACTGCGCAAATCCGGGCAAAACATCAAGGTCTATAACGAGCTGCTCTCAGACGCGCACGTGGGATCATGCGTCATCAACCGCAAAAGCGGAGTGCAATCCATGCAGTGGTCTGTAGATCGGGGCAAAGCAAAGAGCCGACAGGCGAAGATCACTTCAGATGCGCTTCAGGCTCTCGACATGAACAGGATTATCGGAGAGATCCTTAATGCTCCGCTGTGCGGGTATCAGCCCCTGGAGGTCTTATGGGGAAAGGTCGGCGGTTGGATACTTCCGATCGACGTTGTCGGGAAGCCCCGGAACTGGTTTGCCTTTGACGCATCCAACAATCCACGTTTCCTGACCAAGGTAGATATGATCCTGGGTGAAGAGCTTCCGCCGAAACAGTTTCTCTTTGCGCGTTATGAGCCGACATATGATAATCCCTATGGATTTCCGCTCCTGTCACGCTGTTTCTGGCCGGTAACTTTTAAAAAGGGTGGCTATAAGTTCTGGGTAACGTTTTTAGAGAAATTCGGCATGCCTTTTTTATGGGGCAAATTGCCGCGCGGATTAGGCAAAAAAGAATATGATGATCTCTACGATATCCTCGAACGCATGGTCACAGACGCGGTAGCGGTTACGCCTGATGACGGGAGCATCTCGATGATCGAGAGCAAAGGCTCAAGCGGGAGTTCGGATATATACGAAAAGTTTCTGACGTTTGCCGATAGTGAGGTGAGCAAGGCGATCGTGGGGCAAACTCTAACCACCCAGGTCGGAGAAAAAGGATCGTATGCTACATCACAGACGCACATGGAAGTGCGAAACGATATCGTCCTGGGAGATAAAAGGCTCTGCGAGAGCACGATGAATCAGCTTATCATCTGGATTGACGAGTTGAACTTCCAATCCGGGAATCCACCGACATTCAGTCTATATAAAGAGGAGGACGTGGACCTAACGTTAGCTGAGCGCGACGATAAGCTGACGACAGCCATGGAAAAATCAGGCCTGAGCCTGACCAGGACTTATTACAAGAAGAACTACAGCCTGGACGATGAAGATATAGAGGATGCAGGCACGGCACAAACTACGTCTCAGTTTTCGGCTTCGGATACGACGACAGCAGATGCTATAAGCCCGCTGGACAGCATGGCGAACCGCATGAACAAAGAGGCATCAGCGGCCATGACGGGAATGTGGGCTCCCATCGAAGCGATGATCAATGAGGCGCAGAGCCTGGAAGAGCTGCGCGACAAGCTTGTCGAGGCGTACAAAGACATGGATGTCAACGCCCTGGGCACCCTTATGGAACAGGCCTTTGCCGTAGCAGAGCTTGCGGGCCGCTTTACTGTGAAGCAATGAGCGCCGACTGGCAGGACCTTCCCTTTAACGAGGCGATAGATTATTTTCGCAATAAGGTGGATCTGCCCACCCAGCGGTGGACGGACCTCATGGGCGGTATGCACGCGCCGGCGTTTGTGGTGGCGGGCGCGAACAAGGCGGAACTGCTGGCCGATTTGCGCGGGGCCGTGGACAAGAGCATCGCCAAGGGCGGAACCATCCAGGACTTCCGCAAAGACTTCAACGCGACTGTCAACAAAACGGGCTGGACGTACAAGGGCGAGTACGGCTGGAGGACGGGCGTGATCTTCAATACTAATCTATCGGTAGCTTACTCGGCGGGCCGCTACAAACAGATGACCGATCCGGACGTACTGGCGGCCATGCCCTACTGGAGGTATAAGACCATGCGGGATACCCGTGTGCGGCCCCTGCACCGGCAATGGGACGGCGTAACGCTCAAATACGATGATCCGTGGTGGCAGAGTCATTTCCCGCCCTGCGGCTGGGGCTGACGGTGCGCGGTGGAGAATCTCTCGGGTAGAGATTATGATCGGTTTAAGGGATCGGGAGACATTATCACCACCGCCCCGGATGACGGCACTTATAAGTGGACGAATCCGCACACCGGCGAGATCATGACCATACCCAGGGGCATCGATCCGGGCTGGGATCACAATCCAGGCGAAGCGGCCTGGGGACGAAACTGGGCAGCAACGGCAATGGATAAAGCAGATGCTGGCAGGTGGGGGGATGTGGACCCGTGGAAGTCCTCGGCGTACAGCAGGCCCGACCGGGTGCCCACAGATAAGCCTCAGGCTGCAGTCGGGCCGACAGCACGAACTGAAGCGGCACTGAGGCAGGCGCTGAAAAATGCTATTGGCGGCGAGGAGGCGTACTTCACCAATCCGTCAGGCGAGACGGTGATGATCAACCAAGCCCTTGCAGATCATATGATGGAAAATCCGAAAATGCGCTGGGACGGCAGGGAGGCGTATTTCCCTTTTATCCCCGAACTGATAACGGACCCTTATGAGATATGGGTCAACTTTGCGCGGAATGAGGAGAGCGGCCTCTATGCGGTGAGGGAGAAGTACGTGAAGTCCGTGCAGCTCGACAAAAAGACTACCCTCGGCCTGGTAGCGGAGACTACAAATGGTTTATGGACCGGTATGACGTATTACAGGGGATCGGATTCGGCTCTCAGTAATCTCAGGCAGGGGAGGCTTTTATGGGGAAGATGAGACTACAGCCCGACACACCTGAGCTGCGTCGCTACGACGGCGGTCATCGGGGTGTGTCCCTGCGCCGTCCAGTTAAGTTTAGTATGTCTCAATCACAAGGAGGTGTCAAGTGCCCATAATCGAGATAAAGGTTGAGGACCAAAAGGTCAAAGACCTGCTGAAGGGCATGCAGGATCGCGGAGAAAACCTGACGCCCGTAATGAAGCTGATAGGCGAGACGGTGAGGCGTTCAGTCGAAAAAAACTTTGACGAAGAGGGTCGTCCGCCCTGGAGATTATCAAGACGCGCACTATACACCGACGACAAGACCCTGACCCACACCGGCAGGCTCAGGAAGTCCATCACCTACGCGGCATTCAATGACCGCGTGGAGATCGGCACTAACGTGCGTTATGCGGCAGTGCATCAGTTCGGCTACAGCGGTACGGTGAGCGTGGGGCAGCATACCAGGAAGGTGAAGACCAGGGATATTAAGGAGGGCAAGAAGACCATTGCAAAGGGCATAGGTGTGGTTCGCAGCCATCAGCGCAAGATGAACATACCGGCGCGGCCCTTCCTGATGGTGCAGGATGAGGATTGGCAAGAGATCAGGGATGCGATCCTTGATTATATAGCGCGACCGAGAGGAGGAACTCATGAGTAAGGAGGTGATATAAATGAATATCATAGAACTCATACAAAAAGTAGCCGACGGAGACACTATGTTCAGGATTTTCAT
>Ga0315281_10003231_pt1 | contig 23919 bp, 20 predicted proteins | sample YL17G07_0_MG_FD_204540 | JGI IMG/M metagenome (GOLD analysis project Ga0315281, IMG submission 204540) | Sediment microbial communities from Yellowstone Lake, YNP, Wyoming, USA - YL17G07_0 | ecosystem: Environmental > Aquatic > Freshwater > Lake > Sediment | place: USA: Wyoming | collected... | reverse complement strand
CGGCCCTCAAGGGTGCGACCGCGCAGGCGCAGCTCAAGCCCGCGCGGCTGGAGACCGGGATCGAGATCCTGGTTCCGCCGTACCTCTCCGCCGGGGAGCGGGTGAAGGTGGACACCCGCGACGGCCGTTTCATCGAGAGAGCGAAGTAACGGCCGCCCGCCCGGGCCTGAAGGCTTGTTCGAGACGTGTCCGCAGTGTTCTGGCTTCACGCCTCCACGCCTCGCGTGAGCGGTAGGATACCGGCGTGCGGACGGCGGATTTTGAGTACACGCTCCCCGAGGGTCTGATCGCCCAGGCGGCGCGGCCGCGCGGCGCCTCGCGCCTGCTGGTGCTGGACCGGGCGAGCGGAGACGTGAGCCTCACGCGGATCTCCGCGCTGCCTTCGCTGCTGGACCCCGGCGACCTGCTGCTGCTCAACGAGGTGTGGGTGATCCCGGCGCGTCTGCGCGCGCACCGGCCGGGGGGCGGCGAAGCGGAGCTTCTGCTCGTTCGCCCGCTGGAGGGCTCGGCATGGGAGGTGATGGCGCGCCCCGCCAAGCGGCTGCGAGCCGGCGTTCCGCTGGCCCTTGCCCGGGGAGCCGCCGTTCCGCGGGAGCGCATGGCGGAGGGCACGTGGCGCGTGGAGTTCGATCCCCCGCTGGATGAAGCCTCACTTGCTGCGGTCGGCGAGGTGCCGCTGCCGCCGTACATCCGGCGCGAGCACGGTCCCAGCGAGACCGATCGCCTGCGATACCAGACCGTCTATGCGAGCACCGGCCGCGCCGTCGCTGCTCCAACCGCGGGCCTCCACTTCACCCCCGAGCTTTTGGCGGCGGTGGGGGAGCGCGCGGTCGAGGTCGCCCGCCTGACGCTGCACGTGGGGCCGGGGACGTTCCGGCCGGTGCAGGCGGAGGATCCGCTCGAGCACGCCCTTGAGCCCGAGGACTACGAGATCTCGCCCGAGGCCGCGGCGGCGCTGAACCGGGCGCTCGCGGGGGGCCGGCGCGTGGTGTGCGTCGGCACGACCGCGTGCCGGGCGCTGGAACATGCCCTCCAGGTGGGGTGTGGGCGCGTGCAGCCGGGGCTCGGCCGGGCCGACCTCTTCATCCTGCCCGGCTACCGCTTTCGCGGGACGGGGGCGCTGCTCACGAACTTCCACCTGCCGCGCTCCACGCTGCTCATGCTGGTTGCGGCGCTGGCCGGGCGGGCGCGCGTGCTCGCGGCGTACGGCGTGGCGGTGCGCGAGGGTTTCTCCTTCTACTCGTTCGGCGACGCGATGCTGGTGCTCTGAACGCCGGCGGCTTTCGGGTAAACTTCCCGGTCGTGAGTGCCGCAGGGGAGGCGACCATGGTGAGAATAGTCGTATCGGCGATGCTGTTGATCGGTCTCATGAGCGGATCAGTCGCGCTGGCGGCGGAGGTCAAGGTCCCGGAGAAGTACCTCTGGAACCTGGGCGACCTCTACCCGACGGTGCAGGCGTTCGACCAGTCGCGGAAGGATTTTTCCAAGCGCCTGCCCGAGGCCGATGCGTACAAGGGCAAGCTCGGGACCTCGGCGGCCACGATGAAGCTGGCCCTCGACACCTACTTCGGGATGCGGAAGGAGTTGGGGCGAATCGGCTCGTACGCCTCGATGTGGTCGGACGAGGACACCCGTGTGCCCGAGGCGCTCGGAGCACGGCAGGAGGTCATGCAGCTGGCCGCCGACTTCGCATCGCGCTCCTCGTGGATCGCCCCCGAGGTGCTGGCACTGCCCGCGGGAACCGTCTCCCGGTTCTTGAAGGAGGAGATGGGGTTGGCACCGTACCGCTTCTTCCTGGAAGACATCGAGCGGACACGGGCGCACACCCTTTCCCAGGGGGAGGAGAAGCTGCTGGCCCAGGCCGGGCTCGTCACGCCCGCGCCGGCCACCATCTACAGCATCTTCTCGCACGCGGACATGCCGTTCCCCGAGGTGACGCTTTCCGACGGGACCAAGGTCCGGCTCGACCAGTCCGCCTACACGAAGTACCGCGCCCTCCCGGACAGGGCGGACCGAATCCTGGTGTTTCGCGAGTTCTGGAAGGCGTACAAGGAGTTCGAGCGCACATTCGGTGTGACCCTGGACTCGCAGGTCAAGAGCGACTTCTTCAACGCGCAGGCCCGCAAGTACCCCTCGTGCCTGGCGGCGGCCCTGGACGGGAGCAACGTCCCGGAGGCGGTCTACCGCACGCTGATCGCCGAGACGAACAACGCGTTGCCGACGCTGCACCGGGCCTTCCGTCTGCGCGCCAAGCTGCTGGGCATCCCCGACCTCGCGTACCACGACGTCTACCCGCCGCTGGTCAAGCACGTCGACCTCGCCTTTCCCATCGAGAAGGGCGAGGGCCTCGTGCTGGAGACCCTTGCGCCGCTCGGGTCCGAGTACGTCGAGGCCGTGAAGAAGGGGTTCGACTCACGCTGGATGGACGTCTACCCGCGGACCGCGAAGCAGTCCGGCGCGTACTCCAACGGCTCCGCCTACGACGTGCACCCCTACGTGCTGATGAACTACAACGACGACTACGAGAGCGTCTCCACCGTGGCGCACGAGTGGGGACACGCCATGCACTCGTACCTGGCCAACAAGGCCCAGCCGTACCCCACGGCCGACTACTCGACGTTCGTCGCGGAGGTGGCGTCAACCTTCAACGAGGCGCTGCTGCTCCGGCGCATGCTCGATAGGGCGGGGAGCGACGACGAGCGCCTGTTCCTGCTCGGCAACTACCTCGAGGACCTGCGCGGGACGTTCTTCCGCCAGACGATGTTCGCGGAGTTCGAGCTCGCGATCCACGAGGCCGTGCAGAACGGCGAGGCGCTCACCGGTGCCAAGCTCACCAAGATGTACGGCGAGTTGCTGCGGCGCTACCACGGCAGCGACAAGGGCGTGGTCCGCATCCCGGATGAGTACACCGTGGAGTGGGCCTACATCCCGCACTTCTACCTCAACTTCTACGTCTACCAGTACGCCACCTCGCTGGCGGCCTCGACGCAGCTCGCACGCGAGGTTCTCGACGGAAAGCCGGGCGCGCGGGATCGCTACCTGGGCCTCCTGAAAGCGGGGGGCTCGCGCTACCCGTACGAGCTGCTCAAGGAGGCGGGCGTGGACCTGGCCACCCCGGCGCCCTACAAGGCCCTCGAGGCGCAGATGAATTGGGCGATGGACGAGATCGACAAGATCGTCGCCAAGCGCGAGGCGAAGAAGTAGCCAAACGCGCGCAGGCGTTCGGAGTAGAGGTTCGTGTGGGGCCGGTGCAAAGCGCCGGCCCTTTCCTCATCCTGAAGCCTGAGTCTTCGGTTCGTCGGACTTGCCGGTCTCTAGGGGCCTGGCGCCCGAGGCCTTCGAACCCCACCCCTTCTGCCGCGTATCATTGGCTGGCGGGTACTCAGGGAGGATGCTATGACATCGCGATCGAAGGCGTGGCTGGCAGTAGGGTTAGTTGTTGTCGTCCTGGGTTTGGGCCTGATGGCGATCATTCTCGGGACACGGTGCGCCACGAGGCATGTTCCGGGGAACACACTGCTGACGGTCGATATCTCGGGACCGATCCCCGAGATCACGGCCGACACGCCGTTTGGGGATTTGTTCGGCCCGACTCCCCTGTCCAGACAGGACTTTCGTGACGGCCTGGTCCAGGCTGCCTCCGACCCCCGTGTGCGGGCGGTTCGGGTGAAGGTCGGCGATTTTGCCACGGGGTTCGCAACGGCCGAGGAGATCCGCGGCCTCCTGGAGAAGGTCGGCAAGGCCGGGAAAGCCACGTACGCCTACATGGACACCGCCGGCGAATTCGCCCCCGGCAACAGGCAGTACCTACTCGCAAGCGCGTGCAAGAGGGTGATCCTCAACCCGCTCGGCGACGTCAACCTGATCGGTGTGGCCGCGCGTAGTCCGTTCATCCGTGGGACGCTGGACAAGCTCGAGATCGAGCCAGACTTCCCCGGCATCGGCGACTACAAAACGGCCCGATTCATGTACACACAAAAGGACTTCACGCCGGCCCACAAGGAGATGATGCAGTGGGTGCTTGACTCCATCACGCGGCAGGTGATCAACGGGATCGCCAGAGGACGCGGGATGGACCCGAAGCAGGTGGAGAGGCTCGTCCAGGGCGGCCCGTACGTTGGCCCTGACGCGCTCAAGAACAGGCTCGTGGATGAGCTCGCCGATTGGGAGACGTTTGTCGACGAGTGCGGCACGCAAGGTGGCAGGAAACTGGACGAAGTCCCGCTGCGTAAGTACCTCAAGGCGGGCAGGCCCGACCGCAGCGGCACCGAGATCGCGGTCGTGGTCGCCGAGGGTGCGATCCTGCGGGGCGAGAGCGGCTACTCGCCGGTGCCGCTCTTCGGCGGCGACGTCATGGGCTCCGAGACCATCGCGCGCGCCTTCCGGCAGGTGAGGGACTCAGACGCCAAGGCGGTGATCTTCCGGATCAACTCTCCCGGGGGTTCTGCCGTGGCCTCCGAGATCATCCGCGCCGAAATGGTGCGGACCGCGAAGAAGGTCCCGGTGGTGGTCTCGATGGGTGACGTGGCGGCCTCGGGCGGGTACTGGATTACCTGTGGCGCCAAGCGCATTGTCGCCAACCCCGGCACAATCACCGCTTCCATCGGCGTCTTCGTCGGGCATCTGGCGATGTCCCGTTTCTGGGAAGATAAGCTGGGGATCACCTGGGGGAGGGTGGACCTGGCGCCCAACGCCGCGATCTACGGTGATCTGGAGCGCTGGACCCCCGAACAGAAGGTCGTGATGCAGAACTTCCTCGACCGCATCTACGGCGCGTTTCTGGAGCGCGTGTCGGGTTCACGAAACATGCCGCGTGAAAAGGTGGATGCAATCGGGCGAGGACGAGTTTTCACCGGCGAGCAGGCCAAGGAGAGGGGGTTGGTGGACACGCTGGGTGGGTTCGACGAGGCGCTGGCCGCGGCCCGCGAGCTGGCCGGCCTGAAGCCCGACGCCGCGGTGGAGCTGACCTTCTACCCGCGGGCCCGCTCGATCTGGCAACGGCTGATAGACCGCAACGACGACGCGGAGGCCCGCATGCAGGCGATGGTGCGCGAGGTGCTGGCGGGACGCACGGTCACGCCTGGCCCTGTCTGGCTTGCGCCCCTCCAGGTTCAGTAGCACTTGACAGCCCTGGGGTGCCCCAGGCCTCGCTGTTGTGTGAATGGCGGAAGGGAAGCCGCATGACAGGCGGACGGACCAGCGAAGTGCACGACCGGCTGGCGCGGAAGCGGCGTGACCATGAGCCGCCCCTCGCGGTCGCTGAACGGGGGTGGAGGTATCACCACCTGGGCATCCCGCGCGAGAACCCTCGGCCCGGCGAGAGGCACCTCGAGCACCTCAAGATCCACGTGGCAGGGTTCGAGACGAGTCCCTACGGGATCGAGTGGATGCGGTTCGAGCCGGGCTGCCCCGTGTCCGAGCTCGTCAGGACGGTTCCCCACATCGCTTTCGAGGTGGACGACCTCGACGAAGCTCTGCGGGGCAAGGAGATCCTCAGCCCACCGAGCTCCCCGTCCGACGGCGTCAGGGTGGCCATGATCGTCCACGACGGTGCCCCCGTGGAGCTCCTCCAGTTCCGGAACCCCTCCCGATAGCGGGCGGCAAAGCAAGGCCGGGTAACTCGTCGTCCCGGGCCGCCCGACGTCGCTTCTTCGCCGCCGGCAGCCCTTCTTCGAGAGTCGATCGGAATATGGGCCGAGGCACCGCCGTTCCCCGTTCGACAAGGAGGTTGTCAATGGCTGAGAAGAAGATCATTGCGGTGGTCGGTGCGACCGGTGCGCAGGGTGGCGGGCTGGTGCGTGCCATCCTGAGCGACAAGGGCGGCCCGTTCGCCGCGCGCGCGATCACGAGGGACGTGAACTCCGACAAGGCGAAGGAACTGGCGAGGCTGGGCGCCGAGGTGGTCGCAGCCGATGTGGACGACGTGGAGAGCCTGAAGAAAGCGTTCAAAGGGGTGTACGGGGCGTACTGCGTCACGTTCTTCTGGGCGCACTTCTCCCCCGAGAAGGAAAAGACCAACGCTCGCGCGATGGCGGAGGCGGCAAAGTTCGCAGGCATTCAACACGCGATCTGGTCCACCTTCGAAGACACGCGCAAGTCGATCCCGCTGAGCGACACCCGCATGCCCACTCTGATGGGCAGCTACAAGGTGCCGCACTTCGACGCCAAGGCCGAGGCGGACCGCTTCTTCACCGATCTGGGTGTGCCGACGACGTTTCTGCTGACGTCGTTCTACTGGGAGAACCTGATCTACTTCGGCATGGGCCCCAAGAGGGGACCGGACGGGAAGCTTGCGATCACGCTTCCGATGGGCGACAAGAAGCTTGCCTCCATGGCCTCCGAGGACATCGGCAGGTGCGCCTATGGGATCTTCAAGAAGGGCCGCGAGCTCATCGGCAAGACCGTCGGGGTCGCCGGTGAGCACCTGACCGGCGCGCAAATGGCCGCCGCCCTCACCAAGGCGCTGGGCCAGGAGGTGCGCTACAACGAGGTGCCGCCCGATGTGTACCGCAGCTTCGGTTTCCCGGGTGCCGAGGACCTCGGCAACATGTTCCAGTTCAAGCGCGACTTCCAGCAGCTCTACAATGGCGCGCGGGACCTCAACGTCTCCCGTTCCCTCAACCCCGCTCTGCAGACTTTTGACGCCTGGCTCGTCAAGAACAAGAGCCGCATCCCGCTCGAGTAACGCCGCGTTTGGATCCAAATACGCATCGAACCGGGCCGCCCGCTCGCGGGCGGCCCGGCGACTGTCTCGGGCGACCGTACCCACAGGCAGAAGGCAGTTGAGTCTTCTCGCTCGACGGCGTTGGCTTCGAGCGGCGCACAGGCGGCGAGGTCATGCAACCCGATTGCAGACGCGCAGAGCGGGCCTAGGTGGCGGCGACCGGTCCCCGCCGCAGGGTGATCAGGTCCACCTCGGGCGGCACGCCGAAGCGCAACGGCACCGCGCCGACGCCGATCCCGCGCGAGACGTAGAGGAGCTGCCCGGCCTTCTGGTAGGGGCCCGCGATGTAGGACGTGGAGAGACGCGCGAGGTTGAGGCCCCGCGACGGCACCGCGATCTGTCCCCCGTGAGTGTGACCCGCGAGCGTGATGTTGGCCCCCGCGGCCCTTCCCGCGCGCCAGCCGTTGGGCTGGTGGCAGAGGAGAATGCGAAACTCGGCCTCGCCCTCGTGGGCGGCGGCGAAGTCCGGGCCCCAGCCGGGTGCCGCGTCCAGGTCATCCACCCCTACGAGGAGGACCCGCGATCCTCCACGTTCCAGGACGGCCGACTGATTGACCAGCGCTGTCACGCCGACCGCCTCCATGGCCGTCAGCGCGAGCCTGGGTCCGGCAATGTGGTCGTGGTTGCCGAGTATGCCGAAGACCCCGAGGGGTGCGTCGATACCCGCAAAGCCGTGGACGAAGAGGTCCGCGTCCACCTGGCGCCGGTCGAGCTGGTCACCCGTGAACACGACCAGGTCGGGCGACAGCTCCTCGACGAGCGAGCGAGCCCTGGCCAGGCGCTCCGGCGGCATGAACATCCCGGCGTGCACGTCGGCGACCTGCGCGATGCGCAAACCGTCGAAGGCGCCCGGGAGGAGCGGGTGCACGAGAGTGACGCGCCGGACCATGGGAAGATCGGTGGCCTCGACCCAACCCGAGCGCGCGAGGATGCCTCCGCCCACGAAGGCCATTGCGCCTTTCTTGAGAGCGCTCCTGCGAGTCAGGTAGGTGACCGTCTTCATGCTGGCGCCAACTGCGCGGCGCGGAGAATAGCACGAGGCGTCAAGAGCGAGGGCTTCATCGCGGCAGAACATGTTGCTGCGCAATCGATTAGGAGGCTGCACCGACTCCCGGCCCGGGCAATGCCCGTGGGGTGCCCGGCCCTCTCCGCCGGGGGCGTCGGAGATGGGCTTTTGCTAGACTTCAGCCATGCCGCGCAAGGTCAAGAGCGAGTGGAGCGCGCCGCCCGTCCTGACGCCCCGGGAGCCGGGACAGCCGGGGACGCGGGTAAGGATCGCCCAGCCGGTCGTTCGCCTCGGGCGTGATCCCGGCTGCGACGTGGTGATCTCGGAGGCCACGGTGTCGCGCAGGCATGCCGAGGTGAAGTGGGACGGACACGAGCTAGTGGTGGAGGACCTGGGTTCCTCGGGCGGCACCTTCGTCAACGACGTGCGGGTCCAGCACGCGGTTGTGCAGCCGGGGGACATCCTGAGGCTCGGCCCCCGCACGGAGTACCAAGCTCGCCCGGACGACGTGAGCACGCCTCTGGAGATCGCCGCGGAGAAGACGGGTGGCGAGGAGGGCGTCCGGCACCTGCAGATGCTGCTGGACGTGGCGCGCGCGCTCAACGCTGCCACGGTGCTCGAGGAGGTCGTCCAGATCGTATTGCAGTCGGCGGTGCGGCTGGTGCGTGCGGACCGCGGGTGCGTGATCCTGATCGAGAGCGACGGGTCCAGGAGAACGGTCGCCTGCCATCCGCTCGACCTGGGCAAGACCGCATGGGCCGAGCGCAGCTCGCTGTTCGAGAAGGCGATCAAGGGGCGTCAGGTGGTGTCCGCCGGTCTCGAGCTCTCCCCCTCCACGACGATGGTCGCGCGGGGCGCCTCGATGGCAGTGGCCGCGCCCCTGGTCGTGACCCGCCGGCCGATGGGCCGCGCCGAGGACGCATCGTTCGTGGCTTCGGTGGATGTCATCGGCGGAATCATTGTGGAGAGGGACAAGGCCGGCAAGCCCTTCGGGCGTGAAGAGCTGGCTGTCCTCGAGTCCGTCACGGCAGAGGCCGCCATTGCCATCGACAGCGCGAGGCTGTACCGCGAGGCGCGCGAGAAGGCCAAGAACGACTACGAGATGTCCCTCGCACGCACCATCCAGATGGCGCTCCAGCTCACACCGCCGCAGACGCCCTTCGCCAACGTTTTCGCCTTCTCGCAGCCGGCGCGCAGCGTCGGAGGCGATCTCTACCACGGCATGCTGCGCGACGACGGTGTCCTGGCGGTGGCCCTCGGGGACGTGTCGGGCAAGGGGGTGGGGGCAGCGCTGATCATGGCGATGGCGCAGGGTCTCATCGGTCTCGTGCACGAGTTGGGCCTGCCGATCGAGGCGATGATGCCCGCCCTCAACCGGAGCCTTCTCAAGCACAACCCGGGGAACCGTTTCCTCACGCTCGGACTCGGCTTACTGAAGGCCGACGGCAGCCTGAGCCTGGCCAACGCCGGCCACTGCCCGCTGGCTGTCCTGCGAGCCACCGGCTCGGTGGAGCTCGTGCCGCCCCAGGGGCCGATCATCGGCCTGCTGCCGATGGCGAAGTGGGGTGTGGCCAACGTGCGGCTGTCGGCCGGCGACTCGATCGTTTTCTACAGTGACGGGATCTCCGAGTCGTTCTCGCCGACGGGCGAGGAGTTTGGCGTGGAAGGCGTTCAGCGAACCCTGGCCGGCCTCGGGGGCAGTGACGCCGAGACGGTGGGCCGGGCGCTCCTCGACGCCGCCACCCAGCACCGGGCCGGCCGCGAGGCCGACGACGACGTGACCCTGCTGGTCCTCCGCTACGGAGGCTAGGGCGCGGCAAAAGGGAAGAAGGTAAGAGGAAAACGGAAGGTAGAGAGCAGGCACACCTTGGTGTGTGCTTTTCTTCCTTTTTCCTCTCGCCTTTCCCTTTCCCCCCATTCCGCAGCTCGAGTGTCTGGCGCACGAGACGAGAGTCAGCATCGGCGAGCGGGATGTGTACAATCTCGCTGTCGCGCGTCCGCGTTTGGGGGGAATCCGATGCACCGTCTCGTAGCTCCTCTCGGCGTGCTCATGCTTCTTCCGGCGATCGCCGTCGCGGCAAACGCTCCGGGCACCACGCCGTACGACCCCTCGTTGGACGGCTGGAGGCAGCTCGAGGCGGCCGGGAAGGCGGCCGCCGCGGACGACAAGCGAATCCTGGTCATCGTCGGCGGGAACTGGTGCAAATGGTGCCGGGCGCTCGACGGTCTCCTGAGCGAGGACGCGGCGCTCAGGACCGAGCTCGGGCGGTACGAGGTCGTGCACCTGAACTACTCCGAGGAAAACAAGAACCCCGAGGCGATGGCCCACCTGGGCAACCCCGAGCAGCTGGGCTTCCCGTCGCTGCTCGTGCTCTCGCCGAAGCTGCAGGTGCTGCACACCCAGTCGAGCGAGCTGTTTGAAGCCGGCGACCCCACCAAGCCGGGCCACGATCCCACCAAGCTGCTGGCGTTCCTGCGCCGGTGGTCTCTGACGAGCTAGATCCAGACGAGGAGGCCTGGCCGCGTCCCGGAAACTGACGCGGCCAGGCAAGCAATCACTTCGCTGTCGGCATGTAGCCGATGTCCGGCCGGTACCGGAGGATTTCCGAGTAGGTGCGAACCGTGTTGCCGCGCACGGCATCCATCAGCGCGACGGCCTTTGACACCCCATAGGCGTCCACGAGCACGGCCTCCAGCGACTTCTCCGGCGGCTCGAAGTCGGCGAAGCTCGCGCGGTCTGTCGCGAGCACGTAGTGCGGCCCGTCGCCGCCACTGACCAGCCGGTACCAGTTCGAATGCACGGGGTAGTTCGCCTTGTCTTGCGCTGCCTTGATCTCCTTCAGGGCATCGTTGAACACCGGAATCCCGGCTGGCTTGACGAAGTAGTGCGTGAGCTGGGCCATCGGCGCGGGCTCCTTGGCACCCGTTGGCCGGCTGACCTCCGGAATGAACGCGTAGAACGCCGGGACGACCGCCGAGGTGGAAGGCAGCACGTTGGCGACGAAGTCCGCATCGTCGGCCTTGTCGAAGGCGGCGCGCGTGTCCAGGTCCTTCCAGTGGTGCCCGAAGCTGCCAATGACGAAGCCCCCGACGCGCTCGCCGGTGGCCACCTCCCAGACGAACCACGCGTAGGCGTCCTTCTGGCTCCGGTGCCACTCGTAGTGGCGCGTGAGCGCCTGCTCGAGCTGCTGGTAGGCGCCGTCCTTGGGCTCAACCCTGAGCACCATGGCGACGGTCCCCGGCTTCTCCTGGGCGAGCACGGAGACGGCCGACACGAACGCCGCAACCGCGACGAGCAACACGACTGATTTGCGCATTGGATCTCCCCCTTTGTCATGCACGAACGGGAGCCGAGAGAGAGGTATTCCCACCGCCGGCAAGGCGATTCGGCCCTCGCCGCGTCAACCGGCGCGCAGCGTGATGCGAACGATCTCGCTCGGGAGCCAGAGCCGCATGCGCGGGCCCCAGGTGCCGGTGCCTCGGCAGACTATTACCGACATCCCGTTGACCTCGTAGCGACCGCCGAGCAGGGGATAGACGAAGCGCACAAGGTAGCCGAACGGCCAGATCTGGCCGTCGTGGGTGTGGCCGGAGAGCATGAGGCCGGCGCCGGAAGCCGCGGCCGCGTCGGCCCTCAAGGGAGAGTGCGAGAGCAGCACGGTTCCCCCGGTCGGGCGGCCCGCGAGTGCCTTCTCTACCGGGTGGTCGAGGAGGCCGAACTGACGGCGCGCGGTGAGGTCGTCCACGCCTGCAAGCACCAGGCCGGGGGCGGCCTCGGCCCAGCGGTCGCGCAGCACCGTGTAGCCGGCCTCCTCGAGGAGCCTCACGCTGCGGTCGATCCCCGCGTACCACTCGTGGTTGCCGGTGACCGCCCACACGCCGAGCGGGGCGCGCAGGCCCCTGAGGACCGGCAGCAACGGTTCGACCTCGCCAACGTTGCCGTCAACGAGGTCGCCGTCCACCACCACGAGGTCGGCCTTCATGGAGTTGACGCGCTCCACGAGCCGGGCCATCCAGCGCTCGCCAATGAGGGTCCCGAGATGGATGTCCGAGATTTCGACCAGCACGGTGCCGTCCCGCTCGGCGGGCAAGCCCTGAAGGCGGACCTCATAGTCGCGAACGACCGGGTCACGTAGCCCCTGCGCCAACCCGGTCGCCGAGAGGAGGGCCGCAACAACGAGCGACCAACCCCGCATCGCGGGCGCCAGCTTCGGGAGCAGCAGCCCGCCCGCCGTGACCACGTCTACGACCAGAAGCGCGGCGAAGAGGAGGAACAGCGTTCCCATCCAGGCCGTGCCGACGAACTCGAGAGGCCGCGCCACCGTGCTCAGGTGCCAGTGGTACAGGAAACGCGAGAGGGGATAGCTCAGCCAGAGAAACACTGCGGTCATCACCAGAACCCTGTGTGCAGCCGGCGTGCCCAGCGCCGGTAACCGCCACACCCGCCACAGCACGTAGGCGTGCAGCAGCGTCCACACGCCCATGACGGTGATCACGAACACGGCCATCCTCCCTGCGCTCATACGCCAATCCTACGCGATCCTTCCTCGTGGTATTCCCGCCGGCGGATCGCGATGCCCTTTTCCGTGTACGATACGGACCGCTCGCAATTGCGGGCGGGAGGACACCATGCTGCGGTTGCTTTCCCTGACTCTCCTCTTCGGCTTGCTCGCGGGGACGGTGCATGCGGCGGAGACGCACCCGTTCTCGATCCACGACATGCTGGCCATGGACCGGATCTCCGATCCGCGGGTCTCACCCGACGGTAAGGTCGTCGCGTTCGCGGTGAGCGTCACTGACCTCGAAAAGAACAAGAGGCGCAGCGACCTGTACCTCGCCGCCGTTGACGGCTCGTGGGTGCGGCGCCTGACCACACACGACGCCGGCGACACCCAGCCGCGCTGGAGCCGCGACGGCAAGAGCATCTACTTCGTGTCGACCCGTTCCGGATCCTCCCAGGTCTGGCGCATCGCCGTGGACGGCGGCGAGGCACAGCAGGTGACGAACCTCCCGCTCGATGTGGACGCCCTGGAGGTCGGGCCCACCGGCAACTTCCTGGTGTTCTCCATGGCGGTCCTCCCGGGCAAGACCCCCGACCAGACCAAGGAACTCCTCGATGAGAAGGAGAAGTCGAAGGCCTCCGGGATGGTGTTCGACCGGCTCTTCGTGCGCCACTGGGACACGTGGGAGGACGGCACGCGAAACCACCTGTTCGCCTACGCCCTGCCCGGCGGACCCGCGAAGGACCTGATGGGCCCGATGGACGCCGACTGCCCGACCAAGCCCTTCGGCGACAGCAACGACTACTCGATCTCCCCTGACGGGAAGACGATCGTCTTCTCGGCCAAGGACGTGGGGCGTGAGGAAGCCTGGTCCACCAACTTCGACCTCTTTGCCGTTCCGGCCGACGGTGCGGTCAGCCCCCGCCGTCTCACCACCAACCCGGCCGCCGACAGCGCGCCCAGGTTCTCGCCGGACGGAAAGATCCTGGCGTACCTCGCGATGAGCCGCCCCGGCTACGAGGCGGACCGTTACGAGATCGTGCTGCGCGACTGGGCCGCCGGCACCGAGCGCAAGATCACCCTGCGCGCCGACGCCTCGCCGAACGGCGACCGCTCCCCGAGCGGACTCGCGTGGGCGCCGGACGGCAAGGAGCTGTTCTGCGCCTCCGAGCACCTGGGGCAGAGCGCCATCTTCGCGGTGGACGTGGCCTCGGACAGGGCACGCTTCCTTGTGGGTGAGGGTACGTGCAGCGACCCGCAGGCGTGCGCCGGCGGCAGGGTCCTCTACGCCATGAACTCGCTGAGCGGCCCCACCGAGCTGTACACGGTCGCGGCGGACGGCCGCGACGCCAGGCGTGCGACGCACCTCAACGACGCGAGGGTGGCGGCGGCCCGCTTCGGCAAGCCGGAGCGCTTCTCCTTCAAAGGCGCCAAGGGCGACACGGTTTGGGGCTACGTCGTCTACCCGGTGGACTTCGACCCGGCGAAGAAGTACCCGGTGGCTTTCCTGATCCACGGCGGGCCGCAGGGCAGCTTCGGCAACGACTTCCACTACCGGTGGAACCCTCAGGCATACGCGGGCGCGGGATACGCGGTGGTGATGGTGGACTTCCACGGCTCCACGGGTTACGGCCAGGCGTTCACCGACGCCATCAACAACGACTGGGGCGGCGCCCCGTTCGAAGACCTCATGAAGGGGCTGGACTACGCTCTCGACAAATACCCGTTCATGAACAAGGAGCGGGTCGGGGCGCTGGGCGCTTCCTACGGCGGCTACATGATCACCTGGATCGAAGGGCAGACCGACCGCTTCAAGTGCCTGGTTTGTCACGACGGCAACCTGGACGAGCGCATGGCCTACTTCGACACCGAGGAGCTCTGGTTCCCGGAGTGGGACCACCGCGGTCTGCCGTGGGTCAACCCCGAGAACTTCTCCAAGCAGAACCCCGTCGAGTTCGTCAAGAACTGGAAGACCCCGATGCTCGTGGTTCACGGGATGAAGGACTTCCGGGTCGTCTACACGCAGGGGCTCTCGACGTTCACCGCCCTGCAGCGCAAGGGGATCCCATCCAAGCTGATGATCTTCCCGGACGAGAACCACTGGGTGCTCAAGCCGGCCAACTCGATCCAGTGGCACGAGACGGTCATAGGCTGGCTGGACCAGTGGCTGAAAAGATAGGCTTGGGGCTTGAGGCCTGAGGCTTGAGAAAAAGCGGGGGAGGTTAGCCCTCCCCCGCTTCTTTTCTCAGGCTCAAAAGGTCGGGGCAGGCATCACCAGGGCCTTGGTGAGGAACGCCAGGCGGTCGGTGGCGTCGCCGATGAGCTTCGCGGTGGGCCTGCCTGCGCCGTGCCCTGCCCGCGTCTCGATGCGGATCAGGATCGGGTTGGCGCATCCCTGCGCCGCCTGCAGCGTCGCCGCGTACTTGAAGGAGTGGGCCGGAAACACGCGGTCGTCGTGATCTGCGGTGGTGATGAGCGTGGGCGGGTAGCAGGCCCCCGGCTTGATGTTGTGCAGCGGCGAGTAGGCTCGCAGCGCCGGGAGCATCTTCGGGTCGTCGGAGGAGCCGTACTCGGAGGCCCACGCCCAGCCGATCGTGAACTTCTGGTAGCGGAGCATGTCCATCACCCCCACCGCCGGGACCGCGGCGCCGAAGAGGTCGGGACGCTGGTTCAACACGGCGCCCACCAGCAGGCCGCCGTTGCTGCCGCCGTAGATCGAAAGCCTGTCGCGGGACGTGTAACGCTTTGCGATCAGCCACTCGGCCGCGGCGATGAAGTCGTCGAACACGTTCTGCTTGCGTTCGAACATCCCGGCCTGGTGCCACTCCTCTCCGTACTCGCCGCCGCCGCGGAGGTTGGCGAGCGCATAGACGCCCCCCATCTCCATCCAAACGAGGTTCGACACAGAAAAGCTTGGCGTCTCGGGGATGTCGAAGCCGCCGTAGGCATACAGCAGCGTCGGGTTGCGGCCGTCGAGCCTGAGGCCCTTGCGGTACGTGAGGAACATTGGGACCCGGGTCCCGTCCTTGCTGGTGTAGAAGACCTGCGAAGTCTCGAACGCATCGAGATCTGCCTTCACGCGCGGCTGACGGAAGACCGTACTGGTGCGCGTGGCCACGTCGAAGCGATAGACCGTCCCTGGCGTCGAGAAGTTCGTGAAGGAGTAGTAGGTCACGGCATCGGTGCGCTTGCCGCCAAAGCCGCGGGCGCTGCCGATGGCCTGCAGCTTCACGTCGCCCAGGGGTTTGCCGTCCATGTCGTAGAGCAGTACGGCGCTCGACGCGTCACGCAGGTAGCTGGCGATGAACGTGTCGTGGACGAGGGAGACTCGCTGCAGAGAGTCCTTGGTCTCCGGGATGACCTCGCGCCACGCCGAGCGCTCGGGTTTCCGGATGTCTATCGCCACGAGCCGGCCCCTCGGGGCCTGAAGGTCGGTCCGGAAGAAGAAGACCGGCCCGTCGTTGCCGACGAAGCGGTACTGGGCGTCGAGGTCGGGCAACAGCTCGACGACCCTTGCGTCCGCAGCGGAGAGGTCCTTGTAGAACACCATGTTGCGGCGGTCGGTCCCGACGTTCACGTCCATGATCAGGTAGCGACCGTCCTCGGCGACCTCGGGGGCAAACGCCCAGTCCTTGTGGTCGTCGCGCCTGTAGACGACCGGGTCTTCGGGCTGTGGCGTGCCCAGCCTGTGGTAGCAGAGCTTCTGGAAGTAGTTCGTCGCCTTGCGCTCGGCGCCCGCAGGTGGCTGGTCGAAGCGGCCGTAGAAGAACCCTTTGCCGTCCTTGGTCCACGCCGCATCGGTGAACTTGGTCCACTCGAGGCGGTCATCGGCGTCCGTTGCGGTCGTCACGTCTCGCACGCGCCACTCCTGCCAGTCGGAGCCCGCCGTCGAGAGGCTGTAGGCCAGCCACCGCCCGTCGTCGGAGACCGAGGTCGTCGAGACCGCGATCGTTCCATCCTTGGAGAGCGGGTTGGGATCGAGGAGAACGCGTGGCTCGGCGCCGTCGGAGTCCAATACGTACCACACGCTCTGCGCCTGCAGCCCGCTGTTGCGGCTGAAGAACGCCCGCCCGCCCTCGACGAACGGAACGCTGTAGCGCTCGTAGTCCCAGAGCTGGGTCAGCCGCTTCCGGATCGCCTCGCGGCCGGGGATCGCCTCGAGGAACGAGAACGTGAGCTTGTTCTCCGCCTCGACCCAGGTTCGGGTCTCCGCCGAGTCGAGCTCCTCCATCCAGCGGTACTGGTCCGCAACCTTCACGCCGTTGTAGTCGTCCACCACCGGGCCCCTGGGGGCCTCGGGGTAGGCGAGCCGGGCGGTTGCCGGTGGCTTGGGGGCGGTCCTGCAGCCCAGGAGCAGCGCGGCGAGCACCACGCACGAAAATGCCGGGTGGGTCTTGATCATTGGCGGTTCTCCCTGGCGCCGGCCAGTTCTGCAGGACGGCGCGCGACTATATCCTAAGCTGCTCCCGGCCGCCGGAGCCGCCGGCGAGCACCCCCGAGGGCACGCGGCCGTGCAATGCGGAGGCTACGAGCGCGCTTGACAGAAGGGCGTTCCTCGCGGTAGGATCTCACCCCTTCGCGAGTAGAGGTATGCCTCGTGGGGTTTTCGTCAAGCGAGTGGAGAGCGAGATGAAGACGTACGTGCCTAAAAAGGGTGAGATCCGCCACGACTGGTTCGTGGTCGATGCGGCGGACGTCGTGTTGGGACGGCTGTCCACTGCCGTGGCCACGCTGCTGCGTGGGAAGCGCAAGCCGACCTTCACGCCGGGGGTGGATACCGGCGACTTCGTGATCGTGGTGAATGCCGGGCGGGTGAAGCTGACCGGCAACAAATGGGATGACAAGCGGTACTACCGGCACTCCGGCGACCCGGGGCACCTGAAGCAGGAGACGGCCCGGGAGCTACGCGAGAAATCGCCGGAGCGCATCGTGCGCTACGCGGTCTGGGGCATGCTGCCAAAGAACCGCCTGGGCCGGGCGCTGCTCAAGAAGCTGAAGGTGTACGCCGGGCCCGAGCACCCGCACCAGGCCCAGGGGCCGCAGGCCATCAAGGTCGAAGGGTAAGGAGAGAAGCCGTGGCGAGCATCCAGTACTACGGGACCGGCCGACGCAAGACCGCCGTGGCGCGCGTGTACCTGCGTCCGGGGACCGGCAAGATCACGGTCAACAAGCGTGACTTCGAAACCTACTTCCCCAACCGCGTGCTCAAGATGATCATCCGGCAGCCCCTGCTGATCACCGAGAACGCCGAGAAGTTCGACATCCTCGTCAACGTCTCGGGCGGCGGGATGAGCGGCCAGGCCGGCGCGATCCGGCACGGCCTCTCTCGCGCCCTGCTCGAGTTCAACCCGGAGCTGCGTCCCAAGCTTAAGAGCGCGGGCTTCCTGACGCGCGACGCCCGGGAGGTCGAGCGCAAGAAATACGGGCAGCCCAAGGCGCGGCGCCGGTTCCAGTTCTCCAAGCGTTAGGAATCAGAAAGCCGAAAGGAGAAAGGCTCTTGGCTTCCATCTCAATGAAAGAGCTGCTCGAGGCTGGCGTCCACTTCGGTCACCAGACCCGGCGCTGGAACCCGAAGATGCGTCCGTACATCTTCGGCAAGCGCAACGGGATCTACATCGTTGACCTGCAAAAGACGCTGCAGCTCTTCGAAGAAGCCTCCAACTTCGTCCGGGGCGTCGTGGCCTCGGGCGGAACCGTGCTGTTCGTCGGCACCAAGCGTCAGGCGCAGGACGTGGTGAAGGAGGAGGCCAGCCGGTGCGGCATGTTCTTCGTCGCAAACCGGTGGCTGGGCGGCACCCTCACCAACTTCGTGACCCTGCGCCGGTCGGTGGACCGGTTCAAGGACGTGGAGCGCCAGCTCGCCAACACGGACACCCAGATCACCAAGAAGGAGCGCGTCCACCTGGAGCGCGAGCGCATCAAGATGGAGAAGAACCTCGGCGGCATCCGCGACATGGAGTCCCTGCCGGACGCGTTGTACGTGATCGACACCAACCACGAGCACAACGCCGTCCACGAGGCCAACCGCCTTGGAATCCCGGTGGTGGCGGTGGTGGACACCAACTGTGACCCCGACGTCGTGGACTACCCGATCCCGGGCAACGACGATGCCATTCGTGCGATCAAGCTCTTCACCGCGCGGGTCGCGGACTCGGTGCTGGAGAGTCTGGCCATGGTCGAGGGCCGCAGCCAGGCGGAGGTCGAGCTCGTTCGGGCGCCCGCCCCGCCGGTCGAGGTGGCCGCCCCCGAGAAGCCCGAGAAGCCCGAGGAGGTCGAAGAGGCGGCGCTGCCCTCGCTCGAAGAGACGTTCGAGGAGTACGACGAGGAAACGGAGCAGTACGAGAAGCGCTGAAAGGCTTTCCCTAGCCACAGCGAACAACGGGCCAGGGGCGATGCGCTTCCTGGCCATTTTCATGGAGGGTTGAGATGGCGATTTCTGCTGTCAGTGTGAAGGAGCTTCGCGAGAAGACGGGCGCCGGGATGATGGACTGCCAGCGCGCCCTGCAAGAGGCCAACGGCGACATGGAGGAGGCGGTCAAAATCCTGCGCAAGAAAGGCTTGGCGGCCGCTGCCAAGAGGGCTGGCCGTGCCGCCAAGGAGGGCCTCGTCGCGATCGCCGTGACCGAGGGCAACGGGCGCGGGGGCATGGTCGAACTCAACTGCGAAACCGACTTCGTCGCCCGCACCGAACAGTACCAGGCCTTCGCCCAGGCGATCGCCGACCAGGTGGCGGCCGACGGCACCGGCGACGTCGAGAAGATCAAGGGAACCCGCTACCTCGGTGACCCGCTTCACACCGTGGCCGACGCGATTGCAGCGCAGATCGCCACGATCGGCGAGAACATCCTGCTCTCGCGGGTGGGCTTTCTGGCCGCGGGTCAGGGCATGCAGATCGGCTCCTACCTCCACATGGGCGGCAAGATCGGCGTGCTGGTCGAGGTTTCCGGCGCGGCCGACGAGGAAACCGTCAAGGACGTCGCGATGCAGGTGGCGGCCGCCGAGCCGCGCTACGTGTCGCGCGAGGGCGTGCCGGTCGAGGTCGTCAAGGAGGAGCTCGACATCGCCAAGGCGCAGGCCGCGAGCTCGGGCAAACCCCCACAGGTGATCGAGAAGATCGCCCAGGGGAAGCTCGGCAAGTTCTACGAGCAGGTCTGCCTGGTGGATCAGCCCTTCGTCAAGAACCCCGAGCAGAAGGTGTCGGACATGCTCGCCGCGCGCGGCGGGGTGGCAGTGAAGAGCTTCCTCCGCTTCAAGCTGGGCGAGGGGACGGGAGCCGCGGAAAAGTGAGCGGCGCCACCGTGTACCGGCGCATCGTGCTCAAGGTCTCGGGCGAGGTCCTGATGGGCAACCAGCCCTTCGGGATCGCGGCCGAGGTCCTCCCCCAACTGGCCTCCGAGATCGCGGAGGTCCGCGACCTGGGCGTCGAGGTGGCGGTCGTGATCGGCGGCGGGAACATCATTCGCGGGATCGCGGCGACCCAGCAGGGCCTGGACCGGGTGACCGGCGACTACATGGGGATGCTCGCCACGATCATCAACGCGCTGGCGCTGCAGGACGCGCTCGAGAAGCGCGGATGCTTCACGCGCGTGCTCACCGCGGTGGAGATGCGCGAGGTGGCCGAGCCGTTCATTCGGCGCCGCGCCATCAGGCACCTGGAGAAGAACCGGGTCGTGATCTTCGCGGCCGGCACCGGCAACCCGTTCTTCACCACCGACTCCGCCGCGGCGCTGCGGGCCAGCGAGATCCGTGCCAACGCCCTCCTCAAGGGCACCAAGGTGGACGGCCTCTACACCGCGGACCCGGCGCGGGACGCAGGTGCGCGCCTGCTCAAGCGCGCGAGCTACCAGTACCTGCTGGAGAACACCCTGCAGATCATGGACGCGGCCGCGGTTTCGCTCTGCCAGAACGAAGCCATACCGATCCGGATCTTCAACATTCGCGTTCCCGGCAACATCCGCCGCGTGGTCCTGGGCGAGGATGTGGGCTCCACCGTCGCCGATTCCTGAACGACAACTCACAGCTGACAGCTACCGGCTAACAGCCAACCCGCCACCGGTCGGTTACTTGGGCCTCAGTGGAGAAGAAGCCGCCTGGGACGAGCCGGCCTTGAGATAGCTTACTTTCACGCTGTCAGCTGTCGGCTGTCGGCTGTGAGGTGGTCGGGTTGGTGGGGGAGGGATGTTGGCTCTCCCGCAACCGGATACAATAGGGCGCGTTGAGATCTCAATGCGGCCCGACCACGGCGGGCCCGCCAGGGGGTGGCGATGCGCGAGACGGTCAAGAAAACCAAGGCGCACATGGACAAGGCGGTCGAGGTCCTGCGGGACGAGCTCAAGACGCTGCGCACGGGCCGCGCCTCGCTGGGAATCCTTGACGCGGTGCGGGTGGACTACTACGGCACCCCGACCCCGCTCAACCAGGTTGCCAACCTCTCCGTGCCCGACCCGACGCTGATCGTCATCCAGCCCTGGGACCAGACGCTGATCTCCGCAATCGAGCACGCGATCCAGAAGGCCAACCTGGGCCTCAATCCCATGAACGACGGCAAGGTGATCAAGCTCCCCGTGCCGTCGCCGACGCAGGAACGCCGCAAGGAGCTGGTCAAGATCGCCCACGACTACGCCGAGCGCGCCCGCACCGCCGTTCGCAACGTGCGCCGGGACGGGAACGACGAGCTGCGCAAGCAGGAGAAGGACAAGGCTTTCTCGGAGGACGACATGCACCGCGGCCTGGACGAGGTGCAGAAGCTCACCGACGAGCACATCAAGCTCATCTCCGATGTCCTGGCCGCCAAGGAGAAAGAGATCATGGAGGTGTGAAACGCACCCGTCTGGGTGGGTGCGTTTCACATCCCGAGCGGAGCGAGGGATCCCGTCGACCGAACGAAACGGTGGATCTATTCTGAGCGGAGCAAAGGGCCTCATCGCCCTGCCATGACCGAACACAGCGTCGCCATCATCGTCGTCGCCGCGGGGTCCTCGACCCGCTTCGGGAAAGACAAGCTGAGCGTGCAGATCAGCGGGCATTCGGTGCTTGAGCGAGCGGTGGCGTCGGTCCGGGCGGCGTTCCCGGATGCCCCGGCCGTCCTGGTCGTGCGCGCCGACCAGGTCGATGCGGCGCAGAATCACTGGCAGCCGCTGGGCGTCCGGGTCGTGGCAGGCGGCGCTCATCGCCAGGAGTCGGTGAAGAGGGGCTTCGCGGCGCTCGAGCCGGCCGACGACACGGTGATTCTCGTTCACGACGCGGCGCGCCCGTTCGTGCCGGTGGCGGACGTGCTGCGGGTGGCGGCGGCCGCCGCCGAGAGCGGCGCGGCGCTGCTGGCGGCGCCGCTAGTGGACACCGTGAAGCGCCTGCGAAGCGACGGCAGCGTCGAGACGACCGTGCCGCGCGAAAGGCTGGCGCGCGCGCTGACCCCGCAGGCTTTTCGTGCCGGAGTGCTGCGGCGTGCCTGGGAGGCGGTCGGCGAGGGTATCTGGAGCGACGAGGCGGCGCTGGTGGAGCGGCTGGGAGGGACAGTGATGGCGGTGACAGGAGATCCCCGGAACGTGAAGGTCACCCACCCGGAGGACCTGGAGACGGTATCCGGGGTTTTTCCGAGCCGGGTCCGTGTCGGGCAGGGGGTGGACGTGCACCCGTTCGCGCCTGGGCGGCCGCTCTGGCTTTGCGGCGTCGAGCTGCCCGGTGAGACCGGCCTGGCCGGTCACTCGGACGCAGACGTGGCCCTGCACGCGGTGACCGACGCGGTCCTCGGCGCGTGCGGCGCGGGCGACATCGGCGAGCACTTCCCCCCGAGCGACGAGCGCTGGCGCAACGCCCCCTCGGAGGTCTTCGTCCGGCGCGCCCTCGAGCTGGCAGCGGAGCGCGGGTGGCGAGTGGCGGGCTGCGACCTCACCCTGGTCGCCGAGGCGCCCCGGATCGCTCCTCACCGCCAGGCCATGCGCGCACGGCTGGCGGAGCTGCTCGGCCTCCCGGTGGAGCAGGTCAGCCTCAAGGCGACGACCTGCGAGGGCATGGGCTTCGTCGGACGGGGCGAGGGCGTCGTGGCGCTCTCGGTCGTGACCCTTGAGCCAGCCTGAATGGGTCGTCGGCTTCCACGCGGTGCTCGCGGCGCTCGAGCGGGAGCGGGCCCGGGTCGAGGTCGTGTGGGTGGCCGAGGGGCTCTCCGGGGCGCGGGCACGGCAGCTCCTTGAGGCGGTGCGTGCCGCCGGCGTGCGCTACGCGTCCGTCCCGAGGCGCAAGCTCGACCTCGTCGCGGGGGGTGTTGCGCACAACGGCACCGCCGCGCGCCTCGCACCGGCACCGTTCGCCGACCCCGGGGCGCTGCTGGAGCGTGCCGGGCCGCTCTGCCTGCTCGGCCTCGACGGTCTGGAGGATGCCCACAATTTGGGGGCGGTCGTGCGGACCGCGGCGGCGCTGGCCCTCGGCGGGGTGGTGGTGGCCGGCCCGCACCCGCCGCCCCTCGGAGGCGCCGCCGCCAAGGTGGCTGCCGGCACGCTTTCGCTGGTGCCGGTGGCGCATGTCGGGTCGCTCGGCGATTTCGCCCTGACCGCCAAGCGCTCGGGCTTCTGGGTGTTGGGCGCGGACAGCCGGGGGACCCCGGTGGACGAGCTGGAGCTGCCCGAACGGCTGCTGCTCTGCCTGGGGGGCGAGGCCTCCGGCCTGCGGGCCAAGACCCGGCGGGCGCTGGACGGGACCGTGTCGATCCCGCTGGCGCCCGGCGTCGAGTCAATGAATCTCTCGGTCGCCGCCGGGGTGCTGGCCTGGGAGTGGCGGCGGCGTTTCGCCCGGCCGCCCCAAGGGTCTTGATTTTTACTTGAGTGGTGGTATCATCTCCGTTCCCCTCCCGGGGTACGTGTGCGCCGGGGGGAGATCTTTGGCAGAGGGGAACGACGGGTGCTCCTTCCCGCGCAGGCTGGCGTAGCTCAACTGGTAGAGCAGCGGATTTGTAATCCGCAGGTTACGGGTTCGAGTCCCATCGCCAGCTCCAGGGCGCTGCGACAGCCTGTTTGCCGTGCATCTTGCGACGCCAACGGAGTCGAGCGTGCGGGTGTGGCCGAGCGGTCAATGGCAGCAGACTGTAAATCTGCCGGGCAATGCCCTACGGTGGTTCAAATCCATCCGCCCGCACCACTTTTCTGCATCCGCGGGAGTAACTCAGGGGTAGAGTCACAGCCTTCCAAGCTGTTGGTCGCGGGTTCGAATCCCGTCTCCCGCTCCAAAGCATCGCAGGCTATGTCGTGGGCCCAGGTAGCTCAGGCGGTAGAGCACGTCCTTGGTAAGGACGGGGTCACCAGTTCAAATCTGGTCCTGGGCTCCACCGCTGGCTTTGAAGCAAGGTTTGGCCGAGTCCGCGAGTGTGTGGTGGGTGGACGGAAGGCAAGCGAGCCGGGATTCACTCCCGGCGAGCGTGGGGGCTCGGGGGCACTTTTGCGGCGGAGGGAAGGGCGGACGGCCGCAAAGCCCCCCGCGAACAGATAGTGAACCAGGCCTGTTGACCTCGCAGGCCGGGGCCGCTACGGCGGTCTGGAAAGCCAAATCAGGGGAGAGGGAGGCGAAGGGAACATGGCCAAGCAGAAGTTTGACCGGACGAAGCCGCACGTGAACGTTGGGACGATTGGGCACGTGGATCACGGCAAGACGTTGTTGACGTCGGCGATTACGAAGGTGATGTCGTTGAAGGGATTGGC
>Ga0315281_10003230_pt1 | contig 23920 bp, 17 predicted proteins | sample YL17G07_0_MG_FD_204540 | JGI IMG/M metagenome (GOLD analysis project Ga0315281, IMG submission 204540) | Sediment microbial communities from Yellowstone Lake, YNP, Wyoming, USA - YL17G07_0 | ecosystem: Environmental > Aquatic > Freshwater > Lake > Sediment | place: USA: Wyoming | collected... | reverse complement strand
CGGTGGCAGAGACTTTGCGCTCGGTGACGGGCGGCGATCTCGTCTGGAAGCGCGAAGGGCTGCGCCTCACTGCCCTTGCCGCGGAGCATCCGGACGAGCTGCCCCGCGCGCTGCGCCGTGTTGCGGCCGTGGAGGGGCTCGACGCCGAAGAAGTCGTTATGAAGGCGACGCGCGTCGCGGGACGCCTCAACGGGCGCGACATTGTCCCCGCATTGGCGGGCGACCCGCGCTACCATGCGCAGTCCAACACGAAAGAACCACGCCGCATCGCCCGAACTTTAGACCTCTACGACTGCATCAACTGCGACCTCTGCATCTCCGCCTGCCCCAACGGCGCCATCTTCGCCTACAATGCCAGCCCGGTGGAGACGCCCACGGAACTCCTCCAACTGCGCAGCAGAGGGCTTCTCGTGCGAGCTCCGGGAAAAGGATTTGTCATCCGCGTGACGCACCAACTGGCGGTGCTCGACGGCCTCTGCAACGAGTGCTCGAACTGCGATGTCTATTGCCCGGAGCAGGGAGCCCCATTCCAGCTCAAGGAGCGCGTGTTTCTCAGCCTCGAAGAATTCATCTCCGCGCCCGCTCGGGATGGCTTCTGCCGCCAGAACAACACACTGCGTGCCCGCCTGGGTGGTTCCGAGTACTTTCTTGCGCCTGAACTTGCGCGCAACCGCGCAATGCTCTGCGGCACGGGTTTCCATCTCGACCTCCAGTGGGAACCGCTGGAAGTTCGCGAAGGGCGCCTGACCGATTCCCAAGACATTGCTTTCGATACCGCGCTGCTCTGGCGGATGAAAACGGTGTGGGAATCCATCTTCAATTCGGATTCGCCCAGCATGGTCAACCCCGATCCACATGCGGGCCGGGCTGAGAGATTGTCATGAGCGATGCGTTGCTGCTTGGCAACGGAGTGCTCGTCGCCGGTTTCTCGCCATCCTGCGCCGTCCAGCCGCAGGTGATTGCCGGTGGCGCGGTGGTCTGGCGGGGAGAGCGCATCCTTGCCGTGGGACCGGAGACTGACCTGCGGCGAGCGTACCCCGGCGCTCGCTTTCTCGACGCGCGCGGCGGCTTGATTCTGCCGGGCCTGATCAATCTTCACCATCATTTCTATTCCGCTCTCGCGAGCGGCCTGGATCCGGGAGCGCCGTTGACCAATTTCGCGGAAATCCTGGATCGCCTCTGGTGGCGGCTCGACCGCGCGCTCGACCCTGAATCCGTCCGCCTTTCCGCGCAGCTCTCGGTGGCGGACTGCATCCGCTGGGGCTGCACCACGGTCTTTGACCACCACTCTTCGCCCGGATGTCTCGCAGGCAGTCTCGATGTCATCGCCGATGTGGTAAATGCCAGCGGAATTTCTGCGGTGCTGTGCTATGAGGTGACGGACCGCAACGGACACGACCAGGCGCGCGCCGGGATCGAAGAAAATCTGCGATTTATACAACAGCACACGAGCCACCCGCGCATTCGTGGCGTCGTCGGCTTGCACGCCAGCTTTACCCTTCGCGATTCGACGCTTGCGGAAGTCGCGGAGCGCCGGCCGCCGCGAGCGGGCTGCCATATCCATGCCGCCGAGGCCCCGCTGGATGTGGAAGAATCGCTCCGGACATTTGGCCTCGGTCCTGTTGAGCGTTTGGAGCGCTTCGGTTTGCTCGATGAGCGTTGCTTGCTGGCCCATGGTATCCACTTGGAATCCGCCGACTATGCCAACATTGCAAAGCACGGTGCTGTGTTAGTGCATAATCCCGAATCGAACGAGCACAACCGTGTTGGTCGTCTCGACACCGCGAGCGCGGCAAGGCAGGGATGCCTGGTTGGGCTCGGCACGGACGGCATGTCGTCGGCGATGCTGCGCGCTTTGCGCGCGGCGCTTCTGGTGTTCAAGAGCGCAGCCAAGAGTGGCTGCGCTACAGCGGTCTCGCCCGAGCTGCTGTTCAACAATGTGCAGGTGGCGCGGCGTTTCTTCGACGAGCCACTGCTGGGTGAGCTGGCGCCCGGCGCTCTGGCGGACATCATCGTCGTGGATGTGCTGTCGCCCCCGCCGGTCGTGCCGGAGAATTTGATGAGCCATCTGATCTTTGGTGCTAGCGAGTCACCCGTCCGTCACACTATTGCGCGCGGGCGCGTGCTTCTCGAAGACTTCAGCCACCGCACATTGGATCCGGCGGAGCTTGCCGCCCGCGCCCGTGAACTGACGCCGGGCCTGTGGCGACGTTTCGCCGCTTTGAAATGCGGCACGCAATTCCTGGGTTCGTAGCACAGGCTTCTAGCCGGTGCGATCGAAAGGAGCATCACGTTGTCCCCGTCCAACAAAGAAGATGTTCGACGCCGCGCCGTGGAGCGCTGCCGCGAGCGAGGCATCCTGATCCCCACCTTCGCCGAAATGCGCGACCCCAGCGCGATCGATCCTGCCGTTGTCGCCGCGTTGCGGGGCGTGGAGTTGCAGGCTGTGGATCCGTTAAATCTCTTTCGCATCACGTGGCACAACGACGCGAACACTGGCGGATTCTCCGATGTGAACGCGGTCGAGATTCCTTCGGAGTTGACGGGTGTGCCCGCGCGGATCGTCGGGCTGGTCGGCAAGCATTTCCCTACCGGCGCGCACAAAGTGGGAGCGGCCTTTGGCTGTTTGGTGCCGCGCCTCGTTGCGGGCGAGTTCGACCCCACCACGCAGCGCGCCGTTTGGCCTTCGACCGGCAACTACTGCCGTGGCGGCGTCTTCGACAGCGCTTTGCTCGGCTGCCAGGCGGTGGCCATTCTTCCGAAGGGAATGAGTCGCGAGCGCTTCCGCTGGCTGGAAAGTATGGGCGCGGAAATCATCGCCACGCCCGGCAGCGAGAGCAACGTGAAGGAAATCTTCGATGCCTGCTGGGAAATCCGCAAGACCCGGCCGGAGGCGGTGATCTTCAACCAGTTCGAAGAATTCGGTAATTACCTCTGGCACTTCGGAGTCACTGGCCCGGCTGCCGAATCGGTTTTCCGCCGCATCGCCGGGCCGCGCGACCGCCTTGCGGGATGGGTCGGCGCCACCGGTTCAGCGGGAACGCTCGCCGCCGGCGACTACCTCAAGCGTCAGTTCCCGGGATGCCGCATCACTGCCGCCGAAGCCTTGCAATGCCCCACGCTGCTGCTCGCCGGCTTTGGCGCGCACCGCATCGAAGGCATCGGCGACAAACACGTGCCGTGGATTCACAACGTGCGCGCCACCGACGTCGTCACGGCCATCGACGACGAAGCTGCCATGCGTTTGCTTCGCCTGTTTAATGAGCCGGCCGGACACGCCGAACTCGCGCGTCGCGGAGTGAGCAGCGCGGTCATAGCCAGTCTGCCCTTGCTGGGCATCTCCAGCATCTGCAACCTGCTCGCCGCGATCAAGACCGCGCGCTACTTCGAGTTGGACCACAACGACATTCTCTTGCTGACGTTTACCGATTCGGTCGAGCTCTACCGCACGCGCCTGTCGGAACTCGCTGCCGAGCGCGGTGCGTACTCCGAACGCCAGGCCGGACTTGATTTCGAGCGCTTCCTCACCGGAGCAACCACGGATCACATGAAGGAGCTGAACTATCTCGATCGCAAGACCCTCCACAATCTGAAGTACTTCACCTGGGTGGAACAGCAAGGAAAAAGCGTCGAGGAATTGAATGCCCTGTGGAGCCCTTCCTTTTGGGAAGACCTTGTCGCAGAGCTGCCGCGCTGGGATGCGCAAATCGCAGCCTTCAATCGGGAGACCGGCGTGCTCTCTCGAATCAGAAATCGCGCCTCAGCATGAATAAACCGGGAGGACTGGAATGACGGAAGTGGGCAGGGCATCTCTTGAGGCAGCGCAAAAGTACCGGAGCGAGATCGTCGCTTTCTTGCGCGAGATGATCGCGATCCCGGCCGAGAGCGGTAGCGAAGGCATGCGCTGCGCCCGCGTGCGCACGGAGTACGAGCGGCTCGGCTTCGACGAAGTTTTCTTCGACCGCCTCGGCAACGTTGTGGCCCGCATCGGCAACGGCCCGCTCAAAATTTTGATGGACGGTCACATTGACTGCGTCGGCGTGGGCGATCCAGCGGCCTGGAAACACGATCCCTTCCAGGGCAAGTTCGAGGACGGCAAAATCTGGGGCCGCGGCGCGGTGGACGAGCTTCCGGCCATTGCCTGCATGGCCTACGGCGCGAAGCTCCTGCGCGAGCGCGGCGTGCCCGCGGACGTCACGCTGTACCTCAGCGCCTCGGTGATGGAAGAGGACTGCGACGGCTACTGCCTCCTCCACCTGATCGAAAAGGAAGGCATCCGGCCGCACGTGGTGATTCTTGGAGAGCCGACAGACCTCAACGTCTATCGCGGCCATCGCGGGCGCATGGAAGCCACCATCACCACGCGCGGCAAGTCGGCGCACGGTGCCCACTGCGATCTGGGTGTCAACGCCGTTTACAAAATGGCGCCCATCGTCGCCGACATCGAGTCCCTACACGGCCGTTTGCGGCACGATGACTTTCTCGGAAAGGGCTCCGTGGTCGTTTCGTTCATTGAGTGTACTTCGCCCTCGCTCAATGCCGTGCCGGATAGCGCGCGCATCTTTATTGACCGGAGGCTGACCGCCGGCGAGACGCTCGAAAGCGCAATGAACGAGCTGCGCTCGCTGCCCCACGTCGGCGATGCCGAAGTGGCGCTTCTGTCTTACGATGCCGCCAGTTGGCGCGGGGAGCGCGCGCAGCAGGAGAAGTACTATCCCACCTGGGTGCTGCGGGAAAATCACCCGCTCGTCGCTGGCGTGGCGCGCGCCGTGGAAACCGTGCTCGGACGCCCGCCGGCAATTTCGCGCTGGTCGTTTTCCACCAATGGCGTGGCCAGCATGGGCCGCCTCGCAATTCCCACGGTGGGCTTCGCGCCGGGCTTGGAGGAACTTGCCCATACCACACGGGAATGGATCGCTGTCGAGGATCTTGTCCGCGCCACTGCGGTCTACAGCCTGATTCCCGAAATCCTCGCCGCTCGCAAGGATGAGTTGCTGGCAGCGGCTACAGTAACAAACGGAGACTAATGCATGGACACCAGGCTAAAGGGCAGGCACTTCATTACTGAGCAGGACTGGTCGGTGGAAGAGTTGGAGACGCTCTTCACGCTTGCCGCCGACCTCAAGGTGGCCAAGAAGGAAGGCCGCGCCACGCCGCTTCTCGCCGGCAAGACGCTCTATATGATTTTTTTCGACGCCTCCACCCGCACCCGCAATTCCTTTGAGACAGGCATGACCCAGCTCGGCGGCCACGCCATCTTTCTCTCGCCCGACAAAATGCAGATCAGCCACGGCGAAAACGCGCGCGATACCGCCAAAGTCCTCTCGCGCTACGGCGAGGGCATCGCCATCCGCCATTGCGCTTACGGCGAGGGCAATGCCTACCTGCGCGAAGTCGCCGCCAATGCCGGCGTCCCCGTGCTCAACATGCAGTGCGACATCTACCACCCCTGCCAGATTCTGGCCGACTACCTGACCATCCGCGAAAAATTCGGCAAGACCCGCGGGCGTAAGCTCGGCGTGGCCTGGACTAGCGCGCCCAACTATGTGCGCCCGCTCTCCGTGCCGCAGAGCCTGATCCTGATGATGCCGCGCTTCGGCCTCGACGTGACGCTGGCCTATCCGCCGGAGTTCAAGCTCATGCCCGAAATCGAAGAACAGGCCCGTGCCAACGCGCGGGCGGCCGGGACCAAGTTCGAGATCACTCATCGTTTCGAAGACGCTTTCGAAAATGCAGATGTCGTGATTCCAAAATCATGGGGGCCGCTCGTCACCACGCAGGACAAGACCGCAGGGTTGGGCCTCATCGAAAAGTATCCAACCTGGCGCTGTGACGCGAAGCACATGGCGCTCGGCAAGCAACACATACTCTATATGCATCCGCTGCCGGCCGACCGTGGGCGCGAGGTGACCGACGAGGTCATTGACGGGCCGCACTCGGTCGTTTACGACGAGGCCGAGAACCGCCTCCACGTGCAGAAGGCCTTGATGGCCCTGACCATGTAGAGGCAGAGATCGGCGTTTTCAGATCGGAACGCATGAGCAACTTTCACTTTCGCTGCACAGAGTGCGGGATCTCCTACCGGGAAGAAGAGGTGCAGCTTGTTTGCCCGGCGTGCGCCCCCCGGCAGGAGCCCGGCGGCGCGATCCGCGGCGTGCTCGACGTCGTACTCGACGCGCTGCCCTCGCGCTGGCCCGCCGCGCCCGCCTTCAGCGCGGAGTTTCTCACCGCATTTCTTCCCATTCCTTCGACGGAATTTCTTCCACCGCTTCCGGTGGGAGGCACGCCGCTTCTCGAAGTGCCCGGCTTGCGTCGCGCGCTGGGCATGCCGCATCTCTGGGTGAAAGACGACACGCGCAACCCCAGCGGCTCGACCAAGGATCGCGCTTCGCTTCTCGTCGTCGCCAAAGCGCGCGAGTACGGATGTAAGACCGTGGCCGCCGCCTCCACGGGCAATGCCGCGACGGCTCTCGCTTGTGTGGCCGCTGCCAGCGGAGTCCACGCCGTTGTCTTTGTTCCCGCCGCCGCGCCGGAAGCCAAGCTCATTCAGATGCTCAGCTACGGCGCGCTCGTCTTGCCGGTCGACGGTACCTACGACGATGCTTTCGAGTTGTGCCTCGCCGCCTGCCGCGAGTTTGCCTGGTACAACCGCAACACGGCCCTCAACCCCTTCACCATAGAAGGGAAAAAAACGGCAGCGCTCGAAATCGCTGCCAGCCTCGCCCCGGAGTGTCCTGACGTCGTGCTGGTGCCCACCGGCGACGGCGTTATCCTCTCCGGTATGGCGAAGGGATTTGCCGATCTCAAGCGCTGCGGGCTGATCCGCAGCGTCCCGCGCCTGATCGCCGTTCAGCCCGAAGGCTCGGCTGCAATCGTTCATGCCTTGCGCTCTGCAGCGGACACCATCACGCCGGTTACGAACGCCGCCAGTGTGGCCGATAGCCTCACCGTGCAAGCGCCGCGCAATGCTTTGCAGTGCCTGCGTGTGATCCGCGCCTCAGGTGGCGGTGGCGTGGCCGTTTCCGACGACGCAATCATCCGGGCCATCGCCGAGCTCGCGCGCTTGACCGGCGTCTTCGCCGAGCCGGCGGGAGCCGCGGTGCTGGCCGGGCTGCGCGCCGCTCTCGAACAGGGAATAGTGAATCGCGATGAGCGCGTCGTCTTGCTCGTCACTGGCACCGGACTGAAGGATGTTCCCGCCGCTTCGCGCGCGGTTGAGCGGCCTGCGCCGATCTCTCCGAACCTGGAGGCCGTTGCGGAACGCATCCGGCGTGACGCCGGGAGATAGACGCCGAAAAGACAGGAGAGTCGCTTCTTATGCTTGAAACGCTAGTCATCGCTCTCGGCGGCAATGCCATCACTCTGCCCGGCGAGCCGGGCACCATTCCCCAGCAGTTCGCGCACACCGCGGAAACGCTCGAACATCTTCTGCCCGTCCTTCGTGCCGGACACCGCGTGGTTATCACGCATGGCAACGGCCCGCAGATCGGCAATATTCTGATTCGCGTCGAGGAAGGCGAGCGCCGCGTGCCGCCGCTTCCGCTGGACACGTGCGTTGCCGATTCGCAGGGCGGCATGGGCTATATGATTCAACGGCTGGCCACCGCGCTTTTCCGCAGGGAAAACATCCGCCGCGACGTCGCCTGCATCATCACGCAAGTTCTGGTGGACCGAAACGACGCGGAGTTCGCCCACCCCACCAAGCCCGTTGGCTCCTTCTACTCCGCCGCGGACACTGAGGGTCTGCGTCGGGATAAGCCGCACTGGATTCTCCGTGAAATTGAGAAGGGGCGGTTCCGGCGCGTGGTGCCTTCTCCGCATCCGCTCGACGTCCTGGAGAAGAACGCGATCTCCGATCTCGTAGAAAGCGGCGCGGTCGTGGTGGCCTGCGGTGGCGGCGGGATTCCCGTCGCCTGGGAAGGAAACTCTCTGCTTGGGGTGGAAGGGGTGATCGACAAAGACCGCGCTTCCGGTCTGCTGGCCACGCAGATCCGCGCGAGCAAACTGATCATCGTCACCTCGGTAGACCAGGTTGCCATCCGTTACCATCAACCCGGCCAGCAATGGCTCGGCACACTCACCGTCGCCGAGGCCCGCGCTCACCTGGCCGCGGGAGAATTTCCGCCCGGCTCGATGGGCCCGAAAATCGAAGCGGCGATTGACTTCATCGAGAAAGGCGGCGAGGAGTGCATCATTACGTCCACCGAGCAAGTCGCCCTGGCACTGGCTGGCAATGCCGGCACGCACATCATCGCGGCGTGGGGCCGCCGCAGCCTGGCCTTCCCGCCGCCGCAGAATTGAATGTCATTGGATGATGGGTGGGCGCCTTTTTTCTGTGTGCTTTACTCCAGGATCCAGTCGCTCGGCTTTTTGACGAATTGGAATCCATAGCGCTGGCGCGGCGAATCGCGCCACTCGATGCGCACCACGCGGGCACGTCCCGCGAACCGCTCGCTTTTGGCGTACAGGAACACATCCACTTCTGCCTCTTTTTCCAGTGGCACAGCGCAACTGGCGAGAAATCCGGTCGCGCTGGCATTCTCGGTCGCCGTCAAAATGGCGAACGCCTTTCCGCTCACGTCGGCGCCTTTGAGTTTGAGAGCGATGGAAATTCGAATCCGCGCTTCCTTGCGGCGCTCGACCGGCTTGGTTTTCAACTGGGTTTCCAGCAGCGCCCTCAGCCGCGCAAAGTCCACCGGTTTCTCGATGTATTCCGTGGCCCCCAGGTTCAGACAGAAGTCCTTATATTCCGCCGCGGGCTTGCCGGTGATGACGAAAATGGGTACCCGCTGCGTGGCGCTCAGCGAACAGAAGGTCTGGCATAGCTCAAAGCCGGAGAACTCCGCGAGCGCCAAATCCAGAAGGATGGCATCGGGTTTGTGTTCCAGCGCCAGGGCCAGGGCTTCCACCGGATCTCCCGTATCAATAATTTCGTAGCCGTCTTGCAAGCACTCGCGCAGCAGGCTCCGCATCGCCTCTTCATCGTCGATGATTAACAATCGCGGCATGGTTCACCTCGCTTCTTCATCGCTCCGTGCGGGCAGGCAGCACCCCTCCGCGCGGAAATCCTATCACCTTTGTCCCCTTTGTCATGCAGGCGAAAATGCTAGGAGAGGCTTGTCTTTCCTCATAAAATGCCCGGGCGGGCCCTCGTCACGTTGCGACTGATTTTGGGGCGGCGCAAGCAACAGAGAACACCGGAAATGCAAACGGCATTCTGTGCCATTTCGAAATCGTTGGCGGCAACCCTCGACCTCTCGTTTCAGCGCTCCGTTCAGGACACCGCTGCGCTTGGCCATGAAGACCCCGTTGCGCCCATCCTGATTGCACTGGTGCTGATTGGCATGGGGGCTGTGATTGGCGGCCGCCTGATGCGCAAATTTGGCCAGCCTGCAGTGCTGGGCGAACTGCTCATCGGCATGGTAGTTGCCAACCTGGCCTACCAGTTCCATGAGCCGGTGATTACCGTGCTCCGCGAAGGCGAGACGATTGGCAAGGTTCTTTACTTTGCAATCTCCAACAACATCAGCGTGACCCAGGCCGCCCAGAAATTGCTGCCGGACAACGAGCACACCCGTTTATTGGTGCAGATTCTGATTGGGCCCGCCGGCTCCACTGCGCTGGCCATTCACCAATTCGTGGACCTGCTTTCCCGCCTTGCGGTCATCATTCTTCTGTTCCTGGTGGGCCTGGAAACCAGCGTGAGCGAAATGAAGAAAGTGGGCTGGACCGCATTCTGGGTGGCTTCCGTTGGCGTGATCGCTCCCTTCCTCTTGGGTCTGGCTGTGATTGAAATCCTGATCCCGGACGCGCCCCTGGCGAAGGGCATCTTTATCGGAGCCATCTTCACGGCCACCAGTGTGGGCATCACCGCGCGCGTATTCCGCGACTTGAAACAGACTCATCGCACGGAAGCAAAAATCATCCTGGGGGCAGCGGTCATCGATGATGTGATGGGGCTGATTATTCTCGCCGTCGTCAGCGGCCTGGTCGTTACCGGGACGATTAGCCTGCTGAGCGCATCGATGAGCACGCTCAAGGCCACTGCCTTTTTGGCCGGCTCGATCGCGTTCGGCGTTTGGATCGCTCCTCGCCTTGTGAAAAGGGTGGCCCGTCTGGAAATCGAGAATAGCAAGCTTCTCTTCGGCATCGGTGTGGCATTCTTGTTCTCCTGGCTCGCCAATTTCGTCGGGCTGGCACCCATTGTCGGAGCGTTTGCTGCCGGCCTGGTCCTCGAAGAGTTTTTCTTGCAGGAGTTCAAGGGCCATTCCCTGCGCGATCTCCTCTCGGCCCTGGAATCGCTGATTGTTCCTGTTTTTTTCATGCTCATGGGAATGCAAGTGAAACTGGAGACCTTCGGTGACCTCAAAGTCGTGTTTCTGGCGGCTGTTCTCACCCTGGCGGCCATTCTCGGGAAACTCGTCTCCGGCCTCGCGTGCAGTCGCGGTGTAGACCGGCTTTCCGTGGGCGTCGGCATGATGCCGCGCGGCGAAGTGGGATTGATTTTTGCCAGTATTGGGAAGGGACTCGGAGTGGTGAGCGACGAAGTTTTCTCCGCCGTGGTGATCATGGTCATGGTCACCACGCTGCTGGCGCCGCCCTTGCTGAAGATTACTCTGGCCCGCAGCGCCGCGCGCACTTCCGTGTAGAAATGTGCGCTTAGAATCTTCCGTTCGTCCGCCTCCGCATGCCACCTGGCATTTCTACATTGCACAAATAGGGCTTTCCAATGTTGATGCGACACGCTTCGCCGGACAGTTGACTTGCCCTGGTCATGCCAGTATGCTGCCGTTCAGGTCGCCGGCCTGATTTTTTCTACTCAGCTTTTTCATCATGTCGCTCTGCGCGGATGAATTCCTCTACGGAAAGAGAAAGACCATGACGGAAACAATTCCATTCAAATTGAACGGCAAAGCCACGAGTGTGACCGTAGACCCCGAGCGAAAGCTCTTATGGGTGCTGCGAGGCGACCTGGGCCTCACCGGCACCAAATTCGGTTGCGGCGCGAGCCTCTGCGGGTCGTGCACCGTAGTCGTGAACAGAGCGCCGGTGCGCTCTTGCCAGCTTTCGATGAAAGAAGTCCGCGGAAAAGAGATCACAACGATCGAGGGGCTCGCGCAAGCTGGGAAACTCCATCCCCTCCAGGAGAAGTTCATTGAGCATGGCGGAATGCAATGCGGCTTTTGCACTCCCGGCATGATCATGAATGCCTACGGCTTGCTGCTGAAAAATCCCCGCCTGACCCGCCAACAAATCATCGCCGGAATGGACAGGAACTTGTGCCGGTGTGCCGCGCACACGCGCATCCTGCGGGCGATTGAAGAAGTGGCAGGAAGGAAATGAGGCCGACCATGGGAAACGCAGAACACAACCTCGAAGAACGGAACCTTTCAACGCCGCGGCTTGCGCTCGACCGCCGGGAATTCATGAAGCTCCTCGGCGGAGGCATCTTCATATTTTTCTCCGTTAGCGACTTGTCGATTCTGACAGCGCAGGGCCAGCGCAGGGAATATCCCACCGATTTCAACGCCTATCTGCGCATTGCCGAAGATGGCCGCGTAACCGTTTACTCCGGAAAAATCGAGATGGGACAGGGCGTGATTACCTCTCTCGCGCAAATGGCTGCCGAAGAACTCGGTGTCGCCCTGGAAACCATTGATATGGTCATGGGCGACACGCAGTTGTGTCCCTGGGATATGGGTACGTTTGGCTCCATGTCCACGCGCTTCTTTGGTCCGGCGCTGCGGGGTGCAGCGGCCGAAGCGAAGGCGGTGCTTCTCGAGCTCGCGTCGGAGCAACTCAAGTCGCCGAAGGAAAAGCTGAGCATGGCGAATGGCGTCGTTTTTCTCGCGGAGGACAAAAACTCTCGTGTGACCTTTGGCCAGCTGGCCCAGGGCAAGAAAATCGAGCGCCACATCACCGGGAAACCAACCTTGCGATCCGTTTCCGAGTTCACGCTGAGCGGCAAACCCGTCAAACGCCTGGACGCGCTCGCCAAAGTGACCGGCCAGGCAAAATATGCCGGCGACATCCGCTTGCCCGGCATGCTCTATGCCAGAATCCTGCGCCCTCCGGCACACGGCGCGGCTCTGAAAAGCGTGGACACGTCCGCGGCCGAGAAAATTCCGGGGGTCACAGTAGTCAATCAGGACGGACTGGTCGCCGTGCTGCACGCGGATCCGGAAGCAGCCGCGAAGGCCCTGGCCGCCATCAAAGCGAATTTCGACGTTCCGCAGCCCACGGTGGACACGGACACAATCTTCGACCATCTCCTCAAAGTGGCTCCGCCGCCGCAGGAACGAGAGCGCAAGGGGGATCTTGCGGAAGGGGAGAAAATTTCCGCCGCGCTTTTTGAGCACCGCTACGAGAACGGCTATGGCGCGCATGCTCCTATGGAAACGCACACCGCGCTGGCCAGCGTCGAAGGCGGCAAGGCCACTGTCTGGGCCGCCACGCAGACGCCTTTTCCGAACCTGCAACAAATCGCGCAGGCCCTCAGCTTCCCGCTGGAAAACGTCCGCGTCATCACTCCGTTTGTCGGCGGCGGATTCGGCGGCAAGAGCAGCGCCGGCCTTCAGTCGGTGGAAGCGGCGAGGCTTTCGAAGATTGTCGGCAAACCCGTCCAGGTGGCGTGGACCCGCGCGGAGGAGTTTTTCTACGATACATTCCGTCCGGCGGCCATTGTCAAAATCAAATCCGGATTGGACGGCGCGGGCAAGATCTGTTTGTGGGACTACCACGTTTATTTTGCCGGCTCGCGCAGTTCGGAGCAGTTCTACGATGTGCCCAACAATCTCATCCGCGCTTACGGGCAATGGGGGCGGGACACAACCAAAGCTCACCCGTTTGCCACCGGCCCCTGGCGCGCACCGGGCGCCAACATCAACGTCTTTGCGCGAGAATCACAAATTGACATCATGGCCGCCAAGGTGAGGACCGATCCGCTGGAATTCCGCCTCAACAATACCTCCGACAAACGGATGCGCAGCGTGCTCCAGGCCGCCGCCGAAAAGTTCGGCTGGAAGAAGGCTGCGTCTCCCAGCGGCCGCGGCTGCGGCATCGCTTGCGGCATTGATGCCGGCACTTTCGTGGCCTTGATCGCCGAAATCAATGTGGACAAAATCACTGGGAGCGTACACGTCAAGCGCATCGTCTGCGCGCAGGACATGGGCGTAGTCATCAATCCCGACGGCGCCAAAATGCAGATGGAAGGTTGCATCGCCATGGGATTGGGATATGCGCTGTCGGAGACACTTCGCTTCAAGGGCGGCGAGGTGCTGGACCAGAATTTCAACACCTATGAGCTTCCGCGTTTTTCCCGCATCCCTGAAATCGAAGCCATCCTGGTGAAAAACGATGACCTGGCGCCGCAGGGCGGAGGCGAACCGGCAATCATTGGCGTGGGTGCGGCCATCGCCAACGCCATCTTCGACGCCACGGGCGCACGATTGTTCCAAATGCCTATGACACCCGAGCTAGTCAAAAAGGCGATGGGCCACTAACGGCATCGGCGACGATTGGATCTCGTTTTGAAGGTTGGAAACGGTTAACCGATAACTCAAAACTGAAAACTCAAAACTGAAAACTGAAAACTGAAAACTACTTTCTCCTCACAGTCCTGTAAACGTCTGCCGCCGCAGGAACTGTCCCGCGCCGGCGCGCCCCACGAATAGGTTGTTCTCGATCACCACGCGCCCGCGCGATAGCACCACTTTCGGCGCGCCCTTCGTGCGGATGCCTTCGAACATCGAATAGTCCACGCGCATGTGGTGCGTTTTCGCGCTGATGGTCTGCTCGAAATTCGGATCGAACACAATCACGTCCGCGTCCGACCCCACCGCCACGGTGCCTTTCCGCGGATACAGCCCGAACAATTTCGCCGGTCCCGTGGACACCAGTTGCACGAACCGGTTCACCGAAAATCTCCCGCCGTGCACGCCGCCCGTGTACACCAGGCTGAGCCGGTGCTCGATCCCCGGCCCGCCGTTCGGAATTTTTGTGAAGTCGTCCTTGCCCATTTCCTTCTGCTCCTTGTAGCAGAACGGGCAGTGGTCGGTGGAGACCATCTGCAGCGTGTCCTTCGCCAGCCCTTGCCAGAGTTTTTCCTGGTGCCATTTTTCCCGCAGCGGCGGCGTAAACACGTACTTCGCGCCTTCGAATCCTGGCGCGTCCATGTTTTCGAGCGAAAGGAAAAGATACTGCGGGCACGTCTCCGCATACGCCGGCAGCCCGCGGTCGCGCGCCTCGCGCACTTTTTCCAGCGCGTCGTTGCACGAGAGGTGCACGATGTACACCGGCGCGCCGGCCATCTCCGCCAGCGCAATGGCCCGCGAGGTCGCTTCCGCTTCCGCCGTCGTCGGACGCGTCAGCGCATGATACTTCGGCGATTTTTTCCCTTCCGCTAGCGCCCGCTGCACGATCACGTCAATCGCGCCGCCGTTTTCCGCGTGCATGCAGATCAGCCCGCTGTGCTTCGCGGCTTGCGACATCGCTTTGAAAATTGACGCGTCGTCCAGCATGAATACGCCCGGATAGGCCATGAACAGCTTGAAGCTGGACACGCCCTCGCGCACCAGCGCGCCCATCTCTTCGAGCTGCGCGTCTTTCAAGTCGGTAATAATGCAGTGGAAGGCGTAGTCCGTCGCTGCTTTGCCATCGGCCTTTTTCATCCACGCTTCGAACGCCGTGCGCAGCGTCTGGCCCTTGTACTGAATGGCAAAATCAATCAGCGTCGTTGTCCCGCCAAACGCCGCGGCAATCGTGCCCGTCTGAAAATCATCCGAGCTGGTGGTACCGCCGAACGGCATGTCCAGATGCGTGTGCACGTCAATGCCGCCAGGCATCACGTAGCAACCCTTCGCATCAATAATTTTCGTCGCGCCCTCGATGGGGAGTTGCGCCGCGATCGAGTTGATTTTGTCGCCCACAATGCCCACGTCCGCCGCGCACGTATCTGTCGCCGTCACCACCGTGCCGTTTTTGATCACCGTATCAAATCGCATCTTGCTTCTCCCCGGGCGCGTCTGTAGGGGCGCTCCCGACGACTCGGGATTGCTGCGCCCTGATTCGTTTTCGTCCTTATTCGGCGACGTTTGCTGCGCGTTGATAATGCGGCAATACCTCGCGCTTATAAATCTCCAGCGTCTTTTCCTCTTCGCCGCACATCAAGTAAATATTGAACTGCGTGACCCCCGCGCCGCGCAGCTTTTCGAGCTTCTGCCGATGCGCCTCCACTGGCCCCACCAGGCAGAAGCGGTCCACCACGTCATCGCTCACGAAGTTTGCGTTGTCGCTCCCCACTTCGCAGTGGTGCTGATAGTCGTAGCCGCCGCGGTTACGCACATACGAGATGAGCGCTTCCGGCAGCTCTTCCGGCTTGTACTTGGAAATCAAATCCATCACGTGGTTCGACACCAGAGCAGGGAACCACCGCACCCGCTCCCGGCACTTTTCCAGGTTGGCATCGACCCACACCGGCGCCGCGGACATAATTTCAATCTTGCTGAAATCGCGCCCCGCTTCCTTCGCGCCCTCGCGCACGAATCCCACGCACCACGCAATCAAATCCGGGTCGGCGAACTGCAGGATCACGCCATCGCCGATGCGTCCCGCGCACCGCAGCGCCTTCGGCCCGTAGCCCGCCACCCACACCCGCGGCGCGCTTCCGTTCGTCCACGTCAGCCGCGCGTCTTTGCCTTCGTACTGAATTGTGTGTCCTGCATTCAACTCGCGGAAGTCGCGCACGAATTCTTCCAGGTAATCGAGCGTGGTCGGCTTTTTCCCCAGCACGCGCCGCGAGCTGTCGCCGCGCCCGATGCCCAGCTCCATCCGCCCGCCGGAAATCAGGTTCATCGTGGCAAACAGGCTCGCGCACACGGTCACGTCGCGCACCGCCGGATTGGTCACACACGGTCCCAGGCGCATCCGTTTGGTGTTCGCCGCCATCAGCGTCATCAGCGGCATGCACTCTTTCCATAGCACGTGCGAGTCGAACATCCAGCCGTACGCGAACCCGCACTCCTCGGCGTGCTTGGCCAGCGCTACCACGCGCTCCACGCTGATGTCCGGCTTCAGGGTGATTCCGAATTCCATCTCGCACTCCTTTTCAATTCGCCGGCTCTGCCGCCGGCTGCGCAATCGTCATCAAAGCGTAATACGCGCTGAACCCCACCGCAAACCCCACAAACCACGCATAACTGTAGAGCGCCCGCATCGGCTCGTAAATCAATCCCAGAAACGCCGCGCCGCATCCCGCGGCCAGCGCCGCCAGTCCGTTCCAATTGACCCCGCGCGAAAACTCATACTCGCCGCCGCGCTGGTAGAGGTCAGTGACGGAAAGCTGTTTTTTCCGCAGCAGGTAGTAATCGCAAATCAGAATGCCCGCAATCGGCCCGAGAAATCCCGAATAGCCCACCAGCCACGTGTAGAGGTACGTTTCGTAATTCGCGAGCAATTTCCACGGTTGCATCGCTATCCCTAGAATTCCCGTGATGATTCCGCCGGTGCGAAAGCTGATGCCTCGCGGCCACGCATTGGAAAACGCGTTGGCCGGCGAGACGACGTTCGCCGCCACGTTGGTCGTCAGTGTCGCCACCACTACGCCCGCCAGCGCGATGGCCACCGCCAGCGGCGACCCCAACCGCCCGGCCAGCGCGACCGGGTCCCAGATGGCCTCGCCGAAAATCGCCACGGTCATCGAGGTCACCGCAATCCCGATGAACGAATAAAGCGTCATCGTCAGCGGCAGCCCCAGACTTTGTCCCACCGCGTGTGCCCGCTGGCTCTTCGCATACCGCGTGAAGTCGCAAATGTTTAGTGCCAGCGTGGACCAGAACCCCACCATCCCCGTCAGCGACACGACGAAGAGCGGCAGGAACTCGCGGAAGCTGGCAAATTTCCCCGGCGCGGTGAACATTGGCCCGAATCCGCCCGCCTTCACGTACGCCCATGCCAGCAGCGCCACCGAAATCACAATCAAGAACGGCGCGCCGTAATCCTCCAGGATGCGGATGGATTCTGTCCCGCGGATGACCACATACATGTTCATCGCCCAGAAAACAAAAAAGCAAATCCAGATTCCACCCGGGACGTTTTTCCAGCTGCCCCACAGCGAAAGCAGTATCGTGTGAATCGCTTGTCCGCCGATCCACGTCTGGATGCCGAACCATCCGCACGCCACCAGCGCGCGCGCCACCGACGGGATGTTCGCGCCCAGCACGCCGAACGCCGACCTCGCAAACACCGGGAAGGGAATTCCGTACTGCGCGCCCGCGTGCGAATTCAGCAGCATCGGCACGAGCACAATCATGTTGCCCAGAAAAATCGTGAGGATGGCTTGCTTCGAACTCATTCCGCCGGCAATCAGGCTCGACGCCAGCATGTAGCTCGGAATGCAGATGGCCATTCCAATCCACAGCGCCGCAAACTCGTACGCGCCCCACCGCCGCTCTTCCGGTTTCGTCGGCGCCAGGTCCTCGTTGTACAGCGCACTCCCGCGCATCGCCTCCAGTTCTTTCGAGCTGGATTCGGCACCGACAGGATTGTCATGCGCAGGCGCGGCAGGCATCTCGTCCCTAGGTCCTTTGCTTCATCTGCGAAAATCTGCGTTCATCTGCGGATATTAAGGATTTGTCAGTAAATGTTAGATTCACGCTTTCGGCCAGTATAGTCAATGTAAACGGTCTTCAGCTCGGTGTAAAAATCAATCGCCACGCGGCCCATTTCCCGCAGCCCCACACCGGTGGCCTTCATTCCGCCGAACGGCAATTGTGCTTCGCCGCCGACCGTCGGCGAGTTGACGTGTGTTATGCCCGTCTCGATCTTGTCGATGAATTCAAAAATTTTCGCCGCGTCATTTGTGTAGATGGAACTGGATAAACCATAACGCACCGAATTTGCCACCCGCAACGCCTCGTCGAAATCCTTCACGCGAATAATCGAAAGCACCGGCCCGAACACTTCGTCCTGCGCCAGCGTGCTGTCCCACGCGACGTGGTCAAAAATCGTTGGCGCGACGTAGTAGCCGTTGTAGCCCGGCCCGGTCAGCCGCTCGCCGCCCAGCAGCAGCTTTGCCTCTTTTTTCCCGACCTCGATGTAGTGCAGGTCGGTTTTCATCTGCGACTCGTCCACGGCCGGCCCCATGTCCATTGCCGGGTCGAGCCCGTTACCCGTCTTCAATTTCTTTGTGCGCTCCACCAGCATGGCTACAAACTGGTCGGCCACTTTTTCCTCGACCACCACGCGGCTCGTCGCCGTGCAGCGCTGTCCCGTCGAAGCGAACGCGCCGAATACGGTGGACTCCACCGCCAGCGGCAGGTCCGCATCGGCGAGTATCACGATGGGATTTTTCCCGCCCATTTCGCACTGGCACTTTTTCATTTTTCGCGCGCCCTGCGCGTAGAGTTCGCAGCCCACTTCGTTCGAGCCAGTGAACGACACCGCCTTCACATCGGGATGCTGCAGCAGTTCGTCGCCCACTTCGCCGCCCGAGCCCACCACCATGTTCAACACGCCCGCGGGCACGCCCGCCTGCTCGAAAATCTCGGTCACCTTCGCGCCGGTGAACGCGGTCAGCGTGGCCGGCTTGAAGACCACGGTGTTGCCCGCGACCAGCGCCGGCGCCATCTTCCACACCGGAATGGACACCGGAAAATTCCACGGCGTAATCGCCGCCACCACGCCCAGCGGTTGCTTCAACGTGTACGCAAAATTTTTCGGCAGTTCGCTCGGCACGGTTTCACCGCCGATGCGCCGCGATTCGCCGGCCATAAACTCCAGAATGTTCACCGACTTCATCACTTCGCCCAGCGAATCCTTGAACGTCTTGCCCTCTTCGCGCGTCAGGATACGCGCCAACTCGTCTTTCTGTTGCTCCATGAGGATGGCGGCTTTGGCAATGACGCGCCCTCGCACCGGCGCCGGCGTGTCGCGCCACGCCGCAAACGCCGCCTTCGCCGCGGCAATCGCCTCGCGCGTTTCCTCGCGCGACGACAGTGGCACCAGCCCCACCACTTCATCCAGGTTCGCCGGGTTCCGCCGCTCGCTCGTTCGCGTCGCCTTCGACTCCACCCACTTGCCATTAATAAAATTCCTGCAAATCTGCACTGTCGTCGCCACCGTCGCCATGATTCCCCCTAGATTTTTACTTCGCTGAATGATTTGTCCAACAATTTGATGGCCTCATCTACGTCACCCTTCGCAATGTTCAGCATCGGCGAAATCCGCAGCACGTTGCCGTACAGTCCGCCCTTGCCGATGAGCAGCCCGTTTTCCCGTGCGCGTTCCATCACCTGCGCAGTCGCTTCCGGCGCGGGCTCTTTCGTCTGGCGATCTTTCACCAATTCGAGGCCCTGCATCAGCCCCATGCCGCGAACGTCGCCGATCAGCGCATACTTCTGCTGCAACTCTTCCAGCTTTCCGCGGAAGTACCGCCCCACGATGTCCACGTTATCGAGCAAATGTTCTTCTTCGATCACCTCAATCGTCGCACGCGCCGCCACGGACGTTACCGGATTTCCGCCAAACGTCGAAATCGTCAGCCCCTTGAACGTATCCGCAAGTTGCGCGGTGGTGATGGTTGCTCCAATGGGCACGCCGTTGCCCATGCCTTTCGCAGTGGTGATGATGTCCGGCTCGACCTCCCACTGTTCGATGCCGAACCATTTCTTTCCCGTGCGCCCGAAGCCGGTCTGCACTTCGTCGGCGATAAACAACCCGCCGTAATTTTTTACAATTTTGAACACCATCTTGAAATATTCCGGCGGCGGCGTGATGAACCCGCCCACGCCCTGAATGGGCTCGGCGATAAACGCGGCAATGGACCCGCTCGTGCCCGTCTGGATCAGGTTTTCGACGTCTTTCGCGCAGGCCACGTTGCAGTCCGGATATTTCATCCCCAGCGGGCAGCGGTAACAATAAGGATTAATCGCATGCGAAATGCCCACACTGATGACGCCGGCCCTGCGCCACGGCGCGTGCGCCGTCACCGACTTCGCCAGCATGGACCCGCCCGAGTAGGCGTGCCGTAGCGCCACGATGTCGTAGCTGCTCGACGCCATGCGCGCCAGCAGGATGGCAGCCTCATTCGCTTCCGTGCCCGAGTTGGTGAAAAAACTTTTCTGCAATTTCCCCGGCGTAATCTGCGCCAGCTTCTCCGCCAGCGCCACGATGTTTTCATTCGGGTACAGCGTCGAAGTATGCTGCAGTTTATCGACCTGCGCTTTAATTTTGCTCGTCACCTTCGGGTTCGCGTGCCCTACGGAAATCGTCAGAATGCCACCGAAAAAATCCAGATACTTCCGGCCGTCGAGGTCCCACACGTATTGCATCGAACCGCGGTCCGCCACCAGCGGCTTCGCGTAGTAATTCGTCACCGCCGGCCACAAGTATTCCTTGTGCTTGCGGATCACTTCTTCACTGCGAGTCGCTTCTGTTTGCGCCTTGGTCGTCATTTGTCTTTCCTTGTGTATCTGGATAGCCACAATCGAAAAATGTGCGGCGAGAATCCTTCCTTGCGGCCTTTTTTCTAATTTCTATTTTCGCTTGTCCCCATCAGTGTTTATCTGTGTTCATCTGCGGTTGCGTGTGATTTAGTTCGCCGCGTTGGCCGCTTTTGCTCCCGCCTGTGTGCGCGTGAGCTCTCCGTACGAATCCGGCCGGCGGTCGCGGTAGAACTGCCACGTAGCGCGCACCTGATCGATCTCCTCCAGGTTGATGTCGGCCACCACCAGCTCATCTTTGTCGCGGCTGGCCTGCGCCACGATTTTTCCGCGCGGGTTGCACACGTAGCTTTTCCCGTAGAACTCGCCGATCTTCCACGGCGCCTCGTAGCCTACGCGGTTGATGGCCGCCACGAAGTAGCCGTTGGCCACTGCATGCGCCGGCTGCTCGAGTTCCCACAGATATTCGCTCAGGCCGGCCACCGTCGCCGACGGATTGAACACAATTTCCGCCCCATTCAACCCCAGGCAACGCGCTCCTTCGGGGAAATGCCGGTCGTAGCAGATGTACACGCCCACACGCGCGAACTTCGTGTCGAACACCGGATAGCCGGTGTTTCCCGGCGTAAAATAAAACTTTTCCCAGAAGCCGGGGTGGACATGCGGGATGTGATGTTTGCGGTACTTGCCCAGGTAGCGCCCGTCCGCGTCAATCACCGCCGCGGTGTTGTAGAAAAGACCGGCCATCTCCACTTCATAGACCGGCACGACCATCGCCATTTTGTAGCGCTTGGCCAGCTTCTGCATCAACGTCACGGTCGGCCCGCCCGGCACGCGTTCCGTCAGGTCGTACCACCGCGTCTGCTGCTCGGCGCAGAAGTACGGCCCGTAGAACAGCTCCTGCAACCCGAGGATCTGCACCTTCTTTTTCGCCGCCGCGGCAATCAGCTTTTCGTGTTTCGCGATCATCTTCTGTTTGATCTGTTTGAGCGCAAACTTCTCCGGCGACCATTCGCAGTGCGCTTGAATCAGACCGCATCGAACGACACGAGGCATAGGGCACCTCTCCCGGGGCAAAGATTTGGCAAGTCTATGCCCCGGCGGTCACCAGCGCAAGGCTGCTGACTGGTCTCATCGCCATCCCTTGCGCCAGTATCTTCTAGTACTCGCGCGACCTTGGTACTGTTGACACGTTTTCAACCTCTTGCGAATCTTTCATTCCTCAGAAGTGCTAGGATACGTGGACGAGAATGACCATTTCTTAAGTGTGCACGCGCTCAGTAATTCACTATTTCATTTGTTCTTGAATTTTTTTTCTTTGCTTCAGTTGGCCAGGACATCCAGTTCTGCGCTGTCTTGCGGTGCGGATCGGAAACGGACGCAAATGACGGACGGCCCGGCTCAATTCGAGTTGACGGAAGAGCAGCAAAAGCTGCAAAACGGCGCGATCGAATTTGCCCGCACGGCGCTGGCGGAAGGTCTGCGCGCACGGGACCGCAATGAAGAGTTCAGCGCCGAGGGATGGAAGCGCTGCGCCGAATTCGGCGTCCTCGGCTTGCCTGTCCCCGCCGAGTACGGTGGCCTGGGCCTCGGCATCTCGGACGTCATCGCCGTAATGGAAGGACTCGGCTACGGCACTCCCGACCAGGGGCTGCTCTTTTCCATCAACGCTCACCTCTGGACCAACTCGCTTCCCATTCTCCATTTTGGCACCGAAGAGCAGAAGAAGATGTACCTGCCCGGCCTTTCCAACGGTTCCTTGATCGGCGCCAATGCCGCCAGCGAGCCCGATGCCGGCTCCGACGTTTTCTCCATGCGCACCCGCGCCGAGTGCCGCGGCGATCGTTACGTTCTCAACGGCACGAAGATGTTCGTCACCAACGCCCCGGTGGCGAATCTCTTCGTCGCCTACGCCACGCTGGATCCCGCGCTCGGGCCCATGGGCATCACTGCGTTCATCGTCGAACGCGATACACCCGGCCTGAAAATCAGTCGCCACATGGAAAAAATGGGCCTGCGCACTTCGCCGATTTCCGAAGTGATTTTTGACCACTGCGAAGTTCCGCTGTCCAACCGCCTCGGCCGCGAGGGGCGCGGCGTACAGGTCTTCGAAAGCTCCATGGAGTGGGAGCGCGGCTGCATCCTGGCCAGTTGCCTCGGCGTCATGCGCCGCCAACTCGAACGCTGTATTTCTTATGCGCAAACGCGCAAGCAGTTCGGCAAGCCGATCGGCAAGTTTCAGTCCGTCGCCAACAAAATCGTGGACATGAAGCTTCGCCTGGACACCAGTCGCCCGCTCGTTTATCGCATCGGCTGGCTCAAGGCGTGCAACCGGCCGGCGCTCCTTGAGGCTGCGGTCGCCAAGTTGTATGTCTCCGAAGCGCTCGTCCAAACCTGCCTCGACGCCCTGCAAATCTTCGGCGGCTACGGCTACATGTGTGAGCAGGAAGTCGAGCGCGAACTGCGGGATGCCCTCGGCAGCACGCTCTATTCCGGCACGTCCGAAATTCAAAGGAACATCATCGCCAAATGTCTCGGACTCTAGCCTTCTTTCCGGCATCCTTGCGGCCGTTCTTTTTCAATTCCGCCGCGGCCGCTCTCCGCGGAGTCCGCCCCGCCGGCGAGGAAGCTGTCCTCGACCCTCGCGCTGCTCGCGCCCGGCCCCTAGCCGCCGCCTATTTGCTGCTGCTTGCCCAGTTGGGCCTTCTCCTGCTCACGTTTTCCGTTTATCGCCTGGAAGAGCCGATCTTTATCTGGGTGGCTGCGCTAGCCTTTGCAGGGTTCGCCGTCCATTATTGGCTGCCCTTCCGCTTCAAGGAACCTTTCTGGATTGCGCTCTCCGTCGCCGGGGCCTATATCTTTTTTGACCTATTCATCGCCACGCTTCTGCTGGGCACGGGGCTCGTCCTTTTCGGCATTCTCCGGCTGCCTCTGCATTTTCGCTGGCGTCTTGCACTGGTGGCTGGCGCTTTTGCCGTCCTGATGTTCCTTCGGGCTCAGGAAGGCCTTCCCATCCCCAACCGCTTCTGGGCTGTGTTTGGCGCCCTGTTCATGTTTCGCCTCATCGTGTACCTCTACGACCAGAGCCACGCCAGGGAAAAGCCCAGCCTGCAGGAGTTTCTCAGCTTTTTCTACCTCCTGCCGAACTTCTACTTTTTGCTTTTCCCTGTCATTGATTTTCGAACCATGCGCCGGAGCTATTTCGAAAAGGACATTCACGAAGTGGCCCAGCAAGGCGTCTTCTGGATGGTGCGCGGCACCACTCACTTGGTCCTCTACCGTCTCGTCTACCATCTCAACGGCAGGATCCTTGGCGACAACATCAGCACTTTTCCTTCCCTGTTCGCGTCCATGGTGCTCACTTATCTGCTCTACCTCCGCGTTTCGGGTCAGTTCCATCTTATCGTCGGCATGCTGCATTTGTTCGGCTACAACCTGCCCGAAACCAACCGCCGCTATCTGCTGGCCTCGAGCTTTACCGA